>Ga0213868_10000001_pt1 | contig 383495 bp, 334 predicted proteins | sample PICome_9_FD_160087 | JGI IMG/M metagenome (GOLD analysis project Ga0213868, IMG submission 160087) | Coastal seawater microbial communities near Pivers Island, North Carolina, United States - PICO127 | ecosystem: Environmental > Aquatic > Marine > Coastal | place: USA: North Carolina... | reverse complement strand
CATCACAGTTTATAACGGCCCAGATACCTCAAGTACAGAAGTTGGTGAATTTACAGGATCTACTGCCCCTGATCCTATCACCTCCACAGATGCCACTGGAGCGCTCACATTTGTTTTTGATAGTGATAGTTCTATAACAAGAGATGGTTATGAAATTTTGGTTACTTGTGCGCCACCTCCAACATGTTTGGCGCCTACAGATTTTGAAACTTCAAATGTTACTGCAAGCTCAGTTGATGTCTCATGGACAGCAAATAATGGAGAATCGCAATGGGAATATGTCGTTCAACCACAAGGAACTGGAATTCCTACAACCGCTGGAACTCCAATGACAACAAATCCATACACAATCACAGGCTTAGATTCTGGAACAGATTACGAAATATTCATCAGAGCAATTTGTGATGGTGGTGATTCTAGTGCATGGACTAGCCCTGTAAATATAACAATAAGTCCTGCCTGTGGTGATACAATTTTCGACTCTGGAGGTGCCAATGGCAACTACGGGAATAACGAATTAATAACCGTTACTGTATTTCCAGAAAACACAGGAGATGTTGTGACATTTACATTTATTTCATTTGATTTAGAAAGCGGTTGGGATTTCATCACAGTTTATAACGGCCCAGATACCTCAAGTACAGAAGTTGGTGAATTTACAGGATCTACTGCCCCTGATCCTATCACCTCCACAGATGCCACTGGAGCGCTCACATTTGTTTTTGATAGTGATGGGATTATTAACGCCTCTGGATATGAAATTTTGGTTACTTGTGCGCCACCTCCGAGTTGTTTGGCGCCTACAGGACTTACCATATCAAATATTAGTGGAACTACAGCAGATTTTGATTGGGAAACACAAAACGGTAATGAATCTTGGGAATATGTAATTGTCCCAACTGGTGATCCTGCTCCAACTGGAGCTGGTATCTTTACAGCAATTAACTCCACAACCTTTACTGATTTAGATTTTCTAACAACTTATGATGTATATATTCGTGCATATTGTGGAACGGAAGACGGCTATTCTACTTGGTCAGGACCCAGAACCTTTACCACGACGCAACAAACTGATTACACGGTTGACTGTGGTGCAAATGAAATTGTTAACATAAACTACTGTTACACCAATGATGATAATACTTACTGGGTGTTTACTTCTAATGATGGATATCCTCTTAAATTAACCTTTAACGAAGGAACCATCGATGATTTTGATAATATTACCATTTTTGACGGGGCGGATAATTCAGGAACAGTACTCTTTAACAACAACGATGCTGGACTTGAGGACCTAAGTGGTGTAGTTATAGAATCTACCTTAACCTCTATATATATCGAGGTTGACTCTAGTTCTTTTACAAGTTGTGAATCTTCATTTGGGTTTACTTCATGGGATTTCGATGTATCTTGTAAAACTTGCATTACGCAAACCGTTGAATTCGATATAGTAGGCAGTTGCGAACCCAATCAAGAATTTTATATTGAAGCTAACATTACAGACATGGGAAGTTCATCAAATCTTGAATTGACTGATGATCAAGGGAGTGCAGCTCAAACAGCAACAGCTACAAGTGTGGTGACTTTTGGTCCATATGCTGCCAATACCCAAGTGGTCATTTCTGTATTAAACACAGACGATACAAGCTGTCTTTTGGAAAGTGATCCACTCACATTTTTGTGTCCACCACCACCAAATGAATGCTCGATTGTTTATGCTGGAGAAGACACAACATTTTGTAGTGATAATGATTCTGCTACGGTACTAACAGCGTCCTACCATATAATTGGCCAGGATACCACATCTTATGATGTCACTTTACTAGATGAATGCCCAGCGCCAATATTAGAAGGTGGAACGCCCACAAGTATTGATACGGATGACATTTGGTCAGAAGCTATTGACCTTGGTTTTGACTTTTGTTTCTTTGGAGAAACCTACAGCCAAATACTGATTGGTTCAAATGGTGTTTTGTCTTTTGAACTTGAAAATGCTGGAACTGGAAATGGATGGGATTTACAAGGATTTGGAAGTTCAACTCCTGATCAACTCCCGAACAGTTCTAATACAACAATTTCTGAAGCTAATATCTTTGGTGTTGGTCACGACATTGACCCTTCAGATTGTGGTGAGATTAATTATATGGTTTTGGGAAGTGCTCCTGCACGACAATTTGTAGTTAATTATATTGATGTCTGCCATTTTGGTTTCAGCTGTTCAGATTACACCTCTACATCTCAGATTATTCTTTATGAATCCTCAAATTTTATAGATGTAAATATTATAGACAAGCCAATCTGTACAGAATGGAATGATGGACTTGCCTTAGTAGGTATTCAAAATATTGATGACACCATTGCATTTACACCAGAAGATAGAAATACAAGTGCCTGGGAAGCATCAAACGAGTCTTGGCGCTTTTCTCCATCAGTTGGAGAGGCTGACTATGTATTTGAATGGTACGATGGAGATACTGTTGTTGGGACTGAGGATACTATCACTGTTTACCCTGAAGAAACTACCACATATACAGCTGCGGTAACATACAACTTATGTAATGGTGAGACCGCAACTGTAACCGATACAGTGCTTGTTGAAATCACGCCAACACCAATCCCTGTTGCTGTAGAAAACGACGTATTTATCTGTGCAGGAGAAGAGGCTGTTCTTGAAGTTAATATTGATGCATCGGCACAATCACCAGATGTTGTATACTACTGGACATATGAAAACGTGGATATTCAATCTGGCCCTGATAATACATTTGTGTTCGCAGAAGGAGCTCAAGCATATGGGGAATATCTTGTCACTGCTTATAATGAAGAAACAGCCTGTTACGCAAGCACCGTAATCAATGTTTTACCAGGGATTGTGCCTGAATTAGAAGAGGACACGTCATTTAATAAATGTGTTAATGGTGAAGCTGAACTCAGCGTTAATATCGTTAACGACCCCGATATGACATCCGAATACAACTATTCATGGTACGTTGATAATCAGCTCATCGCAGAGGACACTAGTGGAAGTTTTATTCATGGGGCAGATTTGACAAATGGCCCTGTTGTTGTAATGGTAACTAATTTAACTACAAGCTGTGCTTCGGAAACAATAATTAATGTAAATTACTTCCAAAATCAAAATTGTGTAGATATACCCCAAGGTATATCACCCAATGGAGATGGCCTCAATGACTGTTTGGTTCTTGACCATCTAGAAGAGCAGGAAGATATTGTGAAAGCTGAAATTTACAATAGATATGGCGTTAAGGTCTTTGAACTTAATGACTATGTTGACCACTGGTGTGGTCAGGACGCAAGCAGTGGGTCTTCAGACGAATTATTGCCTGTAGGGACCTATTTCTATGTCATACAATATGCTTCAGGTCGCGAACCAACAATCAGCTGGATTTATCTAAATTACTAACCTAAACAACTAACAAAATAAAAATGAAAAAATTAATTCTAATATTTTTAACCGTACTTATTGCACAGCAGATTTCTGCTCAGCAGGATCCTCAGTATACGCAATACATGTACAATATGAATATTATAAACCCAGCATATGCTGGAATTTCTGAAGGTCTATCCATCGGCGCGCTATATCGTAGTCAATGGGTGGGTCTAGATGGCGGACCAGAAACCTATACGTTTAATATTCATTCACCTGTTGGGAAACAATTAGCAATGGGACTTTCTGTAATTTCAGACCAAATTGGGCCTGTCCAAGAAACAAATGCCTATGTAGATGTTTCTTACACAATTCCTACGGGTATGGAAACACGCCTTGCTTTCGGAGTAAAAGGCGGGTTTACGTTTCACGATATTGGTATTGCAGAATCACAAATTAACCTAGTTGATATGGGGGATCCGTTTTTTGCAAGCGCCATTAATGAAACAACGCCAAATATAGGAGCAGGTGTGTATTTTTACAAACCAAACAAATATTACGTCTCTGTTTCTGTGCCAAATATTCTCAACGGTGTACATTTAGATGCCAATGGAACTAAAATTGGTTCAGAATCAGAACATATGTTTGCTGCTGCTGGTTACGTTTTTGACCTGTCAGAAAATTTTAAACTTAAGCCACATGCTTTATTGAAATATGCATTTGATGCACCAATAAGTTATGATATCAATGCTAATTTATTTATGTATGATTTAATTGAAGTCGGAGTCGGATATCGACTTGAAGATTCATTTAGTGGTATGATTAACTTTCAAGTTATGGAAAACCTTCGTGTAGGATATGCTTATGATGCTATCCGATCGGATTTGGATATTGTAACAAATTCATCTCACGAAATATTCATAAATTTTGATTTCAGATTTTCTTCAAAAGTTTCTCGATCACCTCGTTATTTCTAAATTTAAGCTAAGTACATTATCATGAAAAAATACAGTTCAATTTTAATTATCATATTAGTCACTGGTTTATTTGCCAATGCACAATCAAAAGCTACTAAAAAAGCAGACAAACTCTTTTCAAAGTTTGAATTTGTTGATGCGGCAAAGGCTTATGAAGCACTGATCGCGAAGGGCGAAACCAATGCCTATGTTTACGGAAAACTTGCAGATGCTTATTATAATGTTTTCAATACTGTTGAAGCAGAAAAATGGTACGCAAAAACACTTAAATCCTCTGAAGCTCCAGAAACGATTTACAAGTATGCACAAATGCTAAAAGCCAATGGTAAATACGACGAGTCTAATACGCAGATGGCAAAATTTGCTTCTATGCGCCCTGCAGACCACAGAGCAATTGCTTTTGTTAATAACCCAAACTATTTGCCAAAAATCCTTGAAAAAGGAAAAAAATTCAATGTTCAAGACGCGGGTGTCAACTCTGCTTATTCAGATTTTGGAGGTACGGTACAAGACGGCAAGTTGTACATCGCTACCGCTAGAAATGAAGACGGTAAGAGCTACGGATGGAACGAAGAGCCTTTCTTAGATATTTATGCGGCAAATAAAAACAAGGATGGGTCTTTCCAAGCTCCAACTGCAGTCAATACACTAAATACTAAATACCATGAGGGAGTAGTTTCTTTCTCTTCTGATGGAAATACTTTATATTTCTCTAGAGAAAGCTATTATGACAATATTTTTGAAAGAGATTCACTGTCTAGAAATAAATTCAGTGTGCTCAATCTTTATAAATCAACAAAAGAATTAGGAAGTTGGTCAGAAGGAGAAGCGCTGTCTTTAAATTCAGAAAACTACTCCGTAAAAAACCCAGCTGTGAGCCCAGATGGAAAAACCTTATTTTTCGCATCGGATATGGCCGGAGGAATGGGACAATTTGATATATATTCAGCACCAATCAATGACGATGGTAGTATAGGTGAAGCCACCAATTTAGGCCAAAAACTAAACACTGAAGGTCAAGAAATGTTTCCTTTTGTAAGCGCAGATAACACACTTTACTTCTCCTCTGACGGCCACTTAGGCCTTGGTGGTATGGATGTGTTTTTTGCTAAATTGGTTGATGGAAAAGTGGGGCCTATACGTAATGTAGGTATTCCTGTAAATGGAAATGCAGATGATTTTGCATTCACCATCAATAATGAATCCGGAGAAGGGTTTGTATCCTCTAATCGCGAAGGTGGTGCAGGAAGTGATGATATTTATACTGTAAAAGTATTGCAGCCTATCTGTGACGTTTTGGTTAATGTGACTGTTAAAGACAGCGAAAGTGGTCTTGTACTGGCTGGAGCAACTGTTAATGTTACTGACACTGAAGGCAATGTGATAGGGACAAAAATTACATCAGAAAAGGGTGAAGTGAGTTACATTATCGAATGTGAAACAGTGCTTTACCTAACAGCTTCAATGGAAGAATATGAAAGTGCTTCAGGAACTATTGAAGGCACAAGCGAAGAAGAAGTTTCAACAGAAATTCTGTTGGATCCTATTGACGAAATTATACTTGCAAATAAAGTCATACTAAATCCAATTTATTTTGATTTTGATAAATCGAATATTACAGCTCAAGCTGCTTTTGAGCTGGACAAATTGGTACAACTCATGAATAAATACGAATCTATTGTAATTCGAGCAGAATCGCATACAGATTCTAGAGGTAGTGCGTCCTACAATCAAGGTTTATCAGAAAGGCGCGCACTAACTACAGCACAATATGTAGTTTCTAAAGGCATTGCTGCAGATAGGATTACAGGCGTTGGTATGGGCGAGACTACCCCAGTAAATGATTGTGGAGGTGGGTGTAACGAGGACGAACATCAAATGAATAGACGTTCAGAATTTATTATTCTTGAAGGTAATCCAAACAACGAATAGTTAATAGATAAATTCAAATTTGAAAAGACCTCCAATTTATTAGTGGGGGTTTTTTTATGCAGCCTTAGACAAAATAAAAGCTAAAGAGAAAAGAGAAATCGGAATAAGGATCAAAAGCAAAATAGAGTGTGTTTTGGAACGTTTTAAGCGTTTTGACATGAGAACCGCGCGCTTTTTTCCATTATAACTCATCCAGTTTTTAAATAAGATAAAACCAACAATGCCTATGGATACAATCCATAAACTTGTATCGTCTAAAACATTAAGTTTCATTTGCATTGCAAACTTTATGAAAAATATACCTAAAACAAGGCTCAAAGCTATTTGAACTATAGAAACATACAAACCTGACCATCGCACAGCTAGCTTTGGCTTGCGTTGTTTTATATGTTGAAAAACAGAAAGGTATAAGGAGTCAAAAAAATCCATTATAAAATGTAAAAAAAAGCCTGTGAGAGACCCACAGGCTTTAAGTTTATTTTAATGCTTTCTAGTCTTGCACTAAAATTTTAAAATCGTCAATTTCGTAAGTTCCATCTGTTGAGGCCTGTCCACTACCAATATATTTGAAAGCAACGTACCCATTTCCAGAAAAAGAACTCAAATCCACAAGTCCAGAATCTACCCAGTTTTGATAGTATTCACTGTCAGAGACAATATTTGCATTTAGAGTACTCCAAGATGATGACTCAATTGTGGCTTCTGTACCATCCCAATCCGTGGATATAAGTAATTCCAATTCACTACCATCAGAAAAACTGTTTGAGGAAATAAACTTCACAAACTCTACTCCTTGAGCATCTAGATCAATAACAGGTGTAATCAGCCAAGCAATCGTACTAGCATCACCTGTGTTATAAGACCCTAATGAAACCATTTTACTTCCAGAATTTTGAGCGTCATTTGTAACTTTAATAAACCAGTCTCTACTCCCAGCCTCAGTGTAGTTGGTCCAACCATTTCCAGTTAAAGAACTGTAATTTGGATAGGATTCAAAATCATCCTCAAAAATTGGTGAAAAATCGTTAATGTCTAGAAGTTCACAGCGGCTTCCATCCATTTGAACATCATCTGATGTGTTTAATGCAAGAACTAATTCACTTCCATTGTATGTTTTTGAAACAATTCCGGAGATAGAACCACCTCCTGCAGGAAGAACTTCATTTTTAAAACTTGCAAATGAGCTAGTTTCTAATTTGAAGGTTGAATAATCGAAGCCTGTACAACGCTGAACAGTACGCTGTGTGTCGTAATCATCTGTTGGGGATACAAAAGGTAAACCTACATCGCTTGTAGGGAATTCCGTAGACTCTATAGTCACATAAATTCCAATATCACTTGCTGATAAAGATGGAACCTCTTTAGGGACTAAGTTGTTTGTTGTTGCAGAGCGAAAGATATACAAAGGAACCTCATTCGCTGTAAATTCTTCTACCTCACCATCACCATTCATAGAACTCCCAATAGTAAACACACCGTCGCCACCTCTTACTTCACCTATAAAGAGATCTTTTAAATAAATATAAACCTCACGACCAATATTGAATTGATTATACGAGTCCACTTGGTTTAGTGCTATTTTTACAGCATCAGTTGGGTTTTCAGATGCATTTTGAATAAAAAATTCTTTATAAAAATTTCCGCTCGCATCGGATGAAGATACATAACCTTTTACAGCAATTTCAGAAGTAATCTCTGTGGCTTCGTCGTCCGATTCAAATTGAGCTTTCAACTGTTCTATGGTGATTAATTGAACCTCTCCAGAATCTATTCTTGAAAGTAAATCATTAAGGTTTTGATTCTCTTCAGTACCAAGGCTAGATGGCACCTCAAATTCGTCGTCCTCTATACATCCTACCATAGCTAAACATGTGAGTAAGGATAGGGCTATTGTTTTAAAGTTTATTGTTTTCATTAGTTTAAAATTAATGTTCATTTTTAGTTTTTTTTAGAATCTGAAATTTAGGTTTAAGAAATAGGTTGGGCCTCGACCATACCAATATTTTGGTCCAAAGACGCGCTTGGGGTTGGCTGCATCTTCTTTTAAAGATTGGTAATTGGCACTTCGCCCTTGCTCAAATCCGCCAGATTTATATTTCTGATTAAAAATATTATTTAGGCTTACAAATAAGCTAACGTAATAGTCGCCTATTTTCCAAGATTTTCCGCCCACGGCATTTACTACCATATAGTCTTCAAATCGCTCTTGACGTAATAGTTCTCTCGCCAAGTTCGGATCATAATCTGAAAAAGGAAGTCCATCCGTGTCTAAATAAAAATTTTCTGTTCTAGTCAATGGAGAAACATCAACATAGGTATTGGCGAAGAAGTTAGTTGTTGCACCAAACCACCAATAATTTGGGTCTCTGTATTCAAACCCAATAGAGGCTGCCTGTTGAGGTCCTCCTGCTATTTTATAGTTCTCTAGCTGCGCTTCACCAAAGTTTAGCCCCTCAACAAAGTCACTGGATGTTAACACCAAATTTGGATTGTTATCATAAGTAAATTGACCAACCGAAGCAACACCGGTCAACTTAATACTTGGTGTGACTTGGGCTTCAATCCCAAATTCCATTCCCAAATGGCTTTTATCTATCCCTTGAAGTATTTCTTGAACAAAAGCAGTCCCTTGATCAACTCCACTAATACCATCAGCAAAATAAAATGAAACCTCATTAGCATCTTGCATTTGTGTATAGTACCCTGTCAATCTAGCTTTAACTGTTGAGGATCTGAAAATATAGTTGGCGTCAAAAGAAGTAATTTTTTCTTCTGTGATGTCTATACCAGATTTATCGCCAACAATCGCATGATTTTCGCGAGAATTAGTGAACGTATTTCTAATGGTTGGTGCTTTAGAAAGATATCCTGCATTGACATTAAAAATATGCTTACCAGAAAATTTGTAAGTAAACCCTCCTTTTGCTCCTAATCCAGTAAAAGAAAGTTTACGCCCTTTTCCTAAAGAATTATCGGCATATGTTTCTGTTTGATACAGTCCTTCACGCTGATACTCGGTAGCTGTATAGCTCCCCGATACAAAGAAGTCTACTTTGTTGTATTTGAACTGTGCCTGAAGAAAACTACTTAGAACATTTGCATCAATATTGTAATTGTATCGAAAGGTGTCACCCTCACCAACAACTTGATTTGGATTTTGCAGATCAAATTGTACTTGATCAAAAGAATCTACATTAAGATAGCCTGTATTGCTGCCTAGCATATCAACTATTTCAGCAAAGTTATGTGACTTTAGACGTTTGTAGTTTATCGCTGCATTAAGCGTTGTATGTTCGGATAATTGAGATTCTAAAATAGTATTGACTGTTAATTGCTCATCATCGCTACGGTCTTCATACAATACATAAGCGGCATAATCGCCATTGATGTTATTGGTTAGGTTAGCATCATAAATACGGTTCCAGTTGACTTGACCACGATTTCTAAAGGATTGATCGGCTAAATAAGCCCCTGCATAATCTGGACCATCAGTATCCGCCAAAAAGTAACTCGGTAACCCTTGGTAGTAGGCTGGACTTGGATTGGCTCCTCCTGCATAATCCAAACGACTATTTCCAAGTTCGCCAAATTGATAAGCAACATTCGTGTTCAATGATGTCTTTTCAGACATATCCCAATAATGATTCAACATTAGTACAGGTTCTGCAATACGTCTAACACGAGAGTTGCGTTTTTCGCCATCATGCCATCCCCAGTATTCATTGTAAGTAATCCCCTTGAGGTCAAAAACTTCTTGAGTGTTAGGCGAAGATTTACCACGGCGGTTAGGCGTGTAAATTCCAACAAAATTTAAACTATGTTTATCATTAATTTTCTTTTCTACAGATGCGAAAAATGAATTGGCATCGTAGAAAGTTCCATCTTGAAACCCTTCATTACCCCAACGCCTACCGATAGAAAAAGCATAGGCCCATCCACCATCAACCATTCCTGAAGCATATGTTGCCATTAAACGATTGGTGTAACTTCTATTGGATGAGGAATATGTAATTCTACCTCCAGCTCTGTAACTAGATGCTCTCAAATTAATGTTAGTTGACCCTAGTAAGCCTCCAAAATTATATGAAGATGGCGCCAATCCCATACTTAGTTCTTGACCTCTTAAAACATCATTCAGTCCTCCCCAGTTGCTCCACTGAGGCCTGCCATCAAACAATTTATTCATTTCAATACCATTCATCAAAACGTTTCCATTCTCTGAATTTAACCCTCGTACACGAAAAAATGAAGAACTGAACTCAAAGGCGGCGGCTCTTTGAAAAATATCTTGAGAAGCAGACAGTAGCCCAGAAATGTTATCAGCGCCACTAGTATCATCATTAAGTTCATCATCGGAAAGTGTAATGGTAAATAAATCATCATCCGAGTTGTCTAACGATAACATCATGTCTTGAATACTTAACGTTTGGCCCTCCGAAACGATGATGGGGTATCGCGCATTGAGGTAACCTACTTTACTTAGCGTAAGTATTTGCTCACCCAAGGGTAAGCCCGAGGAAAACTCAAACGCACCTAATTCGTTAGTATAAGTAGTTAATTGAGTTCCTTCAAAATTGACCAAAACGCCTATAATAGGTTGGTCTGTAAGCATGTCTTTCACTATACCCTTGACAACAGTTTGTTGTGCAAATACTAAGGATAAATTAAAACATACAAACAAAAAACTAAAAAATTGTTTTTTCATATTAAGATTGATTTTGTTGAAGTATATATGCATATATATATCAAACAAAAGTACGTTTCTTATTTTAAAATTTATACTTTTGAAGTAATAATTAATTGTAAATCAAAGATTCATTTTTCTCATATGTTAAACAAATACTTCAAAGCTGTAATAATCGTGTTTTCTGCTCTTTTCGCACTTAAAATAGAAGCGCAGAACAAACGAAAATTTAAAGTACACACCATCGCTTTTTATAATGTTGAAAACCTTTTTGATACTATTAACGACCCCAACAAATACGATGAAGCCAGTCCAATGATGGAGCTTAAAACAGCACGCGCCGAAGTTTATCAAAAAAAAGTCGAAAATATGGCTAGTGTGATTGCGAGAATTGGTGCAGATATGGCAAAAAACACTCCTGCGGTTATCGGCCTTTCTGAGGTTGAAAACAGAGCGGTTATTGAAGATTTAGCCAACGATCCTGCATTACTGGAAAAAGATTATGGAATTGTTCATTATGAATCACCTGATGAACGCGGAATTGATGTAGCACTGATGTATCAAAAGGCATTATTTGTGCCAATCAGCACAAGCTCACATGAATTAAAATTAAGAGATAGCGATGGGGATCGGGATTACACTAGAGATCAACTTTTAGTCAGTGGGTATTTGGAAGGTGATTTAATTCACCTTATCGTCAATCACTGGCCATCGCGCAGTGGAGGAGAAGCAAGAAGTAGGTCTAAACGTGAAGCTGCGGCTGCCTTGAATAAACGACTTATTGATTCGCTCCAAAGTAATGATCCTTATGCTAAGGTGTTTAGTATGGGTGACCTAAATGATAACCCAAACAACAGTAGTCTCAAAAAAATACTCAATGCCAAAGGCAATAGAAAGAAAGTTGGCTTTAAGGGAATTTACAACCCCATGGAGCCTTTTTTTAAAAGTGGACTTGGCTCAAATGCATATAGAGACGCTTGGAGTTTGTTTGACCAAATTCTAATTACAAAGCCTTTGCTTGAAGATGATTATTCATCGTTCAGATTTTATAAAGCAGGTATTTATAATGCGCAATTTTTAATCACCAAAAAGGGGCAATTCAAGGGGTACCCATTCCGAAGCTTTTCTTGGGGAGGTTTCACAAACGGTTACAGCGATCATTTCCCCGTTTATGTGCATGTCATAAAAGAAGTAAACTAATTTCTAATTGGGCCATACATCCCACGGTATCCTAGACAGTATGAGCAACAATGCAATGGTGTAGAAAATTGCCAATGTTTTGAATTTTGGAGCAGATAATCTTTTCTTTTTGTGTTTCGAATAGCCTATTGTTATTAAGGCTACCGCCAAAATATTAATAGTGGGGTGCTCTACTAAGTAAAGTCGGTGAACAGCCGTCTTCATAACCTCGCCAACGCCCAAATCAGCCCACAAAGAAAAACGGCTAGAGGTAAAATACAAAACAAGACCAATAAGTAATTGAATATGGGAAACAATTAGTGTAAACAAAGCCACACGAAATGTTTTTGGGTCGTATTCTTTCTTTGAAATTACCCCTAAGATTGCTTTAAATACAGCTAAAAGCAAAACGACTAAGACTAAATAGGCCCAATAGGAATGTACAGATTTGATCATTGTAATGAAGTTTAGTTTTCTCCACAAAAGTACAAGATTTCTAGCCATAAAAAAACCCCCACACGTGTGGGGGCTTAAATTCATTGCATTATTTAAAATTGTGAATTAGAATCTGTATTGGAAACTTGCGTTCCATGTTGTTCCATTACCCTTAAAATATCCGTATGCATCTTTTTGGTTTACGTAATCTTTATCGAGAAGGTTATATACGTTAGCTCTAAATAGTACGTTTTTACCACCGAGGGTGAAATCATAAGACAGACCCAAGTCAAGTAAACCATAGCTGTTTAATTCTTCTGCTTCATAAGCCTCACCATCAACACCAGCTTGTATAACATCTTCTACGTCTACAAAGCCGTAAAAATCATCAAAATAATTGAATGATGAATAAAGAGTTAAGCGGTCGGTAGCGTCCCAATCCAAACCTACGCCAAATGAGGTCTGTGGTGCTTGGCCAACTTTCACATCAGAAAGATTAACTTCTCCAGATTCCTCTAATTGATTGGTTTCACCATCAAATCTTCTGTAAGGAGTGGTATCTTTATATTTCCAGTCTCCAATAGAACCAAATAGATTAAAAGCTAATCCGTTTGCAGCCATTGGCTTGTATTGAAAGTCAAATTCTATGCCAGTATGTATTTGTGTTACGTCGTTGAAGTTATAGAAAATATCATCGCCTGCGTCGTCTTGACCTCCGAAAGAAAGGTAGCGATTACCCCACTCAGTGCTGTATGCATCAATATTTAAACGGAATTCATCGGACTGAAAACGGTATCCCGCTTCAAAGCCAATTACTTCTTCATTTTCTACATCACCGTTATTGATTAAATCGTTGCTGTAACGAACATTATCAAAAATATTATCTAAGAAAGGTTGTCTGGAGTAAATTCCAGCATTTGCAAATAATTTATGTTGGTCATCGTTACTTGTGTACCCTAAACCACCTTTTAGGTTGTACCCCGATTTATTGATCTTTTCCGATTTTCCAGCATCACCAGCAACATTTCCCCCGTCTCTTTGATACGACTGAGTCGATACAGATCCTTGTAAGAAAGCAGAAAGGTTGTCGGTAGCATATTCTGCTTGAGCAAAACCACCTAAATAATTGATTGTTTCTGAATAATCATATGCAATTCTTTGGTCTTCATCAGCATAGTTTGATAAAGATGCCCAAGGGTTTGCATCAAATGTTTGAGTAATCAAATTACCATTATCACTCCAAGCATCCAAACCAAACATATGTGTTAATTGTCTAAAGTGGTCTCCAGTGTATGTTCTGCCATCAAAGCCGATGTTATAAGTTAATGAACCACCATTATCAATGTTTAAGTTTGACACAACCCCATACCAGTTATGGTTGTTTACAGAAGCTCTACGCGCGTAAGCAGGAGAATAATTTGGATCATCACTATCTGAATAACCAATACCCCCTGGAATTGCGGTATTTTGAGCTTCAATCGCATCAAAGTCAATTTCTTCGCCATTACCAGAGTTTATTGATTCAGGGTCGTCATAACGGATTCTTCCACGGCCCCATCCACCGGTACCTCCTCCACGGCCCCAAGAGGCATACAGTACTGTAGAAAGATCTAAAGTTTCATTGATATTGAAATCCCAGTTAATATTGGCAATTGGTTTGTGGTAATAATTACGTCTTTCAGTGAAACGTCTTCCATTGTAAAATCCGCTATTATCATTGTACTTATTGCCGTATTGCTCAAATTCATCTAATCGTTTTGAAAAATTTTGATCATGCCATTGTGGCGCTCCAGTAACTAAAAAGTTGAATGTACTTCTTTCACTTGCTTTATATCCAACAGAGAAAAAATAGTTTTGGCCTTGACCTGCAGTTCCTACTGCATATTTTCTGTGTCCTTGCCAGTGGTCCATCAAAATGGAAAATGCCCATCCATTTTCATCCAAGCCAGAATCGTAGGATGCTGTAGTTTTGAAATAACTGTCATTACCCGTAAGGAATCGAACGAAACCTCCTTTTGTTCTGTTTGTCGTTTTGGATACAATGTTGACTGTACCTCCAACAGATGAAATTGCAAGCTTGGAGGATCCAAGACCTCTTTGCACTTGAACAGCATTAGCTACGTCGGACATACCGGACCAGTTAGACCAATACATTTTACCGTCTTCCATACCATTGATTGGTTGACCATTCAAAAGGAAGGCCGTGTTAGATTGAGAAAAACCACGCGTAAAAACTTGGCTGTCTCCAAATCCACCTGCTTGGTTAGACACATAGATAGATGGTGTGTTCTTTAACGCTTCTCCGAATTCTACGTTACCTATGGCACGTGCCTGAATTTCTGCAGAGCGAATAGTAGATACCGCTACGGGTGTCTTTCTGTCGTCAGCTAAATCGATAACCCCAGATCCTATGATCACAATTTCACCGAGTGAATTGTCTGCAACCAAAGTTATAGTCCCTAAATCTGTAGCCCCGTCAAAGCTGACTGTCATAGATTTATACCCTACGTAAGAAACTACTACCGATCCGCTATTTGCGGTTGTTTCGATAGAAAACTTTCCATCGAAATCAGTCATGGTACCATTTGAAGTTCCTGATTCAATAACATTTGCACCAGATAATGGTGCATTAAGCTCTGCGTCCATTACAGTTCCTGTAATGACACTTTGAGCAAAAGCAGGAGCCACACTAAGGAGAAATCCCACTACTAAAATTAATAATTTTTTCATTTTTTTTTGTGTAATGATTTTATGTTGATTTACTGTAAAAATAAGAATATTTTTGCAGGATTAAAAAATAATAGATTTATATTTGATAATTTGTTAACACAAGAGCGGAAATCATGTTAATAATTAACAATTATGTAATGTTTAACCCTCAACGCATAGATTTGTACATGCTGATAAGATTGGCTGTTGATGCATCGTGATGCGCAGAATAACTGTCCGTAAATTCATTAAGTATTTTTCCTGCCAATTGCTTGCCCAGTTCAACCCCAAATTGATCGTAGCTAAATACATTCCAAACTACCCCTTGAACAAAAATTTTGTGCTCGTACATTGCTATCAGTTTTCCAAGACTTTCTGGCGTAAGTTTATCTATAAAAATGGTGTTGGTAGGGCGGTTTCCTTCAAAAATTTTATATGAGATTATAGATTCATTGGTTCCTTCGGCTTTCACCTCAGCTTTTGTTTTGCCATTGAGCAGAGCTTCTGTTTGTGCAAAAAAGTTGGACATCAACTTGTCTTGATGGTCTTGATTGCCGTGCAATGATGTCCCAAATCCTATAAAGTCAGCAGGAATTAATTTTGTGCCTTGATGAATTAATTGAAAAAAAGCGTGTTGTGAATTGGTACCCGGCTCCCCCCAAATTAGGTTCCCTGTTTGATAATTTACATTGTTGCCCGCTCTATCAATACTCTTACCATTACTTTCCATAATAGCTTGCTGAAGATAGGTCGCAAACTGATTTAGATATTGGGTGTAAGGGATAACAGCTTCACTTTCGGCCTTAAAAAAGTTATTGTACCAAATGCTTAAGAACGCTAATAGCGTTGGAATGTTTTGCTCAAACTTTTCTTCCTTAAAATGTATATCCATCTTATGAGCTCCTTTTAAAAGGGCATTAAAATGATCAAACCCAACAGCCAAGCTAATACTTAATCCAACTGCACTCCACAATGAGAAACGGCCTCCAACCCAATCCCACATAGGGAATATATTTTGAGGATCAATACCAAATGCTTTTACGTTTTCGATATTGGTAGAGACGGCTACAAATTGTTTTGCAATATCGTCTTGGGTTGCATGTTGCAAAAACCATTGCTTGATGGTTGTAGCATTTGATAACGTTTCTTGCGTGGTGAATGTTTTTGAAACAATTACAAAGAGGGTCGTTTCTGGATTTAAGTTTTTCAGAACCTCGTTCACATGGTCGCCGTCTACATTACTCACAAAATGTACATTTAAATGATTCTTGTAATAAGACAATGCGTCAACAACCATCGCTGGCCCAAGGTCAGAACCACCAATTCCAATGTTTACAATGTCTGTAAAGGCCTTGTTGGTAAACCCTTTTCTATCCCCTTCAATAACTTCCAGTGAGAATTGTTTTATTTTGTATTTTACCTCGCAGATTTCAGGAATAACATTGTTCCCTTCATAAAAAACCTCTGCATCTTCTGGCGCACGCAGTGCTGTGTGCAGAACAGCTCTGCCTTCGGTTTTATTGATTTTTTCTCCTCCAAAATATTTTGAGACTGCATCAGATAATTGAAGTTCTTCCGCTAAATCTTTAAACAAACTTAAGGTTTCAGCATTGATTCTATTTTTAGAATAGTCAAGGAAAAAATCCTCCCATTTTAAACTCATTTGTTGGGCTCTTTCGGGCTGATGCTCAAACCATTTAGTCATGTGAGCCTCCTTTATGGATTCAAAATGTTGTTGTAATTTATTCCAGGCCTTAGTTTGGGTAGGGTTTATAGATTTTAAGCTCATAATGTTTAAAATTCGGTTAGTTTATAGAATCAAGTCTTTGTTTGAGCGGTGCAATATACGCTAGAAATTCGGTTTTATATTTATCTGGCAGTGCTTTTGCATCCGGTAGTTTTTGACGAAGTGGATCGACTTGACGTCCATTTTTCCAAAAACGATAGCACACATGCGGTCCACTGGTATTGCCCGTCATTCCAACTTTTCCTATTACATCTCCTTGTTTAACAAAATCGCCGACATTTACCAAGCGCCTACTCATGTGAAGGTACTGCGTGGAATAAGTGGCGTTGTGCCGGATTTTAACATACTTGCCGTTACCTCCACGACGTGTAGATTCCACAACTGTACCATTTGCAGTAGCCAAGATTGGTGTACCAACAGCTGCAGCAAAATCAGTACCTTTGTGAGGACGAACTCTGTTCCCATACAAAGCAATACGGCGATTGAGATTGTACCTAGATGAAATTCGACTAAATTTTATAGGACTCTTCAAAAACGCTTTTTGAAGACTTTTCCCACTCAAATCGTAATAGTCAGTGCTAGTTTTAGACTCAGGAGTAATGAAATCAAAAGCATATATGGGTTCCCCTTTGTGTTTAAAATAGGCAGCATCTATTCGCTCAATTCCAGCATAAATACTATCCTCTACAAAGCGTTGTTTATAAATTACTTTAAAACTATCCCCTTTTTGTAGCCTAAAAAAGTTAATAGTCCAAGCATAAATATCATCAGACATATCGTAGATTAATTGAACTGGTAACCCTTGTGCTTCCATCGTTTCTGACAATGAGCTTTCAATGACTCCAAAAGCTTCTTTTTCAACAATTTTAACAGGCTTTCGTTGTTGATAAGCCTTGATGGTATCACAAAACTCAACAACTAAGTATTCAATTTTGTTCTGTTGATAAATAAAAATCAAAGGTTGATCAGAGCCATCTTTTGAAAATAGCATTACATAGGGCTTACCTATTCTTAACTGACGGATGTCAAAAACTTCTTTAGTAGCTTCAGCAATGTAATGGATTTTTGGGTATACAAGCTTATTTTTTTCTAAAATCTCACCAAAACTATCGCCTTTCTTTATGGTATCATAAACTACATTATAATTATTAAAATTATAACCAAATTTATAATTATCAGAAAGGAATGTTGATTCATTTAAAAGGGGCTTAGTCTCCTCATTTGAACACCCTTTAAAAGTGTAAAATCCAATAAACAAGATAAATCCGTAAAGGAAAAATTTTAAATTAAATAGTTCTGGATTAATACTAAACTTCATGCCCCCAATTGTCTTTTTCTTTGGCGCTCCAAAGTTCAGGAAAAAATATTCTTTTTTGGTATTTCGGGTGCATATATTTTTGCCAGTTACTTCCGCCAGTTGCTTCACCGTCACCAGAGCTTGCTAATATATAGTGTTTTGCAGCGTTAAAATGAGCCATAACCCACGTGATATTGACTGTGTAATCGTAATGACGCATGGCCTTTACAAGGGTGTTGTTTTTTTGATCGTCAACAGAAAATTCTTTATAACGTGTCCAAAGGTTTTTGGTGTTGTACACTTTCATGAATGTAATAAACTCTTCTTTATATCGTGTCTCGAAATTTGTGAGTAAAATCGATTTTTTACCGGTTTTGAAATCTTTTCCAGCAGCTTGCCAGTAAAGGTGTTCGAAGGCATGCTCAAATGCTGTATCTCTATCAATAGTTTCGCGAAATCGAGGATCAATTAGATTGATAAGCTCCGTTGAAGCAAACTCTATTTTTCTGTATTGTGCACTTTGAAATCCGCTGGCCGGTGTTAGTGTGTGTCTAAATTTATTGTATTGTGCTAGATCCATACCATCCTGCATAATTGCAAATGAGGAGGTCAACATGTCAAAATAACGACTAACACGCATGAGCTTATCAGTGAAAATGCCAACATTTAGGACGGGCATTTCAGCAAGCTGCTGCAGCTCCCACAAAATCATCTTAAAGATTAATTCATTGATCTGATGATAACCAATAAAAACCATTTCGTCAGGGAGTGTAGTTCGTTGAATTTGTAAGTTTAGAAGCGCATCGGTATGAATATAATCCCAATAATTAATCGTTTTACTGTGTAAAAGCCCTTCTAAATATACATTCTTGTCCTGATTTATAGCGCTATATTTATCTTCAAGGGATTGGATTAAGTTTTTTGTTGCGTTATTTTTCATAGGAATATATTAGAGTTGTAATTCAAAGGGGAATTTTAGGCCTTTGAACGCTATCAAATCAGATCGAATAGATCCCACTCGAAGGTTAGCTTGGATTTTCAAAGGTATTTTATTTTTATCTGCACTAACCCAAAGTGTAACACTTTCTTCTTCCTGAAATACACGCCCTGCCATTACATAAGGTCGAAATTTCAAACATTTTACCTTGCCAAAATTAGTTTTTATTGTTTGACGACCTAAAAACTTTAATTTGAATCCAAAGATTTCATCATCAAAAAACATATTTAATTTGACAATATCCCCTTTTTTGATGGTGTTGGTGTCGTAGTGATTTCGCAAATAATAATAAGCAGAAATCATATCTTGAATATTGTCCTGTATGGGCACCGATTTTTTCGTTCCTCTTTTGAGGTCGTTTACGTTTGCAACGTTCTTATCATAATCAAATTCAACAATTCTGTTTTTAACATGACCGCCCTCATAAATATCTCTTATAAATTTATAAGGCACTCCCGTTGATTTATCAAAATAGCTTTCGTAACGGTCTTTGACTTTAAAAAACCATTTGAGTGCGCCTGTGGTTTCGCCCTTGCCAACAACACGATAAACGGGCAAGCCATTGTATGTTGCATTTTTTATATGCAATGTTGCGTTTCCAGCTTTTACCCAGCCGCTGTAGCTGAGCTTAAACTTAAGCCATTCTCCAGCATGAAAAGAAGATTCGCTTTGGGCTGAACCGAACTTTACGCTCGCAAGAAAAAGGAAGCAAATTAATACTATACGCATCATACCATCTTTTATTGATATAGATGCAAATTTGCAATTATTATTCCAAATCTAAAAACAATTGAAAATCATTATGAACAGTTTTATTAAAGTGTTCCTCGATTTGCTTGTTCACGTTCAATTGATTCAAACAACGCTTTAAAATTCCCAGCACCAAAGCCCTTTGCACCCATCCGTTGTATAATCTCAAAAAATAAGGTTGGTCGATCTTGTAGAGGTTTAGTAAAAATCTGTAATAAATACCCTTCTTCATCTGCATCAACCAAAACAGAAAACTCCTGAAGTTTTGAAATATCTTCCTTCATAAGTTTCATGTGCTTACCAAGACGCTTTGGAATCGCATCGTAGTAAGCCTGAGGAGGGGGTGGTAAAAACTCTACCCCATTCGTGCGCAGATGTTTTACTGTAGCTATAATATCGTCTGTTGCCACCGCCAAGTGCTGAACACCACATCCTTCATAAAAATCGAGATATTCTTCAATCTGTGAGCGCATTTTGGCTTCTGCAGGCTCATTAATTGGAAATTTAATGCGTCCATTACCATTACTCATCACTTTACTCATTAGGGCAGAATATTCGGTATGAATTTGCTTATCATCAAATGATAAAAAATTAACAAAACCCATCACCTCTTCATACCAGTTCACCCAAGTATCCATTTCGCCCCAACCCACATTGCCAACTATATGGTCAATAAATTTGAGGCCTGCGCTGGGCGGATTATAATCCGATTCCATTGCAACATAACCTGGAAAAAATACACCCTTATAGTTCTTACGCTCCACAAAAACATGGACAGTTTCGCCATAAGTATAAATGCCTGAGCTAATGATTTCGCCAAATTCATCGGATTGACTTTTAGGCTCAAAATAAGATTTTGCTCCACGCTTAGTGGTTTCTTCGTAGGCCTTGCGAGCATCATCAACCCAAAGGGCAATTACTTTAACGCCATCACCATGAGTTCGCAAATGATCATTTATTGCGGACTTGCTGTTAAGCGGGGTGGTGAGTACTAATCTAATTTTTCCTTGCTGAAGCACATAACTCACTTCATCTTTTGATCCTGTCTCCAAGCCTTTATAGGCTAGAGACTGAAAACCAAAAGCGGTTTTGTAAAAGTGCGCTGCTTGTTTGGCATTGCCGACATAAAACTCTACATAATCGGTTCCTAAAAGAGGCAAAAAGTCTTGTGCACCTTCAAATATTTTTTCAAGACCATAGTCTACAGATTTTAATGCTTTTTTCATAACTAAATTTTGGGTTAAATATTAATTTTCTAACCATGATTTATGGTAATCATCGTCAGCGATTTTGAGGGCTTCGTCAGTAACTTGAAGGGGTTTAAAAGTGTCAACCATTACAGCTAGTTCTTGAGTATCTTTTTGGCCAATACTTCGTTCCATAGCTCCTGGATGTGGTCCATGTGGAATCCCTGCTGGATGCAGAGAAATATGACCTGCTTCGATATCATTTCGACTCATAAAATCTCCATCCACATAATACAAAACCTCATCACTATCAATATTGCTATGGTTGTAGGGTGCAGGAATTGAGTCGGGGTGGTAATCGTACATGCGAGGCACAAAACTACACACCACAAATGCATTAGTTTCAAAAGTTTGATGCACCGGAGGCGGTTGATGAATTCTGCCTGTAATGGGTTCAAAATCGTGAATTGAAAAGGCGTATGGATAATTATAACCGTCGTAGCCAACCACATCAAAAGGATGTGAAGCATAAATCATTTCAATAATTTCATTTTGCTTCTTCAATTTGATAGTAAATTCACCACTTTGATTGTACGTTTCTAACTCCTCTGGCCTGCGAATGTCTCGTTCGCAAAAAGGAGAGTGCTCCAACATTTGGCCAAACCAATTGCGGTAACGTTTTGGGGTATACATCGGACTGAAAGACTCAACAATAAAAAGTCTATTATCTTCAGAGTCAAATTGAATTTGATAAATAATCCCTCTAGGAATTAATAAATAGTCTCCGTATTTGAATTCTAAATTCCCATACATTGTGCGCAGCTTACCACTTCCTTTGTGTACAAAAATAAGCTCATCTGCATCAGTGTTCTTGTAAAAGTAATCCGTGAGTGATGACTCTGGCGCTGCTAAAATAATATTGCAATCGGAATTGGTGAGTATAACTGTTCTGCTGTCCAAATAATCTGCTTTTGGGGTGACTTCAAATCCACGTAAACGGTAGGATTGAATGTTATTGGATTTAGAGACTTTTGGGGCAATACTGTATTGCTTAACTATAGATTTGACTTGTGTTGGGCGTTGCTCGTGGTAGGAGTTGGTAGACATTCCATCAAATCCTATGGTACCAAATAATTGTTCATAATAAAAACCACCATTTGGTTTTTTAAATTGAGTATGCCTTTTGGGCGGAATTTTTCCAAGTTTGTGATAAAATGGCATTTTAAATTTTTTTTGTTAAACAAATAAGCTAAAAAGGAGAATTGTTCGTGCAGGGCGCAAGAACTGGCTTATTCAGGATTTCTTTTGATAAGAAAGTGAAGTAACAATAAAAGATCATTCCAAAAAAGAGTCATACACAAATTTAATAAAAAAAATGATACGAGTTAAAACCAGTAGCCTAAATTCACTAGAGCGCCGCTGTAGTCGTTTTCTGGAGACCAATGAAATTTGAGTTCAATCGGACCAAAAATAGTCTCTAGACCATAGCCTATAGCATAGCCACTAAAGTCTGGTATTGAAAGCCATTCTTTAGTTAAAAAAATATCATTCCCTATGTTAGCAAAGTTACCAGAAATATTAATATGGTGGCGCTTATAAAACTCGTAATCAACATTAAAATGAGCTTTCAAATAGCTATTCCCTGAAAGACTGAAAAAATCGTATCCGTAGAACGTTCTGTTGTAATTAATTTGATGATGTGTATAACCTCCTAATCCAAAATTAAGTGAAGGGAATTGTTCGTTACCAATAATAAAACCGCCTTCTGAACCAATAGAAATAGATAAGTCTTCAGTAACAGTAAATGCTTTTAAAATATTTGCTTTAAAAACAGAGAACTGACTAAAGTCATTAAAATTCGATGCGGTTAAATATAAATCCATACCACCTTCAAATAAAAACCCTGTTGATGGAAAAAACGGGCTATCAACCGTATCAAATTTTAAACGGGTATTAAAAAAAGAAAGGTTTGAATCAACTAATTGATATCTATCGCTTGCAAAAGTTGGAGCCAGCGAAGAACTACTTGAATATATATTTAAGCGTTTGAACGTTAAACCTAGTTTGAATGAAAAATCTTTTTTAATGAGTGTTTCCACAAAAAAACTTCCGCTAAAATCAGAAAAGGTTGTGGGGATTCTGTTGCTCATTGACTCTGGTAGAGCGTTGTCAAAAAACAATGGAATTATATCATACCTAAACCGCATATATTTAGCATTAAGGCCTATGCTCCAATAAAACCCTTTATCAATGTAATAGTCAAAATTTATACGCGAATTATCGCCTAAAATAAAATCTAAAGATAATACATCATTTTTGATGAGAAATTGTTTTTTTGTGAAGTTTAAAAGAACGGAGCTTTTGAGAACTTGGTCATAATGTATTCCAAATTTTAAAAAACTTGTATTGGTGGTTTCTTTTATTGTTCCTCTAAAGTCATATCCAGAACCTTTTGATAAAGAAAAGTCGTAACGAAAGCGGTCAAAATTATTTGTTGCTAATAAGTTGTTTACGCCGTTATTTATATCATCAAAACTCAACACCTCATTTGGACGAAAACGCAGTTTCCCAGCAATGTACGCTTTTGTGTACTTTTCATTGCCAGTGATTTCGATACTATTTATTTTCAAGCTGTCCAAAACAGGGGGATGATAATACGGTTTTCTGAAGTTTTGTTTGCTTGCAATAGTACTTAAATTGTCTAAGAATGGTACAACAGAACGTTCTCCTATTTGAATGATTTCTGCTCCTTTATCAAAAGAAATAATTGAATAATCGTCAACATCTGGTTCAATGTAAACATCAGTCAATTGAATTTTTTTTTGAATAGATTCAATAGATCTAAAATTACTGATTTGAGTCAAAATTTCAGAAACCGATTTGATTTCTTCTTTGGTCAATAAATCATCTTGAACATTCACTCCAATAATCAGATCTACGTCTTTTGTCTTTAAAATCTCGATAGGGTAATTATTAGCAATTCCACCATCCATAAGCAATTCGCCATCATGTTCCACTGGTTGAAATAGCGTTGGCAGAGCACTACTGATTGAAATTGCTTCAGCAAGACTGCCTTTATCTAACAGAACAGCTCCCCCAGTTTCCATATTTGTAGCTATGCAATAAAACGGAATTGGAAGTTGACTGAAGTCCGTTATTTCTCTTTCATTCATTGTCAATTTGGTAAATAAATTAAATACGTTTTGCCCTCTAGAGATAGAAGAAGGCAATTTAATTTTAAAATTATTTAATGGTAAAGATGCGGCATACTTTTCTGAGTTTCTTCGTTCCTGAAAAGTCTTTGATGCTCGCGGCACTTTATCCCCTAATAGAACATTTATATCAACTTCTCTAAAAATAGAGTCCAACTGCATTGCGGAGTAGCCGGATGCATATAATCCACCAACAACTGCACCCATACTTGTTCCAGCGATGTAATCAATACGCACCCCCAAACTATCTATAACTTTCAACACCCCTATATGTGCCAAGCCTTTGGCGCCACCACCACTCAGAACTAAACCAACTTTGGGATTGTCTGCCAAAGGTTCTTGAGCAAAGCCTAGGCAGCAACAAAGTGAAAGAATAATATAAAATTTGGATGCAAATTTCATTTTTTATTATTGTAAAAATTATAAATTTTTTGGGCTTTTGATTTGCCTACAATGTGTTCTAGTTCGTCTAACTTTGCAAAAGAAACTCTTTGTGCCGATTTGAACGTTTGGAGCAACTGTATACGTGTTTTATCCCCAATTCCTCGAATTGACTCTAACTCCGATTTCAATGCGGACTTGCTGCGCCTGTTGCGGTGATGTTCTATACCGAAACGGTGGGCTTCATTCCTTAACTGCTGTATGATTTTCAATGTTTCACTTTTCTTGTCTAAATATAAAGGAATTGGGTCATTTGGATAAAATAATTCCTCTAATCTTTTAGCAATTCCAATAATTGCGATTTTCTCTCTAAGCCCTAGCTCATCTAAGCTTTTTAAAGCGGCGGATAGCTGTCCTTTACCCCCATCAATAATGATAAGCTGCGGAAGAGGTTGACCCTCATCTAAAAGACGCTTGTATCTTCGGTATACAACCTCAGTCATTGACGCAAAGTCATCAGGTCCTTCAACAGTTTTTATATTAAAATGTCGGTATTCTTTCTTGCTTGGTTTTCCATTTTTAAAAACTACGCAAGCTGCCACAGGGTGTGTTCCCTGAATGTTTGAATTGTCAAAACACTCAATGTGTGTTGGCGCTTTGTCAAGACGAAGATCGGACTTCATTTGGTTCATAATACGTTTGGTGTGCCGATCAGGATCTGTAATTTTAATCTGTTTTAGCTGTTCTAAGCGCTGATACTTTGCATTACGTAAAGACAAGTCTAAAAGATGTTTTTTATCACCAAGCTTCGGAATGGTTACTTTTAAATTCGTGGACAAATCAACCTTAAAAGGCACATAAATTTCATCAGACTGAAGTTTAAAGCGATGTCTAATTTCTGTAATGGCTAGACTCAAAAGTTCGGGGTCTGGTTCGTCCAGCTTTTTCTTTAATTCCATAGTATGGGCACGAATGATAGCGCCATGGGAAACTTGTAAAAAATTAACATATGCATAACGCTCATCACTTACGATACTATAGACCTCAACATCGCTAATTTTTGGATTTACAATAGTTGACTTCGATTGATAGTTTTCTAAAATGGAAATCTTTTCTTTAAGAACTTGAGCTTCTTCAAACTTCAAGTCTGCTGACAAAGTTTTCATTTGGTTTTTAAAAACAGAAAGCGAGTTCTTGAAATTCCCTTTTAAAATCTCTCTTACAGAAGCAAGGTTTTGCAAATAGTCCGCTTCAAATTCTTTCCCCTCACAAGCTCCTTTGCAATTCCCTAAATGAAATTCTAAACAAACTTTATATTTTTGGTTTGCTATCTTATCCTCAGCCAAATCATAGTTGCATGTTCTCAAAGAGAAAAGACCTTTGATAAGATCTAATAAAGTATATACCGTTTTGATACTTGTATATGGCCCAAAGTATTCAGATCCATCCTTAATGACTCGCCGAGTTGAAAACACTCTAGGGAAACGTTCTTTTTTAATACAAATCCAAGGGTAAGACTTGTCGTCTTTTAAAAGTACATTATATCGCGGTTGGTATTTTTTAATTAAATTATTCTCCAACAACAATGCGTCTGTCTCTGAGGCTACAACTATGTGTTTAATTGCTCGAATTTTCTTAACCAATAGATTGGTCTTGCCATACTCATGCTCTTTATTAAAATAAGAGCGAACTCGCTTTTTTAAGTTTTTGGCCTTTCCAATATACAGAATACTATCCTTGGCATCAAAAAATTGATATACTCCTGCTGTATCTGGGAGAGTTTGTAGTTGGATTTCAATCTTCGAACTTGTCATTATTCCAAAGGTATACTAATTCTTAGTATAGTAAAAATCGATTCCACATTTTTAGTATCTTGTCCAAAAATTAGTGATATTTAGCACATGAATATTGTCATTTTATCAAGAAATAAAAATTTATATTCCACCCGTCGATTAGTTGAGGAAGCTGAAAACAGAGGACATGATGTTGAGGTAATTGATCCATTAAATTGTGATTTGATTATTGAAAAAGAAAAACCTACAATTTATTACAAAGACAAGTATTTAGACTACGTAGACGCTATTATTCCAAGAATAGGTGCATCGGTCACTTTTTATGGGTGTGCTGTTGTACGTCAATTTGAAATGATGAATGTGTTTTCTACTGTTTCTTCTGATGCTATTATACGTTCAAGAGATAAACTCAGAAGTTTTCAACACCTCTCCAAAGGTGGAATTGATATGCCAAAGACAGTTTTTACAAATTATTCAAAAGATGTGGAGGAAGTTATTGAACATGTTGGGGGTACTCCAGTAGTTATAAAACTACTTGAAGGGACTCAAGGTCTTGGTGTTGTTTTGGCCGAAAGCAAAAATGCTGCTGAGTCGGTATTAGAGGCTTTTAATGGGTTACAAGCTAGAGCGTTGGTACAAGAATATATAGCTGAAGCTAAAGGAATAGACATTCGAGCACTTATTGTTGATGGACAAGTTGTAGGTGCGATGAAAAGAATAGGTAAACCCGGAGAATTTCGCTCGAATTTACACCGCGGTGGGACTTTTGAATATTACCGAATGACAGAGCCCGAACTAAAAATTGCCATCAAATCTGCTCGGCAACTAAAGCTTCCTATATGTGGTGTTGATCTTTTGCAGTCCAATCGAGGACCATTGATAATGGAAATCAACTCTACTCCTGGCCTGGAGGGTATAGAAGGCGCCTCAGAAAAAAATATTGCAAAAGCCATCATTACATTTATTGAACGAAATAGACGCTGATGAATCAACATAACTCTGTACTGCATATTTTGGGTGAGGCTGTTTCTGCTGGTGAATCCAAAGAGATTAACTTCCATGTGGCAAAATTGCACACGCGAACTCGAGTCGATGTCCCCGTCATTATTAATCGATCCAAAAAGCCTGGCCCAGTTGTATTGTTCACCGCTGGGATACATGGCGATGAAGTTAACGGAGTTGAAATTTTAAGGCAACTCATAGCAAAGGGCATCAATAAACCAAAAAAGGGAACAATCATCTGTATTCCTGTACTAAATATTTTTGGGTTTTTGAACAAAACACGAGAACTTCCAGATGGCCGTGACTTGAATCGTGTTTTCCCTGGCTCAAAGACAGGCTCACTTGCTAGTCAAGTCGCTTATAAACTCATGACCGAAATTGTCCCACAAGTTGATTTTATTATAGATCATCACACTGGAGGCGCTGGACGGTTCAATGCCCCACAAGTCAGAATCGTAGCAGGCGTTCCTAAACTAAAAAAATGGGCAAAAGCATATGGTGCTCCTTTTGTTGTTTACTCAAAAAAAATACCGAAGTCTTTTAGGAGTGCATGCGATAAGCTAAATATACCAATTTTACTTTTCGAAGGCGGAAAATCGTACCATATAGATTCTAGAGTAACCAATACGGGAGTAAATGGCGCTAAACGCATCTTACATCACCTTGGTATGTTAGGTGCGAAATTTAAGGTTTCAGCTCCTAAAAAAGAAATTGTTTTCATCAAAGACAGTAAGTGGATTAGAGCAAAAGCATCTGGGATGTTCCGTCCCACAATTATGCTAAACTCCAAAGTTGAAAAAGAATCTGTATTGGGATATATAACAGATGCCTATGGCAAATTCAATCAATCGATAAAAGCTGACTGTGCTGGTTATATTATTAATATTAACGAAGACCCAATTGTTTACAAAGGGGATGCTCTTTTTCATTACTCCACAAAATTTAGTTTATGAACAAGAGCGATTTAAGAACAATCTACAAACACAAACGAAAATCGTTAACCCAATCTGAAATTGATACGCTAAGTTTGAAAATTGCCAATCAAACCCTAAAGCTACCAATATGGGAAGCTTCTTTTTATCATCTATTTTTGACAATCAAACCACTAAAAGAGGTTGAAACTGAGCCACTTATGAGTATTTTATTTGGTAAAGACAAACATATTGTCGTTCCAAAAAGTGATATTTCAAGCTGTGAAATGACGCATTTTTTACTAAGCGACAATACTATCATTAAGCCAAATATTTGGAATATTCCGGAGCCTCAGAATGGCATTCAAATCCAACATTCACAACTTCAAGTCATATTTGTACCCCTTTTGGCTTTCGATCAAAAAGGACAACGAGTTGGATATGGTAAAGGGTTTTATGATTTGTTTTTGAAGTCTTGTCCCAAAGCGATTAAGATTGGGCTTTCATTTTTTGGTGCTGTGGATGAAATTGAAGACAAAAGCACACAAGATATTCCGCTCGACTACTGTATTACGCCAAATCAAATTTATCAGTTTAATTAAGGTTTTGCTTTGAACTTGAATTTCTGTGATTATAAACCAACAAAAGACCAACTCCTGTGCTAATAGCTACATCGGCAAAATTAAAAACAGGATTAAAAAATGTAAAATATTCTCCACCAACAAAAGGCATCCAATTTGGTAAATATCCTTTAAACACAGGGAAGTGCAGCATATCAACTACTTTTCCATAAAAAAGAGAACCGTAAGGGTTTTCGCTAAATAGAGAGGCTTTTTGACCTAAACTATCATCAAAAACAACTCCATAAAAAACAGAGTCAATAATATTTCCAAGTGCCCCCGAAAAAATCAATACTAAAGCACAAATTAAATGATGAGCTGATTTTTTTTTAATAGTTGTATGAAGCCAACAACCAATTGCTGCAACGGCAACTAATCTAAATAATGTGAGAAATAATTTAGCTGTTTTGTCGGAAATATGAGCAGAAAAGTCACTGAGCTTAGCACCCCATGCCATGCCGTCATTCTCAACAAAAAGAATTTTAAACCAGTCAAAAACCACAAACTCCTGCCCAAGCTCAAAATGAGTTTTGATGTATATTTTGGTAATTTGGTCTACAAATAAAACTAAAAGAATAACTATAAGGGCATTCTTTTTTGACATCCTATCGCTGCATATTCTTCGCTTCAATACTTAAAGTCGCATGAGGAACTAGCTCCAAACGCTTTTTGTTGATGAGTTTACCTGTTACCCGGCAAACTCCGTATGTTTTATTTTGAATTCTTATAAGTGCATTCCTTAAGTCACGAATGAATTTTTCCTGACGAATAGCCAATTGTGCATTAGATTCTTTACTCATGACTTGACTTCCTTCATCAAATGCTTTAAATGTTGGCGAGGTATCCTCTGTCCCATTATTTAAATCATTCATATAGGCACTTTTAATAAGTTCTAAATCATGCTGAGCCTTTTCAATTTTCTTTTGAATTAGGGCTTTGAATTCTTCAAGTTCATTGTCTGAATATCGGTTAGTTTTTTCCATAATCAGCGTATTTAATTGTGTTTTTTAATAAATAACTTGGTGGAAATATCGTCAAAATCTATCTCTATTCCCTCATCAAGTTGATTAACTTCGTGTAATGTATGTGTTAGTGTTTCTACCTTAATATAATCTAAATTGGTTTGGATGGCTTTGTGCATGCTCGTTTCATGCACTAAAAATACATCTATGTGGTCTGTGAGTTCAAACCCTGAATCTTTTCTTAGATTCTGAATTCGATTCACCAGCTCACGAGCTATACCTTCTTCTCTTAAAGATTCAGTGATAGTAACATCTAAGGCTACGGTCACTGCTCCTTGATTAGCCACAAGCCAACCTTCAATATCTTGTGATGTAATTTCCACATCACTGAGTTCCAATGTACTAAATTTTCCGTTAATTTCAACCTCTAAATGACCTTGTTTTTCAATTTCTTTTATCGCATCTGCATCCAAGTTCTGTACAGCAGTTGCTACAAACCTCATGTCCTTACCAAACCTAGGCCCTAATACTTTAAAATTGGGTTTAATTTGTTTAACTAAAATATCTGAGGCATCTTCTAGAAGTTCGATTTCTTTAATATTAACCTCATGCTTAATGAGGTCAGAAATTGCCAATATTTCTTCCTTTTGTTCAGCAGACGCTACAGGGATCATAATTTTTTGCAGGGGCTGACGTACTTTTATTTTCTCTTTTGCCCTAAGGGATAAAACTAACGAAGATATCAATTGAGCTTGAGCCATTTTACTTTCAAGAGCTTTGTCGATCATCACAGTATTGGCCTTAGGGAATTCTGCTAAATGAACACTCTTAAAGGCTTCTTTGCCCGTATGCTGAATAAGATCCAAATACAAACGATCCATATAAAAAGGAGCTATTGGCGCACCCAGTTTTGAAATAGTAAGCATGCAAGTGAATAACGTCTGGTAGGCAGAGATTTTGTCCCTTTGATAATCTCCTTTCCAAAAACGTCTCCTGCTGAGTCTAACAAACCAATTACTGAGGTATTCCTGTGTAAATTCTGATATTATTCTTGCGGCTTTTGTAGGTTCATAATCTGCATAATATTCATCTACTTTTGTAATGAGGGTGTTAAGCTCAGATAAGATCCAACGGTCTATCTCAGGACGTTCCGCTAGTGGTATATCAGTTTCCGTATATTTAAATTGATCTATGTTTGCGTAGAGGGTGAAAAAGGAATAGGTATTGAACAAGGTGCCAAAAAACTTTCGCTTGACTTCCTCAATTCCTTCAATATCGAACTTCAGGTTATCCCACGGATTAGCATTGCTAATCATGTACCAACGAGTAGCATCGGGTCCATAGGTGGCCAATGTTTCAAAAGGATCAGTCGCATTGCCTAGGCGTTTCGACATTTTTTGACCATTTTTATCTAAAACTAATCCGTTTGAGACAACATTTTTATATGCCACAGAGTCAAAAACCATAGTGCCAATAGCATGTAATGTGTAAAACCAACCACGTGTTTGGTCAACTCCTTCAGCAATAAAATCAGCTGGGAAGGCCTTGCTTTTATCAATAAGATTTTTGTTTTCAAATGGGTAATGCCACTGAGCGTAAGGCATACTCCCTGAGTCAAACCAAACGTCTATGAGATCACTTTCCCGGTACATTGGCTGGCCAGATGGGGACAATAAGACGATAGAATCCACAATATTTTTATGCAAATCTATTTTAGAATAATTTTGATCGGAATAGTCATCGACTATGAAATCATCAAAAATATCCTTAGCCATTAATCCCGCGGCCACAGATTTTTGCATTTCGCCTTTTAGTTCTTTTACAGAGCCGATACAAATTTCTTCTTTTCCGTCTTCAGAACGCCAGATAGGTAATGGAATACCCCAATAACGCGAACGCGAAAGATTCCAATCATTGGCATTGGCAAGCCAATTACCAAAACGCCCTTCACCCGTACTTTTTGGCTTCCAATTGATGGTTTGATTTAAATCAAACATGCGTTTTTTAACTTCACTTATTTTTATAAACCAAGAATCTAAAGGATAATATAAAATTGGCTTATCGGTACGCCAACAATTTGGATAACTGTGTTTGTATTTTTCAACTTTAAAAGCTTTATTTTCAATCTTGAGCTTGATCGCCAATTCTACATCTACAGATTTTTGCGGCGCTTCACCTTTCTGATAATATTCGTTCTTGACATAACGCCCAGCAAAGTCTTTGACTTCTTTTCGAAAACGACCTTGCAAATCTACTAAAGGAACCAAATTATCGCTTTCATCTTTAACTAAAAGAGGAGGAATTTCAGGTGTTGCTTGCTTTGCAGCTATGGCGTCATCAGCCCCAAATGTAGGCGCTGTATGTACGATCCCTGTTCCGTCTTCTGTTGTTACAAAATCGCCTGCTATAATACGAAACGCATGTTCTGGATTGTCGTTGGGCAAAGCATACTGAAGCAGTTGCTCGTATTTAACACCTACTAAATCCGCACCAAGAAAAGATTTTATCTCTAAAAAAGGAATTGTTTTGTCTTCTTTATTGTAGTTCTCTAATTCCTCTAAAGATTCAACTTGGCTAAATTTTCCAGAAAATTGTTTCCCAATCAAAGCTTTCGCCAAAACTACAGTTATAGGCTCAAATGTATATTGATTATACGTTTTTACAAGAACATATTCAATTTTTAAACCAACAGTTAGAGCTGTATTACTAGGAAGTGTCCACGGAGTTGTTGTCCAGGCCAAAAAATGAATTTCTCCTTGGTTTTGTAAGCATTCAGGGAGAGATTCCTGTAGCGCTTTAAATTGAGCAACAACAGTGGTATCCGTAACATCTTGGTAAGTTCCTGGTTGATTCAGCTCATGCGAGCTAAGCCCTGTTCCGGCTTTGGGAGAATACGGCTGAATGGTGTAGCCTTTGTATAATAAGTTTTTGGTATAGATTTCTTTCAACAACCACCAAACACTTTCCATGTATTTAGGGTCATAAGTCACATAAGGATCGTCCATATTCACCCAATACCCCATTTTTTCGGTAAGGTCATTCCAAACATCAGTATAACGCATTACCGCTTTTCTACATGCAGCATTGTAGTCTTCAACAGAGATTGTCTTGCCGATATCTTCTTTTGTTATGCCTAGCTCTTTTTCTACACCCAACTCAATTGGAAGCCCATGTGTGTCCCAGCCAGCTTTTCGTTTGACTTGAAATCCTTTCATGGTTTTGTAGCGCGGAAAAATATCTTTTATGGCACGTGCCAGAACATGGTGAACACCTGGTAGCCCATTAGCAGATGGCGGGCCTTCAAAAAATACATACGGTGTTTGGCCTTCCCGAGACGAAATACTTTCCTCAAAAATTTGATGTTCTTTCCAATAGTCCAACAGCTCATCTGCTAGCTTAGGTAGGTTTAATCCTTTGTGCTCCGGAAATATCACGCTCATGCTTATACAATTAGTCCGCAAAATTACTAAATTTTAGCCTAATTGTTATGTGTTAAAATGTGTAATTTGATTGAGTCCCAGTTCACTAGCGTGTATAAATAGATTAGGCTCTAATATTAGATTACAAAAAGTAAAACATTAAACCGATTTTAACGGATTTTAATTCTAATTCATCTTGATCAACATAGGCATCTCTAAACATAGGATTTAACCCATAATACAAGTATCCATTCCAATTGTTGTATCCTAAACTAAGTGTCAAACCATATTGCCAAGGATTAAGGTTTAGATGGTCTAATCTTGTTCTCCCCGCACTGTTTTCAAAAAGGTAATTTGACGCAAAAACATAGCTGGCCTTAAACCCGGCGTATATTCTCCAAAATTTATATTCTTGAGGACTTGATGTGCGCCAACGAAACTCGAGTGGAATCTCAATCCCATGATGAGAAAATCTATTTTTCTTGAACGAGTTGGCATTTACAATTTCATACTGAAAAACATCAGCCAGTTCAGTAATCTTAATATTTTCAGAATATGTATTGAACGCATAGCCTAATCCAAGGGCAATTGCAATTGTACGTTTGGAATTGATGGGAAAATCTCTAATGAACCCCAATTTAAGTCCTGGTGAAAATCCGGATTGACTGAAACTATTTGGTGTATCTGAAAATGTATTATAGGTAAGTCCAAAATAAAATTGATCTTCTCTGTACAGTGCGTCAGAGTCGCCAATAGTGGTTTGTGCCCAAAGACCCATAAAATGAATGAAAAAAAAGCCCGTAATGATTGTATATTTCATAAGGAAAAGATTCAAAAAATTAAATGTACAAAAAAAGGCATTCAATATTGAATGCCTTTTTTTAAATGAATAAAATAGTTGGTGAAATTTAATTCATATTAGAAGAAACATCTCCAACACCAGTTGTATAGTTTATTTTTAATGCATTAACTTTTCTAAGTTCTTGCTTAACATCACCAACAATACCCATATTTGCTTCTCGATCCACCTTAAGTGCTATCGTTAAAAAAGGGATTAATTCCTCACGCAAAGCAGCTCTTTCAGCGCTTACAAATGCACTAACCTCAGATAGAGAGGCAAATTGATCGTTGAGCTGTATACGGGCTTCTGATCCAAATTTTTCGTAACCTGAACTTGGTTTACCCATGTATATATAACTCACTGGATTTTTCTTGTCTAGTTTTTCAACCTGATTAGCTACGGGAAGTGAATTTTGTATTTTTAATGAGTTCTCACGCATCACAGTAGCAACCATAAAGAAGAACAGCAACATGAATACAATATCTGGAAGAGAAGCTGTAGAAATTGCAGGAAGTCCTCCGTCTTTTTTCTTTTTAAATTTTGTCATCTTTTGTTTTATTTAAATAGTGAAACTACTACTGTACCTCCGATAGTTTTTGAGGAAACTCTAACTTGATTTGATCAATCAATGCTTTGAGTTTCTCTTTGTTTCCAACAAATCGAGCATCTTTATAATTTTTTTGCATTTCTACAAAATTCATATCTCTGAATCCTCGCCCTGGACCAATTTCTAATGCGCGTCTGTTTCTTAAAACATTGTAAGCAGCAACCAATTCATTTTGTACTGATATATATGCAGCATACGATGTTTCGCGTTCGTTTTTCAAAGATATAATTGCTTTATCAGGGTTATCAGACGAAGAGGGGTCTTTTTTACCTTGACAATAATCGCATGTTTTATCGCCATTGTTATCCAAAAACTCTACGGCAGCAACGCGCAAGTCGTCAATTTCCATGAGTTCATCTTCAACGAGCAATTGATCTTTTCCGTTTAATAATACCGTGAATATATTTTTCTGCTTGATAATTGGTGGTTCTATTTCTTCCATTGGTGGAAGTTTTCGGTTGATGCCCGAATCCTTTTCTATGGTCGTTGTTACCAAGAAAAATATTAACAATAAAAAAGCAATGTCGGCCATTGAGCCTGCATTAACTTCTGGTGCAGATCGTTTAGCCATAATTACTTATTAAGAGTTTTTTTAATGCCGAAGACCAGCATTGTAAGAGCTGCAACAAACCCTAAAGTATAGAACAAATATAGTCCCGCTCCAACAAGCTTAGATTGTCCTTCTGTAAGGATAGAGCCGTCTTTTAGAACCGTTTCTGTTCCAGAAGCAATGAAATAACAAATTAGAGCCACCACTAAAAAAGCACCAACTGAGATTAGTGTATTTCTTAATCCTACTGAATTTGATACCAAGTTGAGGACAGTAAAAATCACTACAGCCAAAACAGCAACAGCTAATATAAAATAAGCTACATACATAAAAGTACTTACACTCGTTGAGGCTTCTCCAGCTTTAATTGCATCATCACCTGTAGAGATGATACTTATAAGAAAAACGATAGACAGGACTCCTATAACTGCAGCTACAATCTTTAATAATTTTTGTAAATCCATAATTATTTATTTGATTTAGTATGAGTTATGTAGAGTTATTTTTTGTTCTTTACAAGTATATCCATCAATGATATAGAAGCGTCTTCCATGTTATTTACAATGCTATCAATTTTTGCTATAATATAGTTGTAAAAAATCTGTAATATAATTGCAACGATAAGACCAAATACTGTTGTTAGAAGTGCTACTTTAATCCCTCCAGCAACAAGCGATGGCTGCATATCTCCAGCAGCTTCAATTTTATCGAATGCTTGAATCATCCCAATTACAGTTCCCATAAAACCAAGCATTGGCGCCAAAGCAATAAACAATGAAATCCAGGAAACGTTCTTTTCTAATTGTCCCATTTGGACACCACCATAAGCAACAACTGCTTTTTCAGCTGCGTCTAAATCTTCATTGGAACGATCAAGACCTTGATAAAAAATTGATGCAATTGGCCCTTTAGTATTTCTACATACTTCTTTAGCGGCTTCCACACCCCCAGAAGCAAGTGCCTCTTCTACGTCTTCAGTTAACTTTTTTGTATTTGTTGTTGACAGGTTCAAGAAAATAATTCTTTCGATAGCTATGGCTAATCCTAAAATAAGACACAACAAAACGATGCCCATAAATCCAGGACCACCTTCAATAAATCGTTTCTTAAGTTCTTGATGAAATCCTAAAGACTCTACTTGTTCAGCAGAAGCATCATCTTGAACTGGACTAACAATTGTTGTTGTCGTTGTGTTCATGTTCGTGTTTGTACTTGCGTTTACAGACCCGAATGCCATCGTTAGGGCGATAGCTAGAATTGGAAATAATTTTTTCATTGTTCTATTCTTAAATTTATAAATATTAATGTTTTTAATAGGTTGCTAAAGATATAAAAAAAAATACACTAGAAAAATAAAATTTAACTGTGAATCTATTTTAAAAACCTCTTTAGTCTTACCTTTTGAATAACAGAGATTAGTATCCCAAGCATTGCAGAGAGGAAGGGATTCGAACCCTCGATACGCTTTTGGCGTATACACACTTTCCAGGCGTGCGCCTTCGACCACTCGGCCACCTCTCTAGTTTCTTTTTTTAAAAGAGGCCAAATAAATAAAAAAATGTTTACTTGTGAAAGTAAAACTCTCTTAATTTTCGGATAATTCTCCACGTAAAGATGTTTCAAAAACCAATTGAAACATTCCCTTTACGTCTCTTTTACCAAGCAAATACATCAGCTTTGTGATGGTGGCCTCGGTAGTCATATCTTTAGCCGAAATCACCCCAATATCGCGCATCTGCTTGCTGGTTTCATAATGCCCCAGCTGCACCATTCCACCTGAGCACTGAGTTACATTAATGATGTGAATGCCCTTAGAAATTGCACTACTTAACAGATCTAAAAACCACTCTTCAGTAGTGGCATTGCCCGAGCCATAGGTTTCCAAAACTACCCCTTTTAGATTTGGAGTTTCTAAAATAGATTTTAATACTGTCTGCTGAATTCCAGGGAAAAGTTTAATTAAAGCAATATTAGTGTCTAAAGACGTATGAACTTTTAATTTGTCCTGTGTGAAATTTTTTAACAATAAATCGTATTGTACCTGAAGCTTTAATCCCGATGTGACTAGGGGTGGGAAATTATAGGAAGCAAAGGCTTCGAAGTGGTCAGCATTTATTTTTGTAGTTCTATTGCCCCTGTATAATTTATACTCAAAATAAAGCCCAACTTCTTTTATTACGGGCGTGTTATTTTGTTGTAAACTGGCCAACTGAATAGAGGTGATTAGGTTTTCTTTGGCATCTGTGCGCAAATCCCCAATAGGTAATTGGGACCCTGTAAAAATCACGGGCTTGTTCAAATGTTCAAGCATAAAACTCAAGGCTGATACCGAATAACTCATAGTGTCACTCCCGTGAAGCACCACAAACCCATCATATTCTGTGTACTTATTTTCAATAGTTTTAGCCAAATGTATCCAATGTAAAGGATTCATATTAGACGAATCGATTGGAGTATCAAAAGATACGGTATCAATTGAACAGTTTAGTAGCTTGAGCTCAGGAATACTTTTTAATAAATGCTCAAAATTGAACGCTTGAAGCGCCTCGGACTGTGCATTTTTAATCATCCCTATGGTACCTCCTGTATAGATCAATAATATGTTTGCGCGCATGATATTATACTTTAAAAATATCCCTTGAGTTTTGAGTAGTTATTTTGGCAATGTTCTCCTCACTTTCTTCATAAATAAAAGATAGTTTTTTTAAAACCTCTATAATGTAAGCACTTTCGTTTCGTTTACCTCTGTAAGGAACAGGGGCCAAATAAGGAGCATCGGTTTCCAAAACAATGTGCTTAAGATCGATTTGTGATAAAAACTGATCTATTTTTCCGTTTTTAAAAGTCACAACTCCTCCGATTCCTAGTTTCATATTGTAAGAAATAGCTTGGTGTGCCTGCTCAATTGTTCCTGTAAAACAATGAAAAATACCGAATAAATCTTCTGATTTTTCTTCTTCTAAAATTTCAAAAACTTCATCAAATGCTTCTCTACAATGGATTACTATTGGGAGTTGATAGTGTTTCGCCAATTGGATTTGAGTACGAAAAGCATCCTGTTGCTGTTTTAAAGTTGTCCTATCCCAATACAAATCAATTCCAATCTCGCCAATAGCTACAAATGTTCGAGATTCCAGAGCTTTTTTTACATGCTCTAGCTCGTCCTCATAATCTTCTTTTACATGAGTTGGGTGTACCCCTGTCATCAAAAAGACAAGTTTTGGATAGTTGCGCTCCAAGGCATACATTGCCTCTGAATAAGTAGAGTCAATGGCTGGTACAAAAAAACGAGATACCCCTACTTGAAGTGCCCTTGAAATCATCTGTTCTTGGTCTACTTCAAATGATTCGCTATACAAATGTGTATGAGTGTCCGTTATTATCATACTACAAAAGTACAGATTTGTATAGTATATTTGTTTAAAATATTTAGCAGCCTTGACAAATAAACACTCAATTGAGAAGATTTTAACTGAAAATAATTTTCACAAGACAAAACTTCACTTTACTTCAAGCAACCACTACAAGCTTATTGCAAAAATTAATGGCGTAAAAGGATGGTTTATTTTAGATACTGGTGCTTCTACAACCTTTGTGGCTAAAAATTTATCAAAAAAATACAAGCTTGATTATAAAGAAACAACAATTAAAGCTAAGGGCGCTGGTCCTGAACATATTGATGCTAATCTATCTAAAAATAATCAAATAAATTTAGGCAAATGGCAATGGAGACACTGCATCATCGCATTGATAGATTTGACTCCAATCAATGCGGCGTTTGAAGCTGTAAATTTAGCTGCAGTGGATGGCATCATTGGGGCTGATGTATTGAAGAAAGGAAGGGCAGTAATCGATTATGACAAGAATTATCTATACATGAAATAAAAAATCCCACCAATGGCGGGATTTTAATTTATACTATTTGTAAAGACTAGTCTTGTACTTGGAAAGTAATCGGTAAAGAATAAGGCACAATTACTGGCTTTCCTCTTTGGCGACCAGGTTTCATTTTTGGCAGCATGTTGATTACTCTAGCTGCTTCTTTTTCTAACCTAGGGTGTGGTGCCCTTGAACGTACACCGGTGACATTTCCGTTTTTATCAATTTTAAAAATGACACTTATTCGCTGGCGCCCAGAAAGACCTAAGTCGCCTGCTAAATCTGTGTTGAACTTACGTTGAACAAACTTCGCGATTTTGTCGGACATACATTTTCTTTTGTCAGCGTTTGAACCGCGTTCGCATCCAGGATATTCTGGAACATTCTCAATAACAGCAAAAGGAACCTCAACATCTTCTATAACCTCCTCGACTTCAACGTCTTCGACTTCCATAATCTCTTCCTCTTGATCAGTTTCTGTTGATTCGATTACTGTTTCTTCTACTTCTTCCTCATCTTCTACTACTTCAATGACTTCAGGAGCCGCAGGAGGTGGTGGAGGAGGTGGAGGTGGAATAATTTGTTCAATGATTGGGATTTCCTCGTCAAGTTCATCGTCTAGATTAAGTTTTCCAATGTCGATATTAGATTTGTCGTACGTTTTGTAATTAAGAGTAGAGTACGTTAAAAACAACATCAATGCCAAGCCAACAGCGAAATAGATTGAGCCATTTCTACTGACATCTGCTTTTGGGTTTTTCTTTGATTCCATTGTGTATTATAATAAGGGGGTTAAATTAATTAAAAAAAATAAAACTACATAAACGTTTGGAGCTTTTTAACAACAGTTTGTTTTTTCCATCGCAAAATGATAAGCATTGTCAAAATTCCAAGCGTGTTTGCAAAGAGATCTTGTACATCAGACACTCTTGAGTGTGGCGTTATACTTTGAAAAAACTCAATAATTGTGCCAAATGTGAAGGCCAATAGGGCTGCATATAATATACTCTTGTTTAGTTCTAGCTTGTAAAATGATAAAAAAAACAAAAAACAAAGCACTGCGTAGGCTGCAAAATGAAAAATTTTATCTTGATGCTTTATACTGAACGCGGCTTCAGTGTTTATTTCTACCAAACTCGCAAAGGCTAAGCAAAGTGCATAACCAATAGACAACAGGTGGATCAGCGATTTTTTAAACACCGATTAAAGCTTTATAATCATCGGCAGACATCAACTCCTCGAGATCGGCTAGGTTAGAACATTTAAGCTTTATCATCCAGCCAGCTCCGTAAGGATCGTCATTGACTTTTTCTGGTTCATCTTCTAGCGAATCATTAAATTCAATAATTTCTCCAGCAACTGGAAGGAACAAATCAGAAACAGTTTTTACGGCTTCAACCGTACCAAAAACTTCTTCAGCTTCGAGGGTCTCGTCCAATGTATCCACTTCAACATAAACGATATCTCCTAGTTCGCCTTGAGCAAAATCAGTAATCCCAATCGTGAGTATATCGCCCATGGCGCTAACCCACTCATGGTCTTTGGTATATTTTAATTCTTCAGGTACATTCATTTTATCTATTGTTATTGTATAAATTAGTTTCCAAAATTATATCGCAGGGTAAATCCAGACCTTATGGTAGTTTGTGGAAAGGCCGTAGATATTGCATATTCTGAAAATGCGTAATCAAAATAAAATATAGCAGTCAAATTCCTGCTAAAAGCATAATCAGCCGCGTATTTTAAACTCCATATTGTTTGGCCAGCACTCACTTGATTATTATCTAAATCCAAATATCTTATAATTGTCTTATTATTCCGTATAGACAAATCGGCTTTCATATTCAAATCACTTTTTATGATTTTTCGAGGTCCCGCCAATTTCGACCTGATACGTAAATCTTTTATGCGGTAACCTAATCCGAAAATATATTCATAACCTTGGATTTCTGTCAACAAGTTATTGTCAAAGCTCATGGATAAGCTTCGGTCTTTTTTGATTTCTGTAGATAGCTTAATGGAGTTTTTCATTTCGAAATCCACTTTTATTAGGGGGCTAAATTGTTCAACCAAATTAACATTACTAAACAGGGTCTTAACTTTGAAATTGCCAGACTGATCTAAAACATTTGAATTTTGAGAGGCATAATCCAAATTAGGATCAGCAGCTTTGTAATCTAAATTCGTACGGAACTGGTTTATTGTATAAGAAGATCTATAGCCATGTGTAATGGAAAATCGCCTGAAACGTTTTTTAAACCATTTATTTTTCATGAACCCTGTGTATTTCAAAGTCCAATTCGGAATTGGGATGTCGCGGAACGCATCTAGGCTAATTTTATTCGCTTTTTTTCCAGAATAAGCCGACAAGAATGCAGGCAACAAAACAGACTGGCTGTTTTTACCAAAACCTAAGGGGTATCCCTCAGCATCCGTAGCATAAGCTGTGTTGCCGTAAAAATCCTCAGCCAATCTATTGGCAATCACCAATCTGTTGTTTTTGAAATCTTCAAAAGGGGCGGAATTGAATTCATCGCTTTGACTAAATGCTGTTCGAATTAATACTGTTGATATATTAAAATTACCAAATGTATTTTGAATAAGTGAATTATAGGTATTGCTTAAACCATCACCATTTGTATCGGAGGTATTAAAGTTTTCTGTAAAGTTTGTGGCATAAGTTTTACCCCCTGTAAAATCAATTTTTAAGTCTGATATAGGCTCGGTATTTATGGCGTAATCCAAGTTTTCATTATGTGTTTCTGAATATTGCTGATTAAATTGATCGAATGTTGTAAGCCAGCCGTTCTGAGCAGCAACAATACGAACATCCCGCTGGCTCCCTAAAGTGTAGCCCAATGTAGGCTTCATGGTCCCAACAAATCCAGGCGTCGGTAAATAGCCAGGCAAAAAAGAGCTGTTGCTTTCAGAGTAGTTGACTTGCATTCTATTGATAGCCGTCAGTAATCCTAGCCCAAAGTCTTTGATGTTAAATTTCTTTTTTGATGCAGTTCGTCCAGAATTGGTGCTGGAGCTGTTCCGAACACGTGATGGGCGCGAAGATCTAGAGGTTTTTAATCCCAAATAACGGTAAAGTTTACGCATATCAAAAGAGGTATTGAGATTGTGCTGATTGGCATTAGATATCGAATTTCCTAAATCATAAGTCTGCCCATTTATGTTAAGTTGACCAAACAGGTCTGATCCTTTGGTCCAGAGGAAATCTCCTGTGTACGAATAATTTGCAGTCAAGAAACTCAATGTTGGAATTTTGTAAAGCGGTAATTCATAATTTATTCCCAATTGTTGCGAATGCCGGTTTGGGTCACCAAAGTCGAAAAAACGGTCCCATACTCCTAAGCTTGGGTCCTGATCTCCGTTCAAATCATCATTTATAAAATAGTTCCGAACAATGTGATTGTTAGAGGATGTGAAATTAAGACTTAAGGCATTTGTGAGCTGATAGTTTAACGTATATTCCAGATCAAAAGTGTAGTTTCTTCGGATCAACTCATCCACCGTAATATTACTTGCTCCTAGATCAGCATCTCTAAACTTTTGACTATTGAATTGACGAATAATATCGGAATTGATCGTCAGGTTTGACGGCAATAAGTTAAGATTAAAATCTTTAATAATTTTCCAGTATTTTCCAGTAAATAAAGAATCATTTTTCTTAAATGGTTCAAAATTTAATGGTTGGAAACTATAGGCGTAATTTGCCCCAACGCGAACATTCTGATCAAGAGAGTTTTCAATTTCAAAATCACGATGTTTCATTTCATTGTATGAGTAGTTGAGTGTTAAGTTTTCAACGTCGTAAACTCTAGGTTTTGCATCTCCAGTCCGTTGTTTTTTGACCCCAATAAAGTTGATGCTTTTGCGCTTAGTGTAATCCTCTGACTGCATTCGAATTCGATCTCGCTCTTCATTTGTTTCGGCGGCATCTATGCGGTTTTGAAGCTTTAAATCTTTGTACTGTTGATCATATTCAGGAGTAATTAAAGTTTCACTTTGTCCGTAATTGAATGGAATTTGAAGCCCCCATTTTTTGGGTAATAATTGGCCAACATTCATGTTGGTTACAAAATCGTATTGTTTTAAATCTTCCCTACTGCGCTCATTTGGTCCTTGATCGATGTTTCCAAAGCCCGTGGTGCTTCGTTTTGCAGAGGCATTGATATTCATGAAATCTGCAATGTTACTATCCATACTCATAATGGCTGCCCAGCCACCTTCATTGTCCATATCAGCAATGCGCAATTCATTAAACCATACCTCAGCGCATTGGTCCGTAGAACCAATATTTTTTATCCCCACCATAAGCGAACGGATATCGCCAAAGTTTGGATTTCCTTTAATTGCAATACGTTGCTCATAAGGCGCTTCAGATTGGGTGGAGTTAATGCCAAGAGAAAATGGAGAAAACTCCCCAACAGCTGTCTCTTGCAATTCCCCGTCAATTATATCATAAAATGTAGGGTCTTCATTTACTAAAGTTCCTTGACTAATCCCCAATGCTTTAATTTTTTCTAAAAATTCCAAAGGGATGTTGAGTTCGTTGTATTCAGGCCAGACTTCAGATTCAGAGGCGCCAGTCGCACCAGATGATTTTCTAAGCGGCAATTCTAATTGATAATAATTTTGTGTAAAATCATTACCCATACGCACAAAAGCAACTAATTGGCCTTGTTCAAAACTATCCGCTTCACCATCCTCCGCGTGGATAAACATCTTAAGTTTTTTGTACTGGCGCATATCGACATTGATGTTCTTAAAAACAGCTCTTGAGTCCTGAGGCTCCAATTCACAAACATCAACTACAAGAGACTGCTCATTTTGACGTACAATAGTGTTGTTGTTATTGAGCTGCTCGCGTTGAACATTTGGTGGTGAAACATAACTGCCATCGTTTTCTTGAATGCCAACTATTCCGACACTAAAGTCTGTTGGTTCCAAAGCAGTAGCAGCATCTGAATCATTGTCCAAAGACTGTAAAAATCGTCGCCAGTCGCTTCGCACCAAATCAAAAGTACCAAACCTCAACACTGTTGTTTCTGTAAATTCTTTAAGATACATCCTTGTAAAGCGGATCGATCTAAAATCTGATATTCCGCCTACAGCATTGGTGAATTCAGTAAGTGGAATTCTAAACTGATACCAATTGATGTCACCCGACTGAGAACCATTTGGAAGCGTGATATTTGTAATCGATTTTCGGTCAACAATGTATGGGCTATTTGGGTTATTTAGTGCCGAAGATGTGATGTCTAATTCGTATTCGTAATAACTATCAATGGTATTCATTGTGTTATCTCTATTGATATCTTCTACATCGGGTTGTGTGGTAGATCCTCTGTTAGTTTCAGTAAATATATCTGGTGAGTTTCCTTCAAGCCCATTGTATCGCTTGTAACGTTCAAAAATATCACCACTTGAGTTTAAGTAATAGGCATAATTGTCATTTGCAGGATCGGCAAGATTCGAAAACGAAGTAAATCGAGCATCTGTTGTATTTCGCTCTTCAGTATCATCATATCCGTCAAGCCCAACATCTTGGTTGTTACGCTCCTGCCCTTGAGTCGAAAAAGCATAAATCAACGACTGATTTTGAGGAGATACAGTCCCCCAAACAGAGGAAGGCAGTAAACTTACATCACCATCACTTGGCAGCCCATTTTCGTATTGCTTTTTCCCGTCCTTAATAACGTCCTCAGAGATATTCCCTAAGTTAAGAACCAATTTGCCTCCAGGATTTGATGGATTATTTAAAAAGGGGTCCATCAACCAAAACTCAACATATTCTACATTAGCTTGTTCAAAATCAGTAGAGGTTAATTGTCTTGAAATTCCAGCCCAACTATTCTGTGGGTTATCTAAAATGCCGTCTTCAGCGCCTTGTTGATAATTGTATGGCCCACGCTCACTGGGTCTATAAACCAAATCTAAAGAGTTAATTACCGTATATTGACCTGTTACCAAATCAATTTCTGGAAATAGCTCATCAATAAAAATACGTCGTGTATAAAGGTCTGAAACATCGTCATCTGAAATTTCTCCAGGGCGTTGAGAACTATAGAAAATTGGGTCTATGGTATACCAATTCAAAAGAGCTCTGTCAAAACCATTTTGATAACCGTTATCGTCTTCGTTTCCTTGTGCATATAACCGTCCTAATCCTTTTGGTCGACTTGACAAAAACCAAGATTGTGGTGTGAGTAAGCTAATCCCATTTTGGGTGCCTTCGAAATCGTCAATATAAGAAGTTACCTCATTATTAAAATCAGTGCCTTTAGGTGCGCCTGGCTTTAAGTAAGCAAATTCTCCGCGCAGTGATAAATTAGAAGTCGCGTCAGTGTCAATATTAGGGAGTTTATTTGCCATTCGTGTCATAAAGGGCAGTTCTGTAGAATAGTTTCCATTAAAGCCTATAACGGTGTTGTTGATCGGCTCGGTACCGTAATTTGCTTTCTGAGTTATTGGGCGTTCATTTAAATTTAAAAGTGTTGCACCTAATACGAAATTTTCATTGAATTGGTGTTCTACGTTAAACCCTGTAAAACGTCTTGTTTGTTGCCCAAAAACAGAATTATTTTCAACAGAGACTTGTATTGGAGTATTGGACGACTGAAGGGATGGGTCTAATATTTGAACCGTTCCTATTTGATAATTCACGGTGTAGTCGACCCCTTCAACCAACACACGCCCCCCTGCAGTGACTTTAACCGAGCCTCTTGGCACATTAAATGCTCCGATAGGAATCCCAGAGCCACCACTAGATTTGTAACGTCCTCGAATTTTAAACTTATTTTTCTCGCTATCTTGAAGGGCCGCTGTTTTTGTACTCGTATATAAAGATCTATATACATATTTGGCCTGATTCGCATTGTATGCCCCAGGAAGCGTTTCGTCTGCCTGGTAGTTTTCGGAAGGATTCAACCTCAAAGTTTCAAATAAATAAGCACCAAAAGGCTCCGCTTTAGTGAAAATAATTTTTCCGTTTTGTGGAATCACTGTTATCCCAGGAACAAAATCGAAAAAACCGTCCCCATTGTTCTGCGGATCATTATTAAAATTCAGTCGGTCAAAATTAAAAAGGCGAATTAATGGGATGTCGTTGATAGGGTCCTGATTAGCAACCGGAGTGGGGAATGGTGTTCCATCTACAGGTGAAATGAAATTTAAGGATGAGGTTTCATTATAAAAAATATTTAACTTAAAGTCTTCTTGGGACAATTGGTATGCGCCAGTGTCATAGACATTTTTCATCATCAAATCCCAAATAGGTAGCTCTACATTGGTCACTGCGCTTTTTAGCATTTTAAGGACAAGACTTTGGTTGTTCACAATCTCATTACCCGTATTTAAATCAGTGCTGACTTCAGTAGCATTCAAACCATCATTAGCAAACTCCCCCACTTGATAAACTTCGCCTCCAACGGTAAACTGAAAAGCGACGGCCAAGACCTCATCATTTTGAAGGCGTTGGTTAAGTGAAATATAACCCAGCTGTGTGTTGACCCTATACTCGTTTCCTTCAATTAATTTTCTTGCATTTTCAAGTTTTCCGTAGTCAAATCCTTCATTGACTCCTGATGTTAAAAATCCAGATTGTGCAGTTGCTATATCGCGAATGGATTCTGTAAGTTGTGATCCTGGTTCGCCAATAGTGTTAGGGTCAAAGTCATTATTTGCATTGTCTGGATATGCATTAGGCCCGACATTGATAAAGTCAACTGGCGGGACAGTTAACCCAATTCTTGAGGATTCTCCTAAGTCCTGAAGTGCTAAAATATTACGGACATTTTGTGTCTGGTTAGTTCTGTTAGTTACCCAAACTTCTATTCTGGTTATTTGAACTCGAGAGTTTATAAAAGGATAATTTTCAAGAGCTTCATCGTAATGATCTCTAAAATATTGAGCTAAAAAGAAATGTCTATTTTCATCGTAATCCAATCCAAAAAAATCGAACTCTTGAAGTGCGCCTCCTCCTTGAGCTACAATACTTCGTGTTTCGGATTGCTGTTCTGAGAATACTCCCGTAACTGTTGTTTTACCAAATTGTAACTGTGCCTTAACCCCAAACAAACTTTGAGCGCCCCTTATAAGTGAACTGTTAAGCGGCATACTCACATTACCAACTTCAAGCTTCTTCAAAATTGTATCCTCATTACCGCTATAAGATTTACCGTTATTGGTTTTATTTTTTAAATCAGATGCCTTAGCTAATCCCCCACCAATTGTTTTATTTTTAGAGAGTTCTTCTTCTGCTGCTGCAGTTGGGTCAAATTCAATTTTAAATAAATTTTGAAAATCAAAGGTTGACTGAGTATCATAATTCGCATTGACCTGTAGTCGAGTCCCAACCTTCCCCATCAAGCTAAGGCTAATACGTTGATCAAAATCAAAGGTAAAATTACTTTGATTTCTTGGTGAAAAAGCGGGGTTTTCTTGTTTGGTATACATTACCCCAAGATCCATCTCTACAGATCCCTGAGGAACAACTGAAATGACATTTCCGCCAAAAATTGTTTCGAAAACTTTGGAATTCACGTACAAATCTGGAATTAAATTCCTTTTGGCAGCTTCTGACCCTTCCTTTTTGCCATCAAAAGCGTCTAACTTCTCCTTGTAATAACTCTTCAAATTCTCCCTTTGAACCAAGGCTTGAAATTCTTCGGGTGTGAGAATTACCGGATATTTTATATTGAAATCACCAACTTTTGAGGTGTAGTAATAGCGGTCTGTAATCGGATCATAAGTGTATTTAGAGACAACACTACTGGGGTCTGGTGTACTAAGATCTCTAAATGAAAATGTGGTCGATGTAGAATCACGAACAACAGGGGTTTGTTGTGCCCATAAAACACTACTTAAGCTGAGAAAAGCTAAAACAGCGCAGGTGTTGAGATTTATTTTAAGATTGAAAATTTTCAATATTTTTTATAAATTTTTTAGAGCCTCTTTGATGATTATTTCTACAGTAGCATCGGGCTGCTGCGCTATAATTTTCGCAACAACTCTGTCCGATTGCTTTTTAGCAAATCCTAAGACCTCCAGTGCTGATAACGCTTCATCTTTATTTGTATTGTTTGAAAGAGCAACAGTTTCGTCAATGTCGTAAATTTTAAGGACTTTGTCTTTTAGGTCAATTATAACCCGCTGGGCTGTTTTAAGGCCAATCCCCTTGACCGATTGAATCAATGCGACGTCCTCGGTAGCAATCCCTTCACGTACTTGTTTGGGCGTCAATGAAGACAACATAGTTCGTGCTGTATTTGTACCAATCCCACTGACAGAGATTAAAAGTCTAAATATTTCACGCTCAGCTGATGTTGCAAAACCATATAATTGCTGTGCGTCTTCTTTAACCTGAAAATGGGTGAGTAATTTAACATGCTCCTCGTTTGTTAGCTGTGAAAATGTATGTAGTGATATGTGAATAAAATAGCCTATCCCGTTACAATCAACCACAACATTTGTTGGAGATTTTTCAACTAGCTTTCCACTTATGTGAGTGATCATATTTTAAAACTTAGAATTTCAAATGTACTAAAATTATAGTATATTCTAAGTGGAATTTAGAGGGACTTAAAATTACTTCTTTTCTTTTTGTTGTGCATCAATCACTGCTACCGCCGTCATGTTGACAATTTCATCTACACTAGCGCCAAATTGTATAATATGGACTGGTTTTCTTAGCCCCATCATGATAGGCCCTATTGACTCCGCCTTATTGAGTTCTTTCAGCAATTTATAAGTGATGTTTGCCGATTCTAAATTGGGGAATATAAGTGCATTTACTTTTTTATTGGCGAGTTTTGAAAACGGGAAATTAGCTCTCAACATATCGCTATTAAGTGCAAAATCCGTCTGGAGTTCACCATCGACCGACAAGTCAGGATGACGACGGTGTAAATAAGAAACTGCTTCGCGGACCTTGGTCGCTGTCTGGTCTTTAGATGAGCCAAAATTAGAATATGAAAGCATCGCCATTACAGGGGTAATTCCAAACATTTTCATGACTCCTGAAGTCATTTGAGTAATTTTGATCAAATCATGAGCAGTTGGGTTAATATTGATTGCGGTGTCGCTTAAAAATAATGGCCCTCTGCGCGTAATCATAACATTGGTGGTTGCAATACGGGTTGATCCTGGTGCTAATCCGATCAAATCTAACATTGGTTTTACGATTGATGGATAGCTTCTTGAATAGCCCGTTATTAACGCATCGGCGTCTCCTTCATTAACCATCATTGCTGCATAATAATTTCGCTCGCGCATGAGTTTCTGAGCTGACAAAAGTGTTTGACCACTGCGTTCTTGTTGTTTCCAAAACACCTCACTATACTTGTTCTTCTGTTCGATATGATCTTCGTCTTTTGGATCTATAATTGGAACATCTGCTTCAAATTCAAGCTGTTCTTTAAGCCGTTCTATTTGCTTTTTATTGCCCAAAAGAATAGGGTGTGCAATTCCTTCTTCATATACAATTTGTGCTGCTTTCAACACATCCAATTGATCAGCTTCTGCAAAAACAACACGTTTAGGCTTCAGTCGTGCTCTATCAAACAATAAGCGAACAATTTTGTTATCCGCGCCCATTCGATCCAATAAGGTTTCTTCGTACTTTTCCCAATCTTGAATAGGAAATTGGGCTACACCACTATCCATTGCAGCCTTGGCTACAGCAGGGGGGATTTTGGCAATCAATCTAGGATCAAAGGGTTTAGGAATAATATAATCACTTCCAAAGGTTAGACGAGTTTCTCCGTAGGCTATATTAACCTGCTCAGGTACCGGCTCTTTGGCCAATTCTGCCAAGGCAACTACAGCAGCCTTTTTCATAGCTTCATTGATGGTGGTGGCGCGAACGTCTAGCGCACCTCTAAATATAAACGGGAATCCAAGAACATTGTTGACTTGATTCGGAGTATCACTTCTTCCTGTAGCCATAATTATATCCTCTCTTGTTTTTATAGCTAAGTCGTAAGTGATTTCTGGATCAGGATTAGCCATAGCAAAAACAATAGGGTTTTTGGCCATAGAATTTAGCATTTTAGGCGTGACAATATCAGATGTAGAAAGACCAATAAATACATCGGCATGATGCATTGCATCATCCAAAGTATCTATCTTTTTAGTCGTTGCAAATTCAGCTTTTTGAGAAGTAAGTGAAGGGCGATCTTGACGAATAACCCCTTTGCTGTCGAGCATAACGATATTTTCGCGCTTGGCACCAAAAGACATATACAATCTGGTGCAAGAAATCGCTGCAGCTCCCGCTCCACTGACTACAATCTGAACATCTTCGATTTGTTTTTCTGCCAACTCTAAAGCATTAATTAAAGCTGCAGCAGAGATAATAGCAGTGCCATGTTGGTCATCATGCATCACTGGAATATTCAATTCTTCTTTGAGACGTTTTTCAATTTCAAAAGCCTCAGGAGCTTTTATATCTTCAAGATTTATCCCTCCAAAAGTGGGTGCAATATTTTTAACTGTGTTGATGAATTCATCAATATTTTCAGTATCAACTTCAATGTCAAAAACATCAATATCAGCAAAAATTTTAAACAAAAGGCCTTTGCCCTCCATAACAGGTTTAGACGCTTCTGGGCCAATATTCCCAAGACCTAAAACTGCTGTTCCATTTGAAATAACTGCAACTAAATTTCCTTTAGATGTATATTTATAAGCTTCAGCTGGATTTTGTTGAATTTCCAGACAAGGCGCTGCAACTCCAGGTGAATACGCAAGAGCTAAATCACGCTGGGTAGCATACTTTTTAGTAGGAACTACTTGAATTTTCCCAGGGTTTGGCTTGGCATGATAAGCTAAAGCTTCTAAGTCGTGTCTTGTGCGTTTTGACATAAAATAAATTTAAAGGGTTAAAGATACAAAGTTAGACGCAATTGACTCATAAAAATACAGATTGCTTACTGGTTTAGAAATCTTATATTCCGTGTAAGTCCGCTATATTTGGTGCGTTTTACTGCAGAATTTTTAAAGACTTTATTGAATGTTTCTTGTGTAATTTCTTCCCAATCTTTTTTGGTCATAGAAAGCAATTCTGGTTTGGGGTTAAACAGCGGTTCATTATGTTGTTTAGAGAAACGATTCCATGGGCATACATCCTGACACACATCACATCCAAACATCCAGTTATCTAGTTTACCCCCCACATCTGTTGGAATATTTTCTTTTAGTTCGATGGTAAAATACGAAATACACTTGCTGCCATCCACTTTGTAAGGCTCAGTGATTGCGTCTGTTGGGCAGGCATCAATACAAGCAGTGCAGCTTCCACAATGATCGGTCACAGCATGATCTGGCTCTAATTCCAAATCAATAATAAGTTCAGCAATAAAGTAAAAAGAGCCTACTTTTTGGGTCAACATATTACTGTGTTTCCCAATCCAGCCTAAGCCAGATTTTTTAGCCCAAGCTTTTTCCAAAATTGGAGCAGAATCAACAAAAGCACGGCCGTGAACATCTCCAATCTCTTCTTTTATAAATTCTAAAAGTTGATTCAGCTTATTTTTTAGAACATAATGATAATCCATACCATAAGCATAGGTGCTTATTTTTGGGGCTTCTGAATCGTGTTGAAGCTGCTCCGAAAAATAATTGTACGTAAGCGAAACCACACTCTTTGACCCCTCAACTAATAGGGTGGGATCCAAACGCTTATCAAAGTGGTTTTCCATGTATTGCATTTTTCCATGCTTATTTTGGTTTAACCAAGACTCTAATTTAGGTGCCTCCTCTTCTAAAAATTCAGCCCTACTGACGCCACAAGATAAAAAACCGAGGCGTTTGGCTTCGGTTTTAATAAGGTTAGTGTACTGTGTCTTTTTTGACATGGTTTAAAACAGTCCTGTTTGATAATCTCCCTTTTGACGTCCAAGGTGCTTATAGGCAAGTTCAGTAACCTCTCTTCCTCTGGGGGTACGCATGATAAATCCCTGTTGAATCAAGAAGGGCTCATAAACCTCTTCAATGGTTTCTGGGCTTTCACTAACCGCCGTGGCAATAGTAGTTATTCCAACTGGACCGCCTTTAAACTTATCAATTATTGTTGTCAAAATTTTATTGTCCATGTCGTCTAATCCATGGGCATCAACATTGAGTGCCTTGAGACCAAATTTTGCTATTTCAATATCTATTTTTCCATTGCCTTTAATTTGAGCAAAATCTCTAACTCGTCTAAGTAATGCGTTGGCAATTCTAGGAGTACCTCGACTACGCCCAGCAATTTCAATGGCAGCTTCAAAGCTAATTGGTACGTTCAGGATTTGGGCACTTCGCTGGAGAATTGTTGAAAGCAGCTCGGTAGAATAATATTCTAGGCGGCTGCTGATGCCAAAACGAGCACGCATTGGCGCTGTCAGTAACCCAGATCTGGTAGTAGCACCTATCAAGGTAAATGGATTTAAGTTAATTTGAACAGTGCGGGCGTTTGGTCCCGATTCGATCATGATGTCAATTTTATAATCCTCCATAGCGGAATATAAATACTCTTCCACTATAGGACTCAACCGATGAATTTCATCAATGAACAAAACATCTCGATCTTCTAGGTTAGTAAGTAAGCCTGCTAAATCTCCTGGTTTGTCCAAAACAGGCCCTGAAGTAACCTTAATACCCACACCTAGTTCATTAGCTAAGATGTGAGCAAGAGTAGTTTTTCCTAACCCTGGAGGACCGTGAAAAAGAGTGTGGTCCAGTGCTTCATCTCGTTCTACTGCAGCCTTTACAAATATCTGTAAATTTTCAAGTACTTGTTCCTGTCCCGAAAAATCGGCAAAAGTTAATGGCCTCAACGCTTTTTCGATATCGTGTTCCTCAGAGGATAAATTCTCGTCTGATGGGTCAAGGTATTCATTCATAATAACAAATATAAAGAAAAAGCCTTTCTCGTGTAAGAAAGGCTTTCTAAATATATTAGGAAGTAACTAACAATTAGTGTTGTAGTTCTTCTTCTCCTTTTTTGAGAGGAATATTTTGAGGCACGAAATCTTCATCATGTCCTGGTTTACTGTAGTCATAAGCCCAACGATGAACATGTGGGATTTCACCTTCCCAGTTGCCATGGAAATGCTCAATAGGAGCGGTCCATTCTAGGGTGTTAGATCGCCATGGGTTCTTCACTGTTTTCTTTCCATAGAACATGCTGTGGATGAAATTGTATAAAAACACCAATTGTACCAATCCTGCTACTAAAGCAAAAATTGTAATCAAAATCTGTACGTTTTGAGTATCATCAAAAAGCGGAAAGTTACTGTTTGTATAATATCGTCTTGGAAGACCTGCCATTCCTATAAAATGCATTGGGAAAAACACACCATAGGCACAAACTGCAGTTACCCAAAAATGAATGTATCCCAAATTTTTATTAAGCATACGTCCAAACATTTTAGGGAACCAATGATATACCCCGGCAAAAAGGCCATATAATGCAGAAATCCCCATTACCAAATGGAAGTGAGCCACTACAAAATAAGTGTCGTGAACATTGATGTCTAAAGCACTGTCGCCAAGAATAATTCCTGTTAGTCCACCTGTTATGAATGTTGATACCAGACCAATTGAAAAAAGCATTGCTGGATTCAACTGGAGATTTCCTTTCCAAAGAGTGGTTATGTAATTAAATGCTTTTACTGCCGATGGGATGGCAATAAGTAATGTTGTAAAAGTAAAGACTGAACCTAAAAATGGATTCATCCCTGATATGAACATGTGGTGACCCCACACTATTGTTGATAAAAATGCAATTGCAATAATTGATGCTACCATCGCTCTGTATCCAAAAATTGGTTTACGTGCATTTGTAGCAATCACTTCAGAAGTAATCCCTAAAGCAGGAAGCAATACAATATAAACTTCTGGATGCCCAAGGAACCAAAATAAATGCTCAAATAATACAGGTGATCCTCCTTGATAATGCAGCACCTCTCCTTGAATAAAAATATCCGACAGGAAAAAAGAGGTCCCAAAACTTCGGTCCATGATAAGCAACAATGCTGCTGATAATAAAACGGGGAAAGAAACCACACCGATGACGGCAGTGATAAAGAACGCCCAAATGGTTAGAGGCAGTCTTGTCATTGACATTCCTTTAGTTCTAAGGTTCAAAACAGTAACAATATAGTTTAGAGACCCAAGAAGTGAAGAGGCAATAAAAATAGCCATCGAAACAAGCCACAAAGTCATCCCTGCACCTGAGCCACCTTGAGCCAATGGCAGTGCACTTAAGGGCGGGTATACAGTCCATCCAGCAGCGGCAGGTCCAGTTTCGACAAAGAAAGAAATAACCATGATAACACTAGATAGAAAAAATAGCCAGTAAGAAACCATATTTAAAAACCCTGAGGCCATGTCTCTTGCGCCTATCTGCAATGGAATCAATAGGTTACTAAAAGTTCCACTAAGCCCTGCTGTTAAAACAAAAAAGACCATAATAGTACCATGAATTGTAACTAAAGCCAAATAAATATCGGCATCCATTACTCCACCTGGCGCCCACTTTCCAAGCAAAGCTTCGAAAATTGCATTCGGTTTTTCTGGCCAAGCAATTTGCATACGCATCAATAAAGACATCAAAATCCCAATAATTCCCATAATGATCCCGGTGATCAAGTATTGTTTTGCAATCATTTTATGATCTTGACTAAAAATATACTTTGTCACAAAGGTTTCTTTGTGGTGGTGTCCGTGATCGTCTTCGTGTGTATGGTTATCTACATGTGCTGACATAATCTTTTGGTGTTGCTTATTAGTAAATTAGTTTTGAACTAATGAGTTTTTAAATTGTTTTTGCTCGCTGATCCATTCATTGTACTCCTCTTCCGTTTCAACAATGATTTTCATTTGCATGTTGTAATGCGACTTCCCGCAAATTTTATTACACAGCAATAGATAATCAAATTCGTAACGGTCAAGTGGTTCTTCGCCTTTAGCTTGAAGTTTTTTACTATTCTCATTTCGAATTTTATTGATGTTTCTTACCTTTTGATAAATATCTGGATTCAGACGCATCTCTGCAGTAGTTACAGTGGGTGTAAAAGCAAATTGAGTAATCATTCCAGGGACACAATTCATTTGAGCTCTGAAATGTGGCATGTACGCAGAGTGTAACACGTCTTGAGAACGCATTTTGAATAACACTGGCCGTCCTACTGGCAAGTGAAGCTCAGTAGTGATGATATCATCTTGAGCATTGGGGTCAGATTCATCTAATCCTAAAATATTAGCATTGTCTAGATTTATCAAACGTACATTCGCCATTCCAAGAACATTATCCGCCCCTGCATAACGTGCTTTCCAGTTAAATTGCTGGGCATATAGTTCAACCACAAGTGGGTCATCGTCCTCATTAACATTCATAATATCGTTCCATGTAAATAATCCATACATGATAAGTCCTGCTAGCACTATCACTGGAATAATAGTCCATATAAATTCCAGCTTATCATTATCAGCATAAAAAAGGGCCTTTCTGCCTTTTTCTCCCTTGTACTTAAATGCAAAATAGTGCAGTAAAAACTGGGTAATTGTCTGTACAATAAAAATAACAACCATAGAAATAACCATTAATCGGTCGATTTCTGGTCCGTGTTCTGAAGCAGAATTAGATACAAGAGGTAAATCACCCCAAAGCACAAATGATATTATTGTAATGAAATAAATGAATCCTAAAAATGCCAACATAAGGTATGCATTTACAGAATTATCTTTGTCATTAGCCACTTGAGATGTGTCTCGATTAGCTTGTGCTAAATCAAATATTTTAACCATTTGCCAAATCGCGATGGTAATTCCTAATAATATTAATATTGTTAATAAGCCAGTCATTGTACTATACTATCTTTAAAATTTAATTAATAATGAAACTGTTCGCTTTCTTTTATAAATGGATTGCCTTTTGGCAATAGTGGTGCTTTTGAAAGGGCGTAAAACACAACCCAAAGGAACAATCCAAGAAATAGCAATACTGCGCTAATTTCTGGAACACCAATAAACCAACGATCCCCTACAGTAGCGGGCATAATCATATTAAACACATCAATGTAGTGTCCAAATAATATGACAATACCTGCCATGACGATAAACCATGGTACACGCTTATAATCGCTGTTCATGAGTACCAAGAATGGGAAAATAAAATTCAAAACAAGCATCCCAAAGAATGGTAATTTATAGTCTTCTATTCTTGTTACGAAATAAGTAACTTCTTCTGGAATATTTGCATACCAAATCAGCATGAATTGTGAGAACCACAAATAGGTCCAAAATACACTTATAGCAAACATGAACTTTGCCAAGTCATGCAAGTGACTATCGTTTACAAATTCCATAAGGCCCTTTACCTTTAAATAAATTGTAATGAGTGCGATTACTGTAATTCCACTAACAAACATACTTGCGAAAACATACCACCCAAACAATGTGCTGAACCAGTGTGGATCAACACTCATAATCCAATCCCAAGACATCATGGATTCTGTGTATATATAGAACACAAGAAACGCTGCTGAAATTCTAAAATTTTTCTTGAAGTTGCTGTTATCATTCACATCAGCCAAATCTTGTGCTAATGAGAATTTTCTGGAAAAATAACGGTACAAACTCCATCCTGCAATAAATATTAAGCCTCTAATAGCAAACCATGATTTGTTGAGCCACCCCGATTTTCCTTGAATAAGTTCATCATGGGCAACAACCTCCGAATCCATCCATATAAAAAGATGATCTCCAGCCCAAAGACCAATGCCCAAAACGATAAGCGCACCAGGCAATAGATAATAAGTAATGGCTTCCATGACTCTAAAAAGTACTGGTGACCACCCTGCTTGAGCTGCATACTGAATGCCGTAAAATGCAAGAACACCAAGAGAAATCATCATAAAGAAAAACGCTGCTACATACAATGCAGCATAAGGCCTATTGTGCATTTGATGCAAAACATGTTCGGCGTGCTCGTCGTCGTGGTGGGCTTCTTCTTGGTGGTGATCATCTTCAATAGATGCATGAATCATTGCTGCATGAGCCTCAGCATCATCATGAGTCTCAGAAGCGCTATGGTGTGCATCTTCTTCGGCCAAGAGTAGCTTAACATCTTCCAAGCTAAGTTGATGAGATGAATTATAGCTCGAAATCCATCCAATTGCTCCAACAATGATTAGAACAAGAGATATAATTTTTAATCTTTTTGAAAACGTGTACATGTTTTATTTATGTTTTGCTTTTCTTTATTTTAATAATTTTGCTCTTAACGACTCTACATACGCTGTAACCTGCCAACGTTCTTCTTCGTTAATCAAATTTGCGTATGAGCCCATTGAATTTTTACCATAATATATAACATGGTATATACTTCCTGCTGTTATCGCACGATCTGCATAACTTGGTACTCCTAATATTTTTTCACGCTTTACCAATTTTCCTTGGCCAGCTCCTTTATTCCCATGACAAATTCCACAGTAAATATCATAGAGCTCCTTACCCCTTTTAGTATCAATTTCAGACACTTCTAAAGGGGATTTTAAGGTTTTCAATGCGGTTTCGTAACCCTCGTTGGTGTTTTCATAATCATATAGCGAATATCCTCTGGCAATAGTCCCTTCAACAGGTAATAATGCTTCTTGGCTATTAGGAAAAACCTCGTATTCACCATAAGCTTCGTAGCCAACGGGCGCATACATATTTGGGAAAAATTGATAGTTCGGTCTGCTGTTGTCTTGGCAAGACCAAATTGAACCAATCAATACTAGAATGAATATTTTGGATACACTTTTCATAGGTCTAATGTGCTTCTTTTTCAATCACATGCACTTCTACTGCACCTGTTTTGGTTAATAGCGTTTTTAATTGTTTCTCATTGTCATGAACAGGGATTTCCATCAAAAAATGGTCATCTGTTGTTCTTGGGTCTGGGTTTTCAGCGTTTTTGAATGGCCACATTCTACTTCTCAAATAAAATGTAATTACCATCAAATGCGCCGCAAAAAATACGGTTAGCTCAAACATGATTGGTACAAATGCAGGCATATTTTCGATATAGCTAAAACTTGGTTTCCCACCAATATTTTGTGGCCAATCTTCGATCATAATGAAATTCATCATTAAGATAGCAACAGTTAGGCCTACACAGCCATACATAAAAGCTGCAATTGCAATACGTGTTGGGGCAAGCCCCATGGCCTTGTCCAATCCATGTACAGGGAATGGTGTATAAATTTCTTCGATATGATGTTTTTCTGCCTTTACAGTTTTTACTGCAGACATCAATACATCGTCATCTGTATATAAGGCATGAATAACTTTTGATGCTCCCATATTTAGTCTTTTTTCTTTTTAGGTTTTTTTGTTGCTTTTGGCTTTTTGGAGGTACGCTCGTCCGAACCAGTACCTACCAAACTGTCTCCTGCTTCTCTAATGTTTTTGTAACGTTGCCCTGAAGATTTCAAAATCGTTTTCACTTCTGCTTGAGCAATCACCGGGAATGTTCTAGAGTAGAGTAAAAACAATACAAAGAAGAAACCAATAGTTCCAATGAAAATTCCTATATCTACAAACGTTGGTGAAAACATGGTCCACGACGATGGTAAATAATCTCTATGCAACGAAGTCACAATAATTACAAAACGCTCAAACCACATCCCAATATTTACAACTATCGAGATAAAGAATGAAAACATGATGCTTGTTCTTAATTTCTTGAACCACATAAATTGTGGAGAGAATACATTACAAGACATCATAGCCCAATAGGCCCAAGCATAAGGACCTGTTGCTCTGTTGAGGAACGCATATTGCTCATATTCTACTCCAGAATACCATGCAATAAATAATTCTGTAATATAGGCTACCCCTACAATTGAACCTGTAATCATGATGACAATGTTCATCAATTCAATATGTTGTACAGTAATATAATCCTCAAGGTTACACACTTTTCTCATGATGATAAGCAATGTATTTACCATAGCAAATCCAGAGAAAATCGCTCCCGCCACAAAGTAGGGCGGAAATATAGTTGTATGCCATCCAGGAATTACCGAAGTCGCAAAGTCAAAAGATACAATAGTGTGTACCGAAAGTACAAGTGGAGTTGCCAGTCCTGCAAGCACCAAAGAAACTTCTTCAAAACGTTGCCAATCCTTAGCTCTACCAGACCATCCAAAACTTAATAGAGAATAAATTTTCTTTTGAAAAGGACGAACGGCACGGTCACGTATCATTGCAAAATCAGGTAAAAGTCCAGTCCACCAGAATACTAATGAAACGGAAAGATAAGTTGAAATCGCAAATACGTCCCACAATAGTGGTGAATTAAAGTTTACCCAAAGTGAACCAAATTGGTTTGGAATTGGTAGCACCCAATACGCCAACCAAGGTCGTCCCATGTGAATAATGGGGAACAATCCTGCTTGAATTACTGAAAATATTGTCATGGCCTCAGCAGATCTGTTAATCGCCATACGCCATTTTTGTCTAAATAAAAGAAGTACTGCAGAAATAAGTGTTCCAGCATGACCAATACCTACCCACCATACAAAGTTGGTGATATCCCATGCCCAACCTACGGTTTTATTTAATCCCCAGGTTCCAATTCCTGTAGATATTGTATAAATCATACACCCAAGACCCCAACCAAAAGCGGCTAGAGCTATGGAGAACACAATCCACCACTGCTTATTTGCTTTTCCTTCTACAGGTGCAACTACATCAAGAGTGACATCGTGGTATGATTTTTCACCAGTAACGAGTGGTCTTCTTATCGGTGCTTCGTAATGAGACGCCATAGTTTAATTTTATTTCTTTGTTAGTTATGCTTCTTTCGTGTTTCTTACTTTTACTTGATAGACCACATTTGGTTTTGTGCCAACATGCTCTAACAGATGATAAGCACGCTCATCATCTTTAAGTTTTGTAACCTCATCTTTTTTATTGTTGATATCGCCAAAAACAATTGCGCCGCTATCACAAGCTGATGAACAGGCTGTTTTGAACTCATTCACATCTACAGGTCTACCGTCACGCTTGGCATCCAAAATAGTTTTCTGTGTCATTTGAATACACATCGAACATTTTTCCATGACCCCTCTAGAACGTACCGTTACATCTGGATTAATGACCATGCGACCTAAGTCGTTGTTCATATGATAATCAAACTCATCATTTCCATTATAAAGGAACCAGTTAAATCGACGTACTTTATAAGGACAGTTATTTGCACAATAACGTGTTCCTACACAACGGTTGTATGCCATATGGTTTTGTCCTTGTCTTCCGTGCGAACTTGCCGCAACTGGACAAACGGTTTCGCATGGTGCATGATTACAGTGCTGACACATGATGGGCTGAAAAGCCACTTGAGGATTTTCAGATGGTAATTCCATTTCACCAAAAGTGCTTAATGAACTTCCTAATCCTTTAATTCCATCTTTGGTTTCATTATCCCCTTCAAAAGTTTCATCTGAAGAATAGTAGCGGTCAATTCGCAACCAATGCATATCACGACTTCTTCGGATTTCTTCTTTTCCAACTACAGGAACATTGTTTTCGGCGTGACATGCAATCACACATGCACCACAACCTGTACAAGAATTTAAATCGATTGAAAGATTGAAGTGATGCCCAATGGAACGATCAAACTCATCCCAAAGATCAACATCTGGAGAACTTACTGGAGTTTCAATATGATTTAGTGAAACTACAGGGGTTGGATTCCAATATTCTGCATCTTTAGTATTAAAAATTTCTAAGGTGGTTTCTTTAATAATGTCTCCACGTCCCATCAATGTATTGTGCAACTGAACACAAGCAAATTCGTGCTTGCCGCCCACTGCTTCTATTGAAACAGATTGTGTTGAGTCAAAATTTTGATAAAGTGGATAGGCATTTACTCCTGTTTGCATTTCTTCTTTAAGTCCAGCGCTACGGCCATACCCAAAAGATAGCCCGACTGTTCCTCGCGCTTGACCGGGTTGAATAATCACTGGTGCTTTTACAGTTATATCATTTACGGTAACATCAGCATAGGTCCCATTCAAACCTCCAGTAGCATCATGGCTACTTTCATTGAAGAAATTACTTGCCTCTAAATGAAGACCTAATTCTTTTGCATCAGCTTCAGAGACGGTAAGATAGTTATCCCAAGTTGTACGGGTTAATGGGTCCGGAAATTCTTGAAGCCAAGGGTTGTTGGCCTGTTGTCCGTCACCCATTCCAGTTTTGGGATAAAGTGTCAATTCAAAGTCTGAAGATTTCGCTTGTGCTAAAGCACCGATCGCAACAGACGCATCAATTGATTTGACTGAGACAGCTGTAGTATCAACAGTTACAGAGCTGGAAGAAGAAAAAACGCCATCGTGAAGAGCGTTATTAAATGATTCTCCTTTTAGAATGTCAGAGATCCAAAATGATTTTGTGTATTCATTATATGATTTTGTGTTTCCAATGAGAACGAGAAGAACATCTTGAAATTGTTTGGTGTCGAACAATGGACGAATTGTTGGCTGTATAAGCCCATATTGGCCTGATTTAGTTTCTAGATCACCCCAAGATTCCAGAAAGTGAGGTGCCGCAGCTACAAATTCAGAAGCAGATGCAGTTTCGTCATTTTTTATGGAAAAAGTCACCGACAATTCCGTCTTTTTCAGTCCTTCAACAAAGGCGGTTGCATTTGGTAAAGTATATGCTGGATTTACACCAGCCATTATTACTGCACCAACTTTTCCTGAATTCATATCAGCTACAAGTTTTGTAACCGCAGCATCATTACCTTGACGCGTTAAAATTGTGGTCTTTGGGTCGAATGCTTTACTGTTTAAAAATGCATTAATTTCCAAAACCAAACTCTGAGCATACAAATCTTGAATTCCTGTAAGAACAACAGCATTAGATCCTGCTTTCAACACTTCACGTGCAGCGGCATCTACTGCAGATTCAATTCCCGCAGGCAAGGTTGCATTTACAGAAGTTCCTGTAAGTTTTCCATAAAGTCTTGCTAGTGCACGTTTTTGCTGAGATGGTTTTAGTGGTACTCGTTTATCCGCATTTGCTCCAGAAAGTGTCATATTCGACTCAAACTGTATATGACGAGACATACTTCCATTCTGTGGTACGCGTCCCTTAGCGTAGGCTGCATCAAATCCACCACCTTGCCAATCTCCAAGAAAATCTGCTCCTATAGAAACAATTGTTTTTGCTTTCGAAAAATCATAGTTTGCTAATCCCCTTCGGCCATACTTAGCTTGGTATGCGTCTGCAGCTGCAGATTCGGAGATAGCATCGTAAACTACATGAGCGGTATTCGCGAAGCGGCCTTGAAAATCTGAAATTAGTTTAGATGTACTTGGGCTAGCAAAAGTTTGAGTCAACAAAACCACTTGTTTCCCCGTGTCTTTAAGTGCCTCAAGTTTTTGTCCTAATTCATTGTAAAAAGCGTCCCAAGTTATCGCTTCCCCATCTTTGGTAGGTCCTGCAACACGCTGATTATCGTACAAATCTAGAACAGATGCCTGAACTCTTGCATTAATACTACCATTAGCTTTAGCTAGTGAATTGGACTCCACCTTGATGGGTCTTCCTTCTCTTGTTTTAACCAGTAGGCTTGCAAAATCATAACCATTTGATATTGCCGTAGCATAATAATTTGCAACGCCTGGAATGATTTGCTCTGGTTGAACTACATAAGGGATAGACTTTATCACAGGCCCCTCACAAGCAGCTAAGGAAGCTGCAGCGGTACTAAACCCAACGTATTTTAAGAAATCACGACGCGTTGTTTCAGAAGACTCTAAAGTGGGCTTGTCTCCTAGAAACTCATCCACAGGAATTTCTTGTACAAATTCTTTGTGTTTAAGCGTCTCAACGGCAGAGCTTTGGTTCGGGTTTAGCTCCTCAACACTTTTCCAGTATTTCTTGTTTGATGACATATATTATAGTGTTACTTAAATCTTTATTAATTGTTTAATAGTGGCATTTTCCACATTCCAATCCACCCATTTGGGCCGCTGTTAATTTATCAACGCCATATTTCTTTGATAATGCTTCATGAATTTTTTCGTAGTAGCCATTATCATTGACTTTTACGTTTGTTTCTCTATGGCAATTGATGCACCAACCCATGGTCAGTGGTGAATATTGGTACAAAACTTCCATCTCCTCAACAGGTCCGTGACAAGTTTGACATTCTAAGCCCGCTACAGAAACGTGTTGCGAATGGTTAAAATAGGCAAAGTCTGGAAGGTTGTGAATTCTAACCCACTTAACAGGCTTGGTTTTACCTGTGTACTTCTGTTCTGCATCATTCCAACCAACAGCGTCGTAAAGCTTTTGGATTTCACCATCATAAAATTCTTTGCTATACTCTTCTGTGGCCGTTGATGGCGCTACTTCATATATAGATTTGTGACAGTTCATACACACATTCAACGAGGGTATTCCAGAGTGCTTACTCACACGTGCTGATGAATGGCAATATTTACAATCAATACCATTGTCTCCTGCATGTATTTTGTGCGAATAATGAATGGGTTGAATAGGTTCGTAGCCTTGATCAATTCCCACTTGCATGAAGTATCCGTATACGAAATAAGCACTTGACAACAAAAAGAAGATTGCTGTGACCAGTAACAAAAATTGGTTTTTCAGAAATGCTTTCCAAAGTGATGGGCGCATTAGGGCTTCTTGAATCTCAACTTCATTTGCAACGGCAAACCTCCTCAGAGTTTTGTTAACCAAAAATAACCCAAGTGCAAGTAATGCAAAAAGAATTGCCAATGCTCCTAGGATGACATCTTTTGACAAACCTCCTTCTGTGGTTGAAGGGGCTGTTCCAGCGGTGGATGTTACTGCAACAGGCACTGCTTTATCTTGTGCGGTGTAGGCGAGAATATTGGAAATGTCTTCATCCGAAAACTGAGGAAAAGCAGTCATTGCGGCGCCATTGTACTCAGCATAAATTTTGTTGGCGTATGCGTCTCCTGATTTTATCACTGCAGCACTATTTCTAATCCATGCATTCAACCATTCGCGATCCAAACCTTCGTCTTCACTAAGTCGGTTTTCGACATAGCGAAGGGCTGGTCCTGTCATTTTTTTGTCCAGTTGATGACAGGCTGCACAATTAGCATTAAATAGCGACTTCCCTTTAACGGGGTCAGCATCTTGTGCAAGTAGTGGTGAATAAAAAATAGATAAAAATAATAAGCTCAAAAGGATGAGTTTCGAGAGGGGCTGAAGGATGTTTTCCTGCTTCATATCAACGTTTGGAGTGGTTTCTAAACTTTGGCGCAATTTTTTCATGTAAATAAGATCAAAAATCTATTAACAAAAATTTATGCAAAAATAAGACATAAAGACGATTATTGAAATGATAGATTATGCTAAATTTTAATTTATATCCATTCTAAATAATATTAGATTTTTGTTTTAAATTTATTGATTTACATTTGTAAAATGAACATTGAATTATGAAGCTAAATTTTTTGAAACTATTTTTTATCATTGCCTTGTTTTCAGGTCCTCTTTTAGCACAAGAAGGTGCAGTAAATATTAACAAAAGTGAAGCTATTGATCGCTTGATTGAGCTAAAAAAAGAAGCCAATAAAGAAATAAATTTTAATAAAATACAAATTTACAGCGGGCCTAGAGCTGGCGCAGAACAAGCGCTTTCATCATTTCGCTCTTTTTACTCAGACTATTCTTCAGAGATGAAATATGAGACGCCAAATTATAAAATATGGGTTGGTGATTTTAGAACAAAAATTGAAGCAGATCGTGCTCTTATAGCAATTAAAAAGAAATACCCAAACGCCTTTATTTTTACGCCTAAAAAAAGTTAAAAATCAATACAAAAATCTAGCCTAAAGTTTCTTTTTAACAGCAACCTCTTGGAAAGCTTCAAAAACATCTCCTAACTGAATATCGTTATAATTCTTGATTTGCATTCCACAATCATATCCTTTGGACACTTCTTTTGCGTCGTCTTTAAAGCGTTTTAATGAAGCCAGTTCTCCGGTATAAATCACTACACCTTCTCTAATGATACGGATTTTAGAGCTTCTATAAATTTTACCATTGGTGACCATACATCCTGCGATAGTACCAATTTTGGAAATTTTAAAGGTTTCTCTAATTTCGGCAGAACCTGTAATTTCTTCTTTAAACTCAGGGGACAGCATTCCTTCCATCGCATCCTTCAAATCATTAATCGCATCGTATATAATGGAGTACATGCGGATATCAATTTCTTCTTTTTCAGCAATTTGTCGCGCGTTACCCATTGGGCGAACGTTGAAGCCAATAATGATAGCATCAGAAGCCGATGCGAGGAGAACATCGCTCTCCGTAATAGCGCCCACAGCCTTGTGTATAATGTTGACTTGAATTTCTTCAGTGGATAGTTTTTGAAACGAATCGGTAAGCGCTTCCACAGAACCATCAACATCTCCCTTAAGTATTATGTTTAGCTCTTTAAAGTCGCCAAGCGCAATACGTCTGCCGATTTCGTCAAGGGTGATATGACGCTGTGTACGAACAGATTGTTCTCGCTGCAATTGAGTTCTTTTAGCAGCAATTTGTTTTGCTTCTCGTTCGTCTTTGAAGACTGTAAATTTATCCCCTGCTTGTGGCGCACCATCCAAACCTAATATTGAAATTGGCGTAGAGGGCCCTGCTTCAGAAATTTCTTGCCCCCTTTCGTCATGCATAGCTTTGACTTTCCCACTATTTTTCCCTGCCAGGACATAATCCCCAACACGCAAGGTTCCTGCCTGCACCAATACTGTAGACACATAGCCCCTACCTTTATCTAGAAAGGCTTCAACAATTGTCCCCACCGCGGGTTTATGTGGGTTAGCTTTGAGTTCTAATAGTTCTGCTTCTAGGAGCACTTTTTCTAAAAGTTCTTGTACCCCGTCTCCATTTTTTGCAGAGATATCATGCGACTGAATTTTACCCCCCCAATCTTCAACCATAAGGTTCATGTTGGCAAGTCCTTCTTTAATTTTATCTGGATTTGCTGTTGGCAAATCAACTTTATTTATTGCAAAGATAATCGGCACTCCAGCAGCTTGGGCATGCGAAATAGCCTCTTTTGTTTGGGGTTTAATATTATCATCTGCGGCAATAACAATAATGGCTATATCAGTAACTTGAGCACCTCTTGCACGCATCGCTGTAAAAGCCTCATGACCAGGTGTATCTAGAAATGCTATTTTTTGACCAGAGTTTAAAGTTACGCCATAAGCCCCGATATGTTGTGTTATCCCACCTGACTCTCCTGCAATAACATTTTCCTCTCTAATGTAATCCAATAATGAAGTTTTACCATGATCGACATGGCCCATAACGGTTACAATAGGTGCGCGTTCTAATAAATCTTCTGCTTTGTCCTCAACTTCCTCGATGTTTTCATCTATATCAGCAGTAACAAAATCTACGGTGTAACCAAATTCCTCAGCAACAATTGAAAGAGTTTCTGCGTCTAAGCGTTGGTTCATCGTAACCATCATCCCTAAAGACATACATGCAGAAATAATTTCTGTAACGGAAACATCCATCATTGTAGCAACTTCATTGGCTGTTACAAACTCAGTCACTTTTAATGTTTTACTTTCTAATTCTTGTTGCTCTAACTCCTTTTCCGTTTGTTGACGGTGTTGGTCACGTTTATCTCTTCTGTACTTAGCTCCTTTACCCTTAGTTGATTTGCCTTGAAGTTTTTCCAAAGTCTCTCGTACTTGTTTTTGAACTTCTTCTGCCGTTGGTTCAACCTTAGGGGTTTGAAGTTTAGATTGGTTTCTTGCTCTGTTGGAACGAGATTTCTGCCCTTGATTTGGGCCTCCAACCTTGCTAATTCTTTTTCGTTTCTTTTTGGAATCAGAAGAACTTGATTGGTTTTTATCTTTTGCCGCTGCTGGCTTTTTAGGTTTATTAAACTGAGATAGATCGATGGTTTGACCTGTTGATTTTGGCCCAGATAACTTAGCGTACTGAGTTTTTACTGTTCCTGATTCAGTTTCTGGTTCTGCTGAAACATCCTTAGTGGATTTTTCAACAGTATTTGCTGCTTTTTCTTCAGCTGGTTTTTCAGTTTCTACCTTAGCAGGTGCGACTGGTTTAGTCTCTTCTTTTTTTGGTTTTGGTTTTGTTGGATTCAAATCTATTTTTCCAACTTTTTTGGGCCCTTCGAAAGTCGTCTTGGCCTTAATGACTTTTTTGGCCTCTTCTTCCTTCTTTAGTTTCTCTTCTAGCTCAAGTTCACGTTGTTGTCGAAGTGCTTCTTTTTCTTTTTGTTTGGCTTCTCCAACTTCTTTTGAAGCAACCTTCTTGCTGGCATCAGTTTGAAACTCCCCTGAAAGAAGTTGATACACTTCAGCAGAAATTTTGGTTGTTGGACGTTTCTCAATCTCTATGTTTTTTGACTCCAAAAAGTCAATAGCACGATCCATCGAGATGTTCAACTCCCTCAATACTTTACTTAGTCTAATGATATCAGCCATAAATTGCCTTTGTTGTTTTTCTGTTCTTTAAAATTTGGACCAGATCATTCAATCTGGGTGCCAATATAATTAAAATTTTAATCTTCGAATTCTTCTTTTAAAATTCGCATTACGTCATCAATCGTTTCTTCTTCCAAATCGGTTCGTTTTACCAAGTCTTTGACGTCTTGTTCTAATACACTCTTAGCAGTATCCAAACCAGCTTTCGCAAACTCTTCGATAATCCAAGATTCGATTTCGTCAGAGAATTCAGAAAGTTCTACATCCTCTTCAACTCCTTCTCTGAAAACATCAATTTCGTATCCCGTAAGGCGTCCTGCAAGACGAATATTGTGTCCTCCACGGCCAATGGCCTTACTAACTTCTTCAGGCTTAAGTATAACTTCTGCTCTTTTAGTTTCTTCGTCTAACTTGATCGAAGTAACACGCGCTGGACTTAAAGCTCTTGTGATAAACAATTGTAAATTGTTAGTATAATTGATAACATCGATATTTTCATTACCCAGCTCACGAACAATCCCATGGATACGCGAACCTTTCATCCCAACACATGCCCCAACTGGATCAATTCTGTCATCGTAGGAGTCGACAGCAACCTTAGCTTTTTCACCTGGTATTCTAACAACATTTTTAATAGAAATCAATCCGTCGAATACTTCTGGAATTTCTTGCTCAAATAATTTTTCCAAGAATGCTGGCGCTGTTCTGGACAATACGATATTAGGTTTATTGCCTTTCAACTCTACACTTTCAATAATACCACGAACATTCTCTCCTTTTCTAAAGAAATCAGATGGGATTTGCTTGTCTTTTGGTAAAATAAGCTCGTTCCCCTCATCATCCAAGAGAATAACTGCACGGTGACGGATATGGTGCACTTCGGCAGTGTAAATTTCTCCTTCGAGGTCTTTAAATTGCTTGTAAATATTAGTGTTGTCATGTTCCTGAATCTTAGAAATTAGATTTTGACGAAGCGCCAAAATAGATCGTCTTCCCAAATCAAATAGCTTTACTTCTTCTGAAACATCTTCACCTACTTCAAAATCTGGTTCAATTTTTTGAGCTTCAGATAAAGAAATTTCTTGGTTTTCGTTTTCAACCTCGTTGTCAGCCACAACAATTCTGTTGCGCCAAATTTCTAAATCACCCTTGTCAGGATTGATAATAATGTCGAAGTTATCGTCATCACCAAATTTCTTTTTTAAGGCATTCCTAAATACATCCTCAAGAATGGCCATAAGGGTCACACGGTCTATGAGTTTGTCATCCTTAAACTCCGAAAACGAATCGATTAATGCTAAATTTTCCATAATGTGGTTCTTATCTTAAAATACTAATTTTATTTGTGCTTTATCAATGTTTTGATAAGGAATGGTGGCTGTTTTATGAACAGTAACTTTTCCTTTTCCAATGGGCTTTGGCTCTCTAGCCTTCCATTCCAAAACAATTTCATTTGTGTCAGCAGCGGTCAAAACTGCTTCAAACTTTTCATTTTCAATTGTTTTGAGTTTAAGCGTACGACCAATATTTTTTTGATACTGACGCTGATGCACTAAAGGAGTTGTCGCACCTGCAGAGGACACCTCTAATGAAAAATCTTGTTCCTCACGATCAAGATTATGTTCAATTGCACGACTTATATACATACAGTCTTCTACTAAAACACCCTTATCACCATCAATAACAATACGGATCTTGTTTCCATCTAGAATTTCGAAATCAATGAGAAACAAATCGGGTCTATTTTCAAGCCCTTCCTCCAATAATTCTTTTACGCTATCTCTAAACATTTGGTATAAAAAGAGGGGACTTCCCGTCCCCTCACAATTTGTTTTTTCTTACTACGGTGCAAATATAAGGGATTGCAGACGGTTTTTACAAGTTTTTGTGAAGGTTTATTGTTTTTTTTTTAAAAATAAAAAGCTTTAACAGAAGTTAAAGCTTTTCTTGTTGGCCCACTAGGGCTCGAACCTAGACTCTTCTGGACCAAAACCAGACGTGTTGCCAGTTACACCATGGGCCAATTTCATTATGAGGATGCAAATTTAGAACAAAACTTTGGTTGCACAAATATTTTTTAAAATAATTAATTGATCAATTATTTGGTTTATTTTATAAACTAGTTTATATTTGAAAATTAAAACCTATTTTATTATGAACCATTTAGAACAATTAAGCCTTATTAATGACGCCATTAATAAGACAAAGGAACAACTTAAACCAACATCCGTAAATTTTATTTTTTGGGGGTTGCTCATTTCGATTATGAGTTTAATTCATTATTCTTTTCCCGAATTTATTCAAAAAACAGCATATTCTTCCTTTTTGTATTGGACTATAGTTCCGATTATTGGAATGGTTATTACTATTATCTACAATAAAAAAGTTGGTGTGTATTTGGGATTTGAAACACACATTGGACGTGCCCTAAAACTTGTTTGGGGAGTATTTAATATCGCCTGGCTTGTAATCGTAGTTTTGTCTATATTTAAAAAGCAAAATCCAGTAGAAGAAATTTTATTTCTTCTTGGTGTTATTTTACTTATCACTGCGCTTCTTATTCGATTTACCCCACTTATAATTGGTGCAATCGCTGTAGTTGCTTGTAGTGTCTTGATCACCATTTCACCAAGTATAAATGTGCTTTTGATCAATGCTGTGGCAACTTTTGTTGGGCTTTTCATCCCTGGGCTTTCCCTTTACCTAAGCAAAAAACATGTTTGAACCACTCGACAAATTATTGACAAACCCCATTCGTTTGATGGTGATGTCTGTACTGGTAAAAGTAAGTAGTTGCGATTTTAATTATTTAAAAAAAATCACAGAAAGCACTCAAGGCAATTTAAGTGTTCAGCTGAAAAAACTAGCAGAAAGCGAATACATTTCTATTGCCAAGAGTTTCGAAAACAATTACCCAAAAACAAAACTTAAAATCACAAAAAAAGGAATTTTGGCCTTTGAAAATCATTTCAAAAATTTGAAAAAATACCAAAATCTTGACCTGTGATTCGTTTCATTTTGAAAATTGCAGTACTCAATGGGTTATTTATTGTGAATCTATCGTTCAAAATATTTAGCCTTAATTGATTTATTATTAAATTCGCCATGAACTAAATTTAAACCATGGCAAATTCTAATTTCAAACAATGGAGCCTAATTCTAGGATGGGTTGCATTTGCCGTTGCATTTTTGACCTACGCCCTCACCGTGGAACCAACTGTCGGTTTTTGGGATACTGGAGAGTATATTTTAACTTCTTCAAAACTTGAAGTAGGCCACCCCCCCGGGGCACCATTGTTCCAAATGCTCGGTGCATTTTTTTCGATTTTTGCTTCAGCACCCGCCCAAATCGGTTATGTGCTTAACATGATGAGTGCTGCCGCTAGTGCATTCACCATTTTGTTTATGTTTTGGTCTATTGTTTTGTTGTTGCAAAAAATTACAGGCCATACTAAAGAATTTAACACAAACAAGGATACTGGTATTCTAGGGGCTGCTTTTGTAGGGAGTTTGTCTTTCGCTTTTACAGATTCTTTCTGGTTTAATGCCGTAGAAACTGAGGTATATGCCATGGCAACACTCATAATGGCCGTAATGTTTTATTTGGGGCTTCGCTGGGAAAAAGAGATGCATTCTCCAAAAGGCAACCGCTGGCTTATATTAATCTCTTTTATCGTTGGCCTTTCTTTTGGGGTGCACTTTATGGGGCTTCTTACGATTCCAGCCATTGGTCTTTTGTACTTTTTTAAAAATTATAAAACGATTACACCAAAGAATTTTATCGTTGCCAACGTAACAGTGGTGGCCATTTTGTTGTTTGTATTTAAGCTTCTAGCACCCAATATTCTGCGTTATTTCAGTGCCTTAGAAATTTTCTTTGTGAACAGCGTTGGGTTGCCTTTTAATTCGGGGTCTATTATTGCGTTTATCATCTTGATTTTTAGCATTTATTTTGGACTGAATTACAGCAAGAGAAAAGGATATATTGTATTCAACACAGGATTGTTGTGTGTGACATTTGTCATTATTGGATTTACCACCTGGCTGATGTTGCCCATTCGCGCCAATGCCAATGTTCCCGTTAATGAAAACAACCCTTCAAATGCACGCGAGTTATTGGCTTATTACAATTTGGAACAATACCCAAAAACACATTTGTTTTATGGGCCACAATTTACAGATCAATACGCTGGTTTAGATGAAAACCAACCGTATACTGATGACAAGCCCAAGTATGAAAAAGATGAAAAATCAGGGCGTTATGTTATCGTTAATGATTATGTAAACGCCATTCAAAATTATAATAGCGATCATGGTTCTTTGTTGCCGCGCATGTGGAGCGGTGAGCATGCAGAAAATTACATGATGTACTCTGGCCCTTTAGAATTTTCTATAAAGTCGGAATACAAAATGCAAAACGAATTTAGAAGTTTAGTTGCTAATTTCAGAGCATCTGTTGCAAAAGGAGAAATAGACTATGAAGGTTATCATGATTTTTTAAGAACCTATGGCCGTTATTTAGATATCGAAAAACCATCTTTAATTGATAACATTTATTACCTCTTAGATTACCAGATTGGATATATGTATTGGCGTTATTTTATGTGGAATTTTTCTGGGCGCCAAGACGACATTCAAGGAAAAATGGATATGCATGGTAATTGGATTAGTGGAATCAACTTTATTGATGAATACCTCTTAGGAATTACCCAAGACAATCTTCCTAGCGATGTTCTGAACAACAAAGCAAGAAACACCTATTTTTTACTGCCTTTATTGTTGGGATTAATAGGCTTATTTTTTGTGTTTAGCAAAGATAAAAAGGTGTTTTGGACAATGTTGGTGTTCTTTCTTTTCACAGGAATTGCTATACAAGTGTATACCAATGTTCGCCCTTTTGAGCCGCGCGAGCGAGACTATTCGTTGGTTGGGTCATTTTATGTTTTCGCGCTTTGGATCGGTATTGGGGTTTTTGCTCTTTTTGATAAGGCACAAACATACAGTAAATCAAAACTTCTCGCTCCAGTGATAAGTCTATTTTGTCTTGTGGCTGTTCCAGCAATTTTGTTGAGCCAGAACTGGGACGATCACAACCGCTCAAATAGAAAAACAGCACACGCGATGGCTGTAAATTATCTAGAATCATGCGCGCCCAATGCCATTATTTTTACTATTGGTGACAACGACACTTTCCCGCTTTGGTATGCACAAGAAATTGAAGGGATTCGAACAGATGTTAGGGTAGTCTGTACAAGTCTTTTGAGTGCTGATTGGTACATCGACCAAATGAAGCGAAAAGCATATAATAGCGAACCTGTTCCATCTAAACTCACACACGACAAATACAAATGGGGTACCCGAGACTACATCATAAAAGAAGTAGTAACCAAAGACACTCTTGATATTATTCAATTTTTAGATTTTATTTCAAGTGACGACGAACGAACCAAATACGGTTATGTTTTGGAACAGCAAGGCTACCAAACGAACGGACAACGCAACCAAGATTTAAATGCAAATTACGCCCCAACTGAATTTGTGCGAATCCCCGTTAATAAACAAGCCGTACTTGAAAATGGAGTTGTTGCAGCCAAAGATGCAGAGAAAATTGTAGACTACATTGATATCAAAATTAAGGATCAGGCGATTTACAAAAACCGCATGATAATGCTGGATATCATTGCTCAAAACAATTGGGAGCGCCCAATATACTTTAGTGGAGGTGCCTTTGGTGATGAGGATTATATTTGGATGAAAGATTATCTGCAGTTAGATGGTTTTGCATACAAACTTGTTCCGATAAAAACAGCACTCGACAAAAACAATCTTTATGATATGGGCCGAATCGATTCTGAAAAAATGTATGAATTGGTTAAAAATTGGGAATGGGGCAACAGCGGAAATCCAGACGTTTACCACGATGTTGAAACTCGTAGAAATAGTTTGACATTTAGAGGGCATATGGCGCGGTTGATAGAAAAGCTAATCAACGAAGAGCAACACGAAAAAGCAGAAGAAATCGCTGATTTGGCAATGCAAAAAATGCCTGTAGATATATTTGGATATTACGTGTACTTAGAACCTTTTATTGGCGCATACTACGAGACTGAAGCAGACGATAAAGCACGAGCGCTATATAAAGAAGTTGTGGTAAAATATCAAGAAAGCTTAAATTATTTCAGTGGAGTTTCAGATGAAAATAAAGAAAAATACATTCAAAGCATATACTTTGATATTGAACGATATAAAAGCTTAGTTGACACCATAAGCATTTATGAAGACGATGCATTTGTCAAAACAGAAATGGAACTATTTAACGGGTTTTTACGCTTGTTTACTGGCGAAGAGGATGACCAAAAAAGGCCTGAAGAATAAGCGTTGAAGACTACATATGGTTTTGCATAAGGCCAATAATAGTGTTGGCATCGAGTTCTCCACTTTGCCTCCATTTCATATCTCCAGACTTATAAATTATTAGTGTTGGTAGCCCTTTAATCCTCAAGGCTTCAGATAGAGCTTGGTTTTTATCAACATCAATTTTGATGACTTTAGCCTTATCTCCAAGAGCTGCAGCCACATCTCGAAGCACGTCGTGCATGGCATTAGATGCCTCATCCCATTCAGTAAAAAAATCAAAAAGAACAGGAACCTCAACGTCTATTAACTCTCCAAATTTGGACATGATATTGCGTTTATTTTAGATGAATAAGTAAACTTTTCTATTAGCCATCTAATACAATATTAAAAAAAGAAAATTAAATCAACGCTTTTTTTTGATTAATTTAAAGGTTTTACAGGTTATTTAACGGCTTTTTCCCCTTTTTTTAATGTAATGACTGTAATTTCTGGCCAAATACCCACTCGCCCAGGGAATGCCAAAAATCCAAATCCGCGGTTAACATTAAGGTATTGACCAGTATTCAAGTAAAGCCCAGCCCAGTATTTATAGCGCCATTTGATAGGGCTCCACTTAAACACTCCAGGAATTTCTATCCCAAATTGCATACCATGCGTATGCCCACTAAGTGTAAGCTGGTAATGTAGCTTGTCATCAATTACTTCATATTGCCAATGAGAAGGGTCGTGGCTCAATAATATTTTAAAATCGTCTTTAGATATTTGAGATGTTGCCTTTTTCAAATCTCCTTTTTGTTTAAATCCTTTCCCCCAATTTTCTACGCCTATAACAGCAAGACGTGCTCCATCTTTTTCAATAAACTTAGATTCATTCAAAAGCAGTTGAAACCCCATCTCTTTTTGAAGCGTCAGCATATCTTGAAAATTTTTTGTTTTGGCCTCTGCTGATGGCCAACGCAAGTAGTCGCCATAGTCGTGATTCCCTAGGACAGAAAAAACTCCATCTTTAGCTCTTAGTCTAGAAAATATAGATTTCCAGGGCAGCATCTCAGAAGTTTTACTATTCACCAAATCACCAGTAAACATGATGACATCCGAAGCTTGCTCGTTGATTAAATCAACTGCGTATTCTATTTTGGCTTTCTCATCGAAACTACCGCTGTGAATATCGCTAATTTGTGTGACTTTGTAGCCGTCAAATTCTTGTGGGAGATCGTCATAAAACAGTGTATATTTCAGAACCTTATAGTTGTATTTTCCTTTTGTAATGCCATATAAAATAGACAAAAATGGAATGGCTGCGACACCCAAAGCCAACTTACCAATAAATGCTCTTCTAGCCTTAAAGAAAGCATCACCTGTATTTGCTTTTGAGAAAGCAGTATTATAAATTCCTTCAAAAAGACGGAATACATCTTCGCCAAACATAGCTGCTATTAATATAAATTTTGGCACATAGAACAAGACAAAAAGTGCGAAGGCAGTGTAGAAGTCGTGGTTAACGCCAGAAGAGCGGTTAAAACTCATGGCCTGATAAATAATATTTCCTAAAACAAATAAAGAACAGAGCACATACAGCACAGTAAGCCATGTGTTTTTTGAAACACTTCGAATACTCTGAAGAGCATAAAAATCAAGTGTCAGAACTATCCCTAAAAAAATTAAAATTCGAATCATATTATAAAATATGCCTCAAAAATAGCATAAAACTTCTTAACGCAATTAGTACTAAAATAATTTATGAATACTGAGTTCAAAAGTATAACTAAGGTTAAAGTTTTTATCAATAACCCAGTCTAAAAATTTACACAATTGTAGATGGATTTGGAAACTAATAAATATAAACTGAAAAATAATAAACATATTTTCGATAATAATTTAAACACAACTAATGACTTAGGACAAAAAAAATCAATACTTTTGGGAGAAGTTAATTTTTTACATCAATATAGATTCAGTTTCAAATAGCTTTGAACTTTAATATTATAAAGACTTAAAACATGAAAATATGTTTTAGTTTAACTAATGAAAAGGCCCGCAGTTTAAATGCAGTATATAATCGCTTTAACTATTAATACATTATTACTAGGTTTATGCGATTTTAATCAATTATAATACATCAAACCAAAATTCATGAGCACAAAAAATAACCAATCCGCATTAACAACTTTAGTAACTGTATTTTTCTTCTGGGGATTCATTGCTGCATCAAACGGCGTCTTTATCCCCTTCTGTAAAACTTATTTCAACATCGACCAATTTCAATCTCAGTTAGTCGATTTTGCGTTTTATGGTGCCTATTACTTGGGCGCACTTTTTCTTTTTGTAATGTCGAGTAGTATTAAAAAAGACGTTTTAAATAACTGGGGGTACAAAACAGGAATTGTCTACGGGCTATTGATTTCAGCATTAGGTGCCTTGCTGATGTATCCTTTTATAGATGGTGCTGAACAAGGAGATACTCCAGTATTTTACCTTGTGCTTGTGGCGCTATTTATAGTTGGTTTAGGATTTTCGTTACAGCAAACTGCTGCAAATCCATTTGTGATTTCTTTGGGCAGTGTTGACAAAGGTTCGCAACGCCTTAATTTAGCAGGAGGTGTCAATTCATTCGGAACTACAATTGGGCCTATAGTCATTGCGTTAATTATTTTTGGATCAACCCCACTCTCAGGAGATGAACTCAATCAAATGATTGCCAATAATGAAATAAAATTGACTACAGTTCAGTTTTTATATCTAGGTGTAGGTCTATTGTTTTTGGCTGCGGCTGCACTTTTTTACTTCTCTAAAAAATTACCAAACACAAAATCAGAGGAAGAATTTGAGCCTGCAAAAAAAGCAAAAAACACACTCATTGTATTGACAATCCTTATTGCTTTATGCTTTGGTTTGATTTTCAATACCTATACTTCCTCAGATGTACACACAGATTCTGTTGAAAATACAAGATTATTACTGCTAGTAATTGCACTTGCAGCAGTTATTGGCTGTGTATTCTTTGCCAATGTGAAAGCTAAGAAAAATCCAGAGGGTTGGGGTGCTATGAAGTACCCTCAGCTTGTATTGGGGATGCTGGCTATATTTACTTATGTTGGTGTAGAGGTTACTATTCAGAGTAACTTGGGCGAACTCCTTAAGTCTGTTGCAGATAAAGTAAACCAATTGAATCCTCTAGGGCTAAAAGTCATGAATGATGCTGAAATTGCACCCTTTATCTCGCTCTATTGGGGTGGTTTAATGATTGGACGTTGGGTTGGAGCTATTTCCGTATTTAACCCCAGTAAAGGGCTGAAAAAATGGTTGCTGATTCTTGTCCCTTATGTTGCTTTTGGCGTTATCCTTCTAGTCAACTTTGGTAAGTATTCTGGTACAGAAATTTTATTATTTAGCTTATGTGTTGCTGTTCAAATTGGTGGTTTTTTCTTAGCTAAAGACAATCCAATTGCAACGCTCAAATTTTTCAGTATTCTAGGAATTATCGGAATGATAATTGGCGTTTTTGCTTCGGGACAAATAGCACTTTTTGCTCTACTCTCTGGCGGATTATTTTGCTCTATAATGTGGCCTTGTCTCTTTACTCTAAGTATTACAGGGTTAGGAAAATATACCGCTCAAGGCTCGTCCTTTTTGATTATGATGATTTTAGGCGGGGCTATTATCCCTCCACTTCAAGGAAAACTAGCTGATATTTTCAGCATACAATCCTCTTATTGGGTTGCTGTTTTATGTTTTGTATACTTATTGTTTTACACCTACAAAACAAAAGCAGCACTTCAAAAACAAGGGCTAAGTTCTGAAGATTAAACCATGAAACGAAGAAAGTTTATAAAAAACGCATCACTATCAGGCTTAGGCATCACAATAGGTGGCTCATTAAAAGGTTGCGTCGAAACTTCTTCTGATGAAGCAAATGTAAACAAATCAAAAGCTCAACTCCCCTTGGTTGTTGCAACTTGGAATGTACAATCTGCCACAGCCAAAGCTTGGGAAGTACTAACCAAAGGGGGCAGTGCTTTAGATGCAGTGGAACAAGGCTGCCGATTGGAAGAAGCAAACGAAAACGGACAGACTGTAGGAAAAGGCGGACTTCCGGACAGAGATGGCAATGTGACCCTTGATGCCTGTATTATGAATGCTGAGGGAAATACGGGGTCTGTTGTTTATTTGCAAAACATTACCCATGCAGTTTCAGTTGCACGAAAAGTCATGGAAGATACGCCGCATGTTATGCTTGCCGGTAAAGGTGCTGAGAAATTTGCACTCACAAAAGGATTTAAAAAAGAAAATCTACTGACCGACGCTTCAAAAAAAGCATGGAAAAAGTGGGCAAAAACAAGCCAATATAAGCCGATCATCAATATTGAAAATCACGACACCATTGGCATGTTAGCAATAGATGAGCAAGGAGATATTTCTGGTGCTTGTACAACAAGTGGTTTAGCCTACAAAATGAACGGTCGTGTTGGAGACTCCCCAATAATAGGTGCAGGCTTATTCGTTGATAACGAAATTGGTGGAGCTGTAGCAACTGGTCTTGGAGAAGAAATCGTAAAAACTGTAGGTAGTTTTTTAATCGTAGAACTTATGCGCCATGGGAAAACTCCACAACAAGCCTGTGAAGAAGCCATAAAACGAATTGTACAAAAACCAAATAGCGATTATAAAAATTTTCAAGTAGGCTATATAGCCGTAAATAAGCAGGGTGAAATAGGGGCTTATTCTATTCATCAATGGTTCAGTTTGACTGCTTTTCAAAATGGTAGAAATCAAACCATTCAATCCGATTATTTCAATAAAAATTCCTAGGCTTTCTTATGGATAAACAAAAACGCCTATTTCTACTCGACGCCTATGCCCTTATTTTTAGAGGATACTACGCGTTTATCAAAAACCCGCGAATCAACTCCAAAGGGCTGGACACTTCAGCAATTCTTGGATTTACAAATTCCTTGTTGGATGTTATTAAAAGAGAACGGCCCGACCATTTAGCGGTATGCTTTGACAAAGGAGGTAGTACAGACCGAATTGAAATATTTCCAGATTATAAAGCCAACCGTGATGAGACGCCAGAAGGCATAAAAGTTGCCGTCCCCTATATTTACAAAATTTTGGAAGCCATGCACATACCCATTATGGTAAAAGAAGGTTATGAAGCTGATGATATTATAGGAACGCTGGCTAAAAAGGCTGAAAGAGAAGGTTTTCAAACCTTTATGGTAACACCTGACAAGGATTTTGCGCAGCTTGTTAGTGACAATATTTTCATGTACCGCCCCATGTTTGGTGGAGGCTATGAAACTTGGGGTGTTGAGGAAGTTAAGGCAAAATTTGAAGTTCAAGACCCACTACAAGTCATCGACTTTTTAGGGATGAAAGGTGATGCAGTGGACAATATTCCTGGACTTCCTGGTGTAGGAGATAAAACAGCTAAAAAATTTATCAATCTTTATGGTAGTATGGAGGGATTGATTGAAAACACCCATGAATTGAAAGGGAAAATGAAAGAAAAAGTAGAAGCCAATGCCGAGTTAGGTCTACTTTCAAAAAAATTAGCTACAATTTTACTTGATGTCCCTGTTGCCTTTGATGCTAAAAATTTTGAATTGGATAAGCCTGATCATGACAAAGTGAATGCTATTTTTCAAGAGCTAGAATTTAGACGATTAATCGAAAACTTCAGAAAAACATTTGCTCCTGGTGTCCCACAAGCAAGTCAGCCAAAACCCACCGAACAACAAGCTCCGGTCAAAAAAAGTACAGCAGCAGGTACAGGACAGTTTTCACTTTTTGATGCCCCACAAGACAACGAAAGTATTGAACCTAATTTCAAAAGAGCATCTCTAAAATCTGTGTCCCATTTTTATCAATTTGTTGAAAGTGATCTTGCATTTGATTTGTTTTTTGAACAGCTTCAAAAACAAAAATCGGTTTGTTTCGATACAGAAACTACACATTTAGATGCTTTGCAAGCTGAACTAGTTGGGATTGCATTTTCGTGGGAAGCACACAAAGGGTTTTATGTACCCTTCCCTGAAGATCAGCTAAAAGCACAGCTATTAATAGATAAGTTAAGACCCTTTTTTGAAAATGATACTACTGAAAAAATTGGACAAAACTTAAAATACGATCTTAAGGTTTTGCGCAAATATAATCTGACTGTTGAAGGTCCGCTTTTTGATACCATGATTGCCCACTACCTCATCAATCCTGACATGCGTCACAACATGAATGTTCTGGCGGAAACCTATCTGAATTATTCACCACAGTCCATAGAAGAACTTATAGGAAAAAAAGGTAAAAATCAAAAGACAATGCGGGAGCTACCTGTTAAAGAGGTTGCAGAATACGCTGTAGAAGATGCCGACATAACCTTCCAATTGGCTCAACATTTTAAAAAGGAAATGTCCGATGCGAATACACTGAATTTATTCAATACCATTGAAATTCCATTAATCAAGGTATTGGCGGATATGGAGTTGGAAGGCATTCGTTTGGATGTTGATTTCCTAAATGGCTTGTCCTCAGATTTAGATAAGGACATTAGTGCATTAGAGGAATCTATTTACAACAAAGCAGGAGAAGTTTTTAATATTGCTTCTCCAAAACAACTGGGGGTTATTCTTTTTGAGAAATTAAAACTAGTTGATAAACCTAAAAAAACTAAAACAGGTCAATACAGCACCGCAGAAGATGTGCTGTCTTACTTAGCAAAAGACCACGAAATTATTAGAGCCATTTTAGAATATAGAGGATTAGCAAAACTAAAAAGCACCTATGTAGATGCACTTCCAGAGCAAGTTTTGGGAAAAACCGGGCATATCCATACTGAGTATTTACAAACTGTGGCCGCTACAGGGCGTTTGAGTAGTATCAATCCGAATTTGCAAAATATCCCTATTCGCACAGAGCGCGGTCGCCAAGTGCGAAAAGCTTTTATCCCCAAAGACGAACACTATATATTATTAGCTGCCGATTATTCTCAAATTGAACTTCGAGTAATTGCCGCGCTAAGTAAAGAGGAAACCATGATTCAAGCATTCAAGAATGGGGAAGATATTCATGCCTCTACGGCCTCAAAAGTGTTTAATGTGCCTTTGGAAGAAGTCACAAGAGAACAGCGAAGCAATGCCAAAACTGTAAATTTTGGTATTATTTATGGAGTTTCAGCCTTTGGTCTAAGTAATCAAACGGATTTAAGTAGAACCGAAGCTAAGACACTTATAGATACTTACTATGCAACCTATCCAAAACTTCGTGCATACATGGCTGATCAAGTAGATTTTGCTCGAGATAACGGCTATGTGAAAACTATTTCTGAACGCAGGAGGTATTTAAAAGACATCAACTCAAGAAATGCGGTGGTGCGCGGAGCAGCTGAGCGCAATGCTGTAAATGCACCAATTCAGGGCAGTGCAGCTGATATCATTAAAATAGCAATGATTCGCATTCACGACAAACTTAAAAATGGGAATTATAAATCAAAAATGCTTTTACAAGTTCATGATGAACTTGTTTTTGATGTCTATATGCCTGAACTAGAACGCATCAAAAGATTAATCAAGGAGGAAATGGAGAGTGCCCATACACTAAATGTCCCCTTAGATGTGGAAATAGATATGGGTGCAAATTGGTTAGAGGCGCATTAAAGTTCCAATGCCTTTTTAACGTCATTACTCATTAAATGCTCTTGTGGGTTTTCTAAGGCTTCTTTTACTGCAACTAAAAATCCTACAGATTCTTTTCCATCAATAATACGATGATCATAGGATAAGGCCACATACATCATAGGGCGGATGACCACCTTTCCATCTACAGCTACAGGACGTTCGATAATATTATGCATCCCTAAAATACCGCTTTGTGGAGGGTTGATTATTGGTGTTGAAAGCATACTACCAAATACACCTCCATTGGAAATAGTAAAGGTTCCACCAGTCATTTCATCAACGGTAATTTGACCATCACGAGCACGAATGGCGAGGCGTTTTACTTCGGACTCTACGCCTTTGAATGTCAAATTCTCTGCATTTCGAATCACAGGTACCATCAATCCTTTTGGTCCAGAAACAGCGATACTTATATCATAAAAATCGTAAGAAATCATTTCTTTTCCATCGATCATTGAGTTTACAGCGGGAAAGAGTTTAAGGGCGCGAACAACTGCAAGAGTAAAGAAACTCATAAAGCCAAGACCAACACCATGTTTTTCTTTAAACGTTTCTTTGTATTGTTTTCTAAGCTCAAAGATTGGAGACATATCAACCTCGTTAAAAGTTGTAAGCATGGCGGTTTCGTTTTTTGCTGAAACTAATCGTTCGGCAACTTTTCTACGCAGCATAGATAGTTTGGATCGCTTAACACCACGACCATCTACGTCTACTTTTTGACCCATAGATGGTACTGCATTTACAGCATCTTCTTTAGTGATTCGTCCATCTTTTCCAGTCCCTAAAATTGCAGAAGTATCAATTCCTTTCTCAGCCAAAATTTTCTTTGCAGCAGGGCTAGCGGCCCCACTTGCATATGTGTTATTTGAGGTATTTACTGGCACAGGTGCAGCAGCAACTGGTGCAGACGGTTCTTTTACCTCAGGCTGAATCCCTTCTGGTTTTGAGGCGCTAGTATCAATCAAACAAACAACAGCACCTACTTCGACAGCATCACCCTCTTCCGCTTTCAGGGTAATGGTTCCGCTCTCCTCTGCTGGAAGCTCAAGTGTAGCTTTATCACTGTCCACTTCTGCAATGGCTTGATCTTTTTCAACATAATCGCCGTCTTGTACTAGCCACTCTGCAATTTCAACCTCTGTTATAGATTCGCCTGGCGAAGGCACTTTCATTTCTAAAATCATGCTATTTTTTTTTCGTCTTTTTTCTTTGATTATCTTTTGTTTGGTCAAAAACAAAATCAATAATTTCTTGGTGTCTCTTTTTCGATCGTGTAGCACTCCCTGCTGCAGGTGCACTATAACTCCTTCTAGATGCAACACGCCAATGTTTAGCTTGTACGATATGCATCAATATGTGTGCATAAGCACCCATATTTCTAGGTTCTTCTTGAGCCCAAACAACATCTGTTGCTTTAGCGTATTTTGAAAGAACTGCTTCAATTTCTGCTTCAGGAAGCGGGAATAATTGTTCGATACGTACAAACGCAATATCGTCTCTATTTAATTGTTCTTGTCTTTCGATCAAGTCATAATAGAATTTACCTGTGACAAAAACCAAGGTTTTAATTTTTGATGCTTGTGCAGTTTTATCATCAATTAACGGTTGAAAACCTCCCGATGCAAATTCGTCTACTGATGAGATGACTTTTGGGTGTCTCAACAAACTTTTAGGGGTAAACACTATCAATGGTTTTCTGTAATCTGCTTTCAATTGTCGTCTCAAAAGGTGAAACATATTAGCGGGTGTGGTACAATCTGCTACAAACATATTGTCTTTGGCGCAAAGTTGTAAATAGCGTTCCATACGCCCCGAAGAATGCTCAGCGCCCTGTCCTTCATATCCATGAGGCAACAGCATAACGATGCCATTTGGTGTTTTCCATTTGTCTTCGCCACAAGAGATGTATTGATCGATCATAATCTGAGCACCATTGCTGAAATCACCAAATTGCGCTTCCCAAATACCCAAGGTATTAGGGCTCGCCATGGCGTAGCCATAATCAAATCCTAATACACCATACTCAGACAATAAGGAGTTGTAAATATGAAACTCCCCTTGTTCGGAAGATATATTATTTAGCAAGACTACTTCTTCTTCACTATCTTCTACTTTGACTACTGCATGACGGTGTGAAAATGTTCCACGTTCAACATCCTGACCAGAAATCCGAACATCGTAACCCTCTTGTAGTAAAGAGCCATAAGCTAAATGCTCTGCCATAGCCCAATCTAATTTATTCTGATCAAACATTGTTTGACGGGACTGAACCAAACGTTCTATTTTACGAATAAACTTTTTATCGCTTGGCAAAGTGGATATGACTTTTGCAATTTCGGCAAGTTTTTCTTTCGGATAAGTGGTGTCAACGTTCTCCAACATGCGGTCTGCGCGCGCTCTTGAAAAAGATCTCCAAGCGTCTTGCATAAAAGGGGTAATGACTGTTTTATCTTCTTTTCTGGAATCTTGGAGTTCAGATTCTAGGCTAGCTTTGTAGTTTTGTTCTAGCAGCTTTATGTATGCCTGGTCGATAATCCCCTCAGCAATCAATTTGTCTGCATATATAGCTCTGGGGTTTTGGTGTTTTGAAATTGCTTTATATAATTTTGGTTGCGTAAAGCGCGGCTCGTCCCCTTCGTTGTGCCCGTATTTCCTGTACCCAAGTAAATCGATAAAAACATCTCTTTTGAACTCCATTCGAAAGTCTAAAGCAAAACGAACTGCATGAACAACAGCTTCCACGTCATCGGCATTCACATGCAATACAGGAGAGAGTGTTACTTTACCTACATCGGTACAATAGGTGCTCGATCGAGCATCTAAATAATTGGTTGTGAATCCAATTTGATTGTTTACAACAATATGAATAGTACCGTTTGTTTTATAGCCGTCTAGTTTAGCCATTTGAACCACCTCATATATTAACCCCTGACCTGCAATGGCAGCGTCGCCATGAACTACTATTGGTAAAACTTTACTAAAATCGTCTTTGTAGTATTGGTCTTGTTTAGCTCGCGTAATCCCTTCGACAACAGCTCCTACAGTTTCAAGATGTGAAGGGTTAGGGGCTATACTTAAATTGATCCTGTTTCCATTGTCGGTAAGACGGTCACTAGTCCAACCAAGATGGTATTTCACATCGCCATCAAATACTTCCTCTTCATAATCCTTTCCATCAAATTCACTGAAAATATCTTTAGCAGATTTTCCAAATATATTAGTTAATGTGCTTAAGCGCCCTCGGTGAGCCATACCCATTACAAATTCCTTAACCCCATAAGATGCTGCTTTCTCAATTAACGCATCTAATGCAGGTATAAGCGATTCATTCCCTTCAAGGGAAAACCGTTTTTGCCCTACATATTTGGTATGTAAAAAATGCTCAAACGAAACAGCTTCATTGAGTTTTTTTAAGATGTGTTTTTTCTCCTCAACAGAAAATTGTCCGTGATTGTCGTTTTGATTTAGTCGGTTTTGAATCCATTGGATTTCATCAGGTTGACGAATGTACATGTATTCTATTCCAATAGAATCACAGTAAATGGCTTCTAAATGCGTTCGAATTTTGAATAACGTTTGTGGACCAATCCCTAATATTTCACCTGCATTGAATGTTGTACTAAGGTCGTTTTGATTTAGTCCAAAATTTTCAATTTCAAGAGATGGCGCGTATTTTCTTCGTTCTCGAACCGGATTGGTCTTAGTAAACAAATGCCCTCTAGTGCGGTAGGAGTCAATCAATTTGACCACCTGAAATTCTTTTTGAACATGCTCTGGCACTTGAGTGCTTACCCCTTCAACCACTTCACCATTAAGTCCATAATTTTCAGCACCAAAATCGTACCCTTGAAAAAAAGCTCTCCAGCTGGGCTCAACGCTGTCCGGGTCTTGCTGGTATTGTTCATACAAATCGGCAAAATATACAGTGTGAGCAGCGTTTAAAAAGGAATACTTATCCATTTGATAGTGTGCGTTTTCTTAGAAAATAGTACAATTAAATTCTATCATCAAAAATACAACTTTTGTGAAAATCACATAGTGTTTTTTAATTTTAATATGTGTACGAATTTAAAGGTTTGGCTCAAGACGTTCTTGTCATCAATTGAGCTCCGAAACTACGAAGTAATTCTTTCTTTTCTGGCTTTATGTCTAAAGACTCCAGATCATCAAAAGCTATTTGAGTGTAACTTTCTATGGCTTGTTTTGTTGCTTCTGCAGCTCCACTTTCGCTAAAAATCTGTAGGACCTTAGCTATCTTTTGATCTGAATCAATAGATGCGTTTTGGTAAAGCGCTTGTAATTTTGCTTTATTTTGATTTGATCCAAGTTCCATAACCTTGAGAACGAGATAGGTCTTTTTGTTTTCTATTATATCACCCCCTACTTGTTTGCCAAACGTTTCTGGATCTCCAAATGCATCAAGGTAGTCGTCTTGAAGCTGAAATGCTATCCCTAAATTTTTGCCAAATGCGTAGCACTTTTTCTGAGACTCCTCAGATGCTCTGGCTACTATAGCGCCCATTTGCATCGCTGCGGCTACCAAAACGGCAGTTTTATATTCAATCATTTTTGTATACTCAGGAATCGTTACATCATAACGTGTTTCAAAATCAACATCGTATTGCTGACCCTCACAAACCTGCAGCGCTGTTTTGCTGAACAAAGTCGTCAACTGCTGAAATTGCTCTGCGTTGTACGATTCAAAAAGCTGATAAGCCATGATGAGCATCGCATCTCCAGAAAGTATTCCTGTGTTCAAGCCCCACTTTTCATGAACGGTTTGTTGGCCTCTGCGCAAAGGGGCATTGTCCATAATATCATCGTGTATAAGTGAAAAGTTATGGAAGATTTCAATGGCTAAAGCTGAATCTAAGGAAGCAGAAACATCTCCTTCAAAACAGTCTGCCGTCATCAATGTTAAAGTTGGTCGTAAACGCTTTCCTCCTAATTTTAGAATATACTGAACCGGATCGTATAAATTCCGAGGTGATCGGATACGGTTATAGTGCTCTAAATAAGCGACAAATTGTTCCTGATACTGTTTGATAGATTTCATCAAAACAAAAATAGCAGATTTAGCTTTACAATACACTTGAAAATCAACAAATGTTAAAAAAATGTAAACTCTGGAAACTTTTATTGTTTTTCAAGTTTCCTGTATTATATTTGCATCCGCTCAATATGAAAAAAGAAATTATTTCTAAATCTGAAGAATTGTTTTTGTCCTTGGGGTTCAAAAATGTGACGATGGATGACATTGCCTCGGCTATGGGCATTTCCAAAAAAACGATTTATGCCAACTTTTCCAACAAAACCGAGCTCGTCAGGGCTGTGACATTTTCAGTGCTAGAATACATTTATCAGGAGATTGAAAAAATTAATAAATCAGCCATAAACCCCATTGAAGAATTGTATCAAATAAAAATGTTTGTGATGGACTATCTTAGAAACGAACGAGGTTCAGCACAATTTCAATTAAAAAAATACTATCCAAAAGTTTTTGAGCAATTAGAAATTAAAAAGTTCGAGAAAATGCATTCCTCTGTTGAAAACAGCCTAATAAAAGGAGTAGAATTAGAGTTGTTTAGGCCAAAAATAGACCCCGCTTTTATTTCCAGAGTTTACTTTGTGGGAATGTCGGGGATTCGTGACCAAAGTGTTTTTTCAGAAGATATGTTTGATAAAAATTATCTTATGGAAAGCTATTTGGAATATCATCTTAGAGCAATAGTCACAGAAAAAGGATTAGGTCTTCTCAATAAATACATTAAACAAAATAAAACCCAAAATGCATAAACTAATCTACTTGATAATGCTGTCGTTTACAGTTTTCGCTCAAGATAATCCTGTTTTAGAGTTTTCCTTGGAGGAAGCCGTAGAACATGCGCTTTTGTACAACAACACAGCGCAAAATAGCACAAGTGATGTGCGGTTAGCGCAACTGCAAAAGTGGCAAACAACCTCGACCGGTCTACCTCAAATAAATGCTAATATTTCCTACAATAATTGGATACAACAACAAATCTCATTAATCCCAGCAGAATTTTTTGGAGGTAATGTAGGAGAATTTACGGAAGTGGCATTTGGAACAAAGCAAACCATGAACGGAACATTGACCATAAGTCAAAAAATATTCGACGGCTCTTATTTAGTAGGCCTTCAGGCTGCAAAAGTCTATTTAGAGATTTCTAAAAATGCACAAGAAAAAACCTATACTGAATTAAGAAAAGCGGTCACTAATTCATACGGCAACATTCTGCTAACAGAAGAAAATATTAAAATCCTAAACGCAAACATCGCTGTAATTGAAAAGAATATTGAGGACCTTAAAAAAGTGTATGAGAATGGCATGACGGAGGAAGAAAATATAGAACAATTACAACTCACAAGATCTGGGCTAATTAGTGCTAAAATCTACAATCTTACGCTGAAAGATTTAGCCTATGCTATGTTCAATCTAACAATTGGGGTGGACACTAACGCAACTGTAGTGTTAAGTGATAGTATGGAGGATTTAATAGCTCTTTCTGAAATTAAAAACACAGCAATAGCCAAAAATAGTGTAGAAAATGCAATTGATTTCAAAATTGCCCGAAATGATTTAAAATCTAAAGAACTCCTCTTAAAGCTCGAAAAAAGTAAAGCTTTACCAACTATTAATGCTTTTGTCAATGGTACTTATTCTGGTAACAGCAATAACTTTGATTTTTTAGATCAATCTCAAAAATGGTTCGGAGCATCTCTGTTTGGGTTAAATATGTCTATCCCGTTGTTCAGTTCTTTAGGACGTTCGGCTTTAACACAAAAAGCAAAGATAAATCTAGAAAAATCCGAACGCGACCTAAACAATTTAAGACAGCAAATTCTCGTTAAAATTAAAAGCGCTAAGAACGATTTGACCTTTGCTAAACAAGACTTGGTGAATAAGAAACAAGGGCTAGATCTCGCCAAAAGGATAGAGCAAAAAAATCAAATAAAATTCTTTGAAGGCCTTGCCAGTAGTTTTGAATTGAGTCAGGCACAAACTCAATTATACACCGCCCAGCAACAATATATCCAAGCCATGCTTTATGTGCTAAACAAACACATAGCTTTGGATGTTTTATTAAACCCTAATCAAATAAATTGAAAAAATATTCATGAAACAGATAAGTATTTTGTTAAGTTTTTTATTGGTTGCCTCTTGTGGAAACTCAAAAAAACAATCCGCAACACTCTTAGAACTAAAAGTTCAAAAAGCGACTCTTATAGATCAAATTGACAGCCTAAGTACCATTCTCAAATCGGTAGAATCTAAGATTTCAAAACTAGACACAACCAAACGTCTTAATGTTGTCACGGCTGTTAAGGCAAAAAATAAATTATTCCGTCATTATATTGAGATTCAAGGTACTGTTGAAGCGGAGCAAAGTGTTGAATTGTACCCAGAACGCAGTGGTACTATTACCTCGATTTTTGTTAAAGAAGGACAACAAGTCTCAAAAGGACAAAATTTAGCACAAATTGATAGTTCTATAATTGAAAGCTCTATAACTGAATTGCAAACGCAACTAGATTTAGCGAGAACAACTTTTGAACGCCAGAAACGTTTATGGGATCAAAATATTGGAAGTGAACTTCAGTTTCTTCAAGCTAAAGCCAAAAAAGAAGGTTTAGAAAATAACTTGAACAGCTTGAGAGAGCAAGCCAAAAAACTAAAAGTGACAGCCCCATTTTCAGGAATTATAGATGAAATTTTTATTAAAGAAGGTGGGCTTGCGGCACCTCAACTGCCCGCAGTACGCTTGATAAATTTAAGTAAAGTACATGTGGAAAGTGACGTTACCGAGTCGTACCTAAAAACAGTAAGTAAAAATACTGAAGTTGAACTTTTCTTCCCCTCGATTGGGAAAAAAATAAAAGCCAAAATTGACCAGGTTGGGAATTTTATAAATCCAAACAACAGAAGTTTTAAAGTCCGCATGAATATCAACAACTCAAATAATGAACTTAAGGCTAATTTATTGGCCAATGTGCGTATTAATGATTTTCAAAACAGCGGAATTGTCATCCCAACCAAATTAATTCAAAAAGATGGTTTAGATAAAAAATTCGTCTACACGCTCCAAAAGCAAGGCAATACATTTGTGGTTGAGAAAACATACATCAATACTACATTGAACTATGATAATGAGTCATTCATTGAAGAGGGTTTAACAGAAAATATTTTGATTGTAGATAAAGGTTTTCGCTTAGTCAAAGCTAATGAAAATGTAATTTTAGCAGAGTAATCGAGCCATGAATAAAAAAAACAAAGAATTTAAATTATCCTCTTGGTCAATTTCAAATAAATCGACCGTGGCGGTTATTACCTTTATTGTTATTCTTGGTGGTTTTCTGTCGTATACCAGTATGCCTAGAGAAAACTACCCAGAAATTATCGTTCCTCAGATTTACGTAGCGACACCCTATCCTGGAAATTCTGCATTAGATGTAGAAAAATTGATTACCAAACGCCTGGAAAAAGAAATAAATGCCATCACTGGAGTGGATAAAATTACATCTACATCGATTCAAGGATTTTCCAGTATCAATGTTGAGTTCAATTTTGATATTAGCCCCTCCGATGCACTTCAAAAGGTTAAAAATAAGGTAGATATTGCTATGGCTGACAAAGACTTTCCAAAAGATTTGCCCGCTGAACCAAGCATTACAGAAACAAACTTTAATGAGCAAATGCCCATTATGAACATCAACCTTTCTGGAGACTTTTCAATGGATCAGTTAAAGGATTATGCTGAATATCTTGAAGACGAAATCGAAGAGCTAACAGAAATTTCAGGGGTTGATATCAGAGGGGTTCAGGAAAAGGAACTAGAGGTTGCTATTGATTTATATAAAATGCAAGCTTCGAAAATCAGTTTTAGTGACATTGAGAACGCCATAGTATTTGAAAACCAAAGCATATCAAGTGGAGATATTCTTGAAAATGGAATACGGAGAAATGTGCGTGTTACAGGTGAGTTTAAAGACCCTTTAGCCATCAAAGATATTGTTGTTAAACATGAAAATGGTCAAATTGTATTTCTCAGGGACATTGCAGATGTTGAGTTTAAAGAGCAAGAAAAACAAAGCTATGCTCGTGAATACACACAGCCCGTGGTTATGCTAGACGTGAAAAAAAGAAGTGGCCAAAACTTGTTAAAAGCCTCAGCCAAAATTGATGAAATTATCGCCAAAGCAAAATCCTCTGTTTTCCCTGAAAGTCTAATCATTTCTAAGACCAATGACCAATCCAACGACACTAGAACGATGGTGGCCGATTTGGAAAACAGTATTATTTTGGGTGTCATATTAGTGGTGACTGTTCTATACTTCTTTCTAGGATTTAGAAATGCACTATTTGTCGGAATTGCCATTCCTTTGTCGATGTTTTTATCATTTATTATTCTGAATTTTTTAGGTGTAACACTGAACACAATGGTCCTGTTTTCTCTAGTTATTGCACTAGGGATGTTAGTTGATAATGGTATTGTAGTTGTCGAAAATGTATACAGACTAATGGATGAAGGTATGCCTAAAATCCAAGCTGCAAAACAAGGGGTTGGTGAAGTTGCTTGGCCTATAATTGCTTCAACAGCAACTACCCTTGCCGCATTTTTACCTTTGATCATGTGGGACGGTATTATTGGAAAGTTCATGCAATGGCTTCCTATCACACTTATTATCGTATTGAGTTCATCCTTGTTTGTAGCCTTGGTCATAAACCCTATGCTGATTTCACTCTATATGAAAGTTGTAAAGAAAGAGAATAAAGTGACGCTCATCAATAAACTAGAGGGCATTTACAAAAAGTTCTTAGCCTTTGCACTGAGGGGTAAAAACCCTTACAGCATAGTTTTTGGCTCGTTTATGTTGCTTTTTACAGCGGCTGGATTGATGTATTTTTTCCCACCAAAAGTCTTATTCTTTCCAAATACAGAAGCGAAACAAGTCTTTGTTTTCGTCGAATACCCAATAGGAACTGATATTGAAGAAACCAACACCCTTTCCTTGCGAATTGAAAAAGATATTGAAACCCATTTAAAAAAATATGAAATTGATGGCGAAAACTTTCTAGTAACTTCTATAATAGGACAAGTTGGAGAGGGCACAACAGACCCTAGCAAAGGACAGACGGGAGGTAATACCCCAAACAAAGCACGAATTACGGTTGATTTTGTAAAATTTCAAGACAGATTAGGCGTTAGCTCAGAACAAGTGCTAAACGATATACGCAATGTTATTAAAGGCTACCCTGGCGTTAGTATAGTTGTGGATAAACCTGCAGATGGGCCACCTACAGGATCGCCCATCAATCTAGAAATTAAAGGTGATGATTATACGCTCATTCTTAAAACTGCCAATCAACTTAAGTCATTCATTAATACCGCAAATATCCCAGGCATCGAAGAACTTAAACTGGATATTGATCAAGGAAAACCAGAGCTCCTAGTAAATGTGGACCGCCAAAAAGCGAGAAGACTAGGGGTTTCAACAGGGCTTATTGGCAATAATTTGAGAACAGCACTATATGGAAAAGAAATTTCAACGTTCAAAGATTTTAGAGACGATTATCCCATTAACATCCGTCTGAAAGAAGAGTATAGGTACGATAGAAATGCACTGTTAAATCAGAAAATTACATTTAGAGATCAGGGAAGTGGGCAAATAAAACAAGTCCCTATTTCAGCTGTAGCAACAACACAAAACAACAGCAGCTTTAGTGCTGTTAAACGCATTGATCTTGACCGCGTAGTAACCGTTTATTCCAATGTTTTAAATGGATACAATCCAACAGATGTAAACGATAAAATTAAAGCTTTACTGAACGATTTTGATATTCCCAAAGGACTAGAAATTAACTTTACGGGGGAACAGGAAAAACAAGCAAAAGAAATGGCTTTTCTCAGCAAAGCTCTACTTATTGCAGTTTTATTGATTTTCCTTATTCTTGTAGGGCAATTCAACTCGGCAACAACACCAATAATTATTTCCATTTCCGTATTCTTAAGTTTAATAGGAGTTCTATTTGGGTTACTTATTTTTAGAATGGATTTTGTGATTTTGATGACCATGATAGGAATCATTTCTCTTGCAGGAATTGTTGTCAACAATGCCATTGTTCTTATTGACTACATCAATTTAATCATTAATAGAAAGCGAAAAACGTTGAATTTAGATGGTGTAGAACAACTGACCTCATCACAGCTACTAGAGTGCATTGTTGAGGGAGGGAAAACAAGGCTTAGACCGGTTTTACTTACCGCAATGACAACTATCCTTGGCCTTTTACCCCTTGCTTTAGGAATCAACATAAATTTTAAAACCTTGATTACAGAACTAAATCCAAACTTTTATATCGGGGGCGAAAATGTTGCTTTTTGGGGGCCAATGGGTTGGGCCATTATTTACGGGCTTTCATTTGCAACGTTTTTAACTCTTGTTGTGGTTCCTATATTATATTATTTAATAAATAAAAACTAAAAGCGTGAATGTTGCTGCATAGATGTGGTGTTTTTATTTTAATAATATTAAATTTGCGCTATTAATAAAATAAAATGTACAGAACGCATCATTGCGGTGAATTAAGAGCATCGCACATAAATCAAAAAGTAACTCTCTCTGGTTGGGTCCAAAAATTTAGAGACAAAGGGTTTGTAGCATGGGTCGACTTGAGGGATCGCTATGGCATCACTCAGCTTGTTTTTGATGCGGATCGTACAGACAAAGAATTAATGGAATTAGCCAGAAGTTTAGGCCGAGAATTTGTAGTTCAAATTTCTGGAACTGTTATTGAAAGAGCCTCTAAAAACCCAAATATTGATACTGGCGATATTGAAATTTTAGTTGAGTCATTAACTCTTCTCAACAGCGCAAAGGTCCCTCCCTTTACAATTGAAGATGATACCGACGGAGGGGAAGAGTTGCGCATGAAATACCGTTATTTAGACATTCGCCGAAACCCTGTTAAAAACAATCTGATTTTCAGACACAAAGTTGCTCAAGAAGTAAGAAACTACTTGTCGTCTATTGAATTTATTGAAGTTGAAACGCCTTACCTAATCAAATCTACACCTGAGGGAGCACGTGATTTTGTGGTTCCAAGCCGTATGAATGAAGGACAGTTTTATGCCCTCCCCCAATCGCCACAAACCTTTAAACAGTTATTGATGGTAGGCGGCATGGACAAATATTTCCAAATCGTTAAGTGTTTTAGAGACGAGGATTTACGTGCCGATCGTCAACCAGAATTTACACAAATCGACTGCGAAATGACTTTTGTGGAACAAGAAGACATTTTAAATACTTTCGAAGGCTTAACAAGACACTTGATCAAAGAAATAAACGGAGTTGAACTATCAGAATTTCCAAGAATGACCTTTGATGAGGCGATGAAACGCTATGGCAATGACAAACCTGATATTCGTTTTGGAATGGAGTTTGGTGAACTTAATGATGTAGCTCAACACAAAGATTTTAAGGTATTTAACGCAGCAGAACTCGTTGTAGGTATTGCAATTCCAGGTGGAAATTCCTATTCAAGAAAAGAAATTGATAAACTTATTGATTGGGTAAAACGTCCACAAATTGGCGCTTTGGGAATGGTTTATGTGCGTTGCAATGAAGACGGTACTTATAAATCTTCTGTCGATAAATTTTATGACCAAAATGATTTGGCCAATTGGGCCGAAAAAACAGAGGCTAAGTCTGGCGACTTGATATGTGTCCTCTCTGGCCAAACTAGTAAAGTACGCGCACAGTTAAGCGCTCTACGTATGGAGTTAGCAGAACGACTAGGTTTAAGAAATCCAAAAGAATTTGCTCCACTCTGGGTTACCGATTTTCCACTTCTGGAGTGGGACGAAGATACACAACGCTATCATGCAATGCATCATCCGTTTACAGCACCTAAACCAGAGGATATCAAATTGTTAGATACAGACCCTGGAACTGTGAAAGCTAATGCATATGATTTGGTTCTGAATGGAAACGAAATCGGAGGTGGATCAATCCGAATTCACGATAAAGAAACACAAGCTTTGATGTTTAATCACCTTGGGTTTACAGAAGAAGAAGCCAAAGCACAATTTGGCTTCTTGATGAATGCATTCGAGTATGGTGCCCCACCACATGGTGGTATTGCTTTTGGGCTAGACCGACTGGTTGCTATTTTAGGCGGTCAAGAAACGATTCGCGACTTTATTGCATTCCCGAAAAATAATTCGGGAAGAGATGTCATGATTGATGCCCCAGCGCCAATTGCAAATGATCAGTTGGATGAATTAGGGTTAAAAACTAAATAATCCACTACATTGATGAAGTATTTAATTTGGATTCTTTTTATAGCCTCAGTAGGAAGTATTTTTTTGGGGTTTGCAATTCCCGATTCTGATACTACAGATGCATTGAAGAAAGCCAACGAAATTGCAATTTCGGAAAAACTTATTGGATTTGGAATCGTTGGACTTTTTGTGCTTGTATTCCCTTTATTTTCATATTACCGCTGGAAAGACAAAAAGGCTTCTGATTATATGCTCAATAAAGAAAATATAGAAAAAATGAGGGCATACAACAATAAGAAGGAATAACTAATTCAAATTCCTTTTTTCAATAAAAAAGCGCTTCAACAATGCCGAAGACTCATCAGCTAACACACCGCCTTGAATTTTTGTTTTTGGGTGTAATGTGGATCCCATCGTTAAGAACCCCCGCTCTTGATCCTTTGCCCCAAATACGACTCTGGAAATTTGACTCCAATACAATGCTCCAGCACACATTTGGCAGGGTTCTAAGGTGACATATAATGTACAATCGTGTAGAAACTTCCCTCCTAAATAATTGGAAGCAGCAGTAATAGCTTGCATTTCGGCATGAGCGGTAACATCGTTTAATAGCTCTGTCAAATTATGTGCCCTGGCAATAATTTGTTGGTCCACAACGACCACAGCGCCTACAGGGACCTCACCTTGATCAAAAGCCAAATGGGCTTCAACCAATGCCTTTTTCATAAAATACGCATCATCAAATTCTATATTCATATACCAAAAATACGATTTCAAACGTGTATTTTTGTACTGTGCAAAAAAAATTAATTGAACATATTCAACATCCAAAAGATTTACGTAATCTTGATGCAGAATCATTGAAATCTGTTGCTCAAGAATTGCGCGAAATGATTATCGAAATTGTCGCCAGTAAAGAGGGTCATTTAGGAGCAAGCTTGGGAGTTGTTGAGCTCACCATAGCATTGCATTACGTCTTCAATACACCAAATGATTTACTGATTTGGGATGTTGGCCATCAGGCTTATGGACACAAAATCTTAACAGGAAGAAAAGAAAAATTTGAAACCAATCGGCAATTGGGAGGGCTCAGTGGCTTCCCTAAACGCAGTGAGAGTACTTTTGATGCCTTTGGCACAGGGCATGCCTCCACATCTATATCTGCAGCGCTGGGTATGGCTATAGCAAGTCAGCTCAAAGGGCTTCAAAAACACCACATCGCTGTTATTGGTGATGCTTCTATAGCAAGTGGAATGGCTTTCGAGGGACTAAATCATGCAGGAGTCACTAATGCTAATTTATTGGTTATTTTAAATGATAATGCGATTGGTATTGATCCAAGCGTGGGGGCACTTAAGCGGTATTTGACAAACGTCAAAAAAGGAAAACAAAAAGAAGATAATATTTTTGAAGCGCTAAATTTTGAATACTCTGGCCCTATTGACGGGCACAATCTTGATGCTTTAGTGTTAGAATTAGAACGCCTAAAAACGATTGAAGGGCCTAAATTTTTGCACGTGATTACAACAAAAGGTAAAGGGCTAAAACAAGCCGAAGAACATCAAGTCACTTATCATGCCCCGGGAAAATTTAATGCCAAAACAGGTGATTTACTTCCTTCAAAGCACATTAAAGAAGCTGATAAATTTCAAGATGTATTCGGAAAAACACTAGTAGAATTGGCCGAAAAAAATGAAAATATCATCGGTATTACCCCTGCTATGCCTACTGGGAGTTCTTTAAAATTTTTGATGGAAGCATTCCCAAATCGAGCATTTGATGTGGGAATAGCAGAACAACATGCCGTAACCTTGGCTGCTGGAATGGCTACACAAGGACTAATTCCTTTTTGCGCAATTTACTCCACCTTTTTACAGCGGGCCTATGATCAAGTCATTCATGATGTCGCATTACAAAATTTACCCGTAATATTTTGTTTAGACCGGGCAGGGCTTGTTGGGCAAGACGGTGCTACACACCACGGCGTATTTGATATCGCCTATTTAAGATGCGTCCCAAATCTTATTGTAGTAGCGCCGAGAAATGAAATTGAATTGCGTAACATCATGTACACTGCGCAAATGGGGCTGAAAAATCCTATCGCTATTCGATATCCAAGAGGACGCGGAACACTTTTGGATTGGAAAAAAGACTTTGAATCTATCCCCATTGGAAAGGGCGTTCAGTTAAAAACAGGTAAAAATACAGCCGTTTTAAGTATAGGCGCCATGGCCAATAATGTTCATAAAGCAATAAAAGGTTTACCGATTGCTCATTATGACATGCGGTTTGTAAAACCCCTAGATGATGCTTTACTGAACCAAATTTTTGAAGCCTACACCACCATTATCACTGTAGAAAATGGAACAACTGTTGGCGGATTTGGAAGTGCAGTTTTAGAATTTGCTGCAGCAAACGGATACACAAACAAGATCAAAATAAAAGGAGTACCAGATGCATTTATTGAGCACGGTACTACGGATGAGTTACAGCAACAACTAGGATTGGATGTCAATGGACTAAGAGAATTTTTTATAGAATTCTAAAAGCTCAGCCCTTTTAATTTCTTGTAGGTCAATACCGCATTACTATCTGAGTATGATGCCACTACAGAACATACCCCCATCAAACGATTGTATAAATTCTGATGCTGAAGTTCCATGTCTTTAGGAAGCAATTTGATTAAAAGTTTGTCGTAACTGCTGGCTTTGGTTTCATGACAATTATTCACTGCTGTTGTGTAACGTGAAAGTAATTCATTGATAATTTCAAAACCGGATATTTCTTTGTCAATAACTTCTTGTGCATTATAAATTCTATCGATACTCAATTTTATAATGTCATTAATTTGGGCTTGGTATTTACTTTTTTCCAGAAGTGAAACATCAAAAGTCCCATTTAAAATTGCGGTTTCATTTTTTATAAAAATAGCAACAACATCGTCAATAAGAGTTCCAATAGCCAATGCTCTCAAATAACTAACTCTTGCTTGTGTTGTTGGAAGGGCATTGTATTTTTTGGTTTGAATGGTGTCTCTGACCAAGTTAATTAAATATTCTAGTGCAAATTCCTCTTCAATAAGACCTAAATTAATTCCATCTTCAAAATCAATAATGGTATAGCAAATATCGTCCGCGGCTTCAACCAAAAACGTTAGCGGGTGTCTGCCAAATTGATGGTCATCAGAGTTTATTTTTAGAAGTCCAAGTTCTTTTGCAACTTCCAAAAATATGGTTTCTTCGCTTTGAAAAAATCCATATTTCTTAGAGGCAATATGTGGGGTTGGTTTTTTGGGCAGCGAAGCTTTTGGATATTTTGTAAAAGCGCCTAGAGTCGCATAGCTCAAGCGTAAACCACCTGGGCGCCCTTTCAAATCTTGTGTCAAGATTTTAAAGCCATTGGCATTACCTTCAAAATCACATAGATCTTGGTATTGTTTGTCTGTAAGTGCTGATTTAAAACTCCGCCCAGGACCATTTTTAAAAAAATGGCCAATTGCTTTTTCGCCTGAGTGCCCGAAAGGAGGGTTTCCTATATCGTGAGCCAAAGCAGCAGCAGCAACAATAGAGCCAAAATCGTTGGGTTTATAGCCATGGATTTCTTTTAAAGCAGGATGTTTTTCTAAAATTATTTCACCTACTTTTCGCCCTAAAGACCGTGCTACAACACTCACCTCCAAGCTGTGGGTAAGGCGAGTATGAACAAAGTCCGTTGAAGAAAGGGGAATAACCTGAGTCTTATCTTGCAGACTTCTAAATTCTGTAGAAAAAATAATACGATCGTAATCTACATCAAATCCAAGCCGGGTTTCGTCTTGCTCTTTACGTAAGCGCTTGTTGGTGTCGCCTTGTCGTTTGAGGGATAATAATTGCTCCCAATTCATGGTCTTACTCATAGGTGCAAGATAATCATTTTCAATGTTAAGTTAATGTTATACAAAGTATAGATTTTGCTTATTTGATAACATTGAGATGATAATTATATAAACATGCGGATATCGTAAAGGTTGTCAATCAAACATAAATTTGCAAAAAATAAAGTTTAAAAATCACAACAAATGAAATCCTTATTTTTAACTCTAATTTCCTTAGTTTGTTTTAGTATTTCTGCCCAAGATAAAGGAGCAATTTCTGGTTTACTCACCGATAAAGAATTCAATAATGAACCCCTTGCGTTTGCCAATGTTTTAATTAAAGGAACTTCCAAGGGAACAACTTCTGATTTTGATGGAAAATACTTATTAGAAAATTTAGATCCTGGAGTGTACATTGTGCAATTTAGTTTTGTTGGCTACCAAACTGTGGAAGTTGAAACCACCGTTGAATCTGGTAAAACTAATACTATTGATGTGATTCTTCAAGCCAATAGCGCTGCTTTAGATGAAGTTGTGATAAAAACCACTACTGCTAGAGAGACAGAAAATGCACTACTGTTGGAACAACAAAAAGCAGTGGTGATGGAAACCGCTATTGGCGCGCAAGAATTGAGCAAAAAAGGAGTCGGCGACGTGGCTACTGCAGTTACAAAAACAGCTGGGGTTTCTAAACAAAACAATTCTAAAGGTATTTTTGTGCGTGGGCTTGGAGATCGTTACAACATCACAACGCTTAATGGTTTGCCGCTTCCATCAAATAACCCTGCACTAAAAAATATTGAATTAGGGATTTTCTCTACTGACATTGTCGAAAATATTGGCATAAGTAAAACGTTTAACGCTAAAAATTATGCAGACTTTGGTGGAGCAAACATCAATATTGATTCTAAAAATTTTAGAGGTCAACCCTATTTAAATTTAGGACTGAGTGTTGGCGGAAATTCAAACACAATAGGGAAAAACCTGTTTTATAGACAGGATGGTCCGAATTTTTTTGGATTTTATAACCCTTCAGAACCCACAAATCCTACGGCAACTTCAAATTGGGGGTCGAGTTGGGATAGAGAACAAAGTAATTTTAAACTCAATGGTGGGGTGAAGCTTGTTGGGGGAAAATCTTTTGAAATTGGTGAAGAAGGGCGCTTGAATACCTTTGTAACAATAAGCTTCGACAACAACACTCTTTTTAAAGAGGGTCTTAGCCGCGGTAAAGTAGGTGCAGACGGATATACGCGTCAAGATTTTTATAAAAACGCATACCAATACAATACCAACACTACTGCAATGGGGAGTTTTAATTACCGTATAAACTCAGATCATAAATTAGCTTTTACAAGCTTGTTTTTGAACAGTTCTTCGCAAAATCATGATGAATACAGTGGATTTGATATTGAATTTGATAATGCTGTAACGGACAATGATGATGGGTTTGGATTTATTCAAAGAAACACTTTTGAACAAACAAAATTATTTGTGAATCAATTGAGTGGAACACATGATCTTTTTGAAAACCATACCCTAAATTGGATTGTAGGACTAAATCAGTTGAAAAGTAATATTCCTGACCGAATGCAAAATACAGCGGGGCGTGATTTTCGACCCAGTAGAACGAGTGATTATGTTGTTATTTCTGGGAGTCCTATCTACAACCACCGTTTTTATCAAACGCTCACAGAAGATGAAATTTCAGTTAATATTTCTGACAAGTGGACACTTCGAGATGATGAAGATGAAGTTAAAGGAGAATTCGATTTTGGATTCAGTGGACGCTACAAAATCATAGATTTTGAATCGCAACAATACGAATTTAGACTGAACAACCAAGCTGGAGTTTATAATATTGAAATTTCTGATTTTGATGGATTCTTCAATAATTCAAATTTAAATTCACTTTATTTTATCAACCAACAAAAACCACAAACATATAGCGGAGGTCAATACATCAATGCAGGGTTTGTAAATGGACTATGGAATTTTAATTCAAAATTTTCAATGCTTTTAGGGCTTCGCGCTGAGATGATTGCTATCGAAATTGATTACCTCACGCTTCAATCCTCTAATGAGGAGCGTATTGCTTTTATTAAAGAAAAACTATTGCCTTCTCTATCAGCAAAATATGTTTTAAAAGAAAACATGAACCTTAAATTTGGCGCTAGTAAGACTTATACACTACCACAATTTAAAGAACGTGTAAATATGCTTTATGAAGAGGTTACACAAGTATACAGAGGGAACAACTATGTATATGAATCTACCAACTGGAATGCCGATTTGAAATGGGAATGTTTTCCAAATGAGGGTGAATTAATCTCAGCCACAGTTTTTGGTAAACTCATTCAAAATCCTATCAATAGTATTTTTATTAATTCAACCTCAAATGATATTTCATACATCAATACAGGAAAACAAGCCGAGGTATTTGGATTGGAATTAGAAATCAAAAAGAATATATACAACTTCAGTACGGAAGAAGATGAGTTTGCTCATAGAATTACAGGAGGGCTAAACCTTTCGATGATTCAAACCAACCAAGATTTGGATACTCAAAAAGTAACCAATGAGACCGATTACAGCGCAAACTTTACTTTTGATTCAAGTAAACTCACAGGCGCATCTGATTTTCTTATGAATGCTGATGTTTCATATCTAAAAGAGTTTGATGAAGATAAATCCATTCAAGCCACTATTGCTTACAATTATTTTTCAGATCAATTAAATACGATTGGAACATTAAACAAAGGTAATGTTATTGATAAAAGCTACGGGACTTTAGATTTTGTACTGAAAAGCAAGTTGAAGCAATTCACCTTCGGTATTTCTGCAAAAAATATACTTGACCCAACCATTTCAAGAATTCAAGAAGTGTACGATACTGCTGGAATCAATAGCGTAGTTCTTGATGAGTTTAAACGAGGTGTTAACTTAAGTTTATCTGTTGGGTACAAATTTTAATTCAATATTAAGGCATGAAGATTTTCGGATCATCTCTTCAACTAATATTAACAAATACTTTAATATTTCCTAAAATCTAAATTGTCTTTATGGACGATATTTGTAAAAAATTAAAAATGAAAAAAATGAAAAAATTATCTTTACTTACTTTAATCTTAACAAGTGTGTTCATGCTTAATTGCAGCATAGACGACGAAAACTCTACTGCACCCAGTACATCTTTTGAATTAAATCCAAATGATTTTCAAGGAACTATACAAAACGGAACTGTTTCTTTAAATCCTACGGTAAACTACAGACTCACTGGTGCTTTAGTTGTAAAAGAAGGCGCGACATTGAATATCCCTGCGGGGACAATCATTACAGCTGCTGCTGGGACAACAACATCTGCATTTGTTGGGGTAGAGCGTGGCGCAACAATAAATATTAGCGGTACAGCTTCAAATCCAGTTATTATGACAGCAGAAACACAATCCGCTGGTGCTTGGGGTGGATTAGCAATTGCAGGCTATGGCATAACAAACGCAGGAGTAGATGTAACTTCAGAAGTTGGCGATTTAACTTATGGAGGAACAGACAATACAGATAGCTCAGGTTCTATTACATATTTAAGAGTAGAATACACTGGGGCTACTTTTACAAATGAGAAAGAATTTAATGGAGTAACATTGTTTGGCGTGGGCTCTGGAACAATATTCAAAAATGTATCCTCTGTAAATGGAGGCGATGATGGTATTGAGTTTTTTGGGGGTGCTGTAGATGCTGAAAATTTAGTCTCTATAAACTCTGGAGACGACTCGATTGATTTTGCAGATGGATTCACAGGATCAATTACCAATGCTTATATCAAAGGAATCACTAAAGCTGGAATTGAGGGGTCTAACAATGGAGATGACGGAAGTCTTGAACCCGTTACAACAGCAACAATTTCGAATGTTACCATGGTTGTAGATGGTTTAGGAAATTCTGAAGGTGCCATTTATTTTAAAGAAGGTGGAGGAAATCTTACGTATACAAATTTTGTTGTAGATGGTATCAGTCTTGGAATGAAAATAAAAAGTACAGATGACATTGCTCAAGAAAGGCTTGCCAATGGCGATTTAGTAATCGAAAACTTTAATTACGTAAATGCCCCTTCAACTTGGGATTGGGGTGGTTACAATTATACTGGTACCAATGCAGGCGCAACTGGTGCTGGGAATGGAACTAGTGCTCCAGACTGGGCTGCTGATTGGTCTGAATAATCGAATAATCAGTAATGAATTAGTCAAAAAAAAAGCTCCCGCGATGGGAGCTTTTTTTATTGAATATTTAAAGCAACATCTGATTTTTGTCGCCACTCGTTAACATTTACAATTTTGGAATCTAAAAAATCAACTTCCTTAAGTACATTTTCAGTCCAAAACAACCACTGCCCTGTTTTTAGGCCATCAGAATAATACCCTTGGGATAATTTATTACCTTGAAAATCATAACTTGTCCAAAGACCTTCCAAAGCACCTTGCTTGGTAAAAAACCCTTGTTGCTGAATAGAGCCACTTTCGTGAAAATACGTGGCTTGAATCAAATCGCCTTGGGCTTCAAAAGTTGGATTAATAGCATTTTGAGAAAATGATAAAAGACCCATTGATGCGAATAAAATCAAAATATATCGTTTCATAATGTATGGTTTTAGGGTTATTATAAAACAATATTACACAAATTTTTACAATAAATCAACTATTTGTTTACATTAATTTAACATTAAACATATAAGTAATTGATTGTCAACATTTTATGTTATTATAAAAAATTTATGCTGTTTTTACTTTTTATCAGATTAAAACAGCAAAATAAGGTTTTTTGTGTGTGTATAGATAACATTCAATTAACATTAGAATAATAATATTAAATGATATTTGTGGCACTATAAAGATGTAGTCATATGGAGAACATATATCTGTACATGCTCATTGCCTTAGCTTTTTTGGCTATTGCAGATTTAATTGTTGGTGTGAGTAATGATGCGGTAAATTTTTTGAACTCTGCTATTGGTTCTAAAGCGATTTCATTCAGAACTATTATGATTGTGGCCAGTATTGGGGTTGCTGTTGGTGCCATATTTTCGAGTGGGATGATGGAAGTAGCGCGGAAAGGAATTTTTAATCCTGGTGAGTTTATGTTCAATGAAATCATGATCATCTTTATGGCCGTCATGATTACGGATATTTTGCTTTTAGATTTCTTCAACACGCTTGGTTTACCAACCTCCACAACAGTATCTATTGTTTTTGAACTCTTGGGTGCTGCAGTTGCCATGGCTGCGCTAAAAATATTTTCCAACGGAGGCGATTTGAATCAACTCGTTAACTATATTAATACTTCCAAAGCATCACAAATTATTTTTGGAATCATTTTATCGGTAATTGTGGCTTTTACCGTTGGCGCTATTGTTCAATGGATTTCTAGAGTATTAATTTCATTTAGATTTGAAGAAAAACCAAGTTGGGTTGGCGCAATTTTTAGCGGTATTGCGCTTACTGCTATTACTTATTTTATTTTTATGAAAGGTCTTAAAGGCACCTCATACGCAGATGAATCCTTTAAACTTTTGGGCGGAATCACCATAAAAAATTTCTTAGAAACCCATGTAAGCTGGATTGTAATTGTCAGTTCCAGTTTTTGGTTTGCTTTATCTTATGCTCTAATTGGCTTAGCAAAAGTTAACATCTACAGACTCATTATAGTTGTTGGAACCTTTGCGCTAGCACTTGCCTTTGCTGGAAATGATTTAGTCAACTTTATTGGCGTACCAGTAGCGGCCTATAACTCATATATAGAATGGTCGACTTCAGGCCTTAGTGCATCTGTATTCCCCATGGATGTTTTAGCCTCCAAAGTCCCAACCAATAACTGGTTGCTGATGGGCGCAGGACTAATTATGGTTCTCACCCTATGGTTTTCATCAAAATCCAAAAGTGTTGTTCAGACCTCTATTGACCTCTCTAGTCAAAGTGCTACAAAAGAAAGATTCAAACCTAATCTACTTTCCAGATTAATTGTCCGATTAACCACTAGTGGAACTGAAGCTATAAATAAGTCCTTTCCAAAAAATTTTAAAACTAAAATAAACCAACAATTCGATCAATCAAGTATTGGATTGGCACAAATTCCAGCACAAGATCGTCCTGCGTTTGATATGGTTCGTGCAGCGGTTAATTTGATGGTTGCTAGTGTCCTTATCTCGATTGCAACTTCAATGAAATTGCCCCTATCGACTACCTATGTAACTTTTATGGTTGCTATGGGGACTTCACTTGCAGATCGGGCTTGGGGTGCAGAAAGTGCAGTATATAGAGTAGCAGGCGTCCTGAATGTAATCGCTGGTTGGTTTTTTACGGCAATTGTTGCTTTTACAGCATCTGGATTGGTCGCTTACTTAATGAACCTTAATGTTCAGCTCATGTTCCCTGTTTTATTATTCACAGCTTTTGGACTCTTAATCAACAGCTCTTTACGCTACAAAAGAAAACAGAAAACAGAAAACAGAAGTACATTTAAAAAATCCGAACGACGATCTATACAAGGCGTTATTAATGAAAGTGCAAATACGATTGCAAAAGTGTTAAGCCGTGGTGGGAAAATTTATAATTCTACTATTTATGCACTAGCCCAGCAAGATTTAAATAACCTTAAGAAAAACAAAAAACAAATTGTCAAACTTTCTGATGAAATCGAGGCGTTAAGAGATGATATATTCTATTTTATTAAGAGTCTTGACGAAGCTAGTGTAAGTGCAAGTAATTTTTACATCCAAATTTTAGCATCGCTTCAGGACATGACACAATCTTTAGATTTCATCACTAAAATGAGCCATAAACACGTGAATAATAATCACAAAAAACTCAAATTTAACCAAATCAAGGAATTAAGCGATATTAGCCACACTATTGACGTCTTGTTTAAAGATGCTGAAGAAATTTTCAAAAACAAAACATTTGAAGAAATAGAATCGATTAGGGCTAAAAAAATAGAAGTTGAAAATGCACTTAAATCCAATATTTCTTCTCAAATTGAACGAACACGCAACGAGGAATCCAGCCCAAAAAATACAACTCTTTACTTTAGTTTACTTTTGGAAACAAAAGATTTGATGAATGCGTCTGCCAGTCTATTTGAAGAGTACCAAAAAGCCCATCAAAATAGCGCTGGTTAGTTTAGAAGTTATAATCAACAAAAAACCACGCCATGTTTGGCGAGGTTTTTTTTATCATTGTATGTAATTGGTCTAAGATCCACACATCAAGCAATCGTCTCCTTCAGAAGCTTTAGCTTGCTCTATTAGGGCCTTCATCTCTTCTGCCGACATTGGCTCTACATCTGCATCCATTGATGCTTGTTTAGAGAATTTTTCTGCCGTTTTGACTGCCTTCTCTTTTTTCTTTTCAAGCACTTGGGTTTCGGCCTGTACTTCTGCTTTTGGTTGTTCTTGTTTTTTGGTGTCCAAAGTAAACTTAATCGCGTCAACAGCACTTTTCGTTCTTAAGTAATACATTCCAGTCTTAAGTCCGCTTTTCCAAGCATAAAAATGCATGGATGTCAATTTAGCCATCGTCGCACCTTCCATAAACAAATTCAAAGACTGAGATTGATCGATGAAGTATCCGCGTTGTCTGGACATATCAATTATATCTTTCATACTCAATTCCCAAACAGTTTTATACAAGTCTTTTATTTCTTGAGGAATAACATCAACGTGCTGAATAGATCCGTTGGCGCGCATAATTTCTTGTTTTAATCCTTCATTCCAAAGCCCGAGTTGAACAAGGTCTTCAAGCAGGTGTTTGTTAACTACAATAAACTCTCCAGAAAGTACACGACGCGTGTAAATATTGGACGTATAAGGCTCAAAACACTCGTTGTTCCCCAAAATTTGTGATGTACTGGCTGTCGGCATTGGCGCAACAAGTAAGGAATTGCGCACTCCATTTTTAAGAACTTGTTTTCTAAGTTTAGTCCAGTCCCACATACCGCTTAGCTCTTCATCTTTAAGACCCCAAAGGTTGTATTGGAACTCCCCTTTACTTATTGGAGATCCTTTGTATGTTTCGTAAGGTCCTTCAGCTTTAGCTTCTTCCATGGAAGCTGTAACGGCTGCAAAATAAATGGTTTCAAAAATATCTTGATTTAACTTTTTGGCTTCATCACTTGTAAAAGGCAAACGCAATTTAATGAACGTGTCGGCCAACCCTTGAACCCCTAATCCGATGGGACGGTGTCTAAAGTTCGAATTTTGAGCTTCGATTACTGGGTAATAATTTCGATCAATCACCTTGTTGAGGTTGCGGGTTACCCGTTTTGTAATTCTGAACAGTTCTTTATGGTCAAAAGCACCATCTTTAATAAACATTGGCAAAGCTATTGAAGCCAAATTACAAACTGCTACTTCGTCTGGAGAGGTGTACTCTATAATTTCTGTACACAAGTTGGATGAGCGTATGGTACCTAAATTTTGTTGGTTAGACTTTCTGTTCGCTGCATCTTTGTAGAGCATGTATGGTGTCCCCGTTTCTATTTGGGATTCTGTGATTTTCTCCCACAACTCACGAGCTTTTATGGTTTTTCTTCCTTTCCCCTCTTGTTCGTATTTGGTGTACAGGGCTTCAAACTCTTCACTATGTGTATCTGGAAGTCCTGGGCACTCATTTGGGCACATCAGTGTCCATTCGCCATCTTCTTGGACGCGCTTCATGAACAAATCTGGAATCCACATGGCATAAAACAAGTCCCGGGCACGCATTTCTTCCTTCCCGTGGTTTTTCTTTAAATCCAAGAAATCAAAAATATCAGCATGCCATGGCTCTAAGTACACCGCAAAACTCCCTTTTCGTTTTCCTCCGCCTTGATCAACATAACGAGCGGTATCATTATAGACACGTAGCATTGGAACAATACCGTTACTGGTTCCATTGGTGCCTGCGATGTAACTCCCCGTGGCGCGAATATTGTGCATTGCCAAACCAATTCCCCCTGCAGACTGTGATATTTTGGCAGTTTGCTTTAAGGTGTCATAGATTCCGTCAATGCTGTCGTCTTTCATGGTGAGTAGAAAACATGAGGACATCTGTGGTTTTGGGGTGCCGGAATTGAACAGTGTTGGTGTTGCATGAGTAAAATACTTTTTGGACATCAAGGTGTAGGTCTCAATAGCCGAATCAAGATCATTGAGGTGTATCCCAATAGAAACACGCATCAACATGTGTTGTGGCCGTTCAGCGATTTTTCCATTAAGCTTAAGTAAATATGAACGCTCAAGTGTTTTAAAGCCAAAATAATCGTACCCAAAATCTCTGTTATAAATGATTGTTGAGTCAAGCTTTTCTTTGTTTTTCATGATGACATCATATACCTCATCTGATAGCAACGGAGCATCTTTGCCTGTGCGTGGGTTAACGTAGGTGTACAAATCGTGCATGACTTCACTAAATGTCTTTTTGGTACTTTTATGTAAATTGGATACAGAAATACGTGCGGCTAGGCGGGCATAATCGGGGTGAGCAGTGGTCATGGTTGCTGCAATTTCAGCAGCTAGATTATCCAGCTCACTAGTGGTTACCCCATCATACAGGCCATCAATAACACGCATTGCAACTTTCAACGGATCAACAAGTTCATTCAAGCCATAGCACAACTTCCTAATGCGTGCCGTGATTTTATCAAACATTATTTCTTCTTTTCTTCCGTCTCTTTTTAATACGTACATAATTCTTTTTCGTTAGTTGGCTTTTCTTTGGTCGAAAAAAGCGGTTAGTTGGTTATTCTATTGTTTTTGATTTACACAAAAACACAGTTGGTTATATAAATTTGATAGGATTTAAAACCCTACCACACACACATTATTGATGGTGCTCCGATGTTCAAATGAACAGATTAGAAATCTGTGTCGAAGCTGTATTTGTTGGTGTCCTCTTCTTCTTTGTTGAGTACACCTGCTTTTTGATACTCTGAAACACGCTTTTCAAAGAAATTCGTTTTCCCTTGAAGTGAAATCATGTCCATAAAATCAAATGGATTTGAGGTATTATATTCTTTTTCACAGTTCAACTCTAAAAGCAGTCGATCTGCAACAAATTCTAAATATTGTGACATAAGCTTGGAGTTCATCCCAATCAAACTTGCTGGTAGGGACTCCGTAATAAATTCGCGCTCTATGTTCAGGGCGTCTACGATAATTTCTCTGATGCGTTCCTTTGGCACTTTGTTGATGAGGTGCTTGTTGTGGAGGTGTACTGCAAAATCGGCATGAACCCCTTCATCTCTGGAAATCAATTCGTTAGAAAAGGTGAGCCCGGGCATAAGGCCCCGCTTTTTGAGCCAAAATATAGAACAAAAAGCCCCTGAGAAAAAGATACCCTCTACGGCTGCAAATGCAATTAATCGTTCTGCGAAGCTCGGCGACTCAATCCATTTCAGAGCCCAGTCAGCCTTCTTTTTGATGGCAGGGAAGTTTTCAATTGCATTAAATAATTTATCTTTTTCCGCCTCGTCTTTCACGTAAGTATCAATCAAAAGTGAATACGTTTCACTATGGATGTTCTCCATCATGATTTGGAATCCGTAAAAGAATTTCGCTTCGCTATACTGGACTTCGTTGACAAAGTTTTCAGCCAAATTCTCATTAACAATACCATCACTAGCAGCAAAAAATGCTAAAATATGTTTTATAAAATAACGTTCGTCATCTGTAAGTTTTTCTGTCCAATCGGTAAGATCTTGATGTAAATCGATCTCTTCTGCAGTCCAAAAACTGGCCTCTGACTTTTTATACCATTCCCAAATATCGTGGTGTTGAATTGGAAAAATCACAAATCGGTCTTTGTTTTCTTTTAGAATTGGTTCTACTTGTGGCATGTTTAGTTAAATTTTCTATTACGTGAATTGGCATTATAGCGCCTAACAAAGATTTAAAATTGTTGCTTTAAATAAAAGTCATTTTTATAAACATTGTCCTTAAGTTTTTAACAACATGTAGGTTTTTTCTTACAAAATAAAAAAACAAACTTACAGTTAATTTATTGATTATCAGTTTATTATATCCTTCCTCTCTCGTAAAGAAATTAGAGGGATAAAACAAAAAATAAATTTGATTTTGATGTTTTTTTTTAAAAACAAAGAGACCTAGTTGATTAAAAACTCTATTTAACAGATCGTTCCCTAGCAATTTTTTCTAAAGCTGTATACCATTGATCTCCAAATTTTCGGATCAGTGCCTCTTTTACGAATTTATAAATTGGTATTTGCAGTTCCTTTCCTAAAGCACAGGCTTCATCACAAATTTGCCATTTGTGATAATTAACTGCGGAAAACTCGCTGTAATCTTTTACGCGTACGGGGTACAAATGGCAAGAAACTGGTTTTTTCCAATCAATATCTCCTTGGTTATAAGCTTCTTCAATGCCACACAAAGCCGTTTGCTTTTCGTCAAAAATGACATAGGCGCAATCAGCACCATCAACTAAAGGGGTCTCAAACTCCCCTTCTTCGTTAGTAACAAAAGTGCCTTGCCGTTCAATGGCTTCAATGCCTTGTGGACGCAGATAGGATTTGATTTTTGGATAAATTGCCTTCAGCTTTTCAGTCTCATTGTGTTCTAGCGGTGCCCCAGCGTCGCCATCCACGCAACAAGCACCCTTACAAGCGGACAGATTACATGCAAAATCAGCGTCTAAAATCTGTTCTGAAATTATTGTTTTGCCTAGTTGAAACATGTTGCGAAGATAAAAATTATACGCTAAAATAAATGCTAAAAAATTAACTGCTTTTTCAATGTGTTTTTAAAAAAAACCAAGACCTTTGTGGCGTTAAAATTTATGTTTATGAACTTTAATATTAAAGAAATTTTTACAGCCTTTATGGTGCTTTTTGCGGTCATTGATATTGTAGGCAACATCCCTATAATTATTGATTTAAGAAAGAAAGCTGGGCATATTCAAAGTGAAAAAGCTTCAGTAATTGCCGGTGTTATAATGATTATTTTTCTGTTTATTGGAGAGAGCATCCTTAAATTGGTTGGAATTGATGTGCATTCTTTTGCTGTTGCTGGCGCATTCATCCTATTATTCATTGCTTTAGAAATGATCCTTGGAATAACCCTTTACAAGCAAGAAGAAGACTCATCTCTAAATGCGACTGTATTCCCGCTTGCATTTCCATTAATTGCTGGCCCAGGGAGCTTGACAACCTTATTATCCCTCCGTTCTGAGTTCCACACTGAGAATATTATTTTGGCCGTAATTATCAATGTTCTTCTGATATTTATTGTCTTGAAAACATCCGCCAAAATTGAACGTCTAATTGGTCAAAATGGAATTAACATTACGCGAAAAATATTTGGTGTTATCTTACTTGCTATAGCTGTTAAATTATTCACTTCTAACATTAAATTCTTGCTTTAAGCCATGAAAATCACAACGTATATTATCTCAGGAATTGCATTAATTGTATTAATTTTTAATGCCACCAAAATAGATTTTGAAGCGCCTCTAGAGAATGACAGTTATACGGCCGTAATCACAAGCATTGCGGCTGGATGCGCCATTTTGATAGTTTCTATTATTAGGATTTCACTCAAAATAAAAGATCAAGTAAAATAGATATACATGTCATTTATAAACAATTAAAATTTCTCAATAAATTGATTTATAAATTTTATAATCCTTTTTTTTAGTTACAAATATCTGGCTATTTCTTAAAAAGAATTAAACTTTTTGCTGAAACTAAAAAGTTTGTTAAATTAGTTTTGAAAAACAACTAAAATTTAACCAATGAAAAAAATTACATTTTTATCTTTATTTTTATTAACTGTACAAGTGGCTTTGTCACAAGCTGTTGCTCCTTACTTTGAAGATTTTAACGGAATTGTTGCTGGAGGAGATAACAGTTCTATTGTGGCTAACTGGACTCAGTATTCATACGGAGCTGACACAAATGATGGTGACATGTGGAATGGGTGGTCATTAAACCCTGGACTGGCACCATTTGACGATAGTAATGCCTACACACTGTATCACGGCGATGACGAGACCGCAGCAGGGACAGGTGTTGATAACTGGTTTGTTTTACACCTTGACTGTACTTCACTAGATGAAGTCACATTCAGCTATGACGAATTTCAAACATACTCAGCTCAGTATTATGATTTTCATGGAGTTTATACTTCACAAGATTATGATGTTGCAAATGGAGATGCGGGAACTCAGCCCAATGGTACATGGACACTACTTAGACAAGGTGCTGCTAATGGGTCACAAACTAATTATTCATTTACACTTCCGAATACCACAACTGCAATTGCATTTAGGTATACAGGGGAATGGGCTGATAACTGGTTTATAGACAATATTACAGTTGGCGAGTGTGCTTCAGATGTACCTGCTTCAGTCAGTACTCCAACATCACCTTTAAATGGCGCTTCTGATGTTCCAATTTTAATTGATGGTGCAAATTCTCTAGTAAATCTACAATGGCCTGCTGCAGAAGAAGGTTTTGAAGTAGGCAGCTATGATCTTAACATTAGTACATCTTTAACCGGTTTTCCAAATATTGGATCATTAACAATTGGTGATAATTCTGTAAACCTTATCTATTCCTGGCAACCTAATACAACATACTATTGGTCTATTGATTCTTCAAATTGCGCAGGGTCTGCAACTGGTACTATATTTAGCTTCACAACTGGAAATACTGAAGTCCTTCCAACAGTTTTTGAAAGACTTCAAGGGAATGTTTATCGACAAATCGAAACTCCAGATGATTGTGGGACATGTGAAGAAGAAATTAATTATTACATGTTTTCTGCTGAGGGGCTAAGAATTATAGGGACTGAATACGACGGGACGTGTGAGCAAGATGACTTCACTGCTTTTGGAACTGGAGACGGAGAGGGAGAAATTGTAACAAACACTACTCAAGAATTTGAAGTTTGTGTTGGCACTATACTTTGTCAAACAATTACATTTACTTCTGCTGCTGAAGATGAGATTCAGTTTGATTTTCCGTTTTTTGGTCAAACATGGACCGCCCAGTTATATGAAGGGGAAGTACCTTGCATAGACACTGCAGGAATAATTGACAATGAATTTAACAATGTAAAAATGTTTCCTAACCCCACTAATGGGTATTTAAATTTCACTACTAATTCTAACAAAAATATAGATGTCCAAATATTTGATATACTTGGGAAGTCGGTATTACGTTTAGAAAACGTAAGAAACTCCGTTGACATTTCTGAATTAAAGTCTGGTGTTTACTTTGTACAAATTGTTTTAGGTACAGAAAAATCAACTAAAAAACTAATTGTAAACTAAGTCTTAGACGTTGACCAACCAAAAAAAGCCCATCAAATGATGGGTTTTTTTTGGTTATAAGGAATTTAACTCTCTATTTGAGAGACTTCAATGCCAGCTTTTTCAAGGAATTCGACGCCAGATAAATCTTTATATGCCGTACTATAAACCACCCTTACTATCCCCGCTTGATGAATAAGTTTGCTGCAACTTTGGCACGGAGACAATGTAATGTAGAGTGTTGCGCCTTTGCACGACTGTGTGGATGCGGCAACTTTCAAAATGGCATTGGCTTCTGCATGAAGTACATACCATTTGGTATAGCCTTCTTCATCTTCACAAAAATTTTCAAAACCTGTAGGTGTTCCGTTATAACCATCAGAAATTATCATTCGGTCTTTTACAATTATAGCGCCGACTTGTCTGCGTTCACAATAGGAAAGTTTTGCCCATTCCTTGGCCATTCTCAAATAGGCTTTGTCATATTTTAATTGTTTTTTATCCATAAGAGTGGGATATCTATTTTATGAAAACAATGGGCTTTTTATTATAAGGGGCAACATAAGCCCCAAGATAACAGATGAAATAACCAGAACCCAATCTCTAGTCGAAAAGCGAAAGATATTTTGAAAAATAAAACTGATAAATAAGACACAAAAAACAATAATCAGTTGTCCAATTTCTATTCCAATTGCGAACTCAATAATGGATAAAAATGTACTCTCGCTGGTGCCAACCAAGCCTTGAAAAGCGTTGGCAAAACCGAGGCCGTGGATGAGTCCAAAAAATAGCACAACTACAAGCATTAAAAAAGACCTTTTATCTGATGGCTTTCCGGAAGTAAATATGTTAAAAACTGCTGCAAAAAATATAGTAAGCGGAATAAGCCACTCGGTAACATTGACATTTAGGTTGATGATATCGTAAACTCCTAAAAGTAAACTCAGCGTGTGCCCCAAAGTAAACATTGAAATCAAGATCAAAAGCCGTTTCCAGTCTTTAAATACATAGGGAAGGGTAAGTAAGGCTACAAATAAAATATGGTCGTAGCTACTGAAACTGATAATGTGGTACAATCCCAGTTCAAAAAACTTCAAAAAACTATCGAGCATTGCTTGTTTTAATTTTTCCAAAAATACTAAAATATTTCAGCTATTTGTTGCTGAATATAAAATAGTTATGGCATGTTTAGTGCCTCTAAGCCACAGTTCAAAAATAATTCATATTCTTGCTCGTCTGGAGTGTAACCAACTGGAGGCGTCAAAACTGTTTTAGCATCAGAACTCATCAACACATAAAAAGGCTGTGAATTGGATTGGAAAAATTCAGTTTGAAAATGTGCCCATTTGTGGCCATAATTTTCGAGAGTACGGGTGCCACCATCTTGCCGCTTTACCGTTAGTTTTTGATTTTCAGGCAATTCTTTTTTGTCATCAACGTAAAGAGAAATCAAAACATAATCCTCTTCAAAATAAGGTTTAATACTAGATTTTGGCCAAATATGTTCCTCCATTTTGCGGCAGTTGACACAAGCATAGCCGGTAAAATCCAAAAGAATGGGCTTGTTGACTTTCTGGGCATATGCTATGCCCTCTTTCAAATCCTTGAAGCAGTTGAAGTTATTTGGGCAATCGTTGGGGTAGAGGAAGCTGTACCCAACAGGTGGTGCCAAACCGCTAAGCAGTGTAAGTGGGGTGAATGTTTTTGTAGATTCGTTGACTCTAAAACCAGATGCCAAATACACAACAAATGCAAAAACTAACACGCCTGAACTTAATCTAAAAAAAGATATTTTTTGCAGTGGGCTATCGTGTGGGAATTTTATTTTTCCAATAACATAAAGAGCTAAGCCAAAAAATACAATAATCCAGATGCTCAGGAAGACTTCAATTTTTAAAATCCCCCAATGCTCAACAAGGTCAGCATTGGATAAAAATTTGAATGCCAACGCAAGCTCCAGGAAGCCCAAAATAACTTTTGTAGTGTTGAGCCACCCTCCCGATTTTGGTAGTGCTCTGAGCATGTTTGGGAATGTCGCAAACAAAGCAAAAGGCAGACCTAAAGCAAGGCCAAACCCACCCATACCGGCAGTCAATTGCCAGGCGCCTCCATCCGAGGAAAGTGAGCCTGCCAAAAGTGATCCAAGAATGGGGCCTGTACATGAGAATGACACAATTGAAAGTGTAAGCGCCATGAAAAAGACGCCTAAAATTCCGCCAAAACCTTCCCCTTTACTCGTTACAGAGGTCCAACTTGCCGGCAACGTAAGTTCGTAATAGCCAAAAAATGAAAAGGCAAAAAATACAAAAATGACAAAGAAAATTATATTGAGCCAAACATTGGTAGAAATTTCATTCAATATATCAGGATTTACAGAGTCCAGAAGATGAAAAGGAGCGCTTAGAATTAGGTAAACTAGGACTATAAAAACCCCATATAAAACAGCTTTTATTAAACCGGATTTAGCAGATTCATCCGCTGCTTTTTTGGTGAAAAAACTGACCGTTAAAGGGATCATTGGAAATACACAAGGGGTCAGCAAAGCTAATAACCCACCCAAAAACCCAAGACCGAATATACGCCATAGTGAATTTGTCTTGGTAGTGTCTTGAACAAATACCGCGCCATTAGAGGAACATGGGGCTTGGGATATTAAAATATCTTTTGGCATTAACCCATATAGAATGTCGTTGGCGTTTTCTGTAATGTTTTTTGGCTTTATTACTGACTGTTCTGATACAAATAAGCCTTGGTTTGGCTTATAGTCAAAAGCAAATGGGTTGTCGGGTTTATAGGTACAGCGCGTGTCATCGCAAGTCATATAATCAATATTCCCCGAAAGGGTAAATTCTGATCCGGATACACTTACACGCTGTCGAAACTGAGCTTGATTATAAAATTTGGAAACCACCATTTCAAAAACAGGATCGTACTTGGTGACCTTGTTTGTTGCATCTTCACTTGTTAATCCAATAGGCTCAAAACTAGAAGATTCTTCAAATGTGAACACAGTTGGTAATGGCCCTCCTTCCTCAACTTCTTGGGCATATATTGCCCAGTTTTCGTCGATATTTGCTGTAAATATGAGATCAAATTCTTTTGGAGAAACGGATTCAACACTCAATTCCCATTGAACAGGATTTATTATCTGCGCAAATGAGTGAGACAGTACAAGAAAAAGAATTAGACTAAAATGATGCTTCATTTTACAGCAGTTTATTTGTTGGCAAAGTACCAAAAAAACAATTAGTCACAATGGTGATTATGAAGAATAAAATGATAAAATTTCAAATTAAATTGAAGAACAGCTCTAACTAGACTGTGCTAATATATCGAGGCGTTCAGATCGGTATGCTGATTGGGCATCAGCAATTACTATTTTTGGCTGAGTGTTCTCAAATCGATTGATTAAATCTTTTCCTATAGGGCCAAATTCTTTCTTTATATTTCTACTGCTCCAATTTATCATTTCGTAGATTACTGGATACAAGTCAATGCCTTTATCGGTCAAAAAATAAATTTTTGTTTTTTGATCATTGGGGAGCTTAGTGAATTTAAGCACTCCTTTTTTAGATAAGGTTTCTAGGCGATTTGCCAAGATATTAGTCGCTATCTTTTCAGGGGATTTTAAAAACTCTGTAAATGTCTTTTTCCCTAAAAACAAATCTCTAATAACCAATAGGGACCATTTGTCGCCTACAATGTCGAGTGCGCTAGCAAGAGGGCAGTTTGACCTATTTAATTTCATAATAAAGATATATGTAACACAAAATTACAAATAAAACAATAAATTAAATTTAATTTAACGATAAATTAATAAAAAAAGACTAACCATTATACCTTTTTTTGTGTATTTGACAATTAATCATTGTTATTTAGAAGTTTAACATTTATTTTTGGCAACCAATTTATTTCCTATGTTTAAAATAACTTCTTTTTTAGCCTTATTATCAGTTGGTTTAATTTTTGGCCAAGATATGCCGCTTGATTTTGAAAATGGTCAAGATAATTTTACTGGTTTTTTAGGGTGTATCTTTTCCACTCAACCCGACCCATCAAACTCGTCAAATACTATTGGAGTAATCCAAAACACCGGCGGCGAAATTTATGAAGGGGTATACCTAGACTTGGTCCCGAATATAAATTTTGATCATTCTAAACTTGTAACATTCGACTTTTATTCTAACACTGGAAGTTCGACCACCATACAGGTAAAGGTTGAAGGAAGTGACTCGGGATTTGGAAATGCTTTTGTGGAAGCATCTGTACCTGGAAATGGATGGTCACAAGTTGTAGTTGATTTTTCACAAGCTTATATTATCGATGAGCCCGGTCAACATAACATCAGTGGTAATTTCAATAGAATAGCATTATTTGTTGGGCCAGGTCAAAATTTTTCTGGTACTTTTTACATCGATAACATTGATGGTGGTAATGACGATTCGCTCACCTTTGATAATTTGATTTGGAGCGACGAATTTGACTACTCTGGACCACCAGACCCCACAAAATGGCATCATCAAGTTATCCCCATAATTGATGGTGTAAATTGGGCCAATGATGAATTACAGCATTATACAGATCAAAACACAAACTCTTTTGTAAGTAACGGGACACTCAAAATTAAAGCCATAAAAGAAAATTATCCGTTCAATGGAGTTACTAAAAACTACACTTCTGCAAGACTAAATTCAAAATTTGCATTTCAATATGGCCGTGTTGATGTTCATGCAAAACTCCCTAATGAAGCGGGAACATGGCCTGCAATATGGACGCTTGGTGCCAACATTAATGAAATTGGAAATTATTTTGGCAATACGTATGGAAGTGTCGGCTGGCCAGACTGTGGCGAAATAGATATCATGGAACAAAATGGTTGGGACAAAAGCATTTCTTACGGATATATGCACTATAGAAATTCGGCTACTGGTCAATACGAAAATCAAGGCACAACAACACCAATCAATGATTCTAGTGGAACCTATCACACCTATTCTCTTGTTTGGACAGAAGATGTAATTCAAATTCTGTTGGATGATAATGTGTTTTTTGAACGTCAGAACAACAACGAAGTGCCTTATGACAATCCTCATTATATTTTGCTTAATATTGCTATGGGAGGGGACTTGGGTTTGTTACCAGGCACGGAAATTCCTGAAAGTTTCGATGATGCAACAATGGAAATAGATTATGTACGTGTCTATGAACAAACTGGTCTTGAGATAAGCTCTATACAACTCACAGAGGCCTCTATGTATCCAAATCCTGCTCGAGACACAGTTGAAGTTGATTTAAACTCTACTGAACACATTAAAGAATTATCCTTATACGATATCACAGGGAAATTAGTTTTACACAAAAATAAAATTGATTTAAATAAAGCTAACTTGGATATTTCAAATCTTCATTCTGGGCTTTATATTGTAGCCATCAAAACCAATACGTTTGTTCTTCAAAAACGATTGCTTGTTCAATAAAAAAACCTAACTCCAGCCAAGTTAGGTCTTTGATTGTTGTCGGGATGACAGGATTTGAACCTGCGACCACACGACCCCCAGCCGTGTACGCTAACCGGACTGCGCCACATCCCGTTTTTATGAAGCAAATCTATTTATTTTATCTGAATTTCATCGTGATTTTTAAAAAATACTAACTTTATAAAAAAAACAAACATGGATAACAACAAACCAACCATCCAAATAACAGCCACTGGAAAAGTCGTCGTCACTAATGCCAAGCAAGTGACTCTTTTGGATGCAGAGGGCAAAACTATTGCCACAAGAAATCGATTTTCGTTATGTAATTGCGGTAAAACATTAGAGGCCCCATTTTGCGACGGTGCACATAAAAACTAGTGTTGAACTGAGCTGAAATACTTTTTTCTTAACCAAAAGGACACACGCACCAATAAAATAAGCGCTGGAACTTCTACAAGTGGCCCAATGACCCCCGCAAAGGCTTGACCTGAACTAAGCCCAAAAACACCAATGGCTACAGCAATAGCCAATTCAAAATTATTCCCGGCTGCTGTAAATGCTACAGAAGCGGTCTTATCATAATTAGCGCCCATTGCTTTAGTAAAAAAGAAGCCAATGATAAACATAAGGGCAAAATAGATAAGCAATGGAACTGCAATGACCAATACATCCATTGGAATTTCAACAATAAGCTCTCCTTTCAGCGAAAACATCACTACAATTGTAAATAAAAGAGCAATGAGTGTCATGGGTGAAATCTTTGGTATAAACGTTTGAGTGTACCAAAGTTCCCCTTTAAGTTTAATTAAAATTAAACGACTAAAAATTCCCAATAAAAACGGGATCCCCAAATAAATTAATACACTTTCTGCTACCACAGCAACAGAAATGTCAACAATAGCACCTTCAAAGCCAAAATAAGGCGGAAGAATTGTAATAAAAATCCATGCATAAAAACTATAAGCGAACACCTGAAATATACTATTGAGTGCCACTAATGCTGCTCCGTATTCTGCATTGCCCTCTGCTAAGTCGTTCCACACCAAAACCATTGCAATACAACGCGCCAAACCAATAAGAATTAAGCCAACCATGTACTCTGGGTAGTCCTTCAAAAAAGTAATAGCCAGTACAAACATAAGAATCGGACCAATAACCCAATTCAAAATAAGGGAGATGGATAAAATTTTGGTGTTTTTAAAAACTTTTGGTAATAGGGCATAATTCACTTTAGCAAGGGGTGGATACATCATGAGAATTAAACCTATTGCAATAGGCAGATTGGTGGTCCCTTTGCTCATGCTATTTATAATCTCCGGGGCATTTGGCATAAAATAGCCCAAACTTACGCCAATACCCATCGCCATGAAAATCCAAAGCGTAAGGTTTTTGTCTAAAAAACTTAATTTTTTTGCAGTCATGATTTATAATTTAATTTTTGAAAAAGCGTATTTTAGATCTGTCGCAATTTGTAAACTTCTTTCTTGGTATTTTTTTGTCTGCTGTGGAGTATGGTCAAACGCTTTTGGATCCTCGAAAGTGATGGGAATACGCACTTCCGCACCAGCAATAAAAGGACAGTCTTGATCTGCAGATGAACAAGTCAAAATAGCCGCAAAATCTGACCTAGGGTTAAAATCACTGTCAAATTTTTTGGAGTAGCCTATAATGGGATGTTCGTTGTCTGAATATTTAATAGCATAAATTGGATTACTCCCATCTGCTATAGTTTGTATATCAAATCCTGTATTTTCCAAAGTTTTAGCTGCCATGGGGAAAAGTGCAGTGGCTTCTGTCCCTCCAGAATAACAAAATACATTTTTAATGTTAAAATAATGCGCCAACACCTGTGCCCATACTTGTGATAAATGACTGCGACGCGAATTGTGGGTACAGATAAAATTCAGATAAATATCTTGCTTTGAATCGACTTTGGATTGAATGTAATCGATCAATAGCTGAAGGGTATTCTTGCGTGCTGTAGAAACTGATGTTTCATCCAGACCACTAATTTGATGTTCTATTTTTTTAAAAAGCATTTTGGATATTTTGTACTGTGTTTCAATGATATTTTGAGATCTTTAACAACAATTTTGATGGGTCAAATCTTGGTTCAAAAATTCTGAGAGAGTTTGTTTCATTTTTGCCCAATTTTCTGCATGTATACAATAGCAGACACTTGTACCCTCTACAGTACCTTGGATCAAATCGAGCGATTTTAGCTCCTTGAGGTGTTGCGATATTGTGGCTTGTGCTAATCCTATTTCCAAAACCAAATCCCCGCAGATACAGCTATTTATTTTGAATAAATACTCCAGAATAGCTACACGTGCAGGATGTCCAAGAGCCTTTGAAAAGCGCGCAATCTGGTTATGTTGATCCGAAAATATTTCTGTTTTTGCAGTGCCCATAATTATAAAATTATTTAATTGCAATATTACGATTAAATAAACTAATAGCGCACTAAGAAGTGTTTTAAATTGAAAAAAAAATTGTAGATTTATAGTGGTGAGTAGAAAAACACACATAACTATCTTCAGCCTTTCGTTCTTTACAGCCATTGTATTAGGGCTTATTAACTATGAAACAAAATTCGTTTCCGAACTTTTATTCACAAAGGAAAATCTTCTAGCGTTAATTGTTTATAGCCTTTTATTTATGGCTACAGCTTACACTGGAATTTGGATGTATATTGAAGCAAAAGCACTTCTTAAAAAAAAATCGTTTTAGAGCTGTATTTTTATTACTTTTAAAATAAAATTAAAATTACTTTACTTATGAGAAAAATCTTATTTTTAATGGCCGTAATTTCATTTGTATCTTGTCAGAATTCTGGTCAAGAGGCTAAACCTCTATCAGCTACTGCTGAAGCCATAAAAACGTATAAACTCAACTTCGAATGGCAAAATGGATACGAAGGATGGTCTAAAGTCCCCACGACAGAGGACTACCACATGGTCGCCCCTGGGTTAAATTTGGAGGCAACAGGCGCGGAAGAGATCAATGAAATTATCTTTGGATTCTGTACAGAAACAGAGCTCGTCCAAGAACTGGTAGACATTACAGAGCATGGCAACTACATCACCTGCTATTTAAAACTCACCACAAAAACAGGTGAAAGTTTTGATGGTGTAGAAGTCTTTCAAGTCGATGATAAAGGACGCGTGGCAAAGATCTGGGCGCTTTAATTGACTAATAAACTAGGTGTTAAAAAGCCCGCCAATGGCGGGCTTTTTATTTATTTAAATGCTTGAAAGCACTAGATTTCCTTAGAATGAAAAACCATGATTACTTTTCATTTCTCTCTTTTAAAAGATTTGATTATTAGGGAATATAACAAGCTAAACCTCACTAAATTTAGTGGATTAATTATAAGGACTAGCATATCTTAAATCAAATTTAACGCTTATAACTACCATCTATTTGGCTAGGTATACTACTCACATCAAACCAATCTGCAAATTCATAAATTTTTCCATCCGAATTAAAACGAACAACACCCATCCATTTATAAGCTACTTCTGCACCAGAAACTGGATCAGTAAAAGACCAATTACCATAGACTCTCATCCCGTCGGGTGAAGCTTCTGTTTTTTCAGAAGAATAAAGACTCCCTCCGTAGTAGACGTCGTCAGTAAACTTGATGTTATCGAAAGTCCCAATATAAAAATTAACTGCTGCTGTTAGATCTGATTTGGTCTTATTAACATTCATAAGAGCTTCTGGATTATTCCATTTTAAGGAATCCGCAAAAATACTCATTACTTTTACTGGATCTTCCGAGCTAAAGCCACTTATAGCTGTTTTCCAGCTTTCAACATGTTGGTTAAATACTGCTGTATCTTCGGATGAAGGTACAGCCTCATTGGTGGTTTGATTAGCACAGCTCGTCAAAAAAGCAATTGACAAAAAAGTTATACATAATTTCCTCATTTGTAAGTTTTTAAAGTTAATATTTCAAATATATATTTTTAAATTTTGATTTGCAATCATTGTGTAGGATTAAAAAAAGAAACCCACCTATTGGTGGGCTTTAATTATACGGATGCAATGTAGCGGTGACACTAGTGGAGAAGATCGGATTCGAACCGACGACCTCTTGACTGCCAGTCAAGCGCTCTAGCCAACTGAGCTACATCCCCTTTTTTTAGTGTTCTGTGAAAAAGAATTTTTTTGCAAATTTAAATGCTAAAGAACAGGCCAAATTTAGTAAAAACTCACAGACAAATTACAGTCATTTTCATTCTTTTCTGTTTATTTTTCAATACCATTGTTTTTTTTGGCGTATGAGTTTAATAACTATATTTGAGCTTAATACAGTTTAGACTCATGAAAAAAATCATATCAGTATTATGCTTTTCAATTTTTCTGTCGGAAATTTGTTCCGCACAGCAATTTTCTAAAGCAGTAACCAAAGAATCGTTTACGGAATGGAATTTTGGCGTAGCTTTCATAGAAAGTGGTGGGTTTCCCTTCCCTGGTGCTTCATTTCTTTGGGGTAAAACACACACATATGAAAACAATCTAATATTTGAATATGAAGGTGGATTTGCTTTTCCTACACTTGTAACAGGAAAAGTAGGTATAGGCAAAAAATTCGAAAACACTAAAGCTGTCATCGGAATTAGGCCATTCCCATTTAATATCTATGGACAAATGAGTATTGCTGAAAAAGAAAACGGTTATTGGATTGCTTCTATTGAATACAACCCACTAAACCCTAAAATACGCACTTCAGTGGCCGTAATAAATTTTGGATACAGACGGAATTTTGAGCTTAAAAAAAAGAAAAGTATACCCCCAAGCTTATAAGCTAAAAAAGCGCATAAAATTTCAACGCTCATACACAATAGTTAATTGTATTAAAATTCTATATCTTTGGTTAATTCACATCTCATGAGAACACTTTTATACCTTTTTCCTGTTTTTTTGTTTTTTTCTTGTACTAATAATGAAGCTGCTGTTTCATGTGTGTTTTCACCCGTTCTAGAAACTTTTGAAGTTACTAATATATCATCCAGCTCAGCTTTACTAACGGGAAGGATATCCTTTAATGCTGAAAACTGCAACATCCCCCCTGGGGCCCAACAGGGATTTGTATACAGCACCTCATCTCTACCTTCAATTGAAGACAATTTAATTGCTGTTTACGAGACCGATGTTAGTGTCAATTTAGATAATTTAGAACCCAATACAACATACTATGTGCGAACATTTATCGCTAATTCATTAGGTGAGTACTACGGTAATGAAGTGCTTTTTGTGACCTCAAACGCCATCAATTATGGTAGTAGCACCTATGAGACTAGTTTCCAAGGATTGGAAAGAGATTATATTGTTTATGTCCCAGAAAACTACACCCCAGAATACCCTTCGCCTCTGTTGTTTGTTTACCATGGTTTTGGGGGTAACAACAACCTTATGATGAACTACACTGGCTTTAATGAAATTGCAAATCAAAACAACTTTATAGTGGTGTATCCACAAGGGAGCAACTTTATAGGCGTCCCTCATTGGAATGTAGGTGGATGGACTCTGGGTAGTACAACAGATGATATTGCGTTTACTGAGCACCTAATCAACACCGTTTCGGATGAATATAATATTAATTACGATAGATTATACGCTACTGGAATGTCCAACGGAGGGTTTATGAGTTTTTTATTGGCCTGCCAAATGAGCGAAACATTTGCCGCTGTAGCCTCGGTTACTGGTTCGATGACCACAGAAACATATCAACAATGTACTCCTTTGCGCGAGGTGCCTGTTTTACAAATTCATGGTACAATCGATCCAATTGTACCCTACGCTGGTGTTCAAGCTTGGAATACTCCTATCGATGAAGTGTTGACTTATTGGGCTACCAATAACGAATGTAATTTAACCCCGCAAATCATTAGCTTAGAAGATATTGACCCTGACAACAATATTAGAGTTGATGAAATTACATATGACGGCGGGACTAACGCTAGCGTTGTAAAACACTACAAAGTCTATGGGGGGGGTCATGACTGGTTTGATAACGCTGAGATTAGCGCCAGTGAATTGGTATGGGAATTTTTCTCTACCTACGACCTCAATGGGTTAATCAATTGACTAAAGAACTAACCCCGTTCAAATTGATTTTGTATTTTTGGATTCAATTTCAAGTCCTTGAATACAGCCATTAGCAATAATCAAATAAACAGACTCGCTGTTCCCGCCATCATCGCTGGAATTTCAGAGCCCATTTTATCATTAACTGATGCAGCCATTGTAGGTCACATCTCAATCAATGCTACAGAATCACTAGCTGCAGTTGGCATTGTTTCGTCTTTTCTCTCCATGCTAATATGGGTTTTAGGACAATCCCGTTCGGCCATATCCGCAATTATTTCTCAATATTTAGGGGCAAATAAGTTAAATGAAGTTAAGCAGCTTCCTGCACAAGCCATGGCTATAATAATAACTTTAAGCATTGGCGTTTGTGCGCTGACTATACCGTTTTCTGAAGCAATTTTTAAGTTTTATAATGCCAAAGATATTTTACTTAGCTACAGTGTAGAATATTACAATATTCGGATATTAGGATTCCCATTTACATTATATACCTTTGCAATATTTGGTGTTTTTAGAGGCTTACAAAACACATATTACCCCATGGTGATTGCCCTTATAGGGGCGGCAGTGAATGTTCTTCTTGATTATGTTTTAGTTTACGGATTAGATGGGGTTGTCCCAGCACTAAATCTAAAAGGTGCGGCCATCGCAAGCGCTTGTTCCCAGTTTCTGATGGCGCTTTTATCTACTGTTTTGTTATTAAAAAAAACACCCATTAATTTAAAATTGACTATGCCGATCAATAAAGAATTACCAAAATTCTTACAAATGATTGGTAATCTCATCATTAGGACTTTAGCCTTAAATTTGGCCCTATATTTTGCAGCTAGTTTCGCAACTGCCTACGGCACCAATTACATTGCTGCCTACACAATAGCAATAAACTTATGGTTTTTTGCAGCCTTTGCTGTAGATGGTTATGCCAGTGCGGGAAATATAATGTCAGGCAAACTTTATGGTGCAAACCAAATCAAACTACTAGTCGAACTGAGCAATCGCCTACTAAAAAGAGCGTTAATTGTTGGTTTCTTAATGGCGGGGCTAGGAGCTCTTTTTTACAGCGCTTTGGGAACAATATTTACCAACGAAAAAGCTGTGCTTTCTGAATTTTATAAAGTTTTTTGGATCGTTCTTCTAATGCAGCCATTTTGTGCCTTAGCTTTTGTCTTCGATGGTATTTTTAAAGGGCTTGGGCAAATGAAAACATTAAGGAATGTATTAGTGTTGTCTACAATTTTAGTATTTATTCCTGCACTTTTTATAGGGCACTACAATAACATGAAACTTCATGGAATACTTCTTGCATTTACCTTATGGATGATTGCTCGTGGGGCCCCATTGGTTGTAAAATTTAGAAAACAATTTTTACCCCAAATTCAAAACCATTAACTTTGTTTAAAATTAACAAATAATCACAACATCAATCTATGCAGAATATTAGAATAACAAAGCAGTTTTCATTTGAGACAGGGCATGCATTACACGGCTACGATGGAAAATGTAAAAACATTCACGGACATAGTTATAGGCTGGATGTTACTGTAATAGGAAAGCCTGTAGCAGACGAATCGAATCCAAAGTGCGGCATGGTGATTGATTTTTCAGATTTAAAAAAAATTGCTCAAGATGAGATTGTGGACGTTTTCGACCATGCTACAGTTTTCAATAAAAACACCCCTCATTTAGAATTAGCAATGCTGCTGAGGTCAAAAGGACACAATGTTCTGTTAGTTGATTATCAACCAACTACTGAAATGATGGTGATCGATTTTGCTGAAAAAATTAAAAAACGACTGCCCAATAACATTAAATTACACGCTCTAAAACTTCAAGAAACAGCTACTAGCTTTGCAGAATGGTTTGCGAACGACAACGAATAATGCGTATGAACACCATCAACGTCCCAAAAGGGAAGAATGTATATTTCACATCAGATCATCATTTTGGTGCCCCTACAAAAGCGGCTTCAAAACCAAGAGAGGAAAGATTTATTGCGTGGTTAGACCGCATAAAACAGGATGCTGATGTGCTTTTTATCTTAGGGGACTTATTTGATTTTTGGTTTGAATACAAGTACGTTATTCCAAAGGGCTTTACAAGAGTTTTAGGAAAATTGGCTGAATTGAGCGACCAAGGCATAGAAATGCACTTTTTTGTCGGGAATCACGACCTTTGGATGCGGGGGTATTTTGAAGAAGAGTTAAATATTAAAGTTTATCATAACACAGAAGAATTTAAAATCAACGATATGGTATTCTTTATCGGCCATGGCGATGGTCTTGGGCCACATGATAAAGGGTACAAAAGATTAAAGAAAGTGTTTAAAAATTCGTTTTTCAATTGGCTTTATCGTTGGCTTCATCCCGATATTGGCGTACGTTTTGCCCAATACCTTTCGCTTAAAAATAAACTTATTTCTGGCGATGAGGACGCAAAGTTTTTAGGAAACGATGACGAGTGGCTGGTGCAATATGCACAGCGAAAATTAAAGGATAAGCACTTTGATTATTTTGTTTTTGGCCACCGGCATCTACCGTTGGAAATACAATTAAATCCCAAATCCAAATATGTCAATCTTGGTGATTGGATCACACACTTTACCTACGGTGTTTTTAATGGTAAAAAGCTATTATTGAAAAAATTAGAGATCTAAAACGCTCTAATTGAAATTATATTTTATTAATCAATACTTTAAAAATGGAACTATTTGGAATCCCTGTTTTTGACGATGACTTTTATAAAATGTCCGTTCGTTTTTTAATTAATTTTATCTTTTTAACTGCGGTTATTAGATATTCCTATTTTAGGTTCTCTCAGAAAACAGAATATCTTTTTACGTTCTATTTGGTTGGAACGGTTGTGTTTTTTCTATGCTTCACACTCAAGAAATATGAATTAGACCTAGGGCTTGCATTAGGGTTATTTGCAATCTTCGGCATTTTACGTTACAGAACTGACCCCATAAAGGTAAAAGAAATGACCTACTTGTTTGTTGTCATTGGGATTTCTATCATCAATGCGCTTTCCAATAAAAAAATGAGTTATATAGAAATCATTTCTGCAAACACCGCTGTGTTTCTATTGGCCTATTATTTAGACCGCAATTGGAGCAAAAACAAAAGCCAAACCGTATCTAAAGATATCGTTATTCATTCTTTAGAGCACATTCGCCCAGAGCAGCACGAGCACCTAAAACAAGAGCTTGAAGAAAAACTAGGCTTTGAAATTTTAAAATTCGATATAGGGCAAATAGATTTTCAAAAGCAAACCGCAAAAATTAAAATTCGCTACAAAAAATGAAAAACATAATTTCACTTAAATGGCTTAACGCTTTAACGCTTTTTATCGCTATTACATCAACCTCAATAAGTGCGCAAAACGACAATGATCTCGAAGGTTGGAGCGCTGTTGAACTAAACTTAAAGGCCACCAAGAAGTTGTCCTTTTCGGTAGCAGAACATTTAAGGTTTCGCAACGAAATTTCTACTGTAAAAAATTACTTTACCCAGATTAAAGTGAATTACGAAATCCTTAAAAACTTTGAGCTTGGCGCTGGAGTGCGCTTCATTACTAAAAATGATGATGTTGGCGGACAACAAGGATATGACCCTTTTTTTAGATATCAATTTGATGCGGCTTATAGACACAAAATTGAAAAGCTTGGCCTATTCTTTCGCCTGAGGTATCAAAACAAAAATCAATTGGGACGCTCTGAAAGTGAAGGAGATGTCGCTAAAGAATTCATACGAACGCGCTTTGGAGTCGGTTATAAAATCAAACCCCTCAAACTCACGCTAAGGGTGTTTGCAGAGCATTTCAATCAGCCAACTAATTCAAAAATAGAGCAAAACGAAACGCGTATGCGTTACACACTAAAACTGAACAGAAGGTTTAAGAAAATTGGTGCTTTTACTGTCTTTTATGGCATACAAAACAATAGTGTTGGTGATGTGAAAACCAAAAAATCTTTTTTAGGGCTTAAATATGCCTACAAGATTGACTTTACGAAATAAGCTCTTAGTCCTCATTTTCGTGAGCTTCCAGCTCATCCTCAAGGTCTAAATTTCTAAAACTTGGCGAAACAACCCCTGTTGTTAAAACAGTGATCAAGGTCATTGTTCCGCCAAAGACAACGGCAGTGACGGTACCCATCAGCTTCGCCGTAAGACCACTCTCAAAAGCGCCTAATTCATTCGATGAGCCTACAAACATGGAGTTTACAGATGAAACTCGTCCACGCATGTGGTCTGGTGTTTTGAGCTGTAAAATAGTTTGTCGAATAACCATCGACACTCCATCGGTTACTCCACTAAAGAAAAGGGCAACTACCGAAATCCAAAACACAGAAGAAAGTCCAAAAACAATTATAGATACCCCAAAGCCAAAAACAGCAAAAAGCAATTTTAATCCCGCTTTTCTGGCTATGGGTATGTAGGCCGTTGTCAGCATCGTTAAAAAAGCACCTACAGCAGGTGCAGCGCGTAAAATTCCAAATCCTTCGGAGCCAACTTTTAAAATATCCTGAGCAAAAATTGGTAAAAGCGCAACAGCGCCACCAAAAAGCACTGCGATCATATCCAAACTTAAAGCCCCTAAAATCGCTTTTGTTTTAAATACAAAGCGCACCCCTTCTTTCAAACTTTGAATAACAGGCTCCCCAATTTTGGGGTTCAAAACCGGTTTTTTTGAAATCAACAATGCGAGTAAATAAGCGCAAATGACCAACACAAAGACAATACAAAGCGACCAATGAACTCCAATCCAATTGATGGTGAACCCAGCAAAAGCTGGCCCTAATATCGACGCCATTTGCCAGGTTGAGCTGCTCCATGTGGCAGCATTTGGATAAACCTTTTTTGGGACGATAAGAGCAATTAACGAAAAAATAGTTGGTCCAAAAAATGCACGTAACATTCCCCCAAAAAACACAAACGCATAAATTGAGTACAAAATAGATTGTTGAGACCATGCTACAGAAACAGAAGCATCAGAAAGAAAAAATAAACCCAAACTGATTAAAGAAAACAGGCCAATACACCACAAAAACAAATTGCGTTTTTCGCGCTGATCAACAATATGACCAGCAAATAATGCCATACTTAAGGCTGGGACAATTTCCATAAGACCAATAATACCTAGGGATAATGGATCCTTGGTAAGCGAATACACCTGCCATTCAATAACTATAAATTGCATTGACCAGGCAAAAACCAACATAAAACGCAACAAAAGAAAAATATTAAACTCTTTAAATCTTAGCGCTGCGTAAGGATCTTTTGTTACCATATTTATTGCTTTATGTCTTTGAGTTTTAACTGCAAACTGATACGGCCGTTCCATTGGTTTTCATCTATAGCATAAGCAATACTGAAGGTGCTTTTATTTGCAACATAAGGCAGTTTATCCCCCAACCCAAATCCAATACCATTGATGGGCTCTCCATTGTGTTGAGCCAGACTAATTTTGAGGTGTTTATCCTCTTCTCCAACACATTTTGCATATCCGGTATCTACCACGTCACTTGTCATAAAAACAGGAGTCATGTTTTGTGGCCCAAAAGGTGCAAATTGTTTTAAAATTCTGTAAAATTTTGGCGTAACAGCACTCAGTTGAATTTCTGCATCGATAAGCAATTCTGGTGTTCTTAAATGCACTGCCAAAGTTTTATCCACTTCGTTTTCGAAGGCTTGTTTGAATGCTCTGTAATTTTCCTCTTTAATGCTAAGCCCTGCCGCATACTTATGCCCGCCAAATTGCTCAATATATTTACTGCAGTTTTGCAAAGCTTCATAAACATCAAATCCACGAACAGAGCGAGCAGAAGCTGTAAGTAAGTCTCCGCTTTTTGTGAATACCAATGTTGGGCGGTAGTAGGTTTCAATAAGCCTTGAAGCCACAATTCCGATTACCCCTTTGTTCCAAGACGAGTCGTAAACAACAGTTGATGAACATTCGGTCTCATTAAGTTCCTCAATCTGTGCAAGAGCCTCTTTGGTGATGTTTTGATCCAATGCTCTACGGGTTGTGTTGAAAGACTCAATCTCTTGAGCAACAAGCTCAGCCTGGGTTATGTTGCTTTCTTTTAGAAGTGATACCGCATAATTACCATGCTTCATTCGTCCTGCGGCATTGATACGGGGTGCAATAACAAAAACAACATCAGCTATTGTCAACGTAGTTTTTTTAATATTTTTTATAAGTGCCTGAAATCCTGGGCGAGGACTGGAATTCATGACGCGAACCCCGTGATAAGCCAATATTCGATTTTCGCCTACTATAGGAACAATATCGGCGCCTATTGCAGTTGCTACTAAATCCAAATAGGGTAAAAAATCTTTAAGAGACTCGCCTTGATTATGGCCCAAAGCGTGAATCAACTTAAATCCAACACCACATCCACAAAGCTCTTTAAATGGATAGGTACAATCCGCTCTTTTTGGATCTAATACGGCAACCGCTTGAGGTAATTTATCTCCAGGGCGATGATGATCACATATAATAAAATCTACTCCTTTATCTTTTGCATATTGTACCTTGTCAACCGCTTTAACTCCACAATCCAAAGCAACAATTAACGTAAAATCGTTATCAATAGCATAATCAATACCCTTGTAGGACACGCCATATCCCTCTTCGAATCGATCGGGTATATAGGTCGCGATTTGATCCGTTTTTGTTTCAAGGTAAGTTGCCATCAAAGCTACAGAAGTAGTGCCATCAACATCGTAATCTCCATAAACCAATATGCGTTCGTTTGTGGCCAAAGCACGTTCAATGCGTTCGACAGCTTTATCCATATCCTTCATCAAAAAAGGATTGTGTAAGTCTTCAATTTTGGGGCGGAAAAATGCTTTGGCCTCCTCAAATGTTTCTATACCGCGTTGGACTAAAAGATGAGCGATAGAGCGATCTACAGCAAGTGCATCTACTAAATGCTGAACTTTGTGTTCATCTACTGAGGGCTTAAGGGTCCAGCGCATTGGTTATTGAGTTTGAAAATGAATTTTAGTATTTACATTTGCAAATTTTCGAAACATTTCCATCACTCCACAATATTTTTCTACTGACAACTCAACCGCACGTTTGCATTTTTTTTCATCAATGTGTCTGCCTGAAAAATAATAATCAACATATACACTATGATAGTATTTGGGATGATCATCAGTAAGTTCACCAACCACATCAATTTGCAGCCTGTAGTCTGTGATTTTCATCTTTTTAAGTATATCAACAATATCAATTCCCGAACAACCTGCAAGAGAAGATAACATCATCGCTTTGGGCGAAAGCCCCTGCTGTCGAGCAACACCATCGTCTGTAGTATCCATAAGCACGGTATTACCACTTGGATTATCAGATTCAAAAAGCATCCTGCCTTTCCAATGCGTTATTGTTTTGTGGGCCATAATAAAATTATTTTTTGTTACTTGTTCTATCAAAAATACCATTAAAAATTTAAAGTATGCCTTTAGTCACACCGTTAAACCCAGAACATGATTTAGAAACTAAATCATTAGCAGATTTTTTTAATGAAACCTTAGGATTTTGTCCTAATTCGGTGCTTACTATGCAGCATCGCCCAGCAATTAGTAAAGCATTTATTAATTTAAACAAAGCCGTAATGGCCAATGAAGGGCGAGTTTCATCAGCGCGAAAGCGCATGATTGCATGGGTGAGTAGTAATGCAACAGGATGCCGATATTGTCAGGCTCATGCTATTCGAGCCGCAGAACGTTATGGCGCTGAGGTAGAGCAACTAAATAATATTTGGAGCTACAAAACACACCCTTCATTTAGCGAATCCGAACGTGTAGCGTTGGACTTTAGTTTAGCAGCCTCTGTGATTCCAAATGCTGTGGATGATGCTCTTAAAAAACGATTGTATACCTATTGGGATGAAGGCGAGATTGTAGAAATGTTGGGGGTTATTTCATTGTTTGGTTACCTCAACCGCTGGAATGATTCAATGGGAACAAAAATTGAAGATGGAGCTGTGGAAAGTGGGATGATGTACCTTGGGAAAAATGGCTGGAATAAGGGGAAACACCTCTAAATTTATCGCCCAGAAATAACAATTACAATCTCACCCTTTACAGCTGCCTTACTATAATGGTCTAAGAGTTCTTTTGCTGTTCCTCTGCGGGTTTCTTCGTAAAGCTTAGTAAGCTCGCGAGAAATAGAAATTTGACGTTCTTCCCCAAACAAAAGACAAATTTGCTCTAGGGTTTTGTTTAGTTTGTGAGGGCTTTCATACAATACTATTGTTCGTTCTTCTTCTGCTAACAACTTTAGGCGCGTTTGACGGCCTTTTTTTATGGGTAAAAATCCTTCGAAGATAAAGCGATCGTTGGGAAGACCTGAGTTCACAAGTGCGGGCACAAATGCAGTAGCCCCTGGCAAACACTCCACAGGAATTTGTTGGGCCACACAAGCTCGAGTAAGCAGAAATCCGGGGTCAGAAATAGCAGGTGTCCCTGCATCGCTTATCAATGCAATTTCAAATCCAGACTTTAATTTTTCAATAATACGGTCCAATATTTTATGCTCGTTATGCATATGATAGGATTGCATTGGGGTCGATATTTCGAAGTGCTTCAAAAGTTTTCCTGATGTTCTGGTGTCCTCCGCTAAAATTAAATCCACAGATTTTAGTGTAGAAATTGCACGTAATGTGATGTCCTCCAAATTACCAATAGGTGTTGGTACAATGAATAGCTTCATAAACACAGGTTTATAACCAAAGGTACAATGTTTTTAAAAAAATAGATTTGTTTTTACGGATTATAAATCAATTCAATAATTTATATTTGTTAAAAATCACAACTATGAATCGAAAAATATCTTTCATTTTTATTGTTTTATTTACTCAACATACCTTTTCTCAGGGCATACAGTTTGCAGATGGTACATCAACAAAAATGGACAATACCTTTCTAACATTAAGCGAATCTGAAGATCCTAACATTGAAGGTTCAAAATATTTAAATGAAAGCTTTTCAAGGGCCAGTTTATCTTCAATGCCGAACCAAATCTATGCTGTTCGGTATAATGTTTTTGGAGATGAAATGGAATTTCGTGGAAGAGATAATAATGTTTTAGCGCTTAATAAATCTGACCGTTCTGTGACAGTGAGGTTTTTAGACACAAATAAAACCTATTTTTTATTTGAATATTTAGACGAAGATAAGCTAGTTAAGTTGGGTTATTTTACCAAATTAAATCCACAAGGAGACAACATAATACTAAAAAAAAACGTGACCATTTTTCTTAAAGAGAAGGAGTCAAAGACAGGATATGACCCTTACAGGCCTCCAATGTATAAAAAAGTAAAAGATCGTATTTACATTAAATTAAAAGGCAAAATGCCTGTTTTATTAAGCTCTAACAAAAAGAAGTTAGTAAGATTGTTCCCTGGGAAAGAAAAAGAGATTGGAAATTTTATTAATAAAAATAGAATTAATCTAAAAAAAGAAACAGATCTAATTAAACTTATAAACTATTTAAATGAATAATTGTAACCATTTAATCTTACTCATTCTAAATACTTGAATAATATCTGTTTTTTTGCTATTGAATCAAAAATCACTTAATCCACGTAAATAAATATTTATATTATTTTCAAGAAGGAATTACGATAAAATCTTTCAGGTAAAAAGGCTCAAAATAAGCTACATCTTCGAACTCTTGTTTTTTAAACTTACGATAGGAAAGATGGCACATTTGTTCCGCTGAAGGAAGTTGAGAATCAAAATGAGCATTTGGATGGTTGATGATTGCTTTAGTTTTTTCTACTCCATTGCCAATAAAAAAAACAGCGTGCTTTTGTAGTAAGGTGCTGTATGAATTTTCATCTAAAATTTTAGCCGAAGTGGTTTCAATTGATTTATATGTTTGGTCAAATACAGCAGAATATACTTCCATTCTTCGAGCATCCAGCATTGGTACAATATATCCCGATTTAGGTTTGGCTTTATGGGCAAGAACTTCTAGTGTAGGTACAGAAACTAGAGGAATTCCCAATGCAAAACAAAGACCTTTTGCGGCAGAAACGCCAATACGCAATCCCGTGTAAGACCCCGGGCCTTTACTGACCGCAACAGCATTAAGATCACTCCGCTTTACTCCAGCTGAACTTAATACAGAATCAATATACACATGCAAGCGTTCTGCATGAGAATAGTTTAAACTATTGTCTTCTTTAAGAACTGTTCGTTTGCCATCAACAGAAAGGGCTACCGAACAATTAGTCGTAGACGTTTCAATATTTAAAATATTGGCCATCTACAAATTTAATGGTTTCCCAAGATAAAAGTCAAGAACTTTAGTTTTAAAAATAAAATCGTATTTGGCCCGTACCAAACTAGACTGCGCATTGACCAACTGTGTTCTGTTTTGCTCCAGATCTATAGAGTTGAGTACACCGATGTTATAGCGCTCTTGTGCGTTATCAAAAGAAAGTTGACGTGCAGCAACTGTTGTTTGTGCTGAGGTGAATGTTTTCAGCGCTGCTTTAGCATCAGTAAAAGCGCGCTGTATGTTGACCTCGAGGTCTAATTTTGCTTGCTCTAAAGCCAATTTTCTATTCTCTACTTGTATGGAAGATTTTGACAAAGCTGTCTTGTTTTGAAATCGAGAAAAAATTGGAATATTAAAATTTAAAGACAGGCTGTGTCCTTTATTGTCATTAATTTGTTGAAAAAATGAATTGTCGGAAGATAAATTAGAAAAGTTTGCTCCAGTGTTGAGCCCATAGCTAAAACTGAGTGTAGGATAAAATCCACTTTTGGAAATTTCGACACCAAGCTCAGCAGATTCAATATTTTTTTTGGCGACCCTAATTTCGCTTCTGTTTTCAAACGCATAATTCAATATTGGGCGTACATCACTGTACATAAGCAACTCCGAGGGGGCGTCCAAATCAATGATTTCTACATCAAAACCATCAAAGGAAACTTGTAATGTTTGTGACAATGACAAAAGCGCAAGTGTAGAGCTATTTTCGGCTACTGTCAAGTTTTGTTCGTCATTTGCAAGAGTAGCCTCAGCATCAAAAATATTAGCCTCTGGCTGTGTCCCTGCTTGAACAAGAGCTTTGACGCGCTCCAATTGTTCTAGTGAAAAATTATACTGTGCTTGCGCAATGGATAGGTTTTCCTTGTTCAATAAAACGTTTAAATATGAGTTTACAACACTTAAAGCAACATTGTCTTTGATCCTATTAAACTCTTCAAGATTTGCTTCTTTATTAATTAGAGACTGTTTGTAAATATTAGTGTTGCGAAATCCATTAAAGACCGTTTGTGAGACATTTAAACTCAAATTTGTTGAATGAAAAGTTCGGTCTACAAAATTTCCATCAAAAACCTCAACATTCCCCAAATTAAGACGCTGAGAAGTATTTGCCCCAAGTGCCGGTAAGAAATTTCCTTTGGCTGCAATAATATCTTGATCATTTGTCAACAAGTTATTTTGACTTTGTTTAACTGAAATATTGTTCTCCAAAGCATGAGTAATACACTCTTGTAGTGTCCACTGTTTTTGAGCAGAGCTAATGAACGAACCTAAAAAACAAAAGAATAGGAGTAGTTGTTTCATGTTTTTGTTTTGTATTTGATTACTAATCATTTTCATCTTCGGATTCGTCTTCATCTGATTCTTCAAAAGTTTTATTCCAAATTTTGATCCTGTCTGCTTCGTCCAGACCCTCTGTAATTTCAATATTTATTCCGTCCGAGATCCCAATTTCAACATTTTTTGTTCTAAAGGAACCATCATTAGTCAGGAGTTCAACAAAAGGCTTTTCGGTAATTCTATTGAATTGTAATAAGGCTTCTCTAATGACTAAAATACTGTCTTTACTTTCCACCTCAATTTCTGCGTTTGCGCTATAGCCTGCACGAATCTTATTGCTGGATTCTACAGTAACATCGGCCTTAATCACAAACTGAACTGCACCACTTTCCTCAACCCCTTTTGGAGCAACAAAAGTTAGTTTTGCTGGAAATTCTTTTTCGTTAATCGCACCCAGAATTACTTTTATTTCTTTGCCTTCTTCCAGCTTGCCCACTTCTGATTCGTCTACTTTGCCTTCAAAAATCATTTTGCTCATGTCTGCAACCGTCGCAATTGTTGTCCCTGCATTAAAGTTGTTACTCTGAATAACTTGATCGCCTTCACGAACTGGTATTTCTAAAATAGTCCCAGGGATTTGTGCCACAATATTGGTATTTGCAGATCCGCCTCCAGAAATAGAGCCTTGGCGAATAATCTGGTAATCGTTTTGGGCTTGTGTGTAATTCTCTTGCGCTTGGTTGAGGCTCAATTCATTATTTTCAAAATCTTGACGCGAGATAACCCCCTTTTCATAAAGACTTTTGTTTCGGTCAAATAAAGTTTTTGCATTATCATAAGAAAACTTTGCTGTTTTAATACGACTTTGTGCACTAACCAAGGATTGCTCATTGGGGACAACACGAATCTTCGCAATCAAATCTCCTTTTTGAACTAAATCTCCTTCTTCAACTAGAATTTTATCTACTATTCCTGAAATTTGAGGTTTAAGTTCAATTTCCTCCTCAGGGTTTAACTTACCTGTAGCCACGATTTTGGTGTCTAGTGTCGTATAAAACGGAAGTTCTGTTTCATAATCTACAACATCCTCTGTATTAGAGTCCTTAAAGTATTTAAGTACGACGACTAAAAGTAGCAGCAATACGATGCCTAAAATAATTTTTACTGTTTTATTCATTGTTTTAATTTATTTATTCTTCTCTTAATGCTTCTATCGGTTTAACACTAGTGGCTTTGAAAGCAGGAATCAGACCAATTAATGTGCCTAAAATAACTAATATAATTAGGGCTATAAATACAACGGAAATAGAAACTGATGCATTTACTAAAGTAGCATCATCGCCCTGTCCCCAAGCTCTATCGATAAAAATCAATATCCATCCGCCTGAAATAATTCCTAATAGCCCAGACATTATAGTCAAAAACACGGCTTCAACAATAATTTGACGTTTAATTTCGAATGGTGTTGCTCCCAGTGATCGGCGTACGCCTATTTCCTTGGTGCGCTCTTTGACTGTAATAAGTAGTATGTTGCCTATAGCAAAAACACCCGCGATTAGGGTCGCTATTCCTACAAACCAAGTTAAAAATTGCATCCCCGTTAAAAACCCTGTAACCTTTGCAAACTCTTTTCCCAAATTGAAACTCCCAAACGCGCGCTTATCTCTTGGATGAATCTTGTTCAAGTTGCGCAATAGAAGTTTTGTGTCTGCTTCAATTTGTTTGATGTTGTATTCTGGCTTTCCAGTTATGACCATCCACCCTATATTATCCCCTTGGTTATAAATTTGTTGAAAGGTTGTAAAAGGGATGTGCACATCGCTTGAAGGCCCCATGTTAACGTTCCCATTTTGAAAAACCCCAATGACTGTAAAGTTGATGCTATTCATTTGCACATAAGCCCCTATGGGGTTCTCGTCCTTCTCAAAAAGTTGCTTATAAATATCCTCCGAAATAACTGCTACTTTTTTGTTGAGGTTAATATCATTTTGATTGATAAAACGCCCCTCAATCATCTTCTTTTTTTGAATTTGATCAAGCAAAGGGTAATCGCCATTTACGCTAAAATTTCCAGATAAAAAGTTGCGTACAACTAAAGCTTGATTTCTGTTTCTGGGGACTACAAACTCAATCCCCGCTATATTGTCTTTAATTTTATCAACGTGAGATAGTTTTAGGCGTACCCTTTTTCCTTCTTGAAATCCTTTAAAAGGCATACTTGTACTTTGCCCCCAAACAAATACACTGTTAGTTGCAAAATCGCCAAAAATACGATTAAAGGAATTTTCCATTCCTTTTGCAGCGCCCAAAAGAGCAATTAGCAACAAAATTCCCCACCAAACACCCACCATAGTGATGCCTGTACGAAGCTTATTTTTGCTCATACTATCGTAGACTTCTTGCCAGGTATCTCTTTCAAATAAAAATTTCATAATACTAGTCGTCTCTTAGTGCTACTATTGGTTTTATTTTAGATGCTTTTTTGGCTGGTATATAGCCTGCTATTGTACCAGCAGCAATTAGGGTTATAGTCGCAGCAATAACAAGCGATCGGCTAACGCTCGGGTCGGTAATAAAATAGCTTTTTAGACTTGGTCCAGCCCATTCCAAAACCCCAACCCCTACCAGCAATCCAACATAGCCTGCAATAGTTGTTACTACTACAGATTCGACCAAAATAATTGCAATTATTGCTTTTGGTGAAGCTCCTAATGCTTTCCTAATGCCTATTTCTTTAGTGCGTTCTTTGACAATAAAAATCATGATATTACTAATCCCAACAACGCCTGCAATAAGTGTCCCCATGCCTATAATTAAAATCAAAATTCCTAATACAGAAGTCATTTGATTAATCCCTTTGTTTTGCATAGCCATATTGAAAACACGGATAGCACGCTGATCATTTTTAGCCACAGTAAAACGCTCTTTTAATTTTTTTTCTAAGGCTACACTAAAGTCTATCGCTTGATCGTAATTATATTGGGGATTATAGGTTAAATTTATTTGATCCACATAATCATTATTCCCGTAAAGCTGCTGGGCTGTTGAAAGGGGCATATGAATTAGTCGTTCTTCGTCATCACCGCCGTCATCAATATAGGTCCCCACGACTTTATACATAATACCGCTTAAATTTAAGTATTTACCAATTGGATCTTCGCTCAAAAACAAATCTTCGCGCACTAAATCTCCAATGATTATAACTTTATTGGCCATTTCCATATCGCGTTGATTGATATAACGTCCATGAGTTACTTTTGTTTTTTCAACATATTTGTTGTCGGGATGAACTGCTCGAACAGAGTAGCTGTTTTTTTCGTTTTTATAATTAGCCAACACATTTCGGTAAACACGTGAGGTTATAAATTCTATACTTGGGTCAAAATCAGATTTTATATAGTCATAATCTTCGTTTTTAAACTGAATCCTGCGCCCTGCCTGAAGGCCTTTGTTGGCTTTCGTTGTTCTTCCAGAACGAATATACACCGCATTAGCGGCATCATCTACAAATGCCTTAGAAAAGGTATTGTTGAGCCCATTAGCTAACCCAAAGAGAATGGTGAAAAGTAAAATAGCAAACGCCACCGTGAAGCCAGAAAGAAGACTTCGAGTTCTGTTTTTATTTATGCTTTGAAATATTTCGCGCCAAAGGTCTATATCAAACATCGACTGTTGCTCTTACTTGTTTCACTAAGTTGTCTTCCATAATCACACCATCTTTTAGGCGTACAATACGCTTACACATGGCGGCAATATCTCGTTCATGAGTAACGATTAAGATGGTTTTTCCTTCATCATTGAGTTGCTGTAAAAATGCCATTATATCGTAGGAGGTTGTTGTATCTAAAGCACCTGTTGGCTCATCTGCCAAAAGCAGTTTAGGCTCAGAGGCTAATGCTCTGGCAATAGCCACTCTCTGTTTTTGACCTCCGGAAAGTTCACTAGGCAAATGAGTTGCCCAATCTAAAAGACCAACTTTTTGTAAGTGAAATTTGGCTTTTTCTTGGCGCTTTTTTCGCTTCAACCCTTGATAATATAAGGGCAATGCAACATTTTCTAATGCATTTTTATAATTGATTAGATTGAAGGATTGAAAGATAAATCCCAAGAATTTATTCCTATATACAGCAGCTTTTTTTTCCGTTAAATTTTTAATAGGAACATCATCCAAAATATAATCTCCCTCATCGGCTTCATCTAACATCCCAATGATGTTTAATAATGTTGACTTCCCCGAACCAGAAGAGCCCATAATGGCTACCATTTCTCCTTTGTCAACAAAAAGATCAATGCCTTTTAAAACATGTAGACTAGAATCTCCAATAGGATATGATTTGTGAAGCTTTTGAATTTTTAACATCTGCTATTATTCGTTTTAAATATTATTAAGACGAGTTCTGATATATTTTGTTACAGTTAATCCTGAAAAAATGCGCCATTAAACGATGGCGAACACAATTTTTATTTATATTTATTTTGTCTTTATGTGCGAATCCCCCGCAAATACAGACTATAACAGTGTATCATTTATAAAACGCCTACTTATGACCTCACAGCGATCAAAACAGTTGTTGCTAAAAACCCTAGGCCAACGCATCAAAAATTTACGTAAAGAAAAAAACATGTCCCAGTACGTAGTGGCCAAAAAATGCAATATGGACTTTGGGAGTTATTCAAACATCGAAAATGGGAAAAGGAACGTAACAGTATTCACCTTGCAAAGAATAATAAAAGTGCTTAAAGTGCCCTTTCATAAACTCTTTAATTTTTAGAAGATTTTTTAACAAATCTGTATAAGATCAATGCCAATCCCCCAATAAGTACATAAGGGATTAGCATGAGGTATACAATGCCATCATTCACCCCTTTGGCTGTGGCTTGTCCTGCCTCACTCTCAAGGACAGCTCTACACATGGCACATTGTGCACTGGAATAAACAGTAAAACCGACTGACAATATGATAACCCAAAACTGTTTCAAACTTAAATATAATATGGTGAGATCATTACATAAACAATCACACCTGTAGTAGCGACATAAAGCCAAACTGGATAGGCGTATTTTACAATTTTCTTATGAGCAGCAAAATCACTCAGATAAGCACGAACATAACTATGAAGAACCAAAGGAATTACAATAATAGATAGAACGATGTGAGATATTAAAATGAAATAGTATAACGATTTTATCGACCCCTCACCCCCAAATGGTGTAGGGTCACTAGTCATGTGATAGGCAACATACATCAGAAGAAAAATCAATGAACAGGCTACTGCGGTCTTCATTAAGTTTTCGTGCAAAGCCACTTTTTTATTTTTTATGGCCCAAAGCGCGGCAAGTAATAATACCGCTGTAATCCCATTTATAGATGCATAAATAGGTGGTAAGAATGTAAGTGCTTCTACATTTGGAATTCGAATTCCAAAAAGCAATGCAACTACAACCGGAATGGCTATAGAAACTATATTAATCCACAATTTAAATTTCTTTTCTATTGGTTTTGCTGTATTACTCATGATTTAATAATTTTAAAATATCTTCTTTTAAAGCTGAAATTTCTTCCGATTCACCTTCATCGTTAATTTGCTCTTTCTGACTGATAACTCCTTTGTAATAAATTTTAGGATTGCCAAAATCATCTGTTCTGGAACGAATATAACCTTGTCTATCAATTAAGGCAAAGTTGCCTGAGTGTTCAAAACCTCCTGCTGCACCCTCAACTTCTGCGGCATAGAGATTGAATCCTACATTGGCTAAATTATAAATATCGTCTTGTTGGCCTGTTAGAAAATGCCAATTTGGATTGCTTACTCCATATTGATCTGCATAATTTTTCAAGACCTCAACGTTGTCAAAATCTGGGTTAATAGTAAAAGAGGCGATACCAAAATCGTCGCGCTTGGGAAAAGTATTTTGAATATCAACTAAATTTTGATTCATTTTTGGACAAATTGTTGGACATGTTGTAAAGAAAAATTCTACTAAATACACTTTACCCTCAAAATCTTTATTTGTGATAACTTTTCCATATTGATTGGTAAAGCTAAAAGGCATCACTTTTTTTCGTTCGCCATTGATGACTAAATATGAAAGTTGGGTGTCATCTTTTGTTTGTAGCTTGACATTATCGCTTCTGCTCTCAAGCCTTGTGACATCATTGTTTTGTATTCTGTCTATTATTCTTGGAATAAAAATTATACCAAAAACAAGAACAATAAAGGCAATACCTACGTATGAATAATTAGTTGATTTCATTGTTTAATATATCATCAGCTCTACGTGTGTTAGAGTCAAATTTACCTTTTCGTTTTTGGCGGTATTCCGTAAATAAAATCCGCATGTCGTCACTCATTTTGTTTTTGAGTTCAGATACTTCTAAAACATTATAGGAATATAGTCCTTGAATTGGTGCGTCTTTTTCTTTTTGCGTTTTTGTTCTGTCATCCAAGCGCCCACGTTGATGGCGCTCTTTGTCAATGATGAAAACGTAATCGGATCCTAAATCTGGTCTCAAAACCGCTGAAATTTTTAAATTGGTATAAGCGTTTTGTAAAGCTTCTGGAGACCCGAAGGCAAAAGTCCAATACTTTAGAGGTTCAAATGCGTTCAACTCTTTTTTTAAATCTTGGGCTTGGGATTTAGCCGATTCTGGTAACAAAACAACGATTTGAAAGCGTTTAAAACCGCGGAATTTATCATAAACCAACTCTTTTAAATTTAGTGCTGGCGTGGCATCTTGCATTGGATATTCGCCAAGGAACCCTAAAACTGTAAGTTGGTTTTCTAGGGAAATAGACCCTCCTTCACTTGTTTTGAAATTGTGAAGTTCCGGAATGTTTGTTTTAACAATATCTAAAGCGTTGTAATTATGCTTTGAAGGATATAAAAACAACAAGAAGAGCACTGGCAAAAAAAACAGTACACATAAAACAAGAGGTTTTTTAATCTTTGAAAACATCATAGCACAAAAGTAAAAAAGACGGTTATAATTGACCGTCTTTATTTACATAATATATTCTTAATTTTTAAAAATTTCTTTTGACATAGCCATTGGTATAAACAGACTCAATGTAGCCCCCTTCTTGAAGTAAAATGAATACTAAGTAACAAATAAGGAAAACTGCTGTCCAAACTACTAGTCTTCTGAGTGATTTTGTCTCATCACGCATGTGCATAAAATCCCAGGTGATGTAATAGGCCTTGACTATTGTTAAAACAATAAATATTAAATTTAGACTTTTTGTGTAAATGAAAGCCGAAAATAAAATGTTTAGTAGTATTGCACCTAATCCACCTTCAAAAGGGGACATGGATGGTGACATAAGAATTTCTGGTTTATAAATTCCTAGAACAACTTCCACAGCAGTAACTATAGTTAGGAATATTAAAACACCCCAGATTTTTTGTGTGTTTGATTTAAATTTTATTAACCCTCTGAAAATTTCTAATTTATGCGCGTGTGCCATTTTAAAAATATTATATGATTATACAAGGTAAAAGAAAGTGAATACAAAGACCCATACTAAATCGACAAAGTGCCAGTATAGACCTACTTTTTCTACCATTTCGTAGTTCTTTCTGCGTTCATAGGTCCCTATAATAACATTAAAGAAAATAATGATATTGATTACAACGCCTGAGAAAACGTGAAATCCGTGAAACCCAGTAATAAAGAAGAAAAAGTCTGCGAATAATGGTGCACCATATTCGTTGACCTCAAGATTGGCGCCCTTAACATAGCGCATGCCGTTGTTTTTTACTTGGGCTAAAGAAGCAGCTCTTGAAAGAACCGTTTTCTCGCCTTCTTCGTTGATGGTTTGAGTTCGCACTAAAATATTTGGATGTGTCTCTAGTCCGTGGTACACATCGTTTATTGTAAATGCAGGTAAGCTATTTTCGCCAACGAACCATATTCCATTTTTGCTTTGATGTTGAGTGCGCTCCGAATGAGCCGCCGTGGTAAATTCTTCAACAGCCACTCTTTTAAAAACTTCTTCACCATCAATGGTTTTGTATTCACCAAACTGCAAAACATTACCCCCTTTTGTCTGAACAGCACCATAATCCCCTTGAATGAATGTTGCCCATTCCCATGCTTGAGACCCTACAAAAATAACCCCTCCAATGATGGTAAAAAACATATACCAAATGACTTTGGTTTTCTTCATTTGATGGCCGGCATCTACAGCAAGAACCATAGTCACTGAAGACATTATTAAAACAAAAGTCATAAATGCGACGTAAATCATAGGAAGTTCTTGGCCATGTAAAAAAGGTACGTGTGTAAAAACTTCATCGGCGATTGGCCAATAGTCTATATATTTAAATCGAGAAAAGCCATAAGCAGCCAAAAAGCCGGAAAATGTTAAAGCATCCGAAACAATGAAGAACCACATCATCATTTTTCCATAACTTGCTTTTAGTGGCTGATTGCCACCGCCCCAAGTTTTTCCTTCTGTTCCTGTGCTAACTACTGTAGAATCCATAGATGAAATATTGTTTTTTGAATTGTGCAAAAATAATCAATTTATTTTGTTAAAGAAATATAAAAAGAAAAAGAGATAAAGCCATAAAATATCAACAAAGTGCCAAAACGTTACGGCCAAATCAAAGCCTAATTTATTAGTGGGCGAATATTTCTTTTTCAAGTGGTTAATCGTTACTACGCTAAGGCAAATTAAACCGGCAACAACATGTAAAATATGCACAACAGCTATCACGTAAATATAAGACATAGTGATATTGCTTGTGGGGCCTGTAAAATTAAATCCAGACGCAATAATTTCATTGAAACCAGAAAATTGGGTGTAAATAAAACCAAGTCCTAAAATAAAAGCCCCTAAGAGTAGTGAAAGACTCAACTGATTTTGTTTTTTTTGAAGGGCTTTTTTTGAGAAATATAAAACAATGCTGCTCATTATAATAAGCACAGTACTGGCAGTAAATGCTTGAGGCAAATCAAAGTTAGAAAGCCAATCCTCTCGTGTGCTGCTCACTATAAATGCACTTGTGAGCCCTCCAAATGACATCACTAGGGATATAATGCCAAACCAAAGCATCATTTTTTTTGCTCTTACATTCTTTTCTTGTGGTGTTCCTTGAGTTAAATCCATAATACTATATAAATTTATCCAACACATAAATAAATTGCAAGCTTGTGATGTATAAAATACTCACAAACATCAATTTACGTGCGGATTGATCCGTTTGTTGTTGAAAAAGTTTGAAGCCATAAAATAAAAACCCCAGCCCAATGACGGCAATAAGTACAGCTCCCAATAGCGAAAGTTGTAGATTACCAGTAACCCCAAATGCTGGGACTAGTGAAATAAGAACGGTCCAAGCTATATAAATTATAACCTGCAAAACAGTCCCTTTATCTTTAGCTCCAGTAGGAAGCATTAAAAACCCCGCTTTCTTGTAATCGCTATCTAAAAACCATGCAATTGCCCAAAAATGAGGAAATTGCCAGAAAAATTGAATCAAAAAAAGAGTCCCGGGTTCTATATCAAATTTTCCTGTAAAAGCTACCCAGCCCAACATAAAAGGAATTGCTCCGGGGATGGCGCCAGCAAAAACCGACAGTGGAGTTTTTTGTTTAAGAGGAGTGTATACACTAGTGTATAAAAAAATTGAGACCGCAGCAAACATCGCTGTTCTTGGGTTAATAACGTACAAAACCGATAACCCTAAAATTGTAAGACCAAGGCCTAAGATAAAAGCATTGGTTACAGAGATTCTCCCTGAAGGTATAGGCCTATTTTGTGTACGAATCATAAGCGCGTCTAGGTCACGTTCAATAATCTGGTTAAAAACATTTGATGCCCCAACCATACAATATCCGCCAACCGCAAGTAAACCCAAAACTGAAAAACGTACCTCCTCAGCAGCTAATAAATATCCCGCAATAGAAGAGAAAACAACACTTAAAGATAAGCCCATTTTAGTAACGGCCTTAAAATCCTGAAAGCGTGTAGCAACGTTTAGGGATGAAACAGCTTGTTGGGTCATATAATAGAGTGCTTGGGATTTGCGCTGCAAAGATAATCCTTAATTACATCTAAATCAATATATTTTGGAAAGAAATCCGGGGTAAAAATTTTAAGTAATCACAAGATGAAGCGGTAAGTTGCTTTGATCAAAAATATATTTTGCGGTTGTTGATCCAAAATCCCTGTTTGAAATCCATCAATAAGACCTTCGACAGTAGAAATATTAGCACTTGTGCCCTGAGACCAAACCAAAAATAGCTCTGAGCCAGGTATATATTCCCAACGCAATACCAAATTAGAATTGAACTGAACAGATGAAAAATCAGGGTTGTTAAAATTGTAATCCGTCAGGCCGTCAGCATCGTCATCAACTTGATAAATGTCATCAATTAAATCGATTTGTGAGGCATTGTAAGCATAGAACCGGTCGTTCAGGCGATTGGCAGTTGCATCAGTTACATATTTAAAGTCTTTAAACTGGCCCTTTGAAATAAATGGCTGGGCATAGTATTGTATAGTTAAGTTTGGGTTGATGGTATAATTTAAACGAAAGGAAGCACTTAGTGTTTGATTGTCTATAGTGCCTAAAATATAGCGCTTTGAATTATTGTAATCTACTTGAGTTACATACTGCGTCTTGTTCGGACGTGTTTCAAATTCTGGTGAAATTGAAATATTCAACGCTTTGATGGGTTGATAATTTAAATCTAATTCAAACTTAAGAAATGAAAAATTATCTTCTTCGGCTTGAGAGTGAATGGCTCCCACGCGAGCATTAAACTTCTTTCTGTCGTCGGTATTTATGAACAAAAACTTAAAATTTTCTTTCGAGAAACGCCATCTAGGCCCTCCTCTCAAGGCCGTGTTTTGATAAATTTTAGGTTTGTGTGTTAGCCCTATACTCATTCTCCAATTGTTCAAAAACCCCAATCGCGATCGAAAATCATATTGGGTTCTGTTGTGATTTCCCTCAAAATCATAAGAAGTGAATTGTTTAAATCTCAAAGTAACATCTCTAAAAATAGAGACTGGTTTTGCCGTGTTGTAACTCAAATCAAAAAATTGAAACTTTTGATCGGCACGCCGTAAAAAACCAATATCGTTGAGCTCGAGCTCCGGGGAGGCCCAATTAAATCCCGCTTTGAAATTCCAATTTATTCCACCAACTCTACCAACTTCAAAAAGCCCACCAGTTCCTGTAAGTGAAGTTCTATTTGGATCCACTTCTATATGAGAGGCGTCAACTCTATTAAAAAGGTGGGTGATATTTTCTTGTGTGGACTTTATGGCCTCTGGGCTTCCTTCCACACGGCTTAGCACAAAATTAGTCTGTATATAGTAGTCCCGATTTTTCCATTGGTGTTTAAAATCGATCCCCCCAGAATAGGCTGCTTTCCTAAGTTCGGATGTTGCTTCGGAAATAGAACGATTAGTTGCCGTTAACATACAGCCCAAAAAGGTATTTCGATCGTTCATGTCTTTTTGGACTCTTCCTACAAAATAATTTGTAAAAGGCTCTGCCTCAGCTTTTACCACTGTCCCATCATTGTTGATTTCAACATATTCTTTACCGGTCATACTTTCTAAAACTCCGATTGACCATCCATTTTTTGTTTTACCGCTAAATTTGGCCGCTCCTAATATAGTCGTGTTTTGTGGCCGATTTGTGTACGCAACATCATCTACAGATGGATATACTTGAGGGCTTCTCCCTATACGTCGGGAAAAAAACAGATTGTTCCGGTTTCCTGCAAAACGATAATCAAAAATGTTTTTGTTTTCTACAAAAAATGGTCTTTGTTCACGGTTAAAAATCTCAAAGCCGTCTAGAGCAATAGCAGCAGGATCTGCCTCAACTTGTCCAAAGTCTGGATTGACCGTTAGATCTAAAGTCAAATCATTAGTTACTCCAATCTTTGCGTCCAAACCGGCATTGATTTTAGAATCCCGCCCATCGCGATATGGGTTGCCCGCTTCGGCCTTGTAAGACTCTAACTGAGCAACAGTGAAAGGTTGAATTTCTAACTGCTTTTGGGGCCTTATATTTTTGATTCCCCTAAGTTCTCCTGCTTCGCTAACCCAGCCCGCAGAGCCTACTGGAATTCGATCCCATGCGGATAATTCATTTGCTCTAAATAAATTACGGGCTACATTTAGACCCCAAACTTGTTCATCCGCATCACCAAAACGCAATTGACTTAAAGGGATTTTCATTTCAGCAGACCACCCCTCTGAAATAATTTGTGCTTTTGTGGTCCAAATTGGGTTCCAGCTATCGTCAATATCACTCCCGTTTTCGGTAATGAGTTCATCTCCACGAACCCCTGCTGCAGTGACTGTAAATAGAAATGCAGTACGTAGGTCATGATAACTATCAATAAGAACATTCATTCTATCGCCCTCAAAGCCGTCACGCCTCGAAAGGCGATTGGTTATTGTTTCAGGTGCAGTATCCAAAGCCAATAGCCCTATGTATAAATGCTTTTGGTCGTGTAAAATTTTAAATTTAGTTTGTTCACTTGGCGCAGTATTTTCGTCAGGAAACACTTCAATAAAATCTGAACCCCAATCAACGTTGCTCCAAATAGAGTCGTCAAGTAAACCATCTATTTTGGGGGCATTTTCCGAGCTTATTTCTACAGTAAAATATTGGTTTGGAACTGTTGTTTGTGCTGTTACCCATATTGGCAAGAATAAGGAAAATCGTATAAAGCATTTAAATCTTAGCCTTTTCATAGAGTTTAGAGCAGGTTCATGTGTAAATATATGGTGTAAATGTACAATCACAATAAAGATATCCGCTTGAATTTTGAAAAATTTAACATTCAAATTATGTGGTCTTTCCTGAAAACTCTTTTGAATTATTGTAAAAAATAAGCAGCAGAAGATTTTGTTAATAACAATTTATAATTGTAGATTTGCAAACTCTTTTTTTAGGAGGAATGTATAATTTGAAAAATATTTTAACGTGGATACCCTAAGTTATAAAACAATTTCAGCAAATAAAGCCACTGTCGATAAGCAGTGGGTTCTTATAGATGCAGAAGGACAAACCCTTGGGCGTTTGGCTTCTAAAGTAGCAATTCTTTTAAGAGGAAAGCACAAGCCAAACTTTACACCTCATGTTGATTGTGGTGATAACGTGATTGTTATCAATTCTGAAAAAATCAACTTATCAGGAAACAAGTGGAATGACAAATCTTACATCCGCCATACAGGATACCCTGGTGGGCAACGATCTTTAACAGCAACAGAGATGTTTGCTAAAGATCCTGCACGCTTAGTTGAAAAATCAGTAAAAGGAATGTTGCCCAAAAACAAATTAGGAGCGGCATTGTTTCGCAACTTGGACGTTGTAGTAGGCGCTGCGCACAAACATGAAGCGCAACAACCAAAAACAATTAATTTAAACGAAGTTAACTAATGGAAGTTATTCACAAAATTGGTCGAAGAAAAACAGCTGTAGCGCGGGTTTATGTTTCTGAAGGAAAAGGAAACATTACTGTAAATAGTAAAGACATTAAAGACTATTTCCCAACAGCAACTCTTCAATATAAAGTAAATCAGCCATTGGCACTCACTGACAACGAAGGCAACTTTGATGTCAAAGTTAATGTTCATGGTGGAGGTTCGACAGGACAAGCGGAAGCTGTTCGTTTAGCTATATCTCGTGCAATGTGCGAATTAAATGAAGAAAACAGAAGTGTTTTGAAACCAGAAGGCTTACTTACAAGAGACCCTAGAATGGTTGAACGTAAGAAATTTGGACAGAAAAAAGCGCGTAAGAAATTTCAATTTTCTAAGCGTTAATTATATAATTTATAACCCAGTTATTGTTGTCCATGACAGGCCAACTGTCAGGATTTAGTTTAGCATCTAAATGTATAAGGCCTAGTTTTAGCCACTTGTACATTGCTAATTCAACAGAACGTAAACTAACACAAAAATGGCACAAGTAGAAGTTAAAGACTTACTCGACAACGGTGTACACTTCGGGCACCTCACAAGAAAATGGGATCCAAACATGGCTCCTTTTATTTACATGGAGCGCAATGGTATTCATATCATCAACCTCTATAAAACTGCTGCAAAACTAGAAGAGGCTACAAAAGCTCTTTCTAAAATAGCGGCCTCCGGACGAAAAATTCTTTTCGTAGCTACAAAAAAACAAGCAAAAGATATTGTCGCTGAAAAAGCAGCAAACGTCAATATGCCTTACATCACCGAGCGATGGCCAGGCGGGATGCTTACAAATTTTGTAACGATCCGTAAAGCCGTGAAGAAAATGGCGGCAATTGACCGCATGAAAAAAGATGGCACATTCAATACGCTTTCAAAAAAGGAGCGCCTTCAGGTTGATCGTCTGCGTGCTAAGTTAGAAAAGAACTTAGGATCTATTTCTGATATGACACGTCTACCAGGTGCTTTATTTGTTGTAGATATTAAAAGAGAACACATCGCGATTAAAGAAGCTCAGAAACTAAATATTCCAATTTTTGCAATGGTAGACACAAACTCAGACCCGAGACAGGTTGATTTTGTTATTCCAGCAAATGATGATGCTTCAAAGTCAATCAACAAAATATTGTCCACTGTTACAGATGGTATTGCAGAAGGGCTTGAACATAGAAAAGCAGAAAAAGAAGGTAAGACTCAAGAGTCTAAAGAAACTGTTGCAAAAGCAGTTGCTGCTCCAGCTGTTGAAGCCACCAAACAAGAAGAGGAATAAAATTTTTTAAATAAATTCAAAACAACTAAGTCGTTAAGTTTTTCTATTGAATAATTTTTCGACTTTTTTTAAAACTTAAAATCATGACAAAGATTACAGCTGCCGAAGTAAACAAATTAAGAAAAGCTACAGGCGCGGGAATGATGGATTGTAAAAAAGCGCTTGTTGAAGCCGAAGGAGATTTTGATAATGCAATTGATATCCTGCGTAAGAAAGGGCAAAAAGTCGCTGCTAAAAGAGCTGACCGTGACTCTACGGAAGGTGCTGCTGTTGCCAAAGTAAACGAAGAAAACACGCTTGGCGTTGCCATTGTATTAGGATGTGAGACTGATTTTGTTGGGAAGAATGAAAACTTCCTCGCATTAGCAAATCAACTTGCTGAGATTGCGCTAGACCACACATCTAAAGATGCATTTCTAGCAGCAGACTTTGGCGGTATGTCTGTAGCTGATAAACTAATCGAGCAAACAGGTGTGATTGGAGAAAAATTAGATTTAAAGTCTTTTGAAAAAGTGGAAGCTCCATACGTAGGTGCCTATGTACACATCAATAAAATTGCAGCCTTGGTTGGCCTTTCGGCAAACGTGGATAATGCTGCAACACTTGCAAAAGACCTTGCGATGCAGGTCGCTTCAATGGGCGCAACTTCATTATCGTACAAAGATTTCGATCTTGCTTTTGTTGCCTCTGAAACCGAAGCACGGATTGCTGTTATTGAAAAAGATAACATTGAACTTGAACGACTAGGTAAGACTTTAAAGAACGTTCCTAGCTACATTTCTATGGCGCAATTGACCCCTGAAGTTTTGGCTCAAGCTGAAGAAGATGCAAAAGCACAACTCAAAGCTGAAGGAAAACCAGAACAAATTTGGGATAAAATTTTGCCAGGAAAAATGGACCGCTTTATTTCAGATAATACAACTCTAGATAAAGAACAGTGTCTGTTAGATCAAGATTTCATTAAAGACGATAAAAGCACAGTTGCAAAATATGTCGCTTCTTATGGTGAAGTTGAAGTTACTGAATTTAAAAGGGTGGCTTTAGGATAATTACAACAACTAATTGCTGTTATAATTTAAAACCCTGTGTCTGATGGACACAGGGTTTTTTTAAGCTTAAAACAAAACGGAAAAAACACAAGGGCTAATAAACTTTTAAGATATTGCTTATATTTGTAAAACGATCAAAACAATTATGACATACAAACGCATATTACTGAAACTATCTGGCGAAGCGCTCATGGGCAATCGACAGTACGGAATTGACCCTCATCGCCTTTCCGAGTACGCAAGAGACATCAAAGATATTGTAGACAAAGGGATAGAAGTTGCTATTGTTATTGGTGGAGGAAACATTTTTAGAGGAGTTGCAGGGGCAAGTAATGGAATGGATCGTGTTCAAGGTGATCACATGGGAATGCTAGCAACAGTCATAAATGGACTAGCACTCCAAAGCGCTTTAGAAAATGAAGAGGTCCCTACCCGATTGCAATCAGCGATAAAAATTAATGAAGTTGCAGAGCCATTTATACGCCGTAAGGCCATGCGCCATTTAGAAAAAGGGCGAGTTGTAATTTTTGGCGGAGGAACCGGAAATCCATATTTTACTACAGATTCAGCAGCAGTTTTACGGGCAATTGAAATTGAGGCCGATGTGATAATGAAAGGAACTAGAGTCGATGGTATCTATTCCGCTGATCCCGAAAAAGATGCATCAGCCAGTAAATTTGACAGTATTAGCTTTTCTGACGTGCTCAACAAAGGCCTTAAGGTTATGGATACAACAGCATTTACGTTAAGTCAAGAAAATGAACTGCCTATTATTGTTTTTGATATGAATAAAAAAGGAAATTTAATGAAAATAGTTTCAGGAGAACAGATTGGAACGACAGTAAGTTAATTTAAAAGAAATGAACGAAGAAATTGAATTCATATTGGACAGTACCAAGGAATCTATGGAAAAGGCCCTAAAGCATCTAGAAAAACAATTTATAAATATTCGTGCTGGTAAAGCAAGCCCATCTATGTTGGGTAGTGTAAACGTTGATTATTACGGGACACTAACGCCTTTAGCTCAAGTTGCTAATGTAAATACCCCTGATGGCAGAACCATCACTGTTCAACCCTGGGAAAAATCAATGTTACAAGATATTGAACATGCTATAATGGTCGCCAACCTTGGATTTAACCCCATGAATAATGGCGAAAGTATCATCATCAACGTACCGCCACTCACCGAAGAGCGTCGACGCGAGCTTGCTAAACAAGCAAAGGGAGAGGCTGAAGATGCAAAAATCTCTATTCGCGGTGCTCGAAAAGAGGGCAATAATGAACTTAAAAAACTAAACGACATCTCTGAAGACCTTAAAAAAAACACAGAGGCTGATATTCAACAGATGACCGATACACATATCGTCAAAGCTGATGCTCTTTTTGCTGCAAAAGAAAAGGAGATTTTGACTGTGTAATTGTCAAAAAAGCGCCAAACTAATTTAACTCTTTTTAAGAAAAGGCAGCGCACAATTATGCCCCGAAATCCATTGGTTTTCTATACCTTTGAAAATTTTAAAATCAAATATGTTTAAAGTATTTACTTCAGGCTTTTGGGAAGCTGTTGCGCGACTAATTCTTCGTAACCGCATCGTTATCCTCATAATGATAGGGCTGGGTACTGCTCTTATGGTTTCGCAATGGAATAAAATGCGCTTTTCGTACACTGAAGCCAATTTGCTCCCAGATCAACACCACGTAAATCTTGACTACAATACCTTTTTGGAAATATTTGGCGAAGAAGGAAATATTATTGTCCTTGGCGTAAAAGATAGCACACTTCTAACCGCACAAAAGTTTAATGCGTGGAACAGCTTCAGCAAATCAATTGAAAAAAATGAAAATATTGAAGTTGTAATCACGCTTCAAGACCTAAAAAAATTAATTAAGGATCAAAAGAAACAACAGTTTGATTTTAAGCCAATAGTTAATGATTCAATCCGTTCGAATGATGAGCTTGAGCAACTTCAAAGCGCGCTGTTTTCTGATTTTCCTTTTTATGATGAGGTACTTTACAATAAAGACTCTAAGGCGATTCGTACAATTATATACCTTAAAAAATCAATCGTAAACACTTCGGCCAGAAAAGAGTTTATAGTGGAGGACTTGATTCCAAAAATTAAAGCTTTCGAAGCCGCTACAAACATGAATGTACGAGCGTCAGGAATGCCCTATGTCCGCACGCTTAATTCTCAAAATATAATTGATGAAATTGAGATTTTTATATTAGCAGCTATTCTAATCACATCTCTTATTTTCTATTTGTTTTTCCGTTCGTATCGCGCAACGTTCATCTCTATGTTTGTAGTAATTATAGGAGTAATGTGGACTTTTGGTATTTTAGGCCTCCTTGAATACGAGATTACAGTACTGACAGCACTAATACCCCCTCTGATCATAGTCATAGGTATCCCAAATTGTATATTCTTAATTAACAAATACCAACACGAAGTCAATAAACACGGAAATAAAGCCAAGTCACTACAACGTGTCATTACCAAAGTCGGAAATGCAACTCTGATGACCAACACAACTACAGCTTCTGGTTTCGCTACTTTTGTCATTACTCAAAGTAAGCTACTTACAGAATTTGGAACTGTAGCTTCTTTGAGTATTATGGCTATTTTTGTGCTTTGTTTGCTCATTATCCCCATTATTTACAGCTTTATGCCAATGCCTAAGGAAAAGCATTTAGAACACCTGAATAGGCAATGGATCAATCGATTAGGGGACTGGATTGAAAAAACTGTAAAGCACAAAAGCATCACTATTTACTCTATTTCGCTTATCTTATTAATCACGAGTATTATTGGAATTTATCAAATAGAAACAACGGGCAGTTTGTTAGAGGACATGCCTAAAAGCGCCGAATTCTTTAAAGATATCGAGTTTTATGAAAAAGAATTTAATGGTGTACTGCCCTTAGAAATTCTAGTCAACACCAAGCGAAAAAAAGGAGTCCTCAAAAGGTCAACTTTAAAGCGAATGAACGAGCTTGAATTACTTATTGAAAATATTCCAGAACTCTCTAAGCCAATATCAATTGTTGGGCTTGTAAAATACGCTAAACAGGCATACTACAATGGAAATCCCAAGTATTATCAATTACCTACAGCACAAGAAAATACTTTTATTTTGTCTTATGCAAAGAACACTACCAACGATGTAAGTTTGCTCAAAAATTATGTTGACTCTACCGGACAATATGCCCGCATAACTACCTTTATGAAAAATGCAGAGATAGAGAAAATGGAGCGAATAGAAGAGCAGTTAAAGGAAAAAATTGCTAAAATATTTCCAGAGGACCAGTACGAAGTAACCCTCACTGGGAAAGCGTATTTGTTTCAAAAAGGCACTCGATTTCTAATCCGGAATTTAATTCTATCATTGGCGTTAGCAATTGTTCTTATTTCTTTGTTTATGGCTTACATGTTTAGATCATTCCGAATGATCATCATATCCTTAATTCCAAACCTTTTACCCCTTTTGATTACAGCCGGAATGATGGGCTATTTGGGCGTCCCTATAAAGCCCTCAACAATATTGGTTTTTAGCATCGCTTTTGGAATTTCTGTTGATGACACCATTCACTTTCTAGCAAAATACCGCCAAGAACTAATAGCTAATCACTGGCGCATAAAGAAATCTATATTTGCCGCACTACGAGAAACAGGAATAAGTATGTTTTACACATCAATTGTTCTGTTTTTTGGATTCTCTGTGTTTATTACCTCTAATTTTGGTGGAACAGTAGCTCTAGGAGCGCTAATTTCGGGAACATTATTGCTCGCTATGATGGCCAATTTATTACTTTTACCTGTACTGCTGTTGTCTTTGGAGCGCAGTATTGCCAATAAAAAAGTTTTAAAAGAACCAGCCCTTAACATTATCCCTGAAATTGAGGATGTTGATGTGAAATAATTATCTGCCTTCTTTGATTCTAAAGTTTTATATTTGTAGCTAATTTTAGGGACAAATGATCAAGAGTACAGTAGCAGAGCTTTTTGCGCAAGATATAAAACATAGAGATGTTGAAGTTAAAGGGTGGGTAAAATCGTTTAGAGCGAATCGCTTTATTGCATTAAATGATGGATCTACGCTTCGTAATATTCAGTGTGTGGTAGATTTTGAATCTATTGAAGAGGCATTACTCAAGCGCATTTCAACGGCTGCTGCTGTGCACATAAAAGGGAGTTTAGTCGAAAGCCAAGGCAAAGGCCAAGATGTAGAAATTCAAGTTACTTCGTTAGAAGTTTTAGGAGATGCCGATCCTGAGCTCGTATCTAAGACTATTTTACAACCCAAGCGCCATTCATTAGAATTCTTGAGAGAACAAGCACATCTAAGAGCTCGAACCAATACTTTTGGGGCCATAATGCGCCTGCGTTCTTCTCTTTCGTTTGCCGTTCACGAGTATTTTCACAACAATGGATTTAACTACATGCATGCCCCCATCATTACAGGAAGTGACGCCGAAGGAGCAGGTGAAATGTTTCGAGTTACAACCCTAGATCCAAAAAACCCTCCGCTAACTGAAAGCGGAGAAGTAGATTACTCAAAGGATTTTTTCGGAAAAGAAACAAACCTCACCGTATCAGGGCAATTAGAGGCTGAAACCTACGCCATGGCACTAGGAAAAGTGTATACTTTTGGACCAACATTTAGAGCCGAAAACTCTAACACTTCAAGACACCTTGCTGAATTTTGGATGATTGAGCCCGAAGTTGCTTTTATGGATCTGGAAGGAAATATGGATCTTGCTGAAGATTTTCTAAAATATGTAATTGCCTATGTTTTAAGAAACAATGTTGATGATCTAGCATTTCTAGAAAAACGCCTCGAACAGGAAGAGAAATCAAAACCTCAAAACGAACGCAGCAGCATGAGCTTGACAGAAAAATTAAATTTTGTATTGGATAATAATTTTAAGCGTGTAAGTTATTCAGAAGCAATTGATATTTTAAGAAACAGCAAGCCTAACAAAAAGAAAAAATTCAAATACCCAATCAATGAATGGGGCGTAGATTTGCAAAGTGAGCACGAACGATTTCTTGTCGAAAAACACTTTAAATGTCCCGTTATCTTATTTGATTATCCGGCTAATATCAAAGCGTTTTATATGCGGCTAAATGAAGACGGGAAAACTGTCCGTGCTATGGATATTCTCTTTCCTGGCATTGGAGAAATTGTAGGCGGGTCTCAACGTGAAGAGCGCTTAGAAGTCCTCAAGGAAAAAATGGCTGCACTCGATATTCCAGAAGAAGAATTATGGTGGTACTTAGACCTCAGAACCTATGGAACAGCAGTCCACTCTGGGTTTGGACTTGGCTTTGAAAGACTAGTCATGTTTGCTACGGGAATGAATAATATTAGAGATGTTATTCCTTATCCAAGAACCCCGCAAAATGCTGAATTTTAAGTCCAAAACAGCAGTAGTACACTAATTAATTAAAACTAGAGCCTATTCATTTAATTGTTTTTTTTAATTTTATACAAACCCAAATAAGCAATGCTAAAGCAGTATTTACAATATAAACTTTCACAAAAACTGTCTCCACAGCAGATTCAGTTGATGAAGCTCATACAGTTACCTACACAAGCATTTGAACAACGACTAAAACAGGAGCTAGAAGAAAATCCAGCTTTAGAGCGCGGTAAAGAAAAAGAAGAGGATGGTTTTGACGATGTGTATTCCGATCAAGATTATGAAGAAAATGAAAAAATCAATGCTGATGACATTAATATCGATGACTACCTGAGCGATGATGAAATACCTTTCTACAGACTACAGGCCAATAATCATAGTGCAGATGATGAGTCAAAAACAATTCCTTATGCCTCTGGAACATCATTCACACAACTATTAACAGACCAACTCAACACCTTTAGCTTAGAAAACCAAGATTATGAAATAGCAAAATTTCTCATTGGAAGCATCGATGATAGTGGTTATATTCGCCGATCACTTTTAGATTTAACAGATGATTTAGCCTTCACTCAGAATATTTTCACAGATGTTGAAACCCTTAAAAAGGTGCTAAAGGTTGTGCAGCAACTAGATCCGCCTGGCGTAGGAGCAAGAAATTTACAGGAATGTTTACTGATTCAATTGCAGCGAAAGGAACAAACACCCGATACAGAGCGTGCAGCTAATATGATTGAAAATGCATTTGAACAATTTACAAAAAAGCATTACCAGAAATTACTCAAAAAATTTGATATCTCTGAAATTGAGCTTAAAGATGCCATATTGGAGATTGAACGGCTCAATCCAAAACCTGGGAGTTCATTTTCCAACAACCTACGCTCGACAGAGCATGTCGTCCCTGACTTTACAATTAAAATTATTGACGGCGAATTGGAGCTGGTTTTAAACGGACGTAATGCCCCTGAGCTACATATTTCTAAATCCTACAACGAAATGTTGCTTGGGTACAAGGCTTCCAAAGAAAAGTCCAGAGCACAAAAAGAGGCTGTTTTATTCATTAAACAAAAACTCGACGCTGCCAAATGGTTTATCGACGCAATACGACAGCGTCAACAAACACTGTTGCTAACCATGAGTGCAATAATGCACTACCAAAAAGCCTACTTTTTATCTGGTGATGAAGAACAACTTCGCCCCATGATTTTAAAAGATATCGCTGACGAAGTAGAAATGGATGTTTCCACTATTTCTAGAGTTGCAAACAGCAAATATGTAGACACTCCCTATGGGACAAAACTCATTAAAGAGTTCTTTAGTGAATCAATGACCAATGACCAAGGAGAAGAAGTGTCTACTCGAGAAATAAAAAGTATTTTAAAAACCGTTATTGTTGAGGAGGATAAGAAAAAGCCTTGGACCGATGAAAAATTAGCTAAGATCCTTAAAGAAAAAGGGTATCCTATAGCACGACGGACGGTGGCAAAATACAGAGAACAGCTAGATTTTCCTGTCGCGCGCTTACGAAAACAAATTTAAATTATACTTTTTTAATCACATTGGTTACAATCCCCCAAATCACAAAATCATTCTCAGATGTAATTTTGATAGGATTATAGTTTTTATTTTCAGGCTGTAACCAAACCTCTTCTCCGTCAACCTTTAATCTCTTTACAGTAAACTCACCATCTAAAAAACAAACTGCAATTCTGTTGTGTTCCGGCGTAAGACTACGGTCTATAACTAATAAATCATTGTCATTTAACCCCGCATCTATCATAGATTGACCGCTTACACGGGCAAAAAAAGTCGCCTCTTTATTTTTAATTAGCTCTGAATCTAGAGACAAGCGTTCTTGCTTAAAGTCATCGGCAGGCGAAGGAAAGCCTGCAGAGATTCCGGTATCAAAGTAAATAACTCCGGTGTTGTGTTCTCCGGGTTTTGGAATAAAAAAAGTTAGGGCTTGATTGGTTTTTTTTGACATTGTATTGTAATTATATCTTTCAGATTGGTAGTATAACGCGGCGATAAATGCTCTTGCCGCATTTTCCACGTGCGCGTTAAATCTTGATTAGCCAATTTAACCTTTGAAGTGCCATATTTTTTATTAACACAATCAATCGCATGCATTAGGGGTTTGTGGCGTGCATCTTCATGGGAAAACATTTGTAATTGGTGGTTGTAAGTAGGAACAATTCCTGTCAGTATTACCCCTGCCTTTTTGTAATGAACGCCTTTTTTGTAAATAGAGCTTATGGCTCGAATGGCGCTAGTACTAAGCAGCAAGCTAGAATCTGTAGGAAAGGGAATGCTTACCATTCTGCTCGCACGGTATTGCGGGCTATTGGTTTTAAAGCGATCGCTACGCAAAAACACAATAAGCATATGACAACTGGAATTTTGTCGTCGAAGCTTCTCAGCACAACTGCTTGCAAAAGTGGAAACACGCTCTTTCAAATCCCCTAAATCCGTTAGGGTTGTCTCAAAACTTCTAGTTGTTGCAATAGCCTGTTTATTTTTGACCTGATCCATCTCAATTTTAGAAATCCCCTCGAGATCCTTCTTGAGCTTCCATTCGGTGATGGAAAATGTTTTTCGTACCCAAAGGTCTGGAAGTTGAACAAAATCATAGGCGGTTTTGCATTGGTTTTGGATAAGTCGTTTCTCAAGTGCACGCCCTATCCCCCAAACTTTGTCAATAGAAGTCCATTTAAGTGCTTTAATGCGTTTCTCTTCAGTGTCAATAATATAAACTCCGCCTGTTTCTTTAGGAAATTTTCGAGCAATTTTATTGGCAACCTTTGAAAGTGCTTTTGTAGGGCCAATACCAACGCAAGTCGGAATTCCCGTCCACTTCAAAACACGATTGCGCATCTCATGCCCATAAGCATCAAGCTTATAATTATCGAACCCCTTGAATTGTAAAAATGCCTCGTCTATACTGTACACTTCGATGTCGGGGGTAAATTGGCTCAAAATCTTCATGACTCGACTACTCATGTCGCCATATAAAGGATAATTAGAAGAAAAAACCTGAACCTTATTCGCCTTAAAAAACGACTTATACTTGAATGCCGGGGCACCCATAGGAAGCCCAAGTGCTTTCGCTTCATCGCTACGAGCAATAACACAGCCGTCGTTATTCGATAAAACAGCAACAGGCAACCCTTGTAGATTAGGGTTAAAAACCCGCTCACAAGAGGCATAAAAATTATTACAATCAACTAATGCAAACATGATTTAAAGGTAGTGTATTTATGCTTTTTTTTTAAGTATCCTGTAATTTATTTCAACATCAACAGCTATTATAAAAATACTTTTTTTTGTGCAATTTCTAAAGATTTATAATACTCAATTTATAGATTTATATACCTTTGAAGCTTATTTTGAATGTGTTAAAATATAAACATGAAAACTACCTTATTTACACTTATTGGTTTGCTTGTAATACAATACGGCATTGCTCAGCAAGTCCAATCTTTAGATTCAGTTACCATTGAATCAACAAGAATTGATTTGCCTTTCAAAGAGAACTCACGAACCATAAGCATCATCACTGCAGAGGTTATTGAAGATAGCCCAGCCACTAATTTAGCAGAACTATTACAACAAGAGGCAGGAATAGATATTCGTCGTCAGGGAATCTATGGGATGCAAGCAGATTTATATATCCGCGGAGGAAGTTTTGACCAGACACTCTTACTAATTGATGGTATTAAGGTTGAAGACCCACAAACTGGACACCACACATTAAACATCGCACTTCCCTTGGAAGTGATTAAACGCATCGAGATCATTAAAGGTCCCGCTGCAAGAATTTTTGGACAAAATGCTTTTACAGGAGCCATCAATATTGTCACCAAGACCAATGGAGACCTAAAAAACAATGTTGGGTTCCAACTGGGTTCGTATAACCAACAACACGCAACTGCAACGCTTGGGAAAAGTCTAGATAACACAAATGTTATGGGGCATGCATCAATAAATAGTTCAGAAGGATACCGCTACAATACAGATTTCCAGAATCAAAATTACTTTTTAAAAAGTAGCTTCAACACAAAAACAACCCCAATCGATGTTATTGCTACTTTTTCAGAACGCAAGTTTGGTGGTAACCAGTTTTATGCCATAGATGCTAAAGAACAATACGAAGAAACTCAAAGCAGTTTGGTCGGAATTTCAACCATAATCAAACGAGGCGATTTGAAAATTAGTCCTCAACTCTATTGGAAACGAAATCAAGACATGTACCTCTATATTAGAAATAACCCTTCGGTATATAGGAATTTACATATTTCTAATAAAGTTGGTATACAAATCAATAGCTCATACTCCTCTTCTATTGGAGTAACTGGCTTTGGTATTGATGTTGCAAAAGTAAAGATGAATAGTAATCGGTTAGGTAATCGTGAACGATGGATGGGGAATTTCTTTTTAGAACATCGTTTTTCGTTATTGGACAACAAGCTTGATGTAACTCCTGGGGTCGCCATAAACTACTTTTCTGAATTTGATTTTAACGCTTTCCCTGGAATTGATTTAGGCTACCACATTAATGATTCTTTCAGAGTTTACGCAAATGCTGGTTATACTTACAGAGTTCCAACATATAACGATTTGCACTATGTTGGACGACAGGACATTGGAAACGAAAATTTAGTCCCTGAACGTGCAATCTCAGAAGAAATTGGACTCAAATATTTTGGTAACAAACTTACCGCATCAGTGGCCTTTTTCAACAGAGATTCCGACAACTTAATAGATTACACCAAAGAAAATGAGGACGATAAGTGGCAGTCTAACAACTTGAAAAGGTTAAATTCTAATGGTATAGAAGCGCAGCTGTCTTCTCCTTTCAAATTGGGCCAGTATACACAAAGCCTAAGCCTAGGATACACCTATTTGAATGAAGATTTAGGGACTGTAAAATCTAATTTCTCAAAGTATATTATTAATTCTTTAAATCAACACCTCACGGCAAATATAAAAACACAGTTTTCGAAAAATTTCTCTCAAAGTGTCGTTTATAAATTTGCAGACAGGGCTAATGGGGAGAACTATAGCGTAGTAGATGTTCAACTGAAATTAATGATCAATACACTAGAACTTACATTGACTGGAAATAATATCTTTAATGCCTCATATATAGAAACGGGTATCGTACCAATGCCGAAAGGTAATGTTTTAGTTGGGTTGCGAGCTTTTTTGTAACTGAGGTCTTTTCCTCTAAAAAATCTGGTTGATTTTATCATAAACCAAATGTGCTTCCCAGCCACGGTACAACAGATAATCAGCCAACTTTTTCCGCTTTTTTGCTATAGAACCTCCTGTAATGGACTCCGCTTTTTTGTGCACGAGCGCTTCAAAAGTTGCCTTATAATCTGTCTCTGAAATTTGGCCTAAGGCTTTTTGGATAAGAAATTTTGAAATGTTTCTTTGCTTAAGTTCAGAAGCAAGGCGACGGCGGCCCCATTTTTTAATTTTAAATTTCCCACGAACAAAAGCCATACTAAATCGCTCTTCGTTTAAAAAATCTCCCTCGATCAGTGCAATAATAATTTGCTCAGATGCCTGAGAAATCATACGCATCTCTTTGAGCTTTTGAGCAACTTCTTTATGACAGCGGTCTTGATAAGCACAATAACTTTGAAGTTTAGCCAAAGCTTCCTCAACAGTATATGTCTTTTTTGAAGAGTACATTAGTTTTTGTAGGTAATGGAGAAAATCAAATTTGTGCCTGGCCCGTTAATTCCAGAAGCATATGGACGATAGCCCTCATTTGATATATTTTCTATGCCTCCAACAAATGAAATAGTATCATTGAATTCATATTGTGTTCGAAAATTAAACGTTATCCAAGAAGGAACACAAGGGTTTCCATTAGAGTCAAGAGCAAATAAATGAGGAGAAAGTTCGCTTGAAATATCACTCCGACTAAGGCCTGAATTATAATTTAAATAGCCGTCTAGAGTTATCTTGTTGTGCTTCCATATAATATGGGTATTGCCGAATGCAGGCGCAACATGACGTACAGGAACATTATCGTTGTTTGTGTTTCTTTGCTGCCCTTTGGTTAAACTAAATTGAGACCTTAACTCCAAGGCTCTAGAAAAACGTGCGTTTAACCCGAATTCAAAGCCATAAATCCAAGCCTTCGAGGAGTTTTGAATACTTTGTGTTGTGCTTATCTCTCCGTCGTAGATAAGTTGAGATAAGCCGTTAACAACATAATGATCTCTAATCATGGCGTTATCCAAATAAGTATAATATGAAGATATGTCTAGCAGTAAAGAGTCATCAAAATTCATGTTCAGGCCAAGTTCGGCCCCATAGGCATACTCAGGCTTCAAATTTGGATTTGGCAAAACTACAACACCAGGCTGCGAGTCAAAAACTTTTCCGACATCGTCAATGTTCGGGGCGCGAAAGGCTGTAGATGTATTTAGCTTCCATAATAATGTCTTGCTCTGTTCCCATGTAATTCCAGCAGTAGCGGTCAATGCACTTGTGTCGAGGTTTAAATCTGTAAAAGGGAGGGCGTAAAATTGTGTATTGCTGGATAAGTCTGCATTAATATTAATTATATTGTATCTAATTCCAGACTGAAAAGTAAATTTATTTGTTGGTTTGTATTTTAAACTTAGGTAGGATGCTAAACTACTCCACTGCGAATCATCTGGATAACGTGAAGCTATTCGTTCTACAGAACTATTCTCTAAGTTAATAGACAGTCCTTCGGAATTAATTTTATTGTAAATATATTCAGCGCCATAAGAGATATTCAATTTGTCTGTTATGGTTTTATCTAAGTCAAGATTTAGAGAAACGGCCTGAACCTTTTCGGTTCGGTTTTTTTGATTTAAATCGTTAAACTTTCGACTTATTCGGCTTTCGCCAAAATTCTGATAGGCAATTGTTGTTTTTATTTTGTCATACAGATTGGATTTACTGCTTAGCTTTGTCAATTGGAAATTTGCTAGGAGCCACTGTTGTGGGCCATAACTCCACTCGGCATATTTGAGAGTTTGGTCTGTGTTTTGAAGTGCTAAACGGTCATATCTAGGGATGTCTGAAGTGGTTGCGTAATGGAGGCCAAAATCTAGGTTTAGGGATTCCGAGGGCTTGTATAATATCTTTTGTGCAGCGTGAAATTGACTGTAATTTGTGAACTTTTGAATACGAGGGTTGTGGTTAGGCATTATTATATCCTGACCATTTTGCTGAGTTACATAAAATGGGGTTAAATATTGTTGAATATCTGTACTGCCCATTCTCAAATCACCAAAATCAGAAAAACTCATGCTTGTATGAAAACCCCATTTGTTGAGGCCTATGTTGAGGCCTACTTGGGCTGTTTTTTCATTATTCGCAGATGAATACCTAACATTGCCTTTGGCCGAAACTTGAGGGGAATTCAATTGGGATAATTCTGGAGTTGTTGTGTAAAAATTCATGACACCTCCAATAGCATCGCTGCCGTATATTACAGATCCGGCACCCAAAATAACTTCAGTGTTTTGAATATTAAATGGATTTATCGAAATGACGTTTTGAACATTTCCACCTCTAAAAATAGCGTTATTAAGGCGTACGCCATCTACAGTGATGAGAACGCGATTTGTTGAAAATCCCCGTATCATGGGGCTACCTCCACCAAGTTGACTTTTCTGGACAAAAACACCAGCACTATGGGCTAAAAGATCAGCAGAAGTTTGAGGAGTTGTTTGTTCGATCTCTTGTGCATCGATGCTGATGATTTTTTGAGGAACTTCCTTTTTACTTTGTTCGAATTTTGAAGCTGAAATGACAATTTCATTAAGATTAGTGGATTTAGGGGTAAGAAAAATCGTGTCTCCTATCTTAGATTTCAAGATAGATTCTCTGTGGTAAGAAATGTGCTGAAAATAAATACGTTCAAAGCTCTGAAAACGGGATAAGGAAATTTGCCCCTCAAGGTTAGATATATTTGTTTTCGTTTTAACCAAATTAAAAATAGCAACACCAGCAATAGGATCTAAGTTAGTTTCGTCTACAATTGTAACTTGCTGCGCGGATAAATTCCACAAAAAAACACATAAAATACAACTATAAAAATGCTTCATTTTAATTAAAAACTTGATTCAAAATAGATAGGGATTTTGGCGGCTTGAACCCTTGCAAATGTAATTTAAAATACAGTAATATCATATTCAATAGATCTTGCTTTTCAGTAGCATTCATTGGATGAGTCTTTAATTCATCAAATTTCGTACCTAATACCGTATTGAATAAAATTAATTTTTGGCCATAGATACAATAAGGGCTATTGTCCATGGCTTGGAATTTTCCTTCTTCTAGATTAAAATACGGCAAATTCATCTTGTTTAGTTCAGGAAAGAATCCTAAGTATTTTGTCAAACCCATAAGAAACTTGTGGTGAAAGATACTGCTGTGGTCTATCGTATCAAACCATAAAAATGTTGTCTCTATATACGAAAAAAGTGAAGAGTTAGCCTCCTCTTCCTTGAGAACAGCACTTAATATTTCAGCCAAGAATATTACAACGGTCGACTTTAATATAGTAGTGTGTAGAGATTGAAATGAATGTAGTAAGCGAATATTTTTAAAATAATGTAGATCTCTGTTGTTCTTGTAATCAAGTTCAATTTGCAACATTGATAAGGGTTGAAAATATGCAGGCTTGAGTTTACCTTTTTTAGACGAAAAAGCACTTTTAACCACAAAGCTCACAATGCCTTTAGCTTCCAAATAGCATTTGACAATAAGGTCATTGTCTTTGTATTTAAGCTTTGAAAGCACTATGGCTTTTGTCGAAATAATCATTGGCGTACAATCATGATTTTAAGCACTTTAGTTTCAAAATTATCTAGGTCTGATAGCAATACCACATACACCCCTGAAGCGACTGTATTATTTGCTAAGTTTTTTCCATTCCAATACGCTGTCCCTCCGTCTATTTCTAAATTATAGCCTTTGAACCGTAGATTGGTGTTGGATTCTGCCTCGGCCACCAAATTTCCAGTTACATCAGTTATTTTTATGTTAACATTCTCGCTTAGGTTTTTAATTTTTACTTTATCAACTGATAAATTAAACCCTGGACGTACTGGATTTGGATATACAAAAACATCTTCCAAAGAATCGGAAGGGCTAGAACCTCCAGCTTTAAAAGAAACTAAACCTCTTGAAGTCCCAAAATATATGGTTCCGTCATTTTCATTTTGAGTCATTGTTATTACAGTGTTGGAGGGCAATGGAGAATTCTGTTTTGTGAAATGATAAATTGTTTTTTGACCATCAGCACTCAAATAAAAAACTCCTGCATCTGCCGTTGAAATCCATTTGTTATTTGAGCCGTCAACGATGATTTCAGTAATGAATTGAAGTTCCAAAAGTTCTTTTGGGATTCCCTCTTCTAAAATTATAATCGGCTCTGTCCTTAAAACATCTTCAGTGAAAAAATTAGCCGTATTATACAAAATCCTCAACCCTTTGTACGTTCCAATCCAAAGCACATTGTTATTGTCTAAGGCTAGAGCCTTAATATGGTTTATGGGAAGGTTTGCAGTATCTTCACCCTCGACCTGTCGAATCAAATTTCCGTTTTCGTTAAACCCTATCACTCCATTGCTGTAACTTCCAATCCATTTAGTCCCGTTTGGCCCAAGAACCAAAGCACCAAATCCATTTTCATCATAAATTGGGTCCTCGATGATAGCATCAAAGCTATAAGTCTGCCATTGATTTGTGGCAGGGTTGTACTTTTTCAATGGTTTATCTACTAAGCTTGTAAGGCTCCAAAGGTAGCCCTGATCATCAAACTGTAAACCCGAAACTCGAATACTTTTATAATTTGGAGCGCCAGCAAGTACTAAAGATTGTAAAGGGCTATTGGTTTCATCATAGAATACCATAGATTCATTTTTCTGAAAATCTAAGAGACCACTGTGAAACGAACTTATAAAAACCTGGTTGGCATTTACGGGGTTTACAGCAATTGCATTTAAATTATATATAGGTTTTTGAATTAGTTCCTGAATACTGTCGTAAGTGATATTGTTCCATTTTTCATTTTCGTAATAACTAAAACCATGTGTTTTTAATGGGCTGGGGTTAAAGTCCTGATCATAATCTCCATAAGTAACCCAAAGATTTTCATACGCGTATTTTAAAGCAAATGGAGTGTTGAGCAATGGCCCGTCTGGGCAAATTTCTTCAAAAGCATTAGGCATTTCTAGAGAAGACTTTAAAACCCCTAGATTTTCAGAGCCAATAAACATTGATTGATCAATGAATTGAGCTGTTGTAAAGTTAGTATTATATTGCGGCGAAGCCGAATAAGTGGTTTCGAGAATTAAGCCCGTTCGGTAATTAAATACATTGTCTTTAGTAATCACTTGCAAATTATCTCCACTAGATTTGAAATCAACGACTGTTTCAGAAAAAATTAATGACTGTTCTAGGTTAGAACCATCCAATCGATACAATTTATCATCTGATTTTAAGGTATAAAGGTTATTATCAAGAGAATTTAGTGCCAAAAAGTTGCCAGAAAATAAGGTGTCCCAAAATTGAAAATCAACTAGATTTGGATTGTCTACATCTGCCGCTTTTAAACCTGAATCGGTAGCAGCATACAACACGCTATTCAAAACAAAAGTTTCATTAACCTGAACCTGTGAACCATTTGCGCCAATGTAAAAAGTGTCTCCAAACTCTAAAGCTCCTAAATCATAAATAGAAATGCCATAGTTAGTTGCAATATATACAACATTGTTGGACTCGTAAAAATGATTTATCTGTTTATTATCCGGCGGGATGGTCGTTTTATTTAAAATATCTACAACTTTTAAAACCTCATTAGTAGTTAGATTAAAAACCTCAATGAGTCCTGTTCTGTATCCAATAATCAAAAGATCATAATCATTGCTAAAGTGAAAAGTTGTGATAAATTCTCCAGATAATCCGTCAATTGTGGTTAGAGTTTCAATTTCGTTAGTCAAAAGATTATAAGAAAACAAAGCATTTTCACTGGCAGCATATATTTTATCACCCCCAGATACAAGAGCCTTAATATCCGTGTAAGAAAAAAATCCTTGCCAAGCTTCAATATTAGTAACTTGCCCAAATGATTGCTTTACAAGAGATAAAACTAAAATTATGAAGATTTGTGGTTTCAAAAATATAAATTTTATCAAATATATTTATATCTAACGACAAAACACGGTATTATTATGCATAAACAAAAAAAGCTTCTACTCTGTAGAAGCTTTTTAGTTTTGTGATAAAGAAAATTAGACTACCCCTTGGGCCAGCATCGCATCGGCAACTTTAACAAAGCCGGCTATATTTGCTCCTTTTACATAATCAATATATCCCGTTTTATCGTCTTTACCGTACTTGATACATTTGTCGTGGATATTACCCATAATTTCTTTGAGCTTGTCATCTACCTCTTTTCTTGTCCAGTTATAACGCAATGAGTTTTGGGTCATTTCTAATCCAGAAGTGGCCACACCGCCAGCGTTTGAGGCTTTCCCTGGTGCAAATAAAATTTTTGCTCTTTGAAATAGAACTATTGCTTCCTTAGTTGATGGCATATTAGCACCTTCGCTAACACAAACACAACCATTGTCGAGAAGTATTTTAGCATCGGATTCATCAAGTTCATTTTGTGTTGCACAAGGTAGGGCTATATCGCAAGGCTCGCCCCAAGGCGTTTTATTAGCAAAAAACCGGGCGTTTGGATAAGCCTCCACATATGCGCTAATGCGTCCACGTTTGTTATTTTTAAGGTCCATCACGTAGGCCAGCTTCTCTTCATCAATTCCGTTGTTGTCTACAATATAGCCCGATGAATCTGAGAGAGTAATGACTTTACCTCCAAGTTGAAGAGCTTTCTCTGCCGCAAATTGAGCTACATTTCCAGACCCTGATATTGTGACCGTTTTACCCTTAATATCATTTCCTTTAGTTTGCAACATTTTTTGTGCAAAATAGACAGTTCCATAACCTGTTGCTTCTGGCCGGATAAGAGAGCCACCCCAAGTCACCCCTTTGCCCGTGAGCACGCCTGTGAATTCGTTTTTTAATTTCTTATACATCCCAAACAGAAATCCAATCTCGCGTCCACCTACGCCAATATCTCCTGCTGGTATGTCCGTATTTGGCCCAATATGACGAAATAATTCGCTCATAAAAGCATGGCAAAAGCGCATAATCTCGTTATCACTTTTTCCTTTGGGATCAAAATCGCTTCCTCCTTTTCCACCACCCATTGGAAGGGTTGTCAAACTATTTTTAAACACTTGTTCAAAGGCCAAAAACTTTAGAATACTCATATTGACCGAAGGGTGAAAGCGCAAGCCTCCTTTATATGGGCCAATAGCCGAGTTCATCTGAATTCGGTATCCTCTATTGACTTGGATTTCCCCTGAGTCATCAACCCAGTTTACTCTAAACATCACTGCGCGCTCAGGTTCTACCATGCGCAAAAGAATATTCTTACCGTGATAAATATCGTGCTGTACAATGTAAGGAATCACTGTTTCTGCAACCTCTTCAACAGCTTGCAAAAATTCTGGTTCAAGACCATTTCTTTGACGCACTAAATCTAAAAATCCTTCAATTTTGTGTTTCATTTAATTTAGTTTTAAGTATACAAATTGTACTACAAATATATAATATCTTAAAAAATAAATTAATATTTTTTTGAATTCGTAATTTTAGCTGCAAAACGAGTATAAATATTGCGAATAATTCAAATATTTAAACCTTATTAGAATTAATAAATCAATTATGCTCCATGCAGCGCTTGCCTGAGATCTTCGATGAGGTCTTGTTCGTCTTCAATTCCAACACTCAGCCGAATTAAAGAATCGACAACGCCTGTTTTTTCACGTTCTTCTTTTGGAATACTTGCATGTGTCATGCTCGCAGGATGTCCTGCCAAGGACTCTACGCCCCCCAAAGACTCTGCTAGAGTAAAGACTTTAAGGCGTTCCACTACCTTGATCGCTTCTTCATAATTGTTCCCTTTCGTGGTGAATGATAACATGCCCCCAAAATCATTCATTTGATCTTTTGCAATATGATGATTGGGGTGGGTTTCTAAACCAGGCCAATAAACATTTTCTACCTTTGGATGCTGTTGTAAAAACATGGCTACAGCACGTCCATTTTCACAATGGCGTTGCATACGAACATGCAATGTTTTTATTCCTCTTAATACCAAAAAACTATCTTGAGGACCACAAACGGCGCCACTTGCATTTTGGATAAAATACAATTGATCTGCTATGCTTTTATCTTTTACAGCCAAAGCACCCATCACGACATCACTATGCCCGCCAAGGTATTTAGTTGCAGAGTGCATGACAATGTCTGCGCCAAGATCTAAAGGCTGTTGAAGATAGGGTGTAGCAAAAGTGTTGTCTACTGCCAATAGAATGTTGTACTTTTTAGCTATGGAGGAAACTGCTTTGATATCAATTATATTAAGCATAGGGTTAGTAGGCGTTTCAACCCAAATCAACTTTGTTTTTGAGGTAATATTTTTTTCAATTTCACTAATGTTTTCCATTCCAACAAAATGAAATTTTATCTGAAACTTTTCAAATACTTTCGTGAATAGCCTATAGGTTCCTCCATATAGATCATTAGTAGAAATCACCTCATCACCTGGGCTTAAAAGCTTGATTATAGCGTCAATAGCTGCTAATCCTGAACCAAAAGCTAATCCATAATCCCCGTTTTCTATACTAGCAAAAGATTGCTCTAGCGCATGTCGGGTAGGGTTGTGGGTGCGAGAATATTCATACCCTTTATGTCCTCCTGGGGTCGTTTGCGCGTAGGTAGATGTTTGGTAAATCGGCGGCATTACAGAACCGTATGCTTTATCTGGAGCTTGACCTCCATGAATAGTTTTTGTATTGAATTTCATTGTTTATTAATTTGAAAATTTTATGAGATAATACTGTTTTTCATTGCTAATATATAGCCCAAATGAATGCCTTCGTGAAAATTATTAAATTCAATGGCTTCTTCTACATTAGTAAGAGTGCTTTTAGTTGATACCGTGTAGGAGTTGTATGACGTAAAGCGTCCTGCATCGTAATCCTTTTGAGTTTGTTCAATGGTTGAAAATAATAGCTTTTTTAGGTGCTCTACCTCATGTTGGGTAGCGCCGCGTTCTGTTTTGGTTCCTTTTCGAAAGGCATCTACTAAGTCCGAACCAATGAGCATAGGTACATCAGAAAGCTTGTAGACTAGTAATTGCTGAGTGACCACCACATGAATAATATTCCAATATATTGAATTGCGGTATCCATCAGGAACTGTATTAAGCTGACTTAAACTAAAATCGACTAAAAACCGATGTAAAATTGCTCTGTTTTTTAGGGTAATATCAAAACTCCTATTCATAATTAAAATTAAATACTTCAGAAGTTAATTTAGAAATGATTTTCTTTGTAAAAGTAATGAAACAATCGCATGAAAAAAATCTATTACCTCAAAAGTTGCAATACATGTTTACGCATCCTAAAATCCTTGGCGCTTTCTAATAAGTTTGAGCTCCATGACATCAAAGAAAACCCACTTATATCATCAGATTTAGAACATCTTAAAACACTTGCTGGCAGCTATGAAGCACTATTCAGTAGACGGGCAAAACTGTACGGAGAAATGGGCCTAAAAAATGAATCTCTTACAGAACGTGATTACAAGCACTATATCCTGAAACATTATACTTTTTTAAAACGCCCGATCTTGGTGATAGAACAGCAAATTTTTATAGGGAATAGTCCAAAAACTATTGCAGCCGCAAAATTAGCTCTTGCACATGAATAGCCGAGGTAATGCACTTGTTGCGCTTATTTTAGTGCAATTGTTTTATGGGGTGACATTTACTTTTGCCAACGACGTAATTGTAGGTGGGCACATTATGCCTTTTGGGTTTATCCTGTTAAGAGTCACTTGTGCCGCCATTTTATTTTGGTTGTTTAGCCTTTTGGTTCCTAGTAAAAAAATTGCGCGTAGTGATTTCCCAAAATTGCTTGCTGCTGCCTTTTTTGGTGTGGCTTTAAATATGTTGGCTTTTTTCAAGGGCCTTCAGTACACCACGCCCATCAATGGGTCTGTAATCATGATTACTGTTCCTATTATTGTTTTGATATTATCCGCTATCATATTAAAAGAGCGCATTACAGGATTAAAGGTACTTGGGGTTATGTTGGGCCTCTCTGGAGCTTTGGTGCTGAGCTTGTATGGGCAGTCATCTGAGTTTGGTGAAGATATTTTATTGGGGAATTTCTTAATTTTCATAAATGCAGCTTCATATAGCTATTATTTAATTTTAATAAAAAAACTGACTGCAAAATACCATCCTTACGACTTTATAAAATGGCTGTTTTTATTTGGTTCCATTATGGTTTTTCCTTTCGGATACAGCGAATTAAGTGTTGTAGAGTGGGGAAGTTTTCCGGCCTACATTTGGTTTTCAATTGGATTTGTAATTGTCTTCGCAACCTTTGGTACTTATTTGTTAAATCCAATGGCCTTGCGAAATTTAAAGGCCACAACTGTGAGCACGTTCTTATACCTCCAACCTATCTTTGCCGGCTTATTCGCTGTATTTATGGGTAGCGATCAAATAGATACAGTAAAAGGGTTGGCCGCTCTATTAATTTTTATTGGTGTATATTTAGTAACCAAAAAATAATCTTTTTGAAGACCTCTTTTTTTACATCCATAGACCAGCTAGACGATAGCTTTTTAGAGAAAATCAATCCCAATGCTAGTGTATATTTTTCACGCCACTTACTTTACGGATTTGAGGCTTCAAATACAGATGTTGAGGTGCGTTATGTCTGTATCTCAAAAAACAATAACCCTCAGGCACTCGCCTTAGTACAAATCGTTGATTTGAGCGTTGATGTGATTCTAAAAAACATTAAAGTGTCTGAGCGCTTTAGACAAATATTAAATCTATTTTTTTGCAACGACCATATAAAAATCATGTTCTGTGGGAATGTATTTTTAAGTGGTGAACATGGCATTAGTTTTGCTCCAAATTGCAATCGAAAATTAATAGCTGCTGAAATTGGAACAGCTTTAGACGAAATTGCCAAATCAGTTCGGCCGTTGCATGCTATTTTTATCAAAGATTTTCAAACCTCAGCCTTGGAATACACCTCGTCATTTGAACATTTTGGCTTCACCAATATAAAAGTAGAGCCAAATATGATAATTACACTAAAGCAAGATTGGACAACTTTTGATGAATACAAGGCGGCGCTAAAATCTAAGTATAGAGTAAAAGCCAATAAAGCAGACGCAAAAAGCGAGCTCTTAGAACTACGTGCTTTTTCTCAAAATGACATAGAAATTTACAAAGATGAGCTTCAAAATTTGTATCAAAATACCATTGATAACGCGAACTTCAACGCACAAGTTTTAGACCTAAATACTTATATAAAGCTAAAAAATACTTACAAAGATGATTTTATTGTTCAGGGCTATTTTTTGAACGATAAAATCGTTGGTTTCCTATCCGCTTTAGTAAACAAAAAAGATCTTGATGCGCATTTTATCGGATTAGAATATGATTTAAACAAAACCTACGCAATTTATCCCAGGATCCTCAACGATTATATCCGCCTTGGACTAGAGAAAAACGTAGAAAGCATCAACTTGGGGCGAACTGCGTCTGAAATAAAAACAACTATTGGTGCAGAGCCCTTGGAGTTAAGTTGTTACATAAAGCATAAAAACAAATTCATTAATAGATTGATTCAGCCCTTTTTCAGAAGAATTCAAATCAAAAGCTTCAAACAACACAGCCCATTTAAATAGTGCGCGCTTTTCTGTATCTTTGAGCCATAAATTTAACAACAAGGCATGATACACTCGATGACTGGATATGGTAAATCTGTACTAGAATTGCCCACAAAGACCATTCGATTAGAATTGAAATCGCTCAACAGTAAATCATTGGATTTGAATATGCGCATGCCCTCCATGTACCGCGCAAAAGAATTAGAACTTCGTAAACTTATTGGGCTGCAATTGGGGCGTGGCAAAGTTGATTTTAGCCTTTATGTTGAATTTAATAAAGGAGAGGCGCCCGCAAAAATTAATGTTGAAGTAGTAAAAAGTTATATGGGTCAACTTCAAGGCATATCATCTGCAGCGCCTTTAGAGTTATTAAAAATGGCCGTTAAAATGCCCGACGCTTTAACCACAGAGCGAGAAGATATTGACCCAAAAGAATGGAAGCTTATATCTAGCGAATTAAGTGTCGTTTTGGACCGTGTTGAAGAATACCGAAAAGATGAAGGGGCTGTGCTTAAAACCGACTTTCTCAAACGAATATCTAATATTGATGCTCTTTTAAAATCCATCATTGATATCGACCCTGAGCGTATAGAACATGTGCGCGATCGCCTCAACAAAGGAGTCGCAGACTTAAAAGAAAAGGTTGATCAAAATCGATTTGAGCAAGAACTTATTTATTACATAGAAAAACTAGATATAACAGAAGAAAAAATCCGTTTAAAAAACCATTTAGATTATTTTAATAAAACATTAAACTCTGATGATTCCAATGGGAAAAAGCTAGGATTTATCAGTCAAGAAATTGGTAGAGAAATCAATACTATTGGCTCTAAAGCCAACTTTGCTCCTATGCAAAAACTCGTCGTACAAATGAAAGACGAACTTGAAAAAATAAAAGAACAATTGCTCAACGTACTATAAATATGTTCAACGGTAAACTCATTGTGTTTTCAGCTCCTTCAGGCTCTGGCAAAACTACTATTGTCAAACACCTCTTGAAACAAGAAGCGTTAAACCTCGCCTTTTCTATTTCGGCAACTTCGCGGGAAAAGAGAGGAGATGAAATTGATGGGAAAGACTACTATTTTTTATCCACTGAAAACTTTAAAAAACACATCAAAAGAAGCGACTTTTTGGAGTGGGAAGAAGTTTATCGTGACAATTTTTATGGCACACTAAAAAAAGAAGTTGAGCGAATCTGGGCCATGGGCAAACATGTTATTTTTGATATTGATGTTTCTGGCGGATTGCGCATCAAAAAGAAATTCCCAGAAAAAACACTTGCGGTATTTGTAAAACCCCCAAGCATAGATGAGCTCAAAATAAGATTGAAAAAACGTCAAACAGAATCTGAAGACAAAATCAATATGCGGATTTCAAAAGCTTCTGCAGAGCTTGCTACCGCTCCTCTTTTTGATTGCATCATCGAAAATGAAGTTCTAGATAACGCTAAAAAAGAAGCGTATTCAACGGTTTTAAAATTTATTGAATCTCAGAAAATAAAATGAAAGTAGGTCTCTATTTTGGTACGTTCAACCCAATTCATGTGGGGCACCTCATCATTGCCAATCACTTTGCAGAACATTCCGATTTGGAAGAGGTTTGGTGTGTAGTCACTCCGCAAAACCCCTTTAAAACAAAACAGAGTGTTTTAGACAATCACCAACGCCTAGAAATGGTATATTTAGCCACTAAAGAGTATCCAAAAATAAAACCCAGCGATATTGAATTTCAACTCCCTCAACCCAACTACACAGTGCACAGCCTTGCTTATTTAGAAGAAAAATACCCCAAGCATGAGTTTGCGCTCATCATGGGAGAGGATAATTTAGCGTCTTTACCTAAATGGAAAAATGCTGAGGTTCTCTTAGACCGTTATCCTATTTATGTCTATCCTCGAAAAATAGAACAATCGTATGCTGCTGTTGATTCAAAAGGAACCATAATAAAAGTAGACGCGCCCATCATTGAGATTTCTTCATCATTCATAAGAAAATCCATAAAATCAGCTAAGAATATAAGACCATTATTGCCAGAATCTGTTTGGGTATATTTAGATGAAATGAATTTTTATAAATAATTATGGTAAAAATTGGAGCTATAGAATTGCCTGAATTCCCATTGCTGTTGGCGCCGATGGAAGATGTTAGTGATCCGCCTTTTCGGGCGCTATGCAAAGAACAAGGTGCCGATGTGGTCTACACCGAATTCATATCTAGTGAAGGTCTGATTCGAGACGCTGCCAAAAGCACAATGAAACTCGATATTTATGAAAAAGAACGCCCTGTAGGTATACAAATTTTTGGGGCCAATCTAGACAGCATGCTTCGCGCGGTTGAAATTGTAGAGAAATCAAATCCAGATATAATTGACATCAACTTTGGCTGCCCTGTTAAAAAAGTGGTCAGTAAAGGAGCTGGGGCAGGAATCTTAAAAGATATCTGCTTAATGGAAAAGCTAACTGCCGAAATGGTTAAGCGCACCCATTTACCTGTGACCGTTAAAACCCGCTTGGGCTGGGACCACGACTCAATTCGTATTGTAGAAGTTGCGGAAAGACTTCAGGACGTTGGCATAAAAGCACTGTCTATTCACGGAAGAACTCGAGCTCAAATGTACAAAGGTAATGCGGATTGGGTTCCTATTGCTGCGGTAAAAAACAATCCTAGAATGCATATCCCCATTTTTGGAAATGGAGATGTCAACTCTCCAGAACGGGCCATGGAAATGCGCGATTCTTATGGTTTAGACGGTGCCATGATTGGTCGAGCTTGTATTGGAAACCCTTGGTTTTTTAAGCAGGTAAAACATTACTTTGAGACGGGAACGCATCTGGAGCCTATAAGTATGTTCGAACGCGTCGAGGCTGCAAGACGGCATTTGAAAATGGCAATTGATTGGAAAGGGGAAGTTTTGGGTGTGCTCGAAACGAGAAGGCATTATACTAACTATTTTAAAGGAATCCCTAATTTTAAACCGTACAGAACAAAGATGGTGACGAGCGACCACAGCCAAGATGTATTTAAAGCCTTTGATGAAGTCGAAACCAAATTTGCTGCCCATCAATTTGCTTAGTCTGTAAACTGAAGTTTCTTTAAGTTCCAAGATGCTAATCTTGAAGCAATAAGACCTAAGATAAAAATCGTTAAAAAAGCGATTGCAAAATTACTCCCCTTTAGCACAACGGGGTAAGCCAAGCTTGGTGTAATCATAAGCAAATCAAAACACAGCTGAAGACCAATAACTACAGCGCCTAAAAAAAGGCCGATCAATCCCCCGATAATAGTCATTATCACCCCCTGCATAAAAAAAATATTTTGAATTTCTTGTTTGGTGGTACCAATGCTATATAAAGTCTTTAAATCGTCTTTTTTATGCAGAATCATCATGATAATTGATCCAACAATGTTAAATAACGCTATAATTAATATTAACGTAAAAATAAGATAAACCGCAAGGTGTTCGGCGTTGAGCATTTTGTATAAAGCGGCATTGAGCTGTACTCTACTTTTTATGACAATTTCATCATCAAAAATCTTTGAAAGAGCTGATCTTATTTTGGTTTCGTCTGCTCCTGGTACACTTATTAGTTCGATCGCACTTATTTTGTCTGGCTTAAAGCCAAGCAAATATTGAGCATTTTGAAGTGAAGTATAGACTCGAGAACTGTTAATTGACTCATTGATTTGAAAAAGCCCAACATTAGCCACTTTCATGCTTTTAAATGCCCCTTTGACAGACGTAATTTGTCCCGTGCCTGGTTTGGGTACGTAGATGCGTATAATCTTGGTAAGGTCGTATACGCCAAACCCTAGAGTGTTGCTGACACCCCAACCCGCAACAATCTGTTGAAGGTCTTGTGAAATCCAATCGCCGTAAGTCAAAATAGAGTCTATGGTTTTCTGTGGGTAGTGTTTGTCTACGGCTTTTAAATCAATGGCTAAATACTTGCCTTCACAGCTCAGTAGAACTTTTTCTTCAATAACTGTAGAAAATGAGGCAACCCCTTCTATTTCGCTGAGCATCTTGCGCTGTGTTGAAGACAAACTAATGTTTTTAGACTGGCTTGGCAAGACCTTAAAATCAGGGTCTGTAAAAGATGTAAACTCTAAGCTAAATGCCTTAAGCCCGTCGAAGCCCGAAAGAACTATAAATAGCGCTGCGGTTCCCAAAATTATGCCCAATCCAGCAACTAAAGTAATGTAATTAATCGCTTTGTTTTTACTTTTTGTAAACAAATAACGCTTGGCTATGTAGAGCGAAAAATTCAACTATGCTTTTTTTCTTTTTTGTAGAAGATCATCGTTAAGAATAGGGTTTTCTGTCCCTTTAAGAGATCGATCGATTTGATCAATATATTCCAAAGAATCATCGATAAAAAATAACAATTCAGGCATCCGTCGAAGCTGATGTTTGGTGCGTTGTGCCAATTCGTGTTTGATGATGGGTGCATTTGAAGAAATACCTTCAATCAGTACTTTGGCCTGCTTGATCGGAAAAATACTTAAGTACACCTTAGCAATAGACAAGTCTACAGTGACTTTGACTTGAGTTACTGAAATAATAACCCCTTGCATGCCCCCTTCTCTGGCAGCGCCTTGAAGGACTTCAACTAAATCCCGTTGTAAAACCGAGGCTATTTTCTTTTGTCTTTGACTTTCCATAGGGCAAAAATACTACAATTCTTCTGTAATTTTTCAAAAGCCTTGTTTTTTGCTTTAAATTTGTAAAAGATGAAAAAAATTGAACACATCGGTATTGCCGTGAAAGATCTTAGTAAATCTAATCGGCTTTATGCAAAATTGCTGGGGGTTGAGCACTACAAAATTGAGTGTGTAAAATCCGAAGGTGTCAATACCTCCTTTTTTAAAGTCGGCGAGAATAAGATTGAATTGCTGGAGGCGATGAGCCCAGATAGTCCAATTGCAAAATTTATAGAAAAAAGAGGAGAGGGCGTACATCATATTGCTTTTGCAGTAGACGATATTGGCGCTGAAATCGAGCGATTGAAAACAGAAGGATTTGAGCTGATTCACCACAAAGCTAAGCCTGGTGCTGATGGTAAGTTAATTGCATTTTTGCACCCAAGATCATCTGGCGGAGTACTTATAGAACTGTGTCAAGACATGGATAATAAAGAATAGATTTCTTTTCATAATTTTAAAAATGGTTGTAATATTGCAGCCACTTTGGTCCCATAGCTCAGTTGGTTAGAGCATCTGACTCATAATCAGAGGGTCCTTGGTTCGAGCCCAAGTGGGACCACCCTTAAAGCCCTTCTTAATTGAGGGGTTTTTTGTGCCTTAACATTACTTCAAATTTAGTGAAAAAACACAACAACTGTCTCATTACTGGCAGTAAATAGGCAGTTAATTCTTCTTCTTTTGACACTTAATAGCATGTTTTTGACTGTGCTTCTTGTACAAGTCAGGGTATTTGTCCTCTATTATCTTCTTGAGCTTTAAAAACTCTGGTTTACCTATAAACTGCCTTTTGTATTTGCTGGGATGGTTAACAATATTCCACAGTTCTAGGGGTGAATCAGACATAAGCTTCCTTACATTATGGTATGTTCCATTAATCTTAACAGCTGACTTAGCTGTTTTATGTCTACTCAAGGTCAATGGTTTGAGTGGTTTAAAATTCTTCATATAAATTGTGTTTTGCTCCAAAGGCACATGTTAAAGTAGTCTATGTGTATACACACAACTTTCACAGCAACTAAAGTAGACCTGCAAGTTAATTACGGTGAAAATAGCATACAAATTTCTAGAGCGTAAATTATTCACATGTGGATAAATAAAATAACTAATTTAGTTAGTTTGCTAAATGCTGTTCTGTGATTAAATAACGTGTGTTGTTATTAAGTAGTGTACACACTCCCACCAAAACACCTATTTTTGAACTCAACTTTATCAAACTGGGTAATAAATTATAAATATAGCATTAAGTTAGTGTGTGTAGGTGATGAGTCCCCTCCCCACAAAGACCCCCTCACAACATAGAGAATAGGGGGTATTCCCTCCCTTGATTAAGAGATATAGCCCAACTTATAATTTTTAGATGTAACAACATTAATGTAGATTAATTCAATATGTACTTCTGTATATCCATAAACTTATATGTATCAATCCTGTACTATTTTTTCACTAAAAATTCATTAACTTAGAACTCTAAATTTAACTTTTATGAGACTACTATTATTACTCCTATCGTTTTCAAGCTTTGTTATTGCCCAAACACCAGCTGTTGTTCAGCAGGACCTGATGAATTTTGAACCAGGCGAGCTTATTGTAAAGCTCAAAGATGATGTAGATGCTGGGGTGTACTATGAGGCAAATGGTAAGGCCATGTCTAACTTCAATATTGGTGAGCTCCTAGGCATAGAAGAAAAGGTAGCATCCTCAAAAGTGATGTTTCATCAAAACAGTATTGAGTCTAGTATTCAAAATCAAAAGCGATTGGCAGCTCAGTATGCAGCTCAGGCAGCAGCAAATCCTAACAATGGATATCAGCCAGAACCACCAAAAAGTATGAAAAATGTCTTTGTGATTACCACCACAAATGAACAGGAAAACATCCCAATGCTTGTGGAAGAATTAAAAAACAATCCTAATGTGGACTATGCAGAACCTAATTACATTTATGGGATTGACGACTTTGAAATAGGAGAAATTATCACAGCAGAACAGGCGAGTAAAATGACTTCTTCAAACAGCAGTAGCACCATAGAGGTAGATGACCCACTTTACTCCTCGCAATCTAACATAACAGCTACTAACATTGATGATGTATGGAACCAATACACCACAGGGGATGGCTCACAAGTGATTGCTATATTAGACACAGGAGTAGATTATACGCACCCTGATTTGGAGGCTAATATTTGGATTAATGAAGCAGAACTTAATGGCGTGGAGGGTTATGATGATGATGGTAATGGTTATGTAGATGACATAAGAGGTTGGGATTTTATTAATATCGATAACGCACCCTTAGATGATAACATGCACGGAACACACGTTGCAGGAATAGCAGGTGCTGTTGGAAATAATGGTATAGGAATAGCAGGTGCTGCATGGGATGTAAAACTCATGCCGATTAAAGTGTTTCAATCAACAGGACAGGGGAACTCAACAAATATTGCAGCTGGAGTGGAGTATGCTTCGAATAACGGTGCAACTATTATAAATATGAGCTTTGGATCCTATGCTGAGTCATTTACATTAAAATCAGCTTTGGAGAATGCTTATACAACATCCACATTAGTGGCTGCAGCTGGAAATGATTTTGTTCCTTTAGGGCCCTGTGGCCTTTGTGGTGTTTTTTACCCAGCTGCATATAATTATGTTTTAGGAGTTGAAGATTTTCAGGGCACATATGATAATTTTGATAATAATAATCCTATTTTCACTCAATACTCAGAACTTTTTAATTATGAATTACAAGCGCCAGGAACATCAATTATGAGCACCATACCAAATGGAGGATATGCCACGTTGACAGGCACCTCTATGGCTACACCCCTAGTAGCAGGAGGAGTTGCTTTATATAAGCAACAAAAACCCGAAGACTCTGGTGAATTAATGACAGGAACATTAATTAATACATCTACCCCAAATATAGACTTTTTATCTGCTGTTGAAACTGAACCCTACCCACTTATGGCTGTTATGCTAACTACCACAAGAGACACTATTAATAATCAAAATGGTAATGGGTTTATTGAGCCTGAAGAGACTATCGAGATTTTACCAACAGTTAAAAATTACTGGGGCCCAACAGAAGATGTTAGAGTTGGGATCGAATTCGCTGAGTTTGAAGACCAAACTAAGGCCACTATTATTCAAAATGAAATACAAATTGGGAGTATTTCGGCCTATGCAACTCTACAAGATTTAGAGGAAACTTTAAAAATTACGATTTCAGAGTCTGTTGCAAACAATGTTGATATTAAATTTGTATTAACAGCTTGGTCAGGACCTGATCAAGAATATATGTCTGAACCAGTAGAATTTGTAATCAATGTTAAAAATTCTGTTTTGCTATATGGAATAATCGACGAGGATATGACTTTAACTTCTGACAAAGAATATCTTGTGCCGTCTCAATTAGTTTTAGATAATGCACACCTAACTATTGAACCTGGTACAACTATTTCAATTTCTGATAATGTCGGAATTAAATTAGTTAATGGGTCAAAGATAACCGCGTTAGGGCTAAATGATAATAAAATATATTTTGTTGCGGAAAATAGTTATTGGACAGGATTTGATTTTGCAGGAAGTGATATCGAGTGGCAGTTTGATTTTTGTGAGTTTAATAATTTTCGGAGATATTGGCATGAACCAAATAGTATTGAAACCAATTTTACAAGAAACTCAGTATTTTTTGATAACGTATTTTTAACTGATGGCTATACCATGGTAAGATTTATTTTACCCAGAAGCACTTTTTCTTTTAATAATATTATCGATAACAACATGAAAGAGGGAGGTGTTTTAGATTATAGCCAATCTATTTTTTATGAAGGTGAAGAAGTGTTTTCTCGAACCACTCATAATAATGTTATTGGGAACAGAGCTCCTGCAGCACCGTATCCTGTTGGAGGAAGATATTCAAGTGGATATTATCTATATGGAGGAATTCATAATTATAATCTTGATTCTGAAAATCATATTGGTAATTCGATTAACAATACTATCGATAAATGGACTGAAAATGTTAATGGAGAGTCAGGTTCATATTTGCCATACATTGCAAATCTTCATGGTTCAAGCTCTGGGGATGGTGTATCAAACACACCAAGAGTTTATATTGGAACCTCTGTTGAAGAAACTATGAGATCAAGAGTAAGAGATTTTTTAAGACCTATTGAAACAAATGGAAATGTCCCTATTAATGTAATAAATTTATCTAATGTTGATGATACCCCTGACCCACTAGCCCATGGTATTGTATGGAAAGTTGAGGTTAATGGCTTTGATGCCCAGGATGAATATGCGCTATTAGATCCTCTTGGAGTAGGCACACATGAGTTTAAAGTTTATTTCAATCGCGAGATGGACACTTCAGTTAACCCTCAGGTTTCCTATGGTGTCACCATTCCTTATAATCAGAAAATTATAACTGAAACAGGCACATGGTCAGATGCTGGTAAGGTCTATACAGTTGTTCACGAAATCAAAATTAGTGGTGCAGATGGGATTAATAGAATCCGAGTTCAAGATGCTCAGGATTTGGATTACTTTAAAATTCCTGTAGAAGACAGTCGTTTTAATTTCTTATTACAATCCGCAGGATCCGCCTCTACAGGCTTTTTAGCTCAGGGTGGTTTAGGTAAAATTGATTTGGAGTGGGTTGCTCCAAGTGCAGATGAATTGGATGATGTTTTGGGTTACAACATGTACCGCTATCAGATTGATGAGGATGGTAATGAGAGTGATCCTGAAAAACTTAATGAAACACTAATTATTGAAGACACGGATGAATCTACCACTGGGGTCTATTTCACGGATTATGATGTGGTTGAAGGACAGACCTATTTTTATAAATATAAAATCCTTAGAACCAGTTTTGAAGAAACAGATTATTCCAATACAGTATCCTCTGCGCCACTAACTTCTACTCTTGGGGATAGCAACGGAGATTTTGATGTGAATGTATTAGACCTAGTTCATGATGTAGACTACATTTTAGGGAACAATCCAGAACCTTTCATATTTGTAGCAGGAGATGTTAATGCAGACAATACCATAAATGTATTGGATATTGTAGGCACTGTAGACATCATCCTAAATGGAGATGGTGGAGATGTAGGAGGTAATAGTATGGATATTAACTTCTATCCATCAGAGCCTATTGGTTATGCAGACTTTTCATGGGAGGGTAATGATTTGTATGTAGAGTCTATGCATAGCATTGGCGGATTACAACTAGCTTTTGATGCTGACTTTGAGTATGTATTACATAACCTGCCAGGCGTTGAGCGTTTGGACTACACTCAAGACGAATCTAAGGTTTTAATGCTTTATAGCTTTAACAATACAGCTATCGCATCCACAAGAACAAAGCTCCTTACGCGTTTAGATTCAACAAAAGAGATAGATATTGATTTAGCAGTAGCAGGAACTACCACAGGCGCTAAGTTAACCCCTAGATTTAAAGGCGGTGAATTAGATGGTATTGAATCACCTTTCCAAAGTAATGGCCTGGAGTTTTTAAAACTCTTCCCTAATCCTTCAAATGGAGCGGTAACTATTGAGTATTACTTACCTAAAAACATGGATGGTACTGTTGCAAAAGTGTATGACATGGTTGGACGATTGGTATGGATACAAGCCATTGAGCGAGAGGAAGGCATGCAACAAGCAGATCTTAATCTAAATTCATTACAAAAAGGGAACTATGTTGTGATTATTAGCGCTGGCAATAACAGCGGTGAACAACTAATCAACCACAAACTATTAATACTTAAATAAGAACAAACACATTGAAGAAATTAATCATACTTCTATCGTTTTCAAGCTTTGTGTTTGCTCAAAACAGCTTTAATGTAAATACTCAGTCTATTGGGGTGAACTCCTCATTTTTTGTGGAGATTTCACTTGATAATACCTCTGAAGTAACTGCATTTCAATTTGACATTTCTCACAATGAATCTGCCTATGAGCTGTCAAATACAAGTGCACTAACCTCAAGAGCAGAAAACCACACCCTTTCTGTTAGCACAATAGATGACAACACAATTAGAGTGCTGGTGTATTCTGCTGCTAATGAGGTTATAAGTGTTGGTGATGGAGCTATTTTAAATTTAAGTTTCAATAGTAAAAATGAACCTGGCACATACAATATAAATCTTTCTGATATTGTTCTTTCTGATGCTAATGGAGCGTCATTAGGGGTTAGTTCTAATAGTGGGAGCGTAACTATACTTGGCCCACGCTATAATTTAGTTACTAGCTCTGTTGATTTCGGAGAAATACCCATGGAATCATCACCAACTCAAAGCGTTAGTGTTTCAAATACTGGTAATCAAGATTTAATTATTTCAGGGCATACATTGGACACTCCATTCTCTATCAACCAAAGTTATCCAGTAACCATCAGTCCAGGAAACAGCAGTTCTTTTACCATAAACGCAGACACCTCTTCTAAGCAAGTTATTTTAAAAGAACTTAGTTTTACCACCAATGATCAAGATGCTTTAAGAGCGCTTCAGACCACAACAATTCAGGCGGATATTTTTGCTGTAAATGAAATTTATATTGGTTCTGGTCAAGGCGAGTCAAATACCCAAATTACAATTCCTGTTAGTATATCTAATATGGAACCTTTCAGCGGCTTTCAATTTGATGTTACCCTTCCGAATGATGTTAGTTATGTGGAAAATTCTGCAGCGCTAACAACTAGAGCTAGTGATCACAACATTGCTGCAAATATGATAGATAGTAATACCTTAAGATTTGTCTCATACTCTGGGTCAAATGCTGATTTTCTTGGTAATGAAGGAGAAGTGTTTAATTTTAAGGTCATTCCAAACATCACATCAGGAACATACACGCTACCTATTTCAAATTCTATTATTTCTAATGTTGAACTAGGGGATATCCTTTCTGAAGCGTACAACGGAAGTTTCACCATTAATGCACCTTATTTGTCAACAAGTGTTCAAACAATTAATTATGGTAGTGTTCCAATCACAGAGACAAGAACCACCAATATTACGCTTACAAACACTGGATCAGCTGAATTAGTAATCGATGAAGTAGTTTTTGATGCATCAGCCTTATCTTTTCCACTTACTATACCTACAACATTAGCAGTGGGAGAAAGCACGTCCGTTGAGCTTATTTTTGATCCGATACAAATTGGAAGTTTTAATCAGGACATTTCCATAAGAAATAATTCTCCTGAAGAGCAGCAAATTATCACGGTTTTAGCAGAAGTTTTTTCACCTAACTACTTAAAAATCGTAGATAAAGATGTTCTAAGAAATCAAACCTGGGCAATAGAGCTAAATTTAGCTAATAATGACGACATAAGAGGGATACAGTTTGATGTAATGCTTCCTGAAGGTTTTGTATTAGATGCTGATAATATCGTTGAAGAGTCAATTATTGATAATTTTAGTATGTCTTTATCCTTTCAGGGTAATAATACTTATCGATTTGTTATATACACTGTTAGTAATGATTATTTAATCCCTGGTGATGAAACAATCTTACAATTACCTGTATTCATAGAAAATACTGTGGCTAATGGACAATACCCATTTGAATTCAGTAGTGTTGTTTTATCTAGTTCGTCTAACCAAAACATTGTGAGTGAAGCACTTTCCATTGGGTATGTAAATGTCGTTGAGACACTAAATTATGATGAATACAACTCCGCAACCTTAAAAATTTATCCAAATCCAACTCAAGATTTTTGGCATATTGAATCAAACCAAATTATTAACACTATCGAAGTGTTTGATTTGATGGGTAGAAAGGTTGACTTTTTAACCCCAATAGATACAGAAACATCTATATCAGCACAAAGTCTCCCCAGTGGATTATATTTTCTAGTGGTTAACAGAGACACAACCTTGCGCTTAATCAAAAACTAATTTATTTTATTATAGGCATATCCTCTTCTTTTAGTTCTGCTATTTCTAAACCCCTTAAATAGGTTAAACTTACATTTATAGATGAATGCCCCATAGCTTTCTGTAGCTTGGTAATTGAGCCTGTACGTTTGAATATTTCTATAGCCCCTGTATGTCTAAAAGAGTAAAGTGTTTGCCCTTGTTTAAGGAGTTTAGTTTGTTTCTTATATCTGCTCCAAAGTGTCTTGAAATAATCTGGATTCCTACTATCCTGCTCCCCAGTAAAGATATTATCATTTAACCCTTTTGGATTTAAGTAAGGTTTAATAAAACCAGGCACTGGTACAATTCTGTTTCTTCCTGACTTGTTTCTAAACCCAGAAAGTGTAATATAATTTAAGTCGTTTGAGAAATCACCCCATGTTAACTCCCTCACTTCTCTATGGGGTCTTAGTAAACAACCAAAAGTCAATAAACAACACAAATTAAGGTGTTTATTAAAGGCTTTTATGTCCTCTAATAGAGTAGCAATATCATCAAAAGGTTTGTGCAAAACAGCCTTGGATTTCTTACTTTTTATCTCAGTCATTGGATTGCTCTCCAAACCTAGGGATACAGCCTCATTTATAAGTACATTTAAGTGTCTTTTAAGGGTGTTGTGAGAAACTCCAGAGCAATACCTTGAAAGAATATTTTTAAGCCCTCTAACAGAGAGTTTTGAAGAGCCTATTTCTTGCTTTAAACACTCAAAACTAAACTGCAACATAGCCTTGTATTTCTTAGAATAATCACCAGCTAGTTTTGAATCCAATGCTTGTTTGATATAATCAATGTCTGAGAGTTTACCAATCACCACATTTGAGGATCTATAGGATAACAAAACACCACCGTTTAAAAGATAGCTGTAAATCTCAGCTGCCAGAACTTTAGCAATGGACAGTCTTTGGTCTAGTGGATAGGAATTAGGGTCAGTGGTTGAGTTGATTCTCTTACCATTGTAAAGTCTGTATCTCTTACCACCAATGTAAAATGATACAAATACTTTGTTTAAAGAGTCAGTGTGAACTTTAGGAAATTGTAGTGTCATTTGACAGTGCTTAGACAGTTAAACTTAATTATCTGTATAAGGCACTGGTAATCAATAGCTCAGTTGGTTAGAGCATCTGACTCATAATCAGAGGGTCCTTGGTTCGAGCCCAAGTGGGACCACCCTTAAAGCCCTTTCTTTTGAAAGGGCTTTTTGTATTTTATATTACACAGAACTTATAGTAAAGATAGTAATATTCTTGGCAGTTATTTGGCAGTTATTTGGCAGTTATTAAAGTTTGCAAAAATTTTAAAAGTTTTCAACACAAAAAATCTGACTCTTTACACACTTACGAGACTAAGCTACTTTGAAAAACTTTGATTAATCAAACTAACTTCTATAGTCAACCCAACGCACTACAGACACTTTATCAGTCTTAAATAGTTTATCAATATTAAGTTTTTTAGGGATAACATCTTTATAGAGTTCTCTTACACGCTCTATGAGTCTGTCTCTGACTAATTGGGTTTTATCTTCAGTAGTTAGTATACAGTCGTGGATTAGTAGCGCAAACATATCCTCTGGTAAATTCTTATAAACCTCAACAAATACATTAGCTTCTGCAGAATGCCCTCTATGGCTTACTTTCTTATAGCCTTCGTTAAACTTAATATTATCAATCCACTTAATAAGCTCTGGCAGTAGCGCTTTTAATTCTTTGTATAGTTTTGTAGGCTTGTATTCCCTATTAAATGTTGTTAGAATCTCTTTCTTCATCTTTCCGTAATCCATATCTCTAAGTACCTCAGAGTGGTCTACTAAGTATTTATAGACACCGCCATTAGCTACTAATTTGAGACACTTCTTTGCTTCATTGGTAATAGTGTTTAGTGATCTAATCCACTCTAAAATTAGAAGAGACGGCTGAGCAGATGCCATATCCACCTCATAGATGAGTTCATTACTTTTAGTTACACATATCTTTCTAATGAGTCGAGGCATAGATGCACCAATGTGATAGACTCTTCCTAATGGATTAATTCTTGGCTGAAAGAAGATAGGCAATTCATAAAGGTCGTTTAGGTTGTTTGTTTCGTTAAGTGTTCTAAAGGCTTTGAAATAGGCTTCGTACTTGTTTAATCGTTGTTGTATGTTATCGTCTCTCCACACTAAAGTGCCGTGCTTTAAAGGGGAGTGTTTAAGTGGAAACTCTAATAGATATGCTGCTGGGTTATTAGTTAATTGTAGCTTTAATGTATTACGGTTTATTTTGTCAAGTATTGGACTGATTTCAGCCTCTTTTGCTTGTAAATTAATATACTCATTAAGCTTCTTTTTAAAGGCTTTACTACTAACCTCTACCATTTTATAGTCTCCCTCGTCAAGATTCTTTTTTAGCGCATAGGATTTAGTAAACTTACCGCTTGAATACTTTTTGTTTAGGAATACTACATCAATTTCTACCAAAGTATCTACTATGTTAATATACCTATTGCCTAAGTAGGCTTGAAGTACCTTAGAGTGGATATTTACAAGCTCTCCTAATCCTTTTTCGCTACTTATTTGATATCTTATAATTTCTGTAATCAGCCAGTTACACTTATCTATAAATAACTCTCTATGATATTTAGAAATGATACTTGAGTAGTTAAGATGCTTTAGAAGTAAAGACTCTAAATTACGTATGCTATATAGTTTCACTGTAATAAGTATTAGACTCTAAAGTTAATCAAAGAGGAAAACATATGAGACTACTATTCAAGTGGAAAACATATGAGAGTAGTTACTATATCTATCTGTGTTGCTTTTGTTCGGTTAGTAGTAGGATTTACAAATGCGACACATATGCCTATACTATATAGTGGAATAGATATAGAGTCTTTACTATAGAGTAAATGTTTTATCATAAATAAAACTAAGACTGTAATAGTGGATGCTACAATAAGAAGCTACTAAATAGAGAATACTAAATAGTATAATAATCTATAGTAAAGACTATGTTAGTAGGAGTTGTTTAATGTTTTCTATTTGCTTCTGCTAATTCTATAATAGTCACGTTATAATAGTAGAACGTTAATCTAACATACTATATCATATGCCATTTAATAGCGATACTGCAAGAGAGGCTGGTAAGAAGTCTAAGCGAGGAAAAGCCAGATTAGGACAAGAGTTAAAGGAAAGATTAGAACAGCTCTCTAACGAGCTAATAGAGTCTATAAAAATCGAGGAATTAAGCAGTAGTGACAGAGTTAGACTACTTGGAATAGTCTGCTCCTATATTCTACCAAAATATAAGGCTGCAACAGCTCCAGACCCTCGAGGCGAACCGAATGATATTACAATCCGCATCATTGATAGTAACGGAAAAGAAAAAAAACTGACAGACTTTTGACAGACATTAGCTTTTAGTTGTTTTCTCAACACGCTAACGCTACTGAGCTTTAAAAAGTTTTTTTATCTTGTGGTTATAAAATTAATTAAATGAAAAGAATTTTATTATCAATTTTATTGCTATCCTATATCAATTCCTTTTCTCAAGAAAAGATATATGGGGATTTTCAATTATTTCAATCTAAAAAAGAAGTAAAAAAAATATTTAAAGCAAATAAAGATAAGTATCAAAATATCTCCTTTGGTGGATTAGATTTTTGGATAATTAACAAGTTGGCAATTTCAAGTTTTATTTATGAAAATGGAAAACTAATTGGAGTTAGGTTATTTTCGAAAAGTATAGCTAAATCAAATGACTTACAAAAACAATCAATTCGAGACTTGGATAGTTATTTTATAAATAATGATTTTGAGGTTTTATACAGGCAAACTCATTGGGATACACCTGTCTTTTTTGATAATGCTCAATTTGGAATTGTTTACAAGAACCTAAAAAGCAATACTGTTATTGACTTGCGGATGAGAACAGAAAAGATTATGCAAGAAGATAATAGTTTTAGAGCAAACTTCGAAAATAATCATATCTGTATTGACATAATTCCATATTCTTTGTACGAAAAACAAGTAAGCAGAAGAAAAGTAAAAAAAGAAATAGACAACTCTGATTTTTAATTATCAAAAAATAAATGAAAAAACTACTCTTACTCTCCGCTTTATTAATCTTCGCTTGTTCAAGTGATAGTGAGGGTAATGATTGTATCTACGAGCCAACATTATCTACTGAAGCTGTTACTGATATTACTGAAACTTCAGCTACTTTAAATGGTGTTATAAGTATAGTTTCAGAGAATTGTGAAGTTGCACTTGGAGGAATGCAAGGCTTTGTATATTCAACTAATCCATCTCCTACAAATTATGATAATGTTGAGGTTGTTTACGGTACAGATATAAGTGCCTCTATTGAAGGTCTTGAGCCAGAAACTACATATTACGTAAGAGTTTTTATTACTAATTCCTTAGGGGAGTTTTATGGAAATGAGGTTGAGTTTAATACTACAGAGGAAGTTTGTGATGTAGTTTATTTGGATGAAAATGGAGTAACTATAAAGGCTTGTGAGAGTGCCAATATAGGTAACGTAGGAACGATTAATGGGGTTGAGTATACTGTTGCAAATAGAGAAATGCTTGACCAAATGCTATTAAATGAAGAAGATGTTACGAAAATTTGTACTACAAGAATTACTGACTTAAGTTATATGACTACGAATCCAACGAATTGGATTCCTTATCCATTTACACCATATTTTAATCAAGATATTTCTTCTTGGGATACAAGTAGTGTGACAAATATGGAACATATGTTTTCTTCCTCTATAGCATTTAACCAGCCTATTGGAGATTGGGATACAAGTAGTGTGACAAATATGGAACATATGTTTTCTGAGTCTTATGCATTTAACCAGCCTATTGGAGATTGGGGTGTGAGTAGTGTGACTAATATGAGGTATATGTTTGGGGGGGCTGAATCATTTAATCAAGATATAAGTGATTGGGACGTGAGTAGTGTGACAGATATGGAATATATGTTTACTTCCTCTATAGCATTTAATCAGCCTATTGGAGATTGGGATACAAGCAATGTGACTAATATGTGGGGGATGTTTTCTGGTTGTCTTGGGTTTAACCAACCTATTGGAGATTGGGACGTGAGTAGTGTGACAAATATGCAAGATATGTTTTCTTCCTCTATAGCATTTAACCAGCCTATTGGAGATTGGGATACAAGCGATGTGACTGATATGGGGGGGATGTTTTTTGGTGCAGATTCATTTAACCAGCCTATTGGAGATTGGGATGTGAGTAGTGTGACTTTTATGAGTGCTATGTTTTATGCTGCAGATTCATTTAACCAGCCTATTGGAGATTGGGATACAAGCAATGTGACTGAAATGAAAGCTATGTTCTTTGGTGCAAATTCATTTAACCAGCCTATTGGAGATTGGGATGTGAGTAGTGTGACTTTTATGAGACGTATGTTTGGTGATATAGATTATAGTACGTCTTTCAATCAGCCTATTGGAGATTGGGATGTGAGTAATGTGACTGATATGTATCGTATGTTCTATGGTGCACCAGCCTTTAATCAAGATTTAAGTGCTTGGAGCGCTGAAAATGTAATATCCTGTGCCCAATTTAGTCAAGGAGCATCATCTTGGACACTACCTCAACCTAACTTCACAAACTGTAATCCTAACTAAATCTTGAAATATCTTGAATATTCAAGTTTGAAAAAGATTGATTAATCAAAGTTTTCAATAAAGGTGGTTGCAAACCACCGCACATAAACAACTAAAAACAGAATAAACAGTCCTTGTCTGTATTTAATAATAAAACATAGTTATCCTGTATAGCAAATTTAAAGTCTTTTTATATTTCTGGAGATATATTTATACAGGCGTCTGAAACGCCTAATCTATGAAATATAAAGTTTATTTAGAAAGTTGGTAAGACTAAGACTTTTATAAAAAAGTATGTGTAAAGTTAGTAAATTTATCGCAGAATATCAAGTATTTTAACCTGTAAAAGGGCATAAAGTTATTTAAGTTATAAACATTAATTACTATATTTAAACTATGCAATTTAGAAATCCATTTAAAAATATATGGGGACATTGGAAAGATGATGCAACCTCTACCGAAAAACTTCTTTGGACTATAATTATTGTTTCGACTGGAATGTTTTTTGGGGGGCTAATAAGCAACTTTTTTTAAAAACCATAGGCATATCTTCCTCTTTCAGTTCTGCTATTTCTAAACCTCTTAAGTAGGTTAGACTTACATTAATTATATTTGGAGTATGAAAAAGTTATTTCTAATCCTCTTTGTTTTACACTTCGTTTCTTACGGACAGAAAGCAGATGGTTTAGAAATATGTTTTGAGGTTCAGAAAAGTCTCAAGGGTTTTGCCTCAGATAAAGAAGCAGATGATGCTCTTAAAGAGATACTCGCTGTCATTGGTGCTGCAAAGAACTTCTACTTAATCCCCTGTGGTGAGATAAACAATGCATTGGCCTTAACTTATAAAGGTCAGAGGTTTATTTTATATGACAAAGACTTTATTAATAAGATGAACAAAGAAACTAGTGATTGGTCTGGAAAGTTTATACTTGCTCACGAAGTAGGGCATCATATTAATGGGCATACTAGAGACTTTTTGATTGCTTCTGTACTAGACGACCAAACTAAAGAAAAGCAAAGAGAAGAAGAGTTAGAAGCAGATTATTTTGCGGCATTTGTATTAGCTAAGTTAGGCGCAAGCTTAAATGAAGCTAAATTAGCAGTGAGTAAACTTTCTAATAAAGATGACACTTATTTAACTCACCCAAAGAGAGATAAAAGAATATTATCAATAGAAAAAGGATGGAATAAAGGCTACTTAGAAACAAGCAGTTTATATATCTCAAATAAATCAGATTTTGAAGAAAAATATTACAATACAAATAGTTGGGAGTACAATATTAAAGAGCCATTTAAATTTTCTAATAATCCATTTGACAACAAAAAGAAAAAAAGAATATTGACTTCTAAAGTGATTGCAAATATTTTTGAAGACAAAAGTAATTATTGGTCATCTCCTAGTTACGTTGAACTTGAAAAGTTTGAGTCTAGCACTAAATTAGTAATTGAACAATCATTAAATTCAGAAAACTATAAATCTGCTAGAATTTTCATTGAAAATTTAATTGATTTTAGAATGCTTGAAAATAAAATTCTCACTATGGTTCATAACAACATACAAAAAAATAGAAACCAAACTGGGATGAATGATGTCAATAGAATTGTACTGCAAATTATTTTAGACAATGAGAAATATAGTTTTGATTGCTATAACAATGATGTAAATAAAAAAATATATTGGGAATTAGTTGAACAAGCAGATAGAGTGGAGTTATTTATAAATGATGAAATAGGTAAACCAATTAAAAATTATGATTACTCTAATTATGAAAAATTTATTGATAACCTAAAGTCAGCTAGTTCTGCTTATTTTAAAATTATATATATATCTAGTTATATTTTGAAAAATTTAGATAAATCACATAAACAAGAAGTTGGAGAGGATTGGTTTAATACCTACTACATCAATTTAAAAGGCTCCAAAATAGCATTATCTTTTTAAACCCTTGGCATATCTTCCTCTTTTAATTCTGCTATCTCTAAACCTCTTAAGTAAGTCAGAGATACATTTATAGATGAATGCCCCATAGCTTTCTGTAGCTTGGTTATTGAGCCTGTTCGTTTGAATATTTCTATAGCCCCAGAGTGTCTAAAAGAGTAGAGTGTTATACTATTATCAACTGATTTATTACTTCGCTTAAATCTTCTAAAAAGGGTCTTAAAATAGTCGCTGTTAAAAGGCTTTTCTGTGCCAGTAAAAATATTGTAGTTCTCGTGTGATTTACTAAGATATGAGCGTACTATTTGAGGTACTGGTACAAGTCTATTACGCTTAGATTTTACTTTATCTCCAGAGAGTCTAATAAGTGATAGATCCGTATTAAAATCACCCCACTTTAAGCGTCTAATCTCTTGATGAGGTCTTAGTAAACAGCAGTACGTTAATAGACAGCACAGATGCAAGTTCTTATTAAACTTATACACCTCATCTAATAGTCCCTTTACATCGCTAATAGGTTTATGTAGTGTTTCAGTCTGTTTACGAGTCTTTAGAGTCATCCGCTGTATAGTAAACCCATTATCTGCCAAGTAATTAACCAGTACGTTTAAGTGTCTTCTAACTGTATTGTAAGAGGTATTATTAGCATACTTTAAAGGGATACTGTGTAAGAAGCGAATAGAAATAGAACCCCTACTAATTAACTCTTCTCTTAAACAACAAGACAGTACGGTAAGCGTCTTTTTATAGGATACAGACAGAGGCTCTTTTAGCTTAGCTTCTATAAGACTATCAAACAGCTCAAGAGTCGTTAAGGGTTTAGTAAATGAGTAATTATTAAAGACTAAATAACGATAGACCTCATCAGCTAACAGAACAGCTTTACTACGTCTTAGTTTAGTAGGATAGGAATTAGGAGCGAGAGACGAATTAATACGCTTACCATTAAATAACCGATAACGCTTATAATTTAGATTGAAATCTATAAAGTAATTATCGTAGGAGTCTTTACGGACTTTTGGATAAGAGAGACTATAATTTGGCATATATATGGCAGTTTACTTAAACATTACATTTATAGAACTGCGTAATATACTGAGGCTCAGTGGTTAGAAAGCTTGCTTCGTCGAAGACAGCATCTGACTCATAATCAGAGGGTCCTTGGTTCGAGCCCAAGTGGGACCACCCTTAAAGCCCTTTCTTTTGAAAGGGCTTTTTGTTTTTCTATCACCATACACGTATCGAAAAGCACCTAAAAGCACTTCACGACTTTCATTTTAAACATTTTATAAAACTCTTAAAATGAGCAAAAAACTGACAGACATTTGACAGACATTGGCTTTTAGTTTTTTTCTCAACACGCTTTGTTCCAAAGCTAATGCGCTAAGGGGTACTCTTCATGTATAAATAATTGAAATAAAATTTAATATATTTGAGTAAGCCAAGTTTAATAAAATGAAAAAACTCTTCTTGCTCTCCGCTTTATTAATGTTTTGTTGTGATGATGATACAGACTGTTTCACGGTCATAGATAAGATCATTTCGGACGGCGAATACATTTTGGTTGGCGATTTTGATACCTCAAATTCAGATGACGACGGCCCTCTCAATGGCTATGCGGACGTCAATTTGCCCGTTTCCCAAGAGGTTTATGACACCTATGATATTGGCGATAAATATTGCTACGATTAGTAAAGCCACAGGAAACAAGTGTTCTAAACTAACAAAAACACTAAAATACTTACAAAACTTTTAACATTTTTTAAATTAATAATATTTATTTTTAAAAAAATTTAAAGTTTTATGAAAAATATTAAAGATTTCGTATTCAAATGGTACCCTGTAATTCTTGCATTTATATGTCTGCTTTACTCCGTTGGTTTGGGCCTTATGGGACAAACTGAAGAAGCCCAATACTCGGCCCATTGGCCTGGAACAATTCTATTATTTGCATTAGTAATCAGACAAAGAAGAAGAGTATGAGTGTAGCAATGTTTATTATAGGGGCTATCATTTTCTCATTTTATGTGTACTTCCTCATCTGGAATATTTTCCACAGTACAAAAAAACAACGCGAAGAAAATAGGTACCCAACACAAAATGATCCGGTAGACCTTGACGGCATGGGGAATTTTAGCCGATTCCCTGAGAATAAATAGTTAGTCAGGAGAATCATCGCTGTTTAATGATTTTATTTTACAAGTAAAATTTAATATATTTGATCTAATTCATTAAAATATTAAAAAAAATAAATCATGAAAATTAAAACAGGGGGTGTGGGCTTTCACGTGGCATATAAAGTACCAAACAACAAGACACAAATGATGGAGTCATTCTTGGATTCGCATGAAAACTTTATGCGTGAAACTCACCATATCGAAGGTACAGTAGAGCCTGTTGTGCTTTGCTATGCGGTTTTGAAAAGTCCAGAGTTTAATAATCCACTCGATCCAAGCAGTGGCGAAACAGGATATACGCTGTATGGTATAACAGAAATTTACAATGGCCCTGAAGGCGCGCAAGCACATATGGTGCTTGGACAAGAGCGTGCGGAAATGTTTGCAGAGCTTGTCAAATTAACTAATGAATATTGCGTAAGTGGGATATTGGGCGCGCCAATTATTCGCGCCATGCATTAAACTAAAATAATCTTAAAAAATGAAAAAAATAATTATTTTATTATTGTTGTTTGTAGGTGTGAGTGCCATTGGACAGCAAATGGGGTTCAATTATGTAGAAATTACGGCCGAAGAAAACGCTGAAAAAGCAATCGCTGAGTTGTTTGACAGCTATATGGAAGGCAAGGACAGAAAATCTGGAAATATCTTTTTAGAGCGTCTTCGCCATGGAGGAGAAAATGGGCGAACACATCGAATCGTCTGGATATGGGAACTAGATAATGGAGGCTTTGTGGAAGAACCAGGTGAAAATGAATCAAAAGCCTTTTGGAGAGGACTTAGAACATTGGTTGATTCATGGGGTGAGGCAAGGGCTGGTCGAATATTAAATGTTCGTTTTGGTGATGAGGAAAAGAATTCATCCATACACATATGGGACATAAAAGCAAGTGATGAAGAGGCTTTTATTGCAGCTCAAAACACATTGGTAGAAGAGGCTTCATCAGCATTTGAAGACCGATTAGTTGGCTTTGGAACTTATGATGTCAATACCCCAAATGGCGCTACTCACTGGTTTCTGGTTTCTGGAAAGGACGTAAACGATCATTTGAGTCTGTATAGCGCTCTTCGAAAAGAACACGAAAATGCTTTTTCAAAATATTTTAAGAACAGAGGCGAAGTAGAATACGCTCAAGATTTTATGGTAAAGAGAATCAAAACCTACTAATAGATTTTGAAAAATATTAAGCATAAAAAAACCCACTCTTAGGAGTGGGTTTTTTAATTGTTTTCGGAAAACGTATTATACAGACTTTACGAATGGAAGTCCAGTTTTTTCATTTTCAACAATCTTTTTTCCAGCAGGAAGGTCACACGTGTTTGAACGCTCATCTTTTGCGAAATAATAAATTGTTTGGTTTCTTCCACCTTTCAAGACCACGTCTTTAGTGTGTAAATAATAAGTTTTTCCTTTGCTATTTTTAAATGAATATCCCATAATGTAATTATATTTTAGTCCAAATTACAAAAATTACTTCGGTATTACCAAAAATTTTATCAGATAAATAACATTTTTCTTAAGAAGTAGGCCTAATTGTTAATAAAATCCAATATTTCTGCCCAAACTTTTATTAAGTCCGGAGGCATTTCAGAATCTTCCCAAGGCTGTTTTGCCCCAAAAACATGATTACCACCCTCAATGCATTTATAAATACTGTTTGAGCTCCATGCGTGTAGTTTTTTGGCTTCTTCAATAGAGACGGCTTGGTCGGCATCGCCATGAATAATAAGGCAAGGAATAGTACATTTTTTAGCGGCGCGTTCAATCTGTAATCGAGCCTCATGGGCTAAAAAATCATTGTAAAACTGAATGTAGTGGGGCATTTGCTGCTTGGTGCGTTTGTTTTCTACATAATACACACCATCTTTTTTCCACCTCCTAAGTGCATCTCCTTTTGGAAACCTTGTTTTATAGTCACTAACCCCAGCTAAGGTGATTACTTTTTTTACTCTTATATCCTCGCTGGCTTGTATAGTGACGATTCCACCGCCCCTACTATGGCCCATAAGAAAAATAGATTTCAAATCTATGGCATTAACCTCTTCATGATTTTCAATAACCCAATCTATGACACAAGATAGGTCATGAAGCTCTTTGGTATAGTTGTTTTGTGCAAAGGCTTCTAGATCGGGAAAATCTAAAGGCTGTTGAACAGTGCCGCCATTGTGTGAAAAGTTAAACTTTAAAAATGCAATCCCCTCAGAAGCAAAGGCTTTTGCCAACAAACCCCATGCACCCCAGTCCTTGTAGCCTTTGTACCCGTGACAAAACACAATGAGCGGGGCGGTTTTTACAGTATCTTTAAAAATAAGATCAAAAACAATAGGCCGATCTTGTGGCCTATAGATGACCTTGTTTAGCTGCTGAACAATCATACCTCTTTTTCAATAAATTCAATGTCTGGATTAAACAACTCTGCAAGCAACTCCACCAATTGTTTTTCATAGGCCTCTAAAATTGTCTCTGAAATGTGTTGCTGTTTTAAAGCGCTATTCCCAAGTTTATCTTTTTTGGTGAATTTAATATACCCTGATTTAAAATTCTTGAATGAAAAAATTCCTGCTTCTGTTGGACCATCATAAGGTTGGGTCTTATTAAGTATATAAGCATACATTAAAATTTGGAAGCTCTTGTTGTGCTTTTTATAATCCTTCGTGATATTACCCCAGTCGACTAAATTTAAGTCTGTCTGTGTCACCTTTGAGGTCTTGTAGTCAATGATTCGCTTAATTCCATTACAAATATCTATTCGGTCAACATTCCCCTTTAATCGAATGGGAAATTCAAATAATGAGTTAGTGAAATCATAGGCAACAGGCTGCTCAACAGCCAAGAGCTGAACCTCATTCCCTGCTTTGAGAAATTGAATTTCATTGTCCAAAAAATTACGAATATAGCGTTTAGCGATTTCAAAACTTATGAGGTTTTTACCCTGTGTTATGTCGCCTCTCTTATAGAGTTTTTTGAAAAATTTTTCTACTGTTTTAGAAATTTGGGGTTTTAGTTCTTCCAGCTTGTTAGGATCTAAAAACGCTCCGATGAAAGGGGTGTAAAACGCCTCCAAAGTGTAATGGACAACACTGCCAAATGTGCTAGCCTCTATGATTTCCTCTAAATTGTTAGGCTGTTTTAGCCCTAAAATTTTATAATTATAAAACTCAATTGGATTTCTAATATATTGCCCCAAAGATGAAGGCGAAAATCCCACCTTAGCTATAGCCTCAAGGGATTTTAGAAGTTTCTCTGTTTTTATAACTTGTACCGGAGATGTGCTCTGTACTTCTATTTTAGGTGTAACTATTTTGTGCTGTAGCTGGTGATGGCCTTCAAGTTCCATTTGTGCCAAAAATCGACTAGGCTCACCGCCATTTAAAGCGTCGGGTTCTGTGTTATAAACAAGATGAATATTTTTAGCACGTTGCATAAGTCGATAAAAATGATAGGTGTATACCGCGTCTTTTTCTTTGTAGGTTGGCAGGCCGTTTTCAAGTTTGACGTCAAATGGAATAAATGAATTCTGTGTTTTCCCAGCCGGAAGAATCCCCTCATTCACTGAAACAACAATGACCGTTTCAAAATCTAATACACGCGATTCCAGCATGCCCATAATTTGAAGGCCCTTTAGTGGCTCTCCCTTGAAGTCTAAGGTTTCCTTTGCCAACAACTCTCGGTATATAGTGTGCATGATTTTAATAGAGCTGATGTAATTATAGGATTGACTTAAGTGCTCTATTTGATTGAATAATTCGAAAAAGCGAAGTAAATACTCCAACGGCAATACATTGTTACTTTTTTCAGTATTGTAAGCTAATTTCAATTCAAAAATCAATGTTTTAATCTGTTGGAAAGCGGTTTTTGGTTGATTGTTCCAAGGCGCTAAAAGAAGCTCAAATGTGTGTTTTAAATCTGGAGCGAGTATAATCAAATCGCGCAAAGATATGGCAGTACGATTTTGGTCCTTTATAGCATTGAAAAGGCTCTTAAGAGAGTTCGTGGAGTTTTTAAATAATAACGAAATAAAAGGGTGTGTTAAGATTTCATAAACATCTTTGTAGTAAAATACAGACTGTTCAGATGTCGTCTGAACCAGAAACCACTGTTCAAAGAAAGAGGCCAGCGGGATTTGACGTAGTGGCAGCCCCATGGTGATATTTATACTTTTGACCTTTTTAGGGATCGAGTGCAATACAGGAAGTAATAATGATTCATCGCCTAATACTAGGGCCGTGTTTTCAAGTTTATTTTGTTCGTATAAATTGTCTAATAGTTCTCCGACATACTTGACCTGACTAATGTTTTTTGAAGTCCCTGTTATATTAATGTTTTTCTCTTCTTGGTAGTACTTTGATGCCCAGTTGAAATTGTGCGTTTTGTAAAAAGGCCATGTCTTTTTATAATCCCTCATAAAGTGGCCTGCGTCATGAAAATTCGCCTCCAAAAAACCTTGATCAATATCCCAAAATATCTGTGCTTTATTTTGCTGCAATAATTCTTGAACTAGAATGGCTTCTGAAGAATTTAAAGCATTAAAACCCAAGAAAATATGTTGGCTGCGTTGGCTGTTTTGAATATACTCTTCAATATTATCAACAGCAGCTCTATACATCAGCCCCTGATAACCAATTCCTTTATTTAAGAGTAGGTCCACAAGTCGTGTATAATAATGTTTTAGCTCTTGCCAAAAATACAAATAGCCTTTAACCATTTCAGTAGGGTTGGGCTCCAAAGACCAGTGATTCATATGTTGAATAGCGCCGAGGTAATCGAATATTTTTGATGGAGGAATTAAATACCGGTCAATCTCATTGAAATCTTGTATGACCATAGGAGCCCATTTTGAAAACTGATCAAAAGACTCTTGTTTGTCCTTTGGGGTTCCTGAAATATAAACACCATAAAATTCAAAGAGCAACTCGACAGCACTTATCTTCTTCAGTTGTGAGAGCTCTTCCACAAAGGATTCAATAGAGCAGATCTTAGGTAAAAAACTTGCTTCTGTTGTGTGTGTTGAAAGTTCTTGTTTTAAAAAGACCCCTGCGCGTTTATTGGGCAAAATAAAGGTTAAAGCAGATAAATCTGTTTTTTTGTTTTTTAGCTCTTTTAATACCTCTGCGATGAAACTTGCCATACCCTAAAAATAAAAAACGCCTCGCAAAAGCGAAGCGTTTTTAAATATATTTTTGAGGTTTAAACGATTAATTCGCAAGTTTTACCTCTACTCTTCTGTTTGTAGCTCTACCCTCAGAAGTATCGTTAGAAGCAATTGGTGAGTTTTCACCAAAGCCAATAGACGACAATCTTGAAGCATCAACTCCATTAGCTGTTAGAAAGCCAACGACTACTGCTGCTCTTTCTTCAGAAAGCTTTTGGTTGAATTGTTCAGAGGCAGTACTGTCTGTATGTCCTTCAACTACAAAATTTGCTTTTGGATATTCTTTAAGAATTGCGACGATTGCTTGTAGTGTTTCATTGGCAGCCTCTTGAATATCAGATTTTCCAGTCGCAAAGTTTATTGTTCTTGCATAGCTTGTCAATTGAGCTTGTACATCTTCATTTGGCGCTTCTGGGCAACCGTTGTTTGCTACTGTTCCTGCTTCATTCGGACATTCATCATCCTTATCTAAAACTGAATCGCCATCAGTGTCTGGCCATGGGCAACCACCATTTGCAGCGTCACCAGCTTCGTTAGGACACTTGTCATCGGCGTTTGCAACACCATCGTTGTCTGAATCAGGACAGCCGTTTAGAGCTGCTACTCCTGCTTCACTAGGACAGCTGTCTTTGTCATCAGAAACACCGTCTCCGTCAGTGTCAGCACAACCATTAAATTCGGCTAAACCTGCTACTTGTGGACAAGTATCCTCAGAATCTTGAATGCCATCACCATCTGAATCTGGACATCCATTAAACTCAGCTAGACCAGGAACTTCAGGACAAGCATCTTTTTTGTCATAAACGCCATCGCCATCTGTATCTGTGCCTCCAAAGTTAATTGAAAGACCAACATTATGTTGGAAATGCTTTGTTAAGTAGTCTTGAAAAGAGTGCTTATATGTTGACTGGTAAGTCAAGCCAATGTTGTCAGAAAACCAGTATGATACACCTACGGTCCCATTTACTGTTCCTGCACCAACAAGTGCAGCTCTACTGCTGTTGTTATTTGAGTTGTAAGGACCTTCTTCAATCCATGTGTAACCTCCACCTAGGCCAAGGAAAGGCTCAAAGTTTCCAAAATTAGCTAAATCTCTTAGTGAATACTTTACTGTTGCGTCAAGCGCATAGTACTTCAATTCATCAACAGAAATATTTTCATTTGTTACATTATCAGATCCCCATTTTTCAATGATGTTAAAAGACCCAGAAACACCAAAAGAAAAGTTGTCCGTAAGGTATTTAGAAACAGAAATTGAAGACAGTGAAGGAACAAAATTCCAGTGCCCTTCAACATTGTAGAGCTCGTCAAATAACTCTCCTTGTGGTGAGTCCTCTCCAACAGGATATACATCCACAGCGTTAACACCAACGGTAATTTGCCACGGGTTGTTATCGTCTTGAGCGTTTACGTTTGCAACAAACATAACTAGCATGAACGAAAGTGCTAAACTTTTTAAATTTTTCATAATTATTTTTTATTTTGATAGAAGTTAAATTCACTGCAAAAGTAATGCGTAAAGTTCACTAAACAAATATAATGTGTGAAAAATGCACTTTTTTCATACAAAAAACTAAAAATCAGTAGATTAACTAATAATATTCAAGGTTTTTCCAACACTTTTAAATGCGGCAATAGCCTTGTCAATGTGTGATTTTTCATGAGCTGCGGAGAGTTGTACACGGATTCTAGCTTTTTCTCTTGGTACTACAGGGAAGAAGAAACCTATGACATAAATCCCTTGTTTAAGAAGTAAACTTGCCATTTTTTGAGCCAACTTTGCATCATAGAGCATCACGGGTACTATTGCAGAATCACCATCAATAATGTCAAATCCAAGATTTCTTATACCTTCTTTAAAATAATTTGTATTGTGTTCAAGGCGATCTCGTAAACTTGTATCATTTGATAATAAATCAAAAACTTTAATAGAAGCGCCTACCAAAGCCGGCGCTAATGAATTTGAAAACAAGTAAGGTCTAGACCGTTGGCGCAGCATAGATATAATCTCTTTTTTTCCGGTAGTATACCCCCCCATGCCACCGCCAAGTGCCTTGCCTAAGGTACCTGTTATAATGTCTATTCGCCCCAAAACATTCTTGTCCTCCAATGTGCCAATCCCTGTTTTACCTATAAATCCCGCGGCATGACACTCATCAATCATAACCAATGCATCATACTTATCTGCTAGATCACAAATAGCATCAAGAGGGGCGACTAAACCGTCCATAGAAAAGACGCCGTCTGTTACAATAATTTTAAAGCGTGCACCACTAGACTTAGCAGCTTGTAATTGAGTTTCTAAGTCCGCCATGTTGTTATTCTTATAACGAAAACGCTTGGATTTACACAAGCGTACACCATCTATAATAGAGGCGTGGTTTAAACTGTCCGAAATGATCGCATCTTCAGCGCTTAAAAGTGGCTCAAAAACTCCTCCATTTGCATCAAAAGCTGCAGCATACAATATGGTGTCTTCTGTTTGATAAAAATGTGCAATTTTTTGCTCTAGTTGTTTGTGTATATCCTGAGTACCACAAATAAATCGAACTGAAGCCATTCCAAATCCATGGGTATCCATGGTGTCCTTTGCGGCTTGAATAACTTCAGGGTGATTAGCTAGGCCCAAGTAATTATTGGCGCAAAAATTCAATACCTTTTGTCCTGTATCTAGCGTGATTTCTGGGCCTTGAGATGATACGATAATACGCTCTTCTTTGTATAACCCTTGTGCCTTTATGGCTTGCAATTCTTGTTCTAAATGCTTTTTGATAGACGTATACATGGAAAATTATTTATATAACCGTTTTAATTGTAAGTTCTGGGTGAATGTACACCAATATTTTTTTTTCCACAATATACCCCAATTGCTGAACAACAGAGGCATAAGTTTGGAGCTGCTGTTGGTGTTTTTCTAAATATTGCCCGGTCTTATAGTCAATTATTACAGCCTTGCCGCTCGCGTTTACAACGAGCCGATCTGGAATAATAATTTGGCCCGAGCCAGTCATAATCTCGCGCTCGTTATACACCTCAACATTAGGACTAAAGTACAACTTAAGTTGTGGGTGGAAAACGATAGATTCTAGAATTTTAAAAAGCGGTTGGCTTTGCTCTGGTGAGATTAACCCTTCCTCTAAAGAAGTGTTAATTGTCATTTGAATATCTGATGACAAATACACTCTAGCTAATAACAGGTGGATTAAGTTTCCTTTTTCAATAGCTTCTTTTTGAGCACTGTCCCAAAAATAATCAGCTTTTAAGGCCATAGAAACATTGAGTTGGCTTTTTAGTGTTGACACAAATTTTCTTTGCAGCTGCATTGGGTGTTGTGGGGCATCGAGAGCAGCAATTGGCTGCATTGAACCAAAGGGATATCTAGAAACTTCAGCACGCCACGTTCCTGTAGATTTTAGAAATCCAATAAGAATGTCTGAATAAGTCTTTAAATCTGCTTTTGATTTGTTTGCTGATGATTGGTTTCCTATAATGTAAAGCTGCTCAGTAGCACGGGTAAAAGCAACATAAAGTAAATTGATATTATCTAATTCCAACTTGGCCTGATGCGCCTTATATCTGGCTTTGCCCTCAGCACCATAATGCTCAAAATCTTTGTTGTAATTGATCAAAAAATATGGAAAATTATCATCTAGCTCTTGTGTTGGCATCCATTCTTTAGGTTCAATTTCTTTATAAATACTTAGTTCTGCAAAAGGGAAAATAACAATAGGAAACTCTAGCCCCTTGGCTTTGTGCACAGTCATAATCTGCACTGCGTCCATCCCTTCCGGAGAAACAATACTAAGCTTTTCTTTATTGTGTTCAAAATAAGTCAAAAACGGGGCAATACCCGACGACTTTTTTTGAGTAAATTCAAAAGCTATGTCCAAGAAAAATTGAATGTGTGCATTCGTGTTTTGGGCCAAATGAAATGTAGATATAATGTATTCAGCCAACTCATATACAGACAGCTGAATGGCTGTCTGGGGGTCGAAATTGATGTTGAATTGTGAAAATGACGCAAAATACGACAAGAAATCTAAGTGCAAATAATTCAATCGAAACTGGTGCCCGTCCTTGACATTGTTTCGGCTAATCAAATAATTCAAAATATTTAATTTCGCTATAGTGTCCGTATTGTCTGTAAGGAATGAAAAAATATTAATGATAAACTTGACTTCCTTTGATTCGGCTATAAGAAGTGTTTCGTTAGAAATAATATCAATGCCTTTGGAACTCAAGTAGTTTGCAACAGCAACCCCTTCCTTCCGTTTGCGCACCAATACACAAATGTCTTTATATTTGGCATCAGGACTAGAGGCTTTATATGTACTAATGTTGTTATATACTTCTTCTGTGTAGAGTGCTTCTTTGTCAGAGCCTTGGTCAAAATCTAAAAAAGAAAGCTGAACATACCCCAACTTAGTTTTGTTCTGTTCTTGAGTTGCGGATAAATAAAGGTTCTGATGTGAAGCGTCAGAAAAAACGGCTTTTGAGCAGAAGTTGAAAAAGTCATTATTAAATTTTACTACTTCTCTACAGCTTCTATAATTTGTCGGCAAATTAGCAATACGTGGATCAACCGGAAGTGTATGTTGATTGTTAATAAGACTTATAAACTGCTCTGGCTTACCCCCTCGCCAACGATAAATCGATTGTTTTGCATCACCCACCAGTAGCACGCTGCCCTTCCCTGCTGCCAAAGCATTAGTAATTAAAGGGTCTAGGTTTGTCCACTGCAGTTCTGAGGTGTCCTGAAATTCATCAATAAAATAATGATTAAATTTCTCACCAATTCTTTCGTATATAAAAGGTGCGGGTTGGGTCTTTATTTCTTTCCCAATAATGGTGTTAAATTCTGAGATTAATATAATATTTTGCGCCTCCTTGATCGCATTGATTTCATTTTGAATAAGAGTTAGAACAGAAACTGGTGTGACGTTTTTGCGGATATTTTGAAGATAACGTAAGCGATAAACAGCTTGCTTTGTACTCAAAAAGGCGGCTACTAAATCCGGTCGTAAAGCATCTATTTTTTGTGAAATACTTTCTGAGGTGTTCTTTGTATACAAAGGAGTTGTCTCGATATTCTTGTGCCAAACCAAATCAAATTTAATATTATATTTTTTGGCTGTAAGGGCCGCAAAATGCTTTGGCAAGGAGCTCTTATAAAAATCCCCAAAAGTCAGTCCTTGCCCAGCAATAAGGTCTAAAACTTGATTGGCGGCCTCCGATATTTGTTGCTCTAATGCTTTATATTCTCTTTCGAGGCTAGCTTTCAGGCCTTCAAATGCAGCTAATTTTTGATTGGATAAGGACTCCAAATATGGAAGAGCAGTTTCTTGAGTAAGTAATTTTGCTGATTTATACAAATCCAAGGCAATATCCCAACTTTTATCATCCTCTAATTTAGAAAGAGCATAGGCCACAAGGACTTTAGTAAGCGCCTTGTCTTTTCCTGTTTTTGAAATCATCTGATCAACGGCTTTTTGCAACAAACTTTCTGTATCTAACTCTACCTCAAAATTTACAGGAATTCGGAGATCATAAGCAAATGTTCTTATGAGCCGTTGATTAAATTTATCAATTGTGGACACATCAAATCCGCCATAATTGTGTAATATTTTACGGATTAATTGTCTTGCTTTATCATGGATTTTTTCTGGACTTAAACTCAGTTCATGGGTAAGGTCAGTAAATAAATCGTCTTTTGTGGTTAGGATGTTTGACGACGAAAAGCGAAGTAAGGCTGAGACAATACGCCTTTTCATTTCGTCTACCGCTTTGTTCGTAAATGTAATTGCAAGCACATGACGGTGAGGTAAATAAGCTTCTGAAGTCAGTACTATTTTTAAGTAATCCTTGACTAAAGTATAGGTTTTGCCGCTTCCCGCAGAAGCATTATATATCTTGAATGATGAGCCGCTCACTAAATAAAATTTATACCAAAATAAACAATCTAAATCACATACTTAATTTAATTTGAATGGAAAATCGTAAATTTGATCTAAAGTATTTAACCTTAAAAATAATAACATGGCTTTTGAATTACCAAAATTAAACTATGCTTACGATGCATTAGAACCAAATATTGATGCAAGAACAATGGAAATCCACCACTCTAAGCATCACAACGGATACACCACAAAATTAAACGCTGCTATTTCAGGAACAGCATTAGAAAACGAGAGTATTGAATCAATATTAAGCTCTTTGGACATGAGTAACAAGGCGGTTAGGAATAATGGTGGTGGATTTTATAACCACAGCTTATTTTGGGAGGTAATGAGCCCAATTGATAAAGGCGAACTTTCAGGAGAATTAAAAGATGCAATCCTTGAAGCTTATGGTTCTTTTGAAGACTTTAAGTCTGCGTTCTCAAGTGCCGCTGCAACACAGTTTGGCTCTGGTTGGGCGTGGCTTTGCGTCCACAAAGGGGGTAAAGTAGAAGTGTGTGCTACGCCTAATCAAGACAACCCACTCATGCCGGGTGTATCATGTGGCGGCACTCCAATTTTAGGTATTGACGTATGGGAACATGCTTATTACTTAAATTATCAAAACAGACGTCCAGACTATATCAATGCATTTTTTAATGTAATCAACTGGAATGAAGTAGCAAAACGTTTTGCGGCAGCGAAATAAGCACACAAAACTATCGTATAAATAAAAAAGGTGAACAGATGTTCACCTTTTTTGCCCCAAATCTACCATGAACTTAACCTACTTATGTTATGGTGAATCAAATATATACTTTAATTATTTAGCCTTTTTGTTTTTTAGACGAAATGCGCTTTTTTTAGACGAAATGCGCTTTTTTAGTAGGCGCGCTCATTTTTACCTTCGTAAAAGTTTATAAACGCTTGATTAACTACGCGATTTCCTCCGTCAGTTGGGTAATTTCCTGTAAAATACCAGTCTCCTAAATTATCCGGGCAAGCCTTGTGTAAATTTTCAATGGTTTGAAAAATAATTACAACCTCAGCGTTTATCTCATCCCCGCTGAGTAAATCAGCTATTTTGCTTGATATCTGCTCTGCGGAAAATGGTGAATAAATCTCTTTGACGAAGTTCTTTACCTCGTTGTCACTCAAATGTTCTTGCGCCTTACATTTGGCGTAAACATCATCAATGAGCTGATGTTGCTTGTGGTCTTTTAGTAGTGCTAGTGCCGCTCTAAACGCAACCAAACCTTCTAAATTTGCCATATCAATGCCGTAGCAATCGGGGTAGCGGATTTGTGGTGCTGAAGATACCACCACAATTTTTTTAGGGGATAGGCGGTCCAACATTTTTAATATACTTTTCTTTAGTGTTGTCCCGCGTACGATGCTGTCGTCAATTATAACCAAATTGTCTTCTTTTTTTACAACGCCATATGTAATGTCATATACGTGTGCTACCAAATCGTCCCTACTGCTGTCTTCAGTAATAAATGTTCTAAGTTTTACATCCTTAATTGCGATTTTTTCTATCCTTGTATGTTGCGATAAAATTTGAGTTACTTTCTCTGCCGACAAAGAGCGTCTTCCCTCCAAAATTTCATCTGTTTTTGTTTTGTTTAGAAATGCTTCAACCGATTCAACCATACCAAAAAAAGAGGTTTCGGCAGTATTGGGTATAAATGAAAAAACTGTGTTTTTAATATCGTTATTGATATGTTTCAAAACTTCTGGAACAATAAGCTTTCCTAATAATTTTCGTTCTTTGTATATTTCAGCGTCGCTACCTCTCGAAAAATAAATCCGCTCAAAAGAACAGGCCTTACGTTCTGTGGGTTCTAAAATTTTATTTATTGTGGTTTCTCCAGATTTTTTGGTGATAATAGCATGTCCAGGTGGGAGTTCGTGAACCGAGTGGTAATCCACATTAAAAACGGTTTGAATTACCGGTCGTTCTGAAGCCACAACAACTACCTCATCATCCATGTAGTAATATGCTGGGCGGATCCCAGCCGGATCGCGTAAAACAAATGAATCGCCGTGGCCAAGCATACCCGCCATTGCATACCCTCCATCCCAGTTTTTTGAAGACTTTTTTAAAATCTTTTTGAGATTTAAGCGTTCCGCAATTAAAGGAGAACATTCCATTTTAGTATAGCCTTCCTTTTTTAATTTTTTATAAACTTTTGAAACCGCATCATCCAAGAAATGTCCAATACGCTCCATAATTGTGATCGTATCTGTGTACTCTTTTGGGTGCTGACCAATTTCTACTAAATTCTTAAACAACTGACGGACATTAGTCATGTTAAAATTTCCTGCTAAAATGAGGTTGCGGTGCATCCAGTTATTTTGTCTCAAGAACGGATGTACACTTTCAACACTGTTTTTTCCAAATGTTCCATAGCGAACATGGCCAAGCATGACCTCCCCTAGGTAGGGCACCATTCTCTTTTGTAATGCGGTGTTATTAGTACATTCAGGATTATTGACCAAGACGGTATTAATACGTTCGTTGATTTGCTCAAACACGTCTTGAATGGGTTGCTGGGCAACAGAGCGCACACGGCTTATATAGCGCTCACCAGGATTCATGTCTAATTTTATACTAGCAAAACCAGCACCATCCTGGCCTCTATTGTGCTGCTTTTCCATGATCAGGTACATCTTGTTTATCCCATAAAAAGCAGTGCCATACTTTTCTTTGTAAAAATCTAAAGGCTTTAAAAGGCGAACATGGGCTATGCCACATTCATGTTTAATTGCATCACTCATGTGTGAAGGTTGTGGTTGGTTAGTGTCTTTGTAATAATACCATTTGTACTCAAAATTGATACAGTTTATTAAGTTAATTCAATGTCAAATTGGGTTAAGTTTTTAAACATCTGAAGCCGCTCAAAGACCTCTTTAGATGATAGATCACTAATTCGCTCTGTTCCAAATTTTTCTACAGTAAAAGACGCTAATGCGGAGCCATATACAACAGCTTTTTTCATGTTTTCGAAAGTAAAGTTGTTTGTTTTGGACAAAAATCCTGCAAACCCGCCAGCAAAAGTGTCACCAGCTCCCGTAGGATCAAAAACCTCCTCAAGTGGAAGTGCAGGTGCAAAAAACACATTGTCGCCGCTAAATAATAATGCGCCGTGTTCTCCTTTTTTTATCACTACGTGTTTAGGCCCCATTTCGTGAATGTTTCGTGCTGCTGCCACCAAAGAGCTTTGCCCTGATAATTGCCTCGCCTCCTCGTCATTAATCGTAATTACATCGACTCTTTTAATAACTTCCATAAGATCCTCTAAAGTATTGTCCATCCAAAAGTTCATCGTATCCAATATGACCAAAGCCTCTTTATTGGTAACTTGATCCAAAACACTAGATTGAACAAGAGGGTGCAAATTTCCTAAAACAACAACATTGGCATCCTTAAACTTAGAAGGCACTACAGGTTGAAAGTCTGACAACACATTAAGTTCAGTAGACAATGTGTCTCTTGTGTTCATGTCGTTATGGTAGCGTCCACTCCAAAAAAATGTTTTGCCTGATGAGATAATTTCTATGCCAGAAATATCAATGTTGTGTTGGCGAAGAAGCTCTAAATGAGTCTCCGGAAAATCTCCGCCAACAACCGAAACTATCGCACTCGCTGTGCCAAACTGCGAAGCTGACAGCCCAATGTAAGGTGCTGACCCCCCAAGAATTTTATCGGTCTTCCCAAAAGGTGTTTCAATAGCATCAAATGCAACAGTACCGACTATTAGGAGTTTGTTCATAAACTTGTAGAAAAATTAAAGGACAAATCTACAAAAAATTATAGGTTATTGACGTTAAATTTGACGCAAAAAGTTAATCTCACTTTCTTCCAAAATCTGCAGGAATTTCACCCCAAGATTTTGTGTCCCATTTTACAACTTTAGTTGTAAAAGTGTTGTTTTGTAGCCACTGTTCTGCACGATCTATTAAGACAAAAACAGCTTGGTTTTCTTTGGTGCGTTTCAATTTTGTGTTACACTTTTTTTTTCTGACCCAACTCATTGCGGTTACAGAGTCTGTATATAGCATGACTTGGCTTTCTTGATTTTTAAGTAATGCGAGTCCGTGAACTAAAGCTAAAAACTCCCCAATATTATTTGTGGCTTTCTGGAAAGGTCCTTTGTGAAAAAGTAAAGCTTTGGTTTGGGTGTCAACCCCCCTATACTCCATAACACCAGGGTTTCCGCTTGAAGCAGCATCAACAGATATAGAATTTAAGTTAGGCCCCTCTATTTGATCTCCTCTTTTTGGAATGCCCTTTTTAGCTTTGTTTTTTTCTATATAATCTTCGTAAAGCCCTTCAAATGCTTTAACAGCGGTCGCCTTTGTTGCAAAAGACTTGTATTGTGCCCCTTGAAAGTTTTTTATTTGCAACTGGCATTCAGACCACGTCTCGAACACACCTGTTTTATGACCCTTCCAAACGGTATAATATTTTTGTTTGGCCTTAGGCATCTGACAATAAAATATTTTTGATAATCTTGGGAAAATGTGCCATTTCTAGCTTGTGAACCTTGCGTGCTACATCATCTGCAGAGTCTTTAGGGTCAACAGTGCACTTAGCCTGAAAAACGATTGCTCCTTCATCATATTGCGTATTCACTTGATGTATTGTGATCCCTGACTCTTTAACCTTTGCTGCAATAACCGCTTTATGCACATGCATTCCATACATCCCTTTTCCTCCAAAATCAGGTAACAAAGCAGGGTGAATATTTACAATTTTATTTTCGAACTCCTTAATTATGTGCTCTGGAAATTTCCACAAAAACCCCGCAAGTACAATAAAGTCAACTTTGTATAAATGCAAAGCCTTAATAACAACATGAGGGTCTAAAAGTTGTTCTCTGTTGAAAAGCAATGTGTCTACAGCTAGAGATTTTGCGCGTTCTAAAACTTTGGCGTCCGAATTATTTGACAGCACCAAAACAACCTTTGCAGTGGTATCATTTTGAAAGAACTTTATGAGATTTTCGGCATTGGAACCAGAGCCAGATGCAAAAACAGCTATTTTTTTCATTATATTTTAGTCTTTAAAACTAATTATACTACAAAAAAAAGGATAATATTTTTAATGGCCATCCAATTCCCTTGATGATTATCTGATTATTGAAAAGAATCCACACATTTTTTTAGGATTTATTCTTTTTAAAATAAAGTTTTTTATTTTTGCACCCTAACTAAAACTTAAAACTAATTATTATGTCAGACATTGCATCAAGAGTGAAAGCGATTATCGTTGATAAATTGGGCGTTGATGAAAACGAAGTAGTAACTGAAGCGAGCTTCACAAACGATCTAGGAGCAGATTCACTAGACACAGTAGAGCTTATAATGGAATTCGAAAAAGAATTTGATATTCAAATTCCAGATGATCAAGCAGAAAACATTGCCACTGTAGGTCAAGCTGTTTCGTACATAGAAGCAGCAAAATAAAAACTATTGTAATTTTTTTTTATGAACTTAAAGCGAGTTGTGGTCACTGGGCTTGGTGCGCTAACGCCCATAGGGAATAACAAAGACGACTATTGGAGTGCTCTAGTAGCAGGAAAAAGTGGTTGTGCTCCTGTAACTTATTTTGACACGGAGCACTTCAAGACTAAATTTGCTTGTGAATTAAAAAATTACAACGTATCTGACTTTTTTGACCGCAAAGAAGCCAGAAAAACAGATAAGTTTGCGCAATATGCTATGGTGGCTTCTGACGAGGCCATCATAGACGCCAAGCTTAATTTGGAAACCATAGATAGGTTTCGTGTTGGTGTCATTTGGGGTGCGGGTATTGGTGGAATTGATACTTTTCAGAAAGAAATCGCCAATTTCGCAACAGGCAATGGTATGCCGCGTTTCAACCCGTTTTTTATCCCTAAAATGATTGCTGATATTGCGCCAGGCAACATTTCCATTAAACATGGGTTTATGGGGCCAAACTATACAACTGTTTCGGCCTGTGCGTCTTCAGCAAATGCAATCATTGATGCTTTAAACTATATTCGCCTTGGTCATTGCGACGTTATTGTCACTGGCGGAAGCGAAGCTACAATCAATGAGTCTGGTATGGGCGGATTCAACGCAATGCATGCCCTGTCGACAAGAAATGAAAGTCCGGAAACCGCATCTAGACCTTTTGATGCAACCCGAGATGGCTTTGTTTTAGGTGAGGGTGCTGGCGCGCTAGTTTTGGAAGAATACGAGCATGCTAAGGCAAGAGGCGCTAAAATCTACGCTGAACTTGTTGGCGGCGGCTTGTCTTCAGATGCTTACCATATGACCGCTCCTCATCCTGACGGAATTGGAGTAACCGCAGTAATGAAAAACTGTTTAGCTAACGCTGGCCTAAAGCCAGAGGATGTAGACGCCATTAACACACACGGAACATCCACGCCGCTAGGGGATGTTGCTGAGTTAAAGGCAATTTCAAGAGTGTTCGGTAGCCACGCAAAAAACATAAACATAAACTCCACTAAATCAATGACAGGGCACCTACTCGGTGCGGCTGGAGCTATAGAGGCCATTGCTTCTGTACTGTCTATGCAAAACGGAATTGTTCCGCCTACAATCAATCACACAACACCCGACGAGAATATTGATCCGAATCTCAATCTTACACTGAATAAGGCTCAAAAAAGAACTGTAAATGTTGCCATGAGTAACACTTTTGGTTTTGGTGGGCATAATGCTTGTGTTGTTTTCAAAACTCTAGATGACTAAATTTTGAACTATATTCAAAATATACTAAAGTTACGCCATAAAACAAACAACAAACTCAGTACTGCCCTTGAACCTGTTTTAGGGTTTAAGCCAAAAAAAACACATTACTACGACAGAGCCTTTACCCACCGTTCTACCAACAAAAAAGACGAGGAAGGTAACCCCTTCAATTACGAGCGATTAGAGTATGTAGGCGATGCTATATTAGGAGCGGTTATTGCTCACTATCTATATGTTTCTATTTTGGATGCCAATGAAGGGTATTTAACAAAAATGCGTTCAAAAATTGTAAGCCGTTCGCATTTAAATAAAATCGGCAAAAGCTTAAACTTAATCTCCCTATTAGACTCCAAATTAGACCATAATAAATTTGGTGACAACATTCATGGCAACTTGTTTGAAGCACTTGTTGGAGCAGTGTTTTTAGATCGCGGCTACAGTGCAAGCGAACGATTTATTTTTGACCGCGTCATCGACCCTCATGTGGACCTTGATCAGCTCGAAGGAAAAGTTATTAGTTACAAAAGCCTTATGGTTGAATGGTGTCAAAAAGAAAAAAAGAAAATTTATTACGTCCGTTGTCAAGACGAGGGTGTTGACGAAGTAAAACACTTTTCAGTGCTTTTGAAGATTGAGGGCAAAGTGATTGCCAAGGCACGTGCTACTTCTCGAAAAAAAGCTGAAGAAAAGGCAAGTCAAAGGGGGTATTTTGCGCTTCAGGATAAAATACAATTGTAGTTGGGAAACTCACTACATCGTTTTCGTAATAATTTAAAACTATGGCAATATGGTCGTGCCTTCTGTTTGCGCTTTTATCTTTATATTTACACCAATGTTTTTGAATTAAATTATGGCAGTACATAAACTAGTTTTGGACGATTTTGTAGATGCTGATTATTCGCTTTTTGCAATCCACTGCGACCTAGAAGATTACCGCCTTGCCTTTCATATAAACTGCGCTTTAAACACAAATTTGAAACGCACAAAAGAAGATATTGACTTTAACGACAACGAAGCTTCATTTTCCTTGTTTGAATGGGAAAATACTAATTTAAAAACTACTTGGAATTTAATTAAAAATAGCTGTCTTGTAGAAGATAATTCTATCAATCAAGGCTTGTTTGCAGACCGTTCAGAAAAAAACTGGACTACATACCATCTGCTCGATGAACATTCTTCGGTAAATTATTTTTTAAAAATTAGAGGAGGAAACAAAGAAGCAGACGAAACTGCATTAGAATTGCAAAAAATTTCGGCAATAAATATGGCTTACGCAATAGATGTCGAGGAACTAAAATCAAAAGATTACTTAATACTAAATTAATGTCATACAAAAGAAAAAAGACCAAGATTGTTGCCACTTTAGGACCGGCAATTGATTCAAAAGAAATGCTCTTAAAAATGGTCGCTACTGGCGTAAATGTCTTTAGAATAAACTTCTCACATGCAGACTACGACGATGTAAAAAAGCGTATTCAATATATTCGTGAAATTAACGAAGAGCACGGGTACAACGCCTCTGTTTTAGCTGATCTTCAAGGTCCCAAGTTGAGGGTTGGCGTAATGAAAGATGATGTTGTTGTAGCGCCAGGAGACGAAATTATTTTCGCAACAGGCACTCGCTTCGAGGGAACAAAGGACCGTGTCTACATGACGTACGACCGCTTTCCTTTAGACGCTAAGCAAGGCGAGCAAATCTTGCTAGACGATGGGAAGCTAATCTTTGAAGTTGTCTCAACAAATCAAAAAGATGAAGTTAAAGCTAAGGTAATTCAGGGCGGTCCCTTAAAGTCGAAAAAAGGAGTTAACCTTCCTAACACTAATATTTCACAGCCAGCGCTGACAGAAAAAGATAAAGAAGATGCTCTTTTTGCTATTGAACAAGAGGTAGATTGGATTGCGCTTTCGTTTGTGCGCAACGCTGAAGATTTAATGGAGCTTGAGGCCATTGTTTCTAAACACAGCAGTTATAAAATCCCCATTATCGCAAAAATAGAAAAGCCAGAGGCCGTCATAAACATTGATAAAATTGTCGCTTATTGCGATGGCTTGATGGTTGCTCGAGGGGATCTCGGCGTCGAAATCCCAGCTCATGAAGTGCCTTTGATTCAAAAACAATTGGTGCTCAAGGCAAAAAGCGCGCGTATTCCCGTAATCATAGCCACTCAAATGATGGAGTCTATGATCACAAGCCTAACACCCACTAGAGCAGAAGTCAATGATGTAGCGAATTCAGTGATGGATGGTGCTGATGCTGTGATGCTGTCTGGAGAAACATCTGTCGGGCAATATCCTGTTCAAGTGATTCAAAAAATGTCAGACATTATCAAATCGGTCGAAAATTCAGAGCTTATTAATGTGCCCCAAAAGCACCCACACATTAAAACAAAGCGCTACATTACAAAGTCTATATGTTTCCATGCTGCTAATATGGCCAACGAAATTAACGCACGAGGCATAACCACCTTAACAAATAGTGGCTATACCGCCTTCCAAATATCGGCATGGCGGCCAAAAGCGCATATTCTAGCATTTTCATCTAATAAAAGAATTATCTCACAGCTTAATTTACTCTGGGGTGTCCGTGCGTTTTATTACGACAAATTTGTGTCCACAGACCAAACTGTTGTAGATGTTAATAAAATTGCCTTGAAAAAAGGTTATTTGGAAGATGGAGACATGGTAATAAGCCTAGCGGCAATGCCTATTCAAGAAAAGGGCATGGTAAATACAATGCGTGTTACTGAAGTCAAGGCTTAAAATTCAAACTTCAGCTGCACCGTAACGTCTTCTGGCGCAACATGCTTTTTTATGTTGCTGTTTAGGTTTGAGATAGAAATTCCCACAAGCCGAACAGAGTTTTGAAGCCCTTCTTGAAAAAGCAACTCCTTGGCGTGTTCAAAAATAACATCTGCCGTGCTTATAAAGTAAGTCAGTGTTTTGCTTCTTGTTTGAAGTTTAAAATCGCTGTATTTGATTTTCAAAGTAATGGTCTTTCCTGCAATATTTAGCCGCTGTAAACGCCCTGAGACTTCCTGAGCAATATGGTTTAACTTTTCAAGAATAAAAAGTTCACTCGAAAGGTTATTTGAAAAAGTGCGCTCGGCCGCTAAAGACTTTCGAACTCGGTTTGGCTTTACAGAGCTCAAGTGAACGCCCCTAACAACATTAAAATAATATGCGCCGGATTTACCAAAGTGCTCCGTTAAAAACTGCTGGGTTTTACTCTTCAAATCCAGTCCTGTGAAGATACCCAACTCATACATTTTATGAGCAGTGACCTTTCCAATGCCATGGAATTTTCTAATATCAAGGGCCTCTAAAAAAGCTAAAACTTCTTCCGGAGGTACTGTTTTTTGGCCATTGGGCTTGTTGTAATCACTTGCAACTTTAGCAATAAATTTATTAATCGAAATCCCTGCAGATGCACTAAGCCCAACTTGTGTTTTAATTTTTTCTCTTATTTGATATGCTATACGCGAGGCGCTTTGTATGCCTTTTTTATTTTCTGTGACGTCAATATAAGCTTCATCAAGAGAAAGGGGCTCCACAAGGTCTGAGTATTCAAAAAATATAGTGCGAATTTTGTTTGATATTTCTTTGTAACGATCGAATCGAGGAGAGACAAAGACCAATTTAGGGCATAGCTTTGCCGCCAAAGTGCCGGACATTGCGCTGCGAACACCAAATGTTCGCGCTTCATAGCTTGCAGCGCTAACTACCCCGCGCGCTTTCCCCCCACCGACAGCTATGGGTTGCCCTTTCAAAGCTGGATTATCCATTTGCTCCACAGAAGCATAAAAAGCGTCCATGTCCACATGAATAATCTTTCGAATTGGTAAATCGCTAAACATAGTGTAAATTTAATGCTTCTAATCCATACCTAATTTTATTTGTGAAAGAAATCGAGCGTAAATTTTTAGTCAAAAATGACAACTTTAAACATGAAGCCATTAGAGCCTTAAAAATGACCCAAGGTTATTTGTCCAAAGACCCTAAGCGCACCGTACGAATTCGAATTAGCGGTGAACAAGCGTTTATAACAGTAAAAGGAGAGGCCTCAAAAAGTGGGGTTTCTCGTTTTGAGTGGGAAAAAAGTATCCTGGTAGAAGAAGCACAGCATTTAATTGCTATGTGCCTCGATGGCGTCATCAACAAAATAAGACACTATGTCCAATATGAGAATCATCTTTTTGAAGTAGATGAGTTTTTAGACGACAACCATGGATTAATTGTAGCAGAGGTTGAGCTCGCTAATGAAAATGAGGTCTTTAAATGTCCAGAGTGGTTGGGTAAAGAGGTAACTGGAAAAAAGAAATATTACAACAGCCAATTGAGCCAAAATCCTTTTAGGCGCTGGTAGGTAAGTCTGTTTTAAAGAAATTACAACAGTAAAAACAAAAAAATATGTCAGAAACAATAAATATTAAAGAAACGCTCAAATCATTAGGAATTGAAGAGCATAATTTAGGTTCTTCAACTGGAAATAAATGGTTTGGTTCTACAAAATCTATCTCATCTGTTTCGCCAGTGGACGGTAGCCAGATTGGCACTGTGTCTATAACGGACCCAGAACAATATGAAATGATCATGAGCAGCGCAAACACTGCTTTTAAATCTTGGCGAACATTGCCTGCGCCACAACGCGGAGAAATTGTTCGGCAATTTGGCGAGCGGTTAAGGGTTTTAAAAAAACCATTAGGCGAGTTAGTTTCCTACGAAATGGGTAAAAGCCTTCAAGAAGGCCTTGGCGAGGTTCAAGAAATGATAGACATCTGTGACTTTGCAGTGGGCTTATCCCGGCAATTGCATGGATTGACTATGCATTCTGAGCGCCCAGGACACCGGATGTATGAGCAGTACCATCCTCTGGGAATTGTAGGGATTATCTCGGCCTTTAACTTCCCTGTTGCTGTGTGGGCTTGGAATACCGCACTTGCATGGATTTGTGGCGACGTTTGTGTGTGGAAGCCCTCAGAAAAAACGCCTCTATGCGGAATTGCTTGTCAAAAAATTGCTGCAGCCGTGTTTACTGAAAACAACTTACCTGAGGGCATTTCATGCTTAATTAATGGAGACTATTCCGTTGGTGAGTTCCTTACAAAGGATAAGCGAGTCCCATTAGTTTCCGCTACTGGATCAACTAGAATGGGAAGAATTGTTGCAAAAACAGTTGGAGAACGCCTTGGGAAGTCGCTCTTAGAACTTGGGGGTAATAACGCTATCATAGTAACCCCTGATGCTGATATAAAAATGACTGTAATTGGGGCGGTATTTGGGGCGGTTGGTACTGCCGGCCAGCGCTGTACGTCCACGCGCCGTTTGATTGTTCATGAGGATGTTTACGATACTGTAAAGATGGCCGTTTTAAAAGCTTATAAACAATTGCGTATTGGTAACCCTTTGGACCAAAACAATCATGTGGGGCCATTAATTGACAAAGATGCTGTTGAAAATTACCAAAAAGCATTAAAGGATGTTGTCGCTGAAGGCGGGAAGATTATTGTCGAGGGCGGGGTTTTGAGTGGTGTAGGATACGAAAGCGGATGCTATGTTAAGCCTGCTATCGCTGAAGCAAATAACCGTTTTAAAATTGTACAGCATGAGACCTTTGCTCCAGTTCTGTATCTTTTAAAGTATTCTGGGGGGGTTCAAAATGCTGTTGAATTACAAAACAATGTAGCCCAAGGATTATCATCGGCCATCATGACAAATAATCTGCGTGAGGCGGAGTTTTTCCTGTCTCAATCAGGAAGTGATTGCGGAATAGCAAATGTAAACATAGGAACCTCGGGGGCTGAAATTGGAGGTGCCTTTGGCGGTGAAAAAGACACTGGTGGAGGTAGAGAGTCTGGAAGCGATGCATGGAAAATATACATGAGGAGACAAACCAATACTATTAACTACACTAGCGATTTACCGCTAGCGCAAGGCATTAAATTTGATCTGTAAGCTTTTAACCTCTTCTTACTAAAAAAAGTCACATAAATATGTGACTTTTTTTGTTTTTAATGTCTAAATGAGCGTAGGGTAAATTTTTACCCTCATTATAATTTAAAATAATGCCTCATGACTAAAAAAACAGCCTATTTATTTGGGGGCTTAGCTTCTCTAATTATTGGATCCGTTCTGCACATTTCATTGTGTGGACATACAGATAAGATAACCAAGCCCGCTGACATAGCTAAAGGGCTAAAACAAGACAACAATTCTATGCCTTTTATGTTTGATGACGGATATACCGTCATTCATAGCAATGATAACTTTCGTTTTATGACATCTGGTCATGCGCTTATGCAGCCTATTTCAGATCATTTATTGTCGTGTGTAAATGAAATGATTTTACACTTGAAGGAACGAAAATCCCAAACACTAAGCATCACCGGACTTTACAGAGACAGCGAAGATAATTTATCTAATTTTGATAATCTTGGTATTGCGCGTGCAAATGAAATTAAAAAATTTCTAGTGAGCCAGGGGCTTCCAAAAGACCAAATTGTCATAAGTAAAAACATGATTGAAAAAAGGCAGGACGGAAAAGATGTTTTGACGGGTTATTATACACTAAAAGTTGAAACTGCAAATGAGCTATTGTTAAAGTTAGAAGGCGTCAAATCAAGTATCATTGATGATCCAGTACTGATTAACTTTGAAGCTAAGATGCCCAATGCAGTCTTAAACCCAAACCAAAAAAACAAATTAAAAAGCCTCGCAACATTTCTTAATAAGTCAAAAAACGCGCAGTGCATAATAGTTGGCCATACCGACAGCATTGAACACAAAAGACACCCCCGGCTTCTAGCAAAAAGTAGGGCTGAATTTACAAAAAGAACCCTAATGAAATATAACGTTAAACCTGAAAAAATAAAGATAACTTCTCATGGCTCATTAAAGCCAATCGCACTGAATAAAACAGATGAAGGTAGGGCGTTAAATAGAAGAACAGAAGTAATAATTAATTAAATACCCATGGGTAATTGTCTATTAATCCACCTTGGTGTGGGCTTATTATCTGCGTTTTTTGGGTTCCTATTAGGGTGTCTCTACTGCAAAAAGAGGGGCTACAGTGCTCTATACGGGTCAGAACAACGCAACAGATTGACTGTCGAACAAAGCGACTCTAAAAATGCAGCTCAAGAGCATTTGACAGGGGCTAAAATGCCGCAATTTAACGCAGCACTAGCAAAACAGGCTTATAATAGAACGGTAAAAGAAAACGACCTTAAGGTAATTGAGGGTATTGGTCCAAAAATTCAACATCTTTTTCATAATAATAATATTAAAACCTGGAAGTCGCTTGCCAACTGCAGTATCGAAAAATGTCAGTACATTTTGGATAAAGCAGGAGAGGCTTATAGAATCCACAGCCCAAAAACATGGCCTAAGCAAGCCCGCATGGCTTATGAGGGAAAGTGGCAAGAGCTGCGCCAATGGCAAGACAAACTTGATGCAGGCCATTAAGCAAAAAAACAGTAACCGTAAAAAAGTTGCGTTTTTAGTTGTACTTCACTTTTCGAAGTATGCGCAGGCTTTCTTTGTACAATTTGTGTAAATCGTGACTATACTTTGCCAAAAATGGTTTGGCAGACTCCAACAACGTCAATGCTTGTGTAAAGCCATTAAAGTGACAAATCAAATAAGTGATAGGGATGTTTTTTAAATCTTGCTGCTCCCTTTCAGTTAAGATTTGATGGGTCTTTAATTTTTCAATTATTGCATTGTTTGTGTTAAAAACATGATGTAATGTTTTCTTGTCATAAATAGGCGGCTGGAACAACAACTTAGTTTCAATGCTGTACTGTGCGTGATCAGAAAACTCAATACATGTCTCCTCTAATTTTAGATATTTATCTTGGCCATTGAGTCCTAGATTTACATACTCTATAATTTTAAAGCAATCAGCGTCATAATTAATTTCAACCTCATCTAAAGTTGAGTAAAATAGCCGAACCTGTTCGTTGATAAGCGCTATATCAACTCTTGAATAAAAAGTTTGATTTCTTACATTTTTCTTTTGGCCAGACCAACACATCACGAAATACTCCTTGAAAACCCGGTATGTGGGGTGATAATCCTTTCTATTGTTCAAAAAGTCAAACACCCCATCTAGCGTATATTGAATGTTATTTTGGGCGTGTTGCTCTATCGATGCTACAATTTTTGAGTTTACATCTCTGAGCTCAATATCAAAAACTTTCGGCATGCTCGTACTCCCATCTCTAAAAAAAATAGAGCCGCCGTAGTATTTCCAAATATTCTTTCGCAAGGCTGTAATTTTGCGTGTGTTTTTTGCTCTGATGGTAACTAAACCAACAACTTTATCATCCGAAAGATGTGGGAAAGAAACATTTTCGTACTGAATGATTGGCGGGCATTCAAGGTAAGCATTGATTAGGTTCTGGATTTTGCTATCATCAAAAAAATCTACTCCAATAATCTCATTTGTTGGGTCCTCTATTCCAATAATAATATAAGAATTGTTGTTAGGATTGGAGTTGGATAGTGCGCAAATATGTTTCAAGAACTTTGCCTTCCCTTCTTTTTCACCAATGTTTATCTGGCGCTTTTTATCGTAAAAACTGTTCTCATCATTGTGAGCTAGTAAGTTTTTGATAAGTAAGCGTTTATTAATCATTAGAATGAAATTTTATCTTTTCTATAAGTACTTTTTTTGTATCAAGCCCTTTTCTTAATGCTATTAAAATTAAAAAATAAAAGCCTATTCAGCTCTCAAAAAAATCTTTATTTTTAACCAATTCTTAACAGAACTAAGAAAAATATTTTAACACCTTGCAAAAGAAGAGAACAATATAATAGATCCTGAATAATGGAAGAAAACAGTCAAACAGTAGATATCAAATCAATAAACGAAAAAATTGAAAAGCAAAGTGCTTTTATTGATCTGCTTACTTTAGAAATAAACAAGGTCATTGTTGGTCAAAAGCACATGATAGAGCGCCTTCTGATAGGCCTTTTAGGTCAAGGTCATATTTTATTGGAAGGTGTGCCTGGTTTAGCGAAAACACTTGCAATAAACACCTTGTCACAAGCGGTTTCTGGTAGTTTTAGCAGAATACAGTTTACCCCAGACCTCCTTCCTGCTGATGTTGTCGGTACGCTCATTTACAACATAAAAGCAAATGAATTTAGTATAAAAAAAGGGCCAATATTTGCCAATTTTGTCCTGGCAGATGAGATCAACCGCGCACCGGCAAAAGTACAGTCAGCACTTCTAGAAGCTATGCAAGAAAAGCAAGTGACAATTGGCGATGAAACTTTCATTTTAGAAAAACCTTTCTTAGTAATGGCAACTCAGAACCCGGTCGAACAAGAAGGGACCTATCCGCTCCCTGAAGCTCAAGTGGACCGTTTTATGCTAAAAACTGTAATCGATTACCCAAAACTTGAGGACGAACAACTAATTGTTCGTGCGAACTTGAAAGGGGCATTTGAAAAAATAAAACCTGTAGTAAGTGTCAAGCAAATCCTAAATGCTCAAAAAGCAGTACGCGAGGTTTATATGGATGAAAAAATTGAAAAATATATTCTTGATATCATTTTTGCAACGCGCTACCCCGAACGCTACAATTTAGCAGAGCTAAAACCGCTCATATCATTTGGGGCATCGCCAAGGGGAAGTATTAACCTAGCGACTGCAGCAAAGTGCTACGCCTTCATCAAACGCCGCGGCTATGTCATCCCAGAAGATGTTCGTGCAGTTGTCTTGGATGTTCTTCGCCATCGAATTGGAATCACCTACGAAGCAGAGGCTGAAAATATAACCTCCGAAGATATTGTACACAAAATTGTAAATGTAATAGAGGTGCCTTAGTGGGCGTCTGTTAATTATCTTTTCTAGATTAAAAAATTCACGTGTTAGTATAAATGGATACAAAAGAGCTCCTAAAAAAAGTCCGTAAAATTGAAATCAAAACAAGGCGATTGTCTGATCATGTTTTTGGCGGAGAGTACCATTCGACCTTCAAAGGACGTGGAATGACTTTTTCGGAAGTAAGACAATATCAATTTGGAGATGATGTGCGTAATATTGATTGGAATGTTACCGCGCGATATAACGAGCCTTATATCAAGGTTTTTGAAGAAGAGCGGGAACTAACCATGATGCTCATGGTTGATGTTTCTGGGTCGGGACAATTTGGGACGTTTCGTCAATTTAAAAGTGAATTTATTACCGAGATTGCCGCTACCCTTGCTTTTTCTGCAACCCAAAACAACGACAAAATTGGACTCATTCTTTATTCTGCCGATGTCGAGCTTTATATTCCACCAAAAAAAGGACGGTCTCACGTCTTGCGCATAATTAGAGAGCTTATTGAATTTAAACCAAAAAATAAGCAAACCGACACTGCAGAAGCTTTAAAGTTTTTGTCCAATGTGATGAAAAAAAAGGCTATTGTTTTTCTGCTTTCAGATTTTATAGATTCTGGTTATGATCACAATTTGAAGATTGCGTCCGGAAAGCACGACATAACCGGAATTCGTGTGTTTGACAAGAACGAAGTCGAGATTCCTAATCTAGGAGTCGTGCAAATGCTAGATCAAGAAACCGGGACATCAATATTGGTGAATACAAGCTCACGAAAAACAAGGAGGGTTTATGCAAAACAATACTTAAACCAAGTCAACTATTTTAAGGATAGTTTTAAAAAAGCTGGGGCAGGACACCTCGAATGCAGACTTGACGAAAGTTATGTAAAAAAATTATTAGGTTATTTCAAACAAAGAGGATAAACAAAAGCGATGAAATTCAAAAGGCAGTATTTAAAATCATGGTCTAAAAAGCAGTGCTTTTTAGTAATGGTTTTGCTTGCTTTTGTTGGTAATGCACAACTCAAAACAGCTGTAGATACCACATCAATAAAGATTGGTGAGGAATTATTATACAGTATTGAAGCAGAAATTGACAGCACAACAGTAGTTGTGTTTCCTGAAGGGCAAACTTTTAAGCCTTTGGAAATGATTGAAAGCTATACCACAGACACCCTTCGCGGCAATTTTAAGTCCAAACTCATAAAAAAATACGGTCTCACCCAATTTGATTCTGGCGCTTATACCATTCCACGCCAAAAAATATTAGTTGGGGGCAAAACAATATTCTCAGACTCCTTACGCATAATTGTACAGCCCGTAGCTGTTGATACAGCCAAACAAAAACTTTATGACATAAAACCTGTAATTCATGTGGTGAATCAACGTTCTTTTTTCGATCATTATTTGTGGGCTTTTATTTTATTCTCGTTTTGTGCAGGTGGTGTTGTATATTGGTTGTTTTACAGAAAAAAAACACTTTCTGAGGAGGAGAAAATTGCAGCCCTACCTCCATACAGACGGGCAAAATTAGCTCTTGACAAGCTTGACGAGCAATCGTATTTCGAAGGTCAAAAAGTTAAAGAATTCTATTCTGAACTAACGTTCATTTTACGTAAATACCTCAACGAAAAAGTCTATGATCAGTCGCTAGAAAGTACAACAGAGGAGCTTATTCAGAGGCTTAGTGCACTTAGAGACGCAAAACATGTTTCAATAAATAAAGAAACTATAAAAAATATCCAGGCAACCTTGCAGCGCGCAGACTTAGTAAAATTCGCAAAATCAAAACCTGATTTTGAAATTGCACGTATGGATAAACACGTAATCGATAAAGAAATTGACCATGTAAGAGCAGCTCTCCCTGAGCCAAGCGAAGAAGATCTTTTAAAAGATTTGGCCTATCAAAAAGAACTGAAACAAAAACAACAACGAAAAAAAATAATTGTTGTCGGTCTTTCCTTTATGGGTGTACTCATTGCGGCTTTTGTTGGGTTTAGCATAGTTTATGGGTTTAATTCGGTAAAAGACACCGTACTGCGTAACCCCAGTAAGCTTCTTTTAGAAACAGAAGATTGGGTCACCAGCGAATATGGTGCGCCAGGAATTATTGTTGAGACTCCAAAAGTTTTAGAACGACAAAAAAAGGAAAAACTAAATGAGACTACGGACTCTCTAAACACAAAAGTATTTACATACAATAATTCTAACGTCCCTTTGGAAATTATTGTGAAAAGCTCAAAGAAAAATTCAAACGATAACGCAAAAAACTCAAGCAATGAGTCATTAGATCTGATTAAAATAGCAGATTACGAGCTTAGTTTGCTGGAGAAAAAAGGGGCTGTAAACATCATTCCTCGAAATGAAAAGTTTGTTAGCCCTAACGGCCAAGAAGGGGTGAAAACCTATGGTACAGCGACCCTTGCGTTCAAATCAGGAAGATTGACCGAAGGGTCTTTTGTAATTTTAGGGTTTTCGACTGCAGCTGTTTTACAACAACTTATTATAGTGTGGAAAACTGACGACCCCTATAGCAAGCAAATAGTTGAGCGCATATTGAACTCCGTAGAACTGATTAAACCAAACGAAAACTAATGCTGCAAGGAATAGAATTTACACATACAGAATTGCTTTGGTTACTGCTGCTGCTTCCTCCGCTGCTACTGTGGTATGTCATAAAACATAAAAAACAAACTGCGGTTCTAGAAATTTCAAATAGCTCAGGGTTGGTAAAAGGAAGTTTGTTTTGGACTGTTTTAAAGCATTGTTTGTTCGGCTTCCGTACGCTTGCCCTTGTCTTAATCATTGTTGCAATGGCAAGGCCACAGAGCGTTGACGTCTCCACTAAAACAAAAAAAACTCGTGGGATTGACATTGTGATGGCTATTGATGTATCGGCAAGCATGCTTGCAAAGGATTTAAAACCAAACAGACTTGAGGCACTAAAAGACGTAGCGGGTAAGTTTATAGCCCGAAGGCCAAATGATAGAATAGGTCTTGTAGAATATGCAGGGGAAAGTTACACAAGAACTCCAGTCACAAGCGATAAAAATATTATTTTTAATTCCTTAAAAGAAATAAAATACAACACAATCATCACGGGTGGAACGGCAATTGGAATGGGGCTTGCAACAGCTGTCAATCGCATAAAAGACAGTAAAGCTAAAAGTAAAATTATTATTCTTTTAACCGATGGAGTTAATAACTCTGGTTTTATAGATCCGCTAACGGCAAGTGAGTTGGCTTCAGAGTATGGAATAAAGACCTATACCATCGGCCTAGGAAGTAACGGTATGGCATTATCTCCTGTAGCCATTCGAAATGGCAAAATCCAATACTCTAGAATTCAAGTTGAAATTGATGAAAAATTGCTTAAAGAAATTGCTGAGGGAACTGGCGGGAAGTACTTTAGGGCAACAAACAACAAAAAACTTGAAGAAATTTATGCTGAAATTAACCAGCTTGAAAAAACAGAAATAGAAGAATTTAAGTATTATAATTACGAAGAGAAGTTTCGGCCACTGGTCCTATGGGCCCTTGCGTTACTGGTTTTTGAATTTTTGCTTCGTCACACCTTATTAAAAAGTTTTATTTAACTATGTTTCAACTCGAAGAAGACATCTGGTTTTGGCTTTTGTTTATAGTGCTGGGTATGTTTATTGTGTTCCTGTGGGAACAAATATGGAAGAAAAAGACGAAGCGAGAATTTTCCGATTTGGAATTATTGGCTCGTTTAAGTCCAGACCAATCAGTGTTTAAATCTGTCCTGAAGTTCATTGTGCTATCGCTTAGTATTGTTTGTTTAATCATCGCCTTAGTAAACCCAAAAATGGGCACATCACTACAAACGGTCAAAAGACAAGGGGTTGATGTTGTTTTTGCAATAGATGTTTCCAAAAGTATGTTGGCAGAGGACATTGCGCCCAATCGCCTTGAAAAAGCCAAGCAGCTCACTACGCAAATTATAAATAGCCTTGTCGGTGATCGTGTTGGCATCATAGCCTATGCGGGAAAGGCTATTCCACAATTGCCAATTACAACAGATTACGCTGCCGCAAAAATGTTTCTTCAAAACATGAATACAGAAATGCTTTCTTCCCAGGGTACAGCTATAAATGAGGCTATTCAGCTGTCTCGTAGCTATTACAATGATGAAGAGCAAACAAACCGTGTGTTGGTTATTATTTCAGATGGGGAAGACCACAACGACTCGAGTGTTAGTGTTGCTGAGGCTGCCGCAAAGGAAGGAATCAAAATATACACCATTGGTGTTGGTAGTGAAAAAGGAGGGCCAATTCCGTTGAAGAAAAATGGAGTTGTGATGAGTTATAAAAAAAACCAAAGCGGAGAAACTGTAATTACCAAAATAAACAAAAAAACACTGGCTGAAATTGCTGAAAATGCGAATGGTACATATGTTGATGGTAAAAACACCAAGAGTGTAACAGAAACAGTTAGCGATATTTTGAATAAAATGGATAAAAAGGAGTTTGAAGCCAAAGAGTTTGCTGAGTATGAAGATCAATTCCAATGGTTTTTGGGGTTAGGTCTTTTCTTTTTAATTTTGGATATTCTTTTTTTAGAAAGAAAAACTGCTTGGCTCAAGCGCCTGAATTTGTTTAATGAAAATCTATGAGAAAAATCGTTTATAAGCACTTGTTTTACACACCACTTTTAAACTCTTTTTTAAGCTGCTTTATGTTGTTTATATGTGCCGCTTTTGTGAATCAATCTCAGGCACAACAAAAAGATGAAATTCAAGCCGAGTCAGACGCTTTTGTGTACGAGGGAAATGCTGTTCTGGACGAAAATTTCACTGAAGCAGAAAAATATTACCGCAGAGCGATTTCAAAGAAAGCTACTAATGCAAAAAGCTCCTATAATCTTGGTAGTGCTTATTATGCAGCTGAGTTTTACGACGAAGCACTTTCAAAGCTTATTGAGTCAACAGAACATGGCAACAAAAAAGAAAAGCATGCAGCGTTCCATAATATTGGAAATACGCTCATGAAAAATAAAAAATGTAAAGAAGCTGTTGAGGCCTATAAAAGCGCGCTTAGAAATAACCCGGCAGACGATGAAACCCGATATAACTTAGCCCTAGCAAAAGATTGTGCTGAAGAGCAAGGGGGCGGCGGGGACGAAGGCGACGATGATAAAGAAAAGGAAGACAAAGACGAACAAAATAAAGACCAAAAAGAAGACAGCGACAAACAACAAGATAAAGACGAACCAAACAAAAATAAAGACGACAAGAATAAAGACCCTAAAGAAAAAGGGGGCGACCAAAAAGATAATAAGGACAAGCCAAAAGATAAAAAAGGAGATCAAAAAAACTCCAATCAAAACAACAAAAACAGACAAGGAAAAATGTCGCCGCAACAAGTAAAAAATCTACTTGAAGCTATGAATAATGAAGAAAAAAAAGTTCAGGAAAAAATGAATGCCTCCAAAGTAAAAGGAGTAAAAGTAAAAACAGATAAAGACTGGTAGTTTATGAAATTTAGAGTGCTTCTTTTTTTGATGTTCCTTTCTAGTATTAGCTCTGCTCAAGTCGTTTTCGAAGCAAAAGCAAGCAAAACACAATTAGGGGTAAATGAGCGTTTACGTATAGACTTCACCATGAACGAAGATGGCGACAATTTCACACCGCCTAGCTTTGAAGGTTTCAAAGTCGTTGGCGGACCAAGTCAATCCATAAAAAACTATTCCATAAACGGTAAGCGTTCGTTTTCTAAGAGTTATAGCTATTTTTTATCACCAACAAAAAGAGGGGTATTTACCATAGGGCAATCTAGTATTGAAATAAACGGAGAATCCTACAAAACCGCCCCAATGAAAATAACAGTCACCACGGCCGTTGATATACCAAAAGACCCTAATGACCCAAACTATATTGCTTCAGAGAATATCCATTTGGTTGCAGAGGTTTCTACAACAAACCCGTACCTCAACGAGCCTGTAAGTGTTGTTTATAAACTATATGTAGCAGAAAATACTGGTGTGAGAAACTGGTCTGAACTAGACAGTCCTAGGTATAATGATTTTTGGAGCCAGAACATTGATGTTAAGGGCCAAAACGTGCGAGAGGGAAAATATAAAGGAGAAGACTATCGCTACGCTGTTTTGAAAAAAACAGTGCTTTACCCTCAAAAAACAGGAAAATTAAATATTGAGCCGCTCACCTTAGACGTAAGTGTTGAGGTGCCCTCAAAGAGGCGAGATATTTTTGGGCGATCTATAACTACTACGGCTAATTTGACAGTAACAGCTGGAAAAAGAACTATCAATGTAAAACCTTTGCCTAGCGCTGGAAGACCAAAGGATTTTTCAGGGGCTGTTGGCCGTTTTAACTTTAGTCTTTCTTCGAGCAAAAAGAAGTTAGAAGTCACAGAAGCGTTCAACTTAAAACTTAAGGTGTCTGGAAATGGTAATCTCAAGTTATTCGAGCTTCCTAAGCCGAAACTTCCCAGTGCGCTTGAAGTTTACGAGCCCGAACATTCCGAAAAAGTTTCTACAAACCTCTCAGGGATGAAAGGCAGTATAACAGATACTTATACGATTGTACCCAATGATCAGGGGCGGTACCCAATCCCCGCGGTTAGCTTTTCTTATTTTGACCTCAAGTCTGAGGCTTATAAAACAATTAAATCAAATGAGTTAGTGGTTTCGGTTATAGGAAGTTCTGGAGTATCGCCAACTGGTGATTCAAACACAAATGAAGTGCAAAAAACAAACGTTACCGCACTCTCAAAACAATTTTTTTCATTTAAATCCAACGCAGATTTAGAGCCTATTGCTCAAAACACTTTCTACAATACAAAGCTGTTTTGGTGGTTGTTCTTAGGGCCATTGCTTTTAATTCCGTTACTGATCATTTTTACGCGCAAGCAAGAAAAAAGAGCAATGGATGTTGCTGGAAATAAAACAAGAAAAACGAATAAACTTGCGCGTAAATATTTTGGGTCAGCAAAAAGGGCTATTGGAGAAAAAGAGGCGTTTTATGTAGCCTTAGAGCGCGCATTACATAATTATCTTAAATCTAGATTGAAAATTGAAACCAGTGAATTCTCCAAGGAAAAAATTGCGCTTCTTCTAGAAAAAAGAGGGGTGAATCAATTGTACGTCCAATCGTTTTTAGATATTATCGAATCGTGTGAACTAGCCAGATATACCCCATTGCAGGCTTCTGACATGACCCGCGCTTATAAAAAATCAATTGAAGTAATTAATACATTAGACAAACAACTAAAATAATATGAAAAAACTAATTGTTCTTTTTTGGCTGATTGGGCTTTTTGGTTTTTCACAAGAAAATCTATTGTTTGATCAGGCAAACACCCTGTACAATAAAGGCGAGTATCAGGCCGCCATTTCCATGTACAACAAGATTATAAACAATGGCTTTCATTCTAGCGCCTTGTATTTTAACATGGCTAACTGCTACTATAAATCAAATGAAATAGCGCCAAGTATATATTATTACGAAAAAGCTTTAAAATTAAGCCCCTATGATGAAGAGACACTTAACAACTACAGCTTTGCTAAGCAAATGACAATCGATAAATTTGATAATGTGCCTGAAGTTGAAGTCCTTAAGCTCTATGAGAAAATGGCGGGATTTTTTAATGTCTTTGGGTGGTCTATTTTTTGCATACTAACGATGTGGGTGTTCGTGTTGTTGTTTATTGCATATTATCGTTCTGAAACCACGAAAAGCAAAAGAGCATATTTTATTTTAAGTGTTTTCTCTGTTTTGAATCTTACTCTGGGGCTTGCTTTACTCAATAAAAAACTAAATCTAGACAACGAGCGTTTTGCTGTCGTTTTCTCGCAAGAGGTTGCCTCAAAATCCGAGCCTAATCTAAAAAGTGAAACAGTTTTTATTCTTCACGAGGGCGCGAAAATTCAAATTCTTGAATCGTACAAAAAAGAATGGACAAAAATTAAGCTCATTGATGGCAAAAGCGGATGGTTGCCCAACGAAGCCTTTAAAAAGTTATAATTATCGTATCTTTAAAAAAATTGCTATTTTTGTTTGATTTTAATAAATAATTTATATTTTTATTAAAAAATAAACAAAAATGAGAGGCTTTTTTTCAAATATCAAAGGTGATGCTTTTGGTGGTATTACTGCCGGAGTCGTAGCACTTCCTTTAGCGCTTGCATTTGGGGTTTCCTCTGGCTTAGGGCCTAGCGCTGGTCTCTATGGCGCAATATTTATCAGTTTTTTTGCAGCCCTTTTTGGAGGAACTAATACCCAAATTTCTGGACCTACAGCGCCAATGACAGCAGTAAGTATGGTTGTAATTGCCAGCATCGTGGTTGCAAGCGATGGTGATGTGAACAAAGCCTTACCTTCTATACTGATGGTTTTTTTCCTAGCAGGCTTAATTCAAGTTGGTCTAGGGCTTGTTGGAGTGGGAAAATATATTAAATACATTCCCTATCCTGTTGTTTCTGGGTTTATGACAGCAATAGGAGTGATCATTCTTTTAACTCAAATTCTACCATCTTTAGGTTATAGTCCTAAAGAAGACATGGAGTATGTGAACCAGTTTAAGCCTCAAGCGGAAGAAATCATACTAGAAAACATATTGAAAGAAGAGGCGGGAGAAGGCTTGCTTGTTTTGGAAGATTTCAAAGAAACTATCAGGCGAGCTGGCAATATTACTGAGGCAGATATCCTACGAGAGTCTAAAACTCTTGCGGCAAAATACGCTTCGGGTACAATTGGTGCAGTAAAAGTAATGCCTAGGGCGCTTCGCAACATAAACTGGCTAGAGCTGCTTCTTTCGCTTGGCACAATTATAATCATCTTTGGTTTTAGAAAGATATCAAAAGCAGTCCCTAGCACACTAGTTGCACTTGTAGCGATGTCTGGAATTGCTATTGGCTTCGGGCTGGACTACAAGCCAATCGAACAAATTCCTGAGGGACTTCCTGTGCCTAAATTAGAGATGTTTTCTCATTTCAATCTTGACAGTATTAGCCCCTATATATTCTCGGCACTCACATTGGCGCTTTTGGGAGCTATAGACTCTTTACTAACAAGTATAGTGGCCGACAACATGACAAAAACCAAACACAAACCAAATAGAGAACTTGTTGGTCAGGGCATCGGTAATAGTATCGCCGCAGTTTTTGGTGGAATTCCAGGTGCGGGTGCAACCATCCGAACTGTAGTTAACATCAATGCTGGAGGAAAGACTAGATTGTCTGGAATGATTGCTGGTGTTTTGCTGTTGTTTATTCTTCTTGCATTAGGACCAATTGCGTCAAAAATTCCTGCGGCTGTATTATCTGGAATTCTTATAACTGTTGGTATAGGAGTTATGGATTATAAGGGGCTTAAGGCTATACCTATATTGCCAAAAGATATTTTCCTTGGGCCTGTTAAACTAAGCTCTGAGGTACTGATTATGATAATTGTTTTACTATTATCAACTTTTTGGGATTTAATTTTCGCGGTTGGAATTGGGCTTCTTATTTCTTGTTTGATGTTCATGAAGCTTATTGGTGACCTTACCGCAGAAAGATCAGAAGTTGGGCCGCTTAAAGAGGAGGCTTGGCCTGATGAAATTGATTTTCCAAAAAATTTAAAGGATAAGGTGTTTATTAAACATATTAAAGGGCCTCTTTTCTTTGGTTCGACCTCGGAATTTGAACAGCTTTACAAACAAATTCCAGAAGGCGCTAAAACGGTAGTGATTCGGCTTAGCAGAATGCAATATATGGACCAGACGGGTTTATATGTTATGGAAGACACCCTTCAAGACCTAAGGGTTAGGGGGGTAGATGTAATTTTTGTAGGCCTCTTGAAACAGCCTAGGTATATGATGGAGCGAATTGATATTATACCAGATTTTATTCCTGAAGAGCGTATTTTTAAATCTTTTAAAGCGTACTTAATGTCGCTTTCTAAATGATCTATTCTTGCTCTGAAGTGCTAAAATCAGGAACGCCAAAGGCTTGGTCGTCTCCAGCAAAACGGGGTAAGATTAACGGTGCCAAAACACCCACTGGCTCGTAAAATATAGAGGTTTTAAGCTCTTCGTCAGAAACCATCTTTAAGCTTGGGTTTACGCGCTTAAAAACAAGCAAGACAATAGATAAAATTAGCGCCACTTTGAGGCCTCCAAAAAGAGCACCCAGAAACTTGTTTATAACACCAAGCGCAGCAAAATCAGCAAGCTTTGTCAAGGCTTTACCCGCCAAGGATACTGCAAAAACGATTATTACAAAAGTAATAACAAAGGAACTTACGCTCATTGTGTGTTCGGACCAATCTACATAGCTTGATAAAAATTCTGAAGCATAGTTGCTAAAATGAACAGCGCCATACACGCCCAACATTAAAGCTAAAAGAGAGGCAACTTCTACAAAAAGACCCTTAAAAAACCCTTTAATAATACCATATACAATAAGGGCGCCTAGAACAATGTCAATTACAGACATAAAATAATGTGGGTTAAAATTTCTTTAATTAAAATTAGACTCTAAATTTACAAAATAAATTATGGCAAGAGACGAAGAATTAAAAAAACGCTGGGATACCCTTATAAAGAAACTCTCTTTACGCTTCGCTGATGGTGCGCCCCTAGACCTTGACGGTATAATATATCTTATTGGTGTACAAGAATTGGGGCAGTTGCATAGGCGTTTCAAAAAAGATGAAAAACTAAACCTCATGCATATTGCTATATGCCGCCTACTGACTCCGTACGGTTACTATGCGCTAGATTACGTAGACGAAGAGGGGTGGCCTCATTACCAAATAAAAGAAGAATTGCCTAATTTGAAAGCTGGAGAACAAAGCGTCTTAATGAAAGAGGCGATTGTAAACTATTTTCTCGAACAGAAGTTTATTAGCTAAGATTTCTTAAATTTGGCTTTTATTTTCAAACCATGATTGAACGCATTCAAAAATTAATCGAAGAAGCCGATAGCTTTACAACAAATTCTCTTGCTGACTTAGAGGCTTTTCGTGTCAAATATTTAGGTAAAAAAGGGCTCTTGAATGGTTTGTTTGCTGATTTTAAATCAGTCCCAAATGATCAAAAAAAAGCATACGGTCAAGCTATAAACACATTAAAATCTACGGCTCTTGAAAAGGTAAGCACATTAAAGGCTGATCTAGAGGCAAACACAACAAAAACGTCTGCTGTTGGAGACTTAACACGGCCTGGTGATCCGATTAATATCGGAGGAAGGCACCCTATTTCCTTGGTTAAGAATCAAATAATAGATATTTTCTCGCGTATAGGATTTAATGTCAGTGAGGGGCCAGAAATAGAGGATGATTGGCACAACTTTACTGCACTCAATCTTCCGGAGCATCATCCGGCAAGAGATATGCAAGACACGTTCTTTATACAAACTGACCCAGATATTTTATTGCGCACACACACAAGCTCTGTTCAAGTGCGCTATATGGAGAACAATGCCCCGCCAATTAGAACGATTTCGCCTGGCCGTGTGTATAGAAACGAGGCTATTTCTGCTCGCTCACATTGCTTCTTCCACCAAGTCGAAGGACTATACATTGATAAAAATGTAAGTTTTGCCGACTTAAAGCAAACTCTACAATACTTTACAAAAGAGCTGTTCGGAAAGTCTAAAATCCGATTAAGACCCTCGTACTTTCCATTTACAGAGCCGAGTGCTGAAGTTGATGTCTACTGGGGTTTAGAGACTGAAACAGACTACAAAATGACAAAAGGTACCGGTTGGCTAGAAATAATGGGGTGTGGAATGGTTGATCCAAATGTGTTGGAAAATTGCGGAATAGATCCAAAAGAATATTCGGGTTTTGCTTTTGGCATGGGCATCGATCGAATTGCGCTTTTATTGCACCAAATTAATGATATTCGTTTGTTAAGTGAAAATGATGTACGTTTCTTAGAACAATTTAAAAGCTCCTTTTAAACATCCTTTAAAGCCAATCCTTATTAATCGAGTTTTTCAGCCAGCTCTCTGAGTGCTTCTTTAGGGGTTTTTCCTTTATAAAGCACATCATAAACCATTTTAATAATCGGTGTTCTAGCCGAATTTTTATGCGCTTGATTTATTAAATATGCGCTTTTTGTGGCATAATAGCCTTCAGCGATCATATTCATTTCCATTTGGGCTGATTTCACTGTATATCCTTTTCCAATCATGTTGCCAAACATCCTGTTTCGTGAAAAAGTTGAATACCCTGTAACCAAAAGATCACCCAGATAAACCGTTTCATTTATTTTTCGCTTCATTTTGTACACTTTTTTAATAAAGCGTTTCATTTCACGAATTGCATTACTCATTAGTACGCTTTGAAAATTGTCTCCATAACCTAAGCCGTGCGCCATCCCAGCAGCAATGGCGTAAATGTTTTTCAGCATAGCTGCATATTCAGCTCCAATGACATCATCATGAATTTTTGTTTGAATATAATGACTAGAGATTTGGCTCGCTATAGCTGTAGCTGTAGCGGTGTTCGTACAGGCTACCGTCAAATACGAAAGACGCTCGAGGGCAACTTCCTCCGCATGGCATGGGCCCGCTAAGACCGCAATTTGGTCGAATGGGACTGCTCTGTGTTGGTGAAAATGCTCACCAACGAGCAAGCCTGTCTCTGGAATAATGCCCTTCACAGCAGAGAGAATAATTTTAGTTGAAATGTCTATGTTAAGTTTCTTTAATTGCGCATACACAAAAGCTGAGGGGATGGCAAACACAAGAACGTCGGCCGATGCGGCAACCTCATTTATATCTGAGCTGAGCCTTAATTGATCTGTATTGAAAGATACAGAGCTTAAATAAGAAGGGTTATGTTGTTCTTTTTGAATGTAATCAATTGTTTGTTGCTTACGAACATACCAATTAATTGATGCGGTTTTCTCACATAGCATTTTTACAATCGCTGTTGCCCAACTCCCATTTCCAAAAACCGCGTATTTCAACTCCGTCGTCATTTATTATAATTTTGGTAGCAAAAATACTAAAAAATTAATGCTTATAAAGCACTAAGCGTGAAGCTGATGTGCTTTTGGAATGCCTTTTGAAACTATAGCTATAAGTTAAACTCATTCTTAATGAAAACATCGCAAACGCTAACCAAATTCAATGGGACTATACAGGGGCATATTCAGTAGAGGACATTGTTGGAGGTGGTACAAAAAGGTTAACCCTGCATTATGCTTTTTACGGTACCGATTATTTTGAGTTATCTGTAATTGACGACGAAACTATCAGGCTTTATCTCCCAGGTTCAGAAAAAACATACGTGTATAGTGGCCGTAACTATATTGCGTTTATGAGAACTATACAGAGCGGTAAACAAGAGGTTGAAAACCAAAAATTACGCCCACAAAAAACAAAGAGACAAGAAAACAAAAGGTCTCAAAACAAAGCTTCGGAGTTATTGTATTTTATCAACTCTTGAACCTGTTCTCGATAGTGTCTAAAAAACGTGTTTCGTACTCTTCCTTCCCTGCCCAATTGTTATAATCTGGTTTAATAATGTTTTCGATAAAATCGGAAATCTCTTCAAATGAATCCATAGTGCTTAGTTGAGAGATAACTCGATCGTAATCTTCATTGTTGTTTTCAAAAAGGTGATTAACAAAGGCTAGGCGGTCATTTAGTCCAATTTGAAAACCTGTCGGCTTGAGCTTTTCGTTCAATGACGTGGGTGACTCATTTTGCTTTTGAGGCTCTTCTTGTTCATCAACGGCGGCAAAAATAGGAAGTTGATTATAGCTTGGCGATAAAGCAGACAAGTCTTGTTCTACAGGTGTAGGTGTTGGCTGCTCGTTTATTTCATCAACTAAATCATCTACCGCCGCTGTTTCTTGAGGCATTTGGGCTACAATATCTTTTATTTTTTCTATCGCTGGCTCCATAAGTGCTTCATCTTGTTCATGATCTATATTAACATAAACTTGTTCGTCTACCTCAACAGAATCTGTGACTTTATTATTAAATGCCTCCTCTAAAGCGTCAAAAAAAGATGCGCTTGTGGCAACATTATCAGGAATTTCTCCGTTGAACTGAGATTCTAAAAAATTTAAAACAACAATTTTTTGGTAGAGCAAAGCTATTTCTTTCTGCATCTTTGGTAGGTCTTCCTTACCGGTCAGCTTCAAGATTCGGTGGGCTATGCTTATAAGTTCTGATTCGAGTTTCTTTTTCATTATAAAATAAAATTAATACGGTTGAATAAGTTTTAGAGTTATGCTTTTATTTTTAGTAAATTTACGTCGCGGTTATTACAAGCATTCAAAAAAAATGATTGCGTTAAAATTACAAAATGTTTCTTGAAAATACAGTAAACCCTAAAGAACAATTTGGATGGATTGAAGTCATCTGTGGATCCATGTTTTCTGGAAAAACAGAAGAGTTGATTCGTCGCCTAAAACGTGCTCAATTTGCCAAACAAAAAGTTGAAATATTTAAACCGGCAATAGATGTCCGCTACGACGACGAACGTGTTATTTCTCACGACGCTAACGAAATTCGATCGACGCCCGTGCCCGCTGCTTCCAATATCCCTCTTCTTGCTGACGGCTGCGATGTTGTGGGTATAGACGAAGCTCAATTTTTTGATGACGAAATAGTGAGCGTCTGTAATGTGCTGGCCAACAAAGGGATTCGTGTAATTGTTGCGGGATTAGATATGGACTTTAAAGGCAACCCATTTGGCCCTATGCCGAATCTTATGGCTACAGCCGAATATGTCACTAAAGTGCACGCTGTTTGCACAAGAACAGGAAACTTGGCTCAGTATAGCTTCCGCAAATTAAATGACGATAAGCTTGTGCTCTTAGGAGAAGTAAACGAATATGAGCCCCTTAGTCGTAGCGCATTTTACAAAGCTATGACTGAAGAAAAGATAAAAGGTATTAAAGTTGTAGACCCTGAAAATATAGCGCATAATAAGACCGAAAATTAATACTTGTGGTGGGCGAAACAACATTAGAAATAAACCTTACTGCGCTAAAGAATAACTTTAGCCTTCTCCGAGAAAAAATAAACAATAGCACCATGCTGCTCGCTGTTGTTAAGGCGTTTGCCTATGGCAGTGACGCCGTGCAAATAGCGCATGAACTTGTGGCTTTAGGGGTGGATTATTTTGCCGTTGCTTATGTAAGTGAAGGCGTTGCGCTTAGAAAGGCGGGGATACAAACACCAATTCTAGTGCTTCATCCTCAGCCAATCAACTTTAATATGATCCTTGACCATGATCTTGAGCCTAGTTTGTATAGCTTTAAAACACTAGTAGAGTTCGCAAAGATTGCAGAAGCTAATCGCCAAAAGAACGTTCCCGTGCACATTAAGTTTAATACAGGATTAAATCGTTTGGGGTTTCAAGAGCCTGAGCTAATTAAAGTAACAAACATTATTAAGGCTTATGATTCCATCAAGGTGCAGTCCGTGTTTTCTCACCTAGCCGCAAGTGAAGACCTAAAAGAGACCGCCTTTACGCAGGCTCAAATTACACGCTTTAAATCCATTGCTAAGCAATTTCAAAACCTATGCGGTTATTCTTTTATCAAGCATCTGTGTAATACTTCGGGGGTAGTGAATTTTCCAGAGGCTCAGTTTGATATGGTGCGCTGTGGGATAGGTCTGTACGGATATGATAATATGCAAAAAGACAAAAGTAAATTTGCTCCTGTTGCTACGCTCAAGACTGTAATTTCTCAATTACATACCGTTAATAAAGAAGAAACTGTTGGCTATAACAGAGCATTTAAAGCAACTCAAGACCTTAGAATTGCTACCTTGCCTATAGGGCACGCCGATGGAATTGGTAGACAATATGGTAACGGCGTGGGGGTGGTTTGCTTGAGCGGGCAAAAAGCTCCTATTGTTGGAAATGTCTGTATGGACATGATTATGGTAGATGTTACAAACATTGAGTGTGAAGAAGGGGATGAGGTTGTTTTGTTTGATCAAGAAAATACTGCAGAGGATTTTTCTAAAGCTGGAAATACAATACCGTATGAACTCCTAACGGCAGTTTCTCAACGCGTAAAACGCGTCTTCATAACAGAATAATTTGGTTTTCTCCCTAGATTTAAATAAGTTAGTAAATATTATTTAACCCCAAATCTAAAACCTATGTTCAAAGAATTCAAAGAATTTGCAATGAAAGGCAGTCTGGTGGATATCGCTGTTGCCTTTGTTATGGGTGCAGCGTTCAAAGATGTTGTCACTAGCTTTACAGGCGGAATTATTTCTCCGTTAATTGGTCTTATTTTTAACGCAAACCTTAAAGATCTAAAGTACATTATTCAAGAGGGCGTTTTAAACAATAATGGTGTTATTGAAGGTGAGTCCGCTATACTATGGGGGAACTTTATTACCTATCTCATTGATTTTATCATCGTTGCTTTTGTCATGTTCTTAATCATCAAAGGAATAAACGCTTTAAAGCGGAAAGAGGAGGATGTTTCCACTGGACCTTCTGATAACGATCTTTTGTCTGAAATTAGAGATTTATTAAAAAAATAGTTGGTTTTTTAAAGAATGAATGCATGACCGCCTTTTTTTATATGTAAAATTTAAAGAAAAGTCAGCGCTTATTTACTAATTTTGTGGACTAATTTTTTAAGTGTTACAAAATGAAAATAGCAGTCGTAGGCGCAACAGGCATGGTCGGAACCATAATGATGAAGTTGTTGGAGGAGCGAAACTTTCCTATTACAGAACTTATTCCTGTAGCATCTGAGCGCAGTGTTGGGAAATCTGTTTTGTTTAAGGGTAATGAATGCCAGATCGTTGGTTTGGAAACCGCCGTTGAACTTAAACCAGATATTGCTATTTTTTCGGCAGGTGGTGATACTTCATTGGCGTGGGCACCAAAATTTGCAGAGGTTGATTGTGTTGTGATTGACAATTCTTCGGCGTGGCGTATGGATCCAACCAAAAAACTTGTTGTTCCGGAAATAAACGCAAATGTCATTACGGATGAAGATAAAATAATTGCAAACCCAAACTGCTCTACGATTCAGTTAGTTATGGCTTTGGCGCCACTGCATGAACGTTATAAAATGAAACGCGTCATTGTCTCTACTTATCAATCTGTTTCGGGGACTGGTGTAAAGGCCGTACGTCAAATGGAAAATGAAATCCATGGAAAAAGTGAAGAAATGGCCTACCCGTATCAAATTTTTAAAAATGCGCTTCCGCACTGTGATGTTTTCTTAGAGAATGGATACACAAAAGAGGAAATGAAACTGGCGAATGAGCCACAAAAGATATTAGGTGACGATTCTTTTGCCATTACTGCAACTGCTGTTAGAATACCTACTGCAGGCGGACATTCTGAATCAGTAAATGTTCAATTTGAGGAAGATTTCAAGCTTAATGATGTGCGCAGTATTCTTAATGAAATGCCAGGTGTGACTGTACAGGACAACCCTGAAACCAACACCTACCCCATGCCCATACTGGCGCACAATAAGGACGATGTTTTTGTGGGGAGAATTCGACGAGATGAGAGCCAAGCCAATACACTAAATATGTGGATTGTTGCTGATAACTTGAGAAAGGGAGCGGCAACCAACGCGATTCAAATTGCTGAATATATGGTAGAGCGTGTATTTAGCTCAGCCACATAATGCTGTCAGTTAAAAACATTTCTTTTAGCTACTCAAAAAGTCAAATACTTTCCGGAATTTCCTTTTCTGTAAAACGGGGAGATTATCTTGCGATTGTTGGCGAAAGTGGATCAGGGAAAAGTACGCTTTTAAAACTAATTTACGGAGAGTATGACCTAGATGAGGGCAAAATTTTGTGGAACGGTTCAGCTGTTTTAGGGCCAAAAGACAAGCTCGTTGTAGGGCATGGATTCATGAAATATGTTGCACAAGAATTCGATCTAATGCCTTTCACAACAGTAAGTGAAAACATAGGAACCCACCTCTCCAATTTCTATCCAAATGAAAAAGAAAAACGCATCAAAGAATTGCTAAAAGTCGTTGAGTTAGAAGAATTTAGCTCTACTAAAGTAAAACTGCTCAGTGGTGGGCAAAAACAACGCGTGGCCTTAGCTAAAGCTATCGCTAAACAACCAGAGGTTCTTTTGTTGGACGAACCGTTCAGTCATATTGATAACTTTAAAAAACAATCATTACGAAAGAGTTTGTTTCAGTTCTTAAAAGCCAAACAAATTACTTGTATTGTTGCAACTCACGACAAAAATGACGTGTTGGCCTTTGCTGACCATATGGCCGTTTTGAATAACGGAAAAATAATTCTTAAAGGCCCACCTAAAGAACTCTATATAAACCCACAACATGATTTGGTTGCTGCTTTTTTTTCTGACTATTGCATCCTTAACGATGTTATTTATTACGCACACCAAATTGAAGTTTCAGGCCGAGGGTCAATTAAAGCACATATAAAACATAATTATTTTAAAGGAACACACTATATGATTGAAGCGGAAACGGAAGGCCAAATCATTTACTTCAATCATCCTTTTCCGCTTGACATTAATCAGAGGGTGCTTTTAACAGCAAAAGAAAGTCTCTAAAATTTCACTAAATTAGTGGCAGTCTCAAGTTCAACTTTCACGTTAAAACGTCTTGTTTTTGTGTTTAAATTAAATAATTATGACACCTCTTGCTGCTTATTCCGAAGAAGTTATTGAACGGCTTCCAGCTCATTTAAAACAATTTATCGCACCACAGAATTATGAGGAATATACGCCAATTAACCAAGCAGTATGGCGATATGTTATGAGAAAAAACATATCTTACCTAAAAGATGTTGCGCACCAATCTTATATTGGTGGGCTTAAAAAAACGGGGGTTCTCGTCGAGTCAATTCCAAACATCTACGGAATGAATCGTATCCTTAAAGATATTGGTTGGGCGGCTGTAGCTGTCGATGGTTTTATTCCGCCCAATGCCTTTATGGAGTTTCAGGCTAATAAGGTACTTGTTATTGCTTCTGATATAAGACAGCTCGAACATATCGAATATACGCCAGCACCCGACATTATTCATGAGGCATCAGGTCATGCGCCAATCATTGCAAATCCTGATTATGCAGAATTTTTAAGGCGTCTTGGTGAAATTGGTGCAAAAGCTATTCTTTCTAAATACGATATTGATCTGTATGAAGCGGTGCGTAAACTCTCTATTCTAAAAGAAGCGCCCGGAGTAAAACAAAAAGATATTGATGCTGCGGAACAAGAGGTTAACGTCCTTCAAAACCAACACGAAGAGTACTCCGAGATGGCACAAATAAGAAATATGCAGTGGTGGAGTGTTGAATACGGTTTAATAGGGGAAATGAATAATCCTAAAATATATGGCGCTGGCTTGTTGTCCTCAATCGGGGAAAGCGAATGGTGTATGCGTGATGATGTTGAAAAAATTCCTTACTCAGTTGATGTGGCTCAGGTGGGTTTTGATATCACAAAACCCCAACCTCAACTTTTTGTAACGCCAAATTTTGCATACTTAATGGAAGTGCTTGAAGAGTTTGCTAATACACTAAGCGTAAGAAAAGGAGGGTATAAAGGCCTACAAAAGCTTATTGATTCAAAAGCAATAGGCACAATTGAACTAAGTACTGGGTTGCAGGTTTCCGGAGTATTTACCCAAATGATCATAAACGATGATAGGGAAGTTATCTACTTTAAAACTGATGGCCCTACAGCTCTGGCATACAGAGATAAGGAGCTTATTGGTCATGGAATTAAAGCACACAAAGACGGATACAGCTCTCCGTTGGGTATGTTGAAAAGCGTCAACCTTCCGATTGAAAACATGACCCCAGTAGACCTAAAGGCATATAATTTATACGACGGCCAGCGCTTAGCTTTTGAATTCGAAAGCGGTATAACGGTCGAAGGTTTAAACATTACAGGTATAAGAAATGTAAAAGGTAAAATCATGCTTATACAGCTCAAGGATTGTACAGTACGCTATGGTAAAGAGGTTCTTTTTAAACCTGAATTTGGGGTCTTTGACATGGCTATTGGAAATAACATTGTTTCTGCGTTTGCGGGTGCAGCAGACAGCAGCTCTTTTCCAAACCTATATGCGGTGTCAAAGACCAAAACAATTAAAACTAAGAAAAAGCCCAAAAATATAGCCCTTGAACAGCTCTACCAAAGTGTTCGGTCTTATAGAACAACTAAGCGTTTCTCTTTAAGCGATTTGGAAAAAGTTTTTGAAACACTAATTAAAAATCACAAAAACGACTGGTTGCTTCAAATTGAACTTTTGGAACTTGCGGAAGATCGTGGCTTAATTCTCAAGATCAAAAAACACTTAGCTGAAATCGTTCAAAACAAACCGGAATTAGGTAGATTAATAGAATCAGGTATTAGATTGATTTAATTTTTATTTTGCAAGTCAATTTTAGTACCTTTATCAATAATCATCTTTAAACCTTATTTGTTATGAATTTACTACTGTATATTTTTATTTTATTTGGCGCGCTTATTCTCTTTGCGGCCTTTTTTGTTGTGAAACAACAAACCGCAGCGATTGTAGAGCGTTTTGGTAAGTTCCAAAGTATTCGTCACTCTGGGCTTCAGCTAAAAATTCCTTTGATTGATCGTATTTCCGGACGATTAAGCCTAAAAATTCAACAGCTGGATGTTATTGTAGAAACAAAAACATTGGATGATGTTTTTGTACGTCTAAAAATCTCTGTTCAATACAAGGTTATACGCGACAAAGTATATGAGGCATTTTATAAATTAGATTACCCACACGATCAGATTACATCCTATGTTTTTGACGTCGTACGTGCCGAGGTCCCAAAAATGAAACTAGATGACGTCTTTGTTAAAAAAGATGACATTGCAATCGCCGTCAAGACTGAGCTTAATGATGCGATGATGGTTTTTGGGTATGACATCATCAAAACGCTTGTGACAGACATCGATCCAGACGCGCAAGTGAAAGAAGCGATGAACAGAATTAATGCATCAGAACGTGAAAAAATTGCTGCTCAGTTTGAGGGTGATGCTGCACGGATTTTGATTGTAGAAAAAGCAAAGGCCGAAGCGGAAAGCAAGCGCCTTCAAGGACAGGGTATCGCAGACCAGCGCCGAGAAATCGCGCGCGGATTAGAGGAGTCTGTTGAAGTGCTGAATAAAGTGGGAATCAATTCACAAGAAGCTTCTGCACTTATTGTGGTAACACAACACTATGACACGCTTCAATCAATAGGAGGCGAAACAAATAGTAATTTAATTTTATTACCAAACTCTCCGCAAGCGGGAAGTAATATGTTAAACGATATGGTTGCGAGTTTTACCGCTAGCAACCAAATTGGAGAAGCCATGAAAAAGAAAAACGTAGAATAAAGACTGTTTTAGTCTTATTTAAGGATTGCCTCAGCAACGAGTAAATCATTACTATCTGTTGAGGCTTTTTCTATGAATTCATTGATCGCGGAATTGCGTTTCTGACCATTGTCTAATAGAACTTTAAGCGCAATCATTACTGCGATACGAGTCCCTGTTTTTTTTACTGCTGTTCCAAAAAGAGGAGCTAGCTCGTCGTAAGCTATTCCTTTGGAAAGCGCTTGTATTTCTGTTTTAACTTTTGCTTGTTTTTGTTCCGGTAAGTTGGTGTATTTTTTTCCTAGCTGTTTTATAAGGTCAATTGCCTTTCGATGCTGTTTTGATTTAATTGGTTGAAAAGCTTTTGGGGTTGATTTAGTTTTTTGCTTCATCCAATTATCTCTAAGTCCAACCGTTTTATTAAAAACAATCTTTTTTTCATTAGAATCTTGATCTACACAAAAATACCCCATCCGCTGAAACTGAAACTTATCCCCGACTTTAGCATTAGAAATGTTTGGCTCAATAAAAGCTGTTGTTTTGGTGAGTGAGGTTGGATTAAGAAACGTCATGAAATCCTCTTCTTGACTATCTGGTGCTTCATGTGAAAACAAGCGGTCATAAGCCCTTATTTCGGCCTCTACAGCATGATCACAAGACACCCAGTGCAGAGTGCCTTTTACTTTTCTTAGGCTTTCTTCTGTGCCACTTCCGCTTAAGCTCTTTGGGTCGTAAGCACAGTGTATTTCTGTTATTTCCCCAGTTTTATTTTTAGTAACTGATTCTGCCTTTATTATATAAGCGTTTTTTAAGCGTACTTCCTTTCCTAAAGTTAAGCGAAAGTATTTGCTGTTTGCCTCTTGTTTAAAATCTTCTCTTTCTATGTAAAGTGTATTAGAAAAAGGAACTTTTCTACTTCCAGTTCCCTCATCCTCTGGATTATTTTCTGCGTCTAAATATTCTGTTTTATGCTCTGGGTAATTTGTTATTATTAATTTTACAGGGTTTAAAACGGCCATAATTCTTGGGGCTGTTTTGTTTAAATCCTCACGAACACAAAACTCGAGAAGGGAAACATCAATGACATTATCCCTCTTAGCAACCCCAATAGTGTCTATGAATTTTTTTATTGAGTTTGGTGTATACCCTCTTCGCCGTAGGCCAGAAATTGTGGGCATTCTCGGGTCATCCCAACCCGAAACAACTCCGTTTTGAACAAGCTTAATAAGTTTTCTTTTACTCATTACTGTATAGCTTAGGTTTAATCGTGCAAACTCTCGTTGTTTTGGTAGTAAAGTGTATTGGTCTTTGCTGTAGGTGTATACAGAATCTTTAAACCAATTATACAGTTCCCTGTGTGGTTTAAATTCCAAAGAACAAAGCGAGTGCGAAATTTGCTCGATGTAATCACTTTCCCCGTGGGTCCAATCATACATTGGATATATACACCAGTCAGTTCCTGTTCTGTGGTGCGCTGCATGTAATATGCGGTACATTATAGGGTCGCGCATTAGCATATTTGGGTGTTTCATATCTATTTTAGCTCTAAGGACGTGGGTGCCCTCTTCAAAATCACCGTTACGCATTTTGTTAAATAAAGCTAAATTTTCTTCTGATGATCTATCGCGGTAAGGTCCGTCAACGCCTGGTTGCGTTGGGGTGCCTTTCTGTTCGGCCATTTCTGCACTAGACTGTGAATCAACATAGGCTTTACCGTCATTAATCATTAAAACAGCCCAATCAAAAAGTTGTTTAAAATAATCTGACGAATAACACTCCTTATCCCAAGAATAACCCAACCATGTAATATCTTCTTTTATCGCATCTACGTAAGCTTGCTCCTCTTTTATGGGGTTGGTGTCATCAAATCTTAAGTTGACCGGTGCATAATACTTTTGCCCTAATCCAAAGCTAATGCCAATCGCCTTAGTGTGTCCAATATGGAGATATCCGTTCGGTTCTGGAGGGAAGCGAAAACGCAAATGAGCAGAACTTAATCCGTTTTTTAAATCCTCTTCTACTATTTGCTGTAAAAAATTAAGCGGTTTTGTGTTATCTATCGCCATGGTTTCTTTTTTGTGCGCTATTGCAAAGCAAAATTAATCAATTAAAAAGATTGTGAATATATCTTTAGAAGAAATGTTACTTTTGTCAAAACAAATAATTAAAATGGGAATAATAAAGGTTGAAAACATAAGAGTATATGCGCATCACGGGTGCTTGAAAGAAGAAACGGTTATTGGAAGCAACTACCGGGTGGATGTGGCGGTTAGCGCAAATCTTGATAAGTCTTCAAAAACTGATGATTTGAAAGACACTGTAGATTACGTCACTCTGAATTCAATTGTTGTGGATGAGATGGGTTTTCCCTGTAAACTTTTAGAGACAGTAGCTCGGCGGATCGTCGCTCGATTTTTTAATGAGTGTGCCGAAGTCGATTGGGCTTCTGTGTCCGTGTCAAAACTAAACCCCCCGATTGGTGGAGATGTTGAAAAGGTTACTGTAATGTTGGAGGAAAAAAGGTCTTATTAGCCTGGCACAATAACGCTTAACGCAGTTTTCTTAAGTGATATTCTTAACACATTAGAGTTAACAACAATAGACTCACCGTCTAATTGAGTCAAAAATTCTTCATTTTTTTTGTTAGTAATTAAAATATCCTCTGCTTGAAGATATTGCGCCTTTTTAAATCTTCTTTTCTTAAAAAACACAATTTGATTGGCAAATAAAATCTTTTGAAAAAGCGAAAGGTGTTCAGTAAAAACAAGATCTAATTTACCATCTTGTAGTGAGGCGTCTGGCGTAAAAGAAACATTGTATCCCATTTCATTTGAGTTAGAGATAAATAAAACAAGGGGGGTTATCGTTGTTTTGTAACCGTCAATTACTAAATCTAAGGTCATGTTAAAGGGTTCACTTAGAAGACCTTTCAAAACCGCACGAAAATAAGACATAAACTGTCGTTTTTTTGAGTCCGTGTAGTGATTAATCACTCGAGCACCTACGCCTATGCTCATATTACTAAAAAAATAATGTTGATTTACTGTTCCGACATCAATATTTATGGCTTTTTCATTTTTAATAACCTCTAAAGCCCTTATCAACTCGTTCGGTATGCCTAAGTGGGATGCCAAACCATTTCCTGATCCAAATTTTATAATCCCCAACTTTACCTTTGTACCTATAAGTTGTGATGCAACTTGATTGATAGTTCCGTCCCCGCCGCACGCAACAATTACATTGGCGCCCTCTTGTATTGACAACTTTGTAAGTTGACAAACGTCCTCATATGTTTGAGAAGTTTTTAACCTAAAATCATAATTTTTAGTGTTTAAAACAGAAAAAATAGACTTAACATTTAGCTTATTTTGACCACTGCCTGAAACTGGATTTAAAATAAAATGAACACTTTTTTTCGGCATCTTATATTTGTTATATTGGGTTAGATTTAAGCATTAATATTTATTTCTCTTGTGTATGCTGTTTTTTTGCGTAAATTTGCAATCCTTTTTGGCGTCTTGGCCGAGTGGCTAGGCAGAGGTCTGCAAAACCTTTTACAGCGGTTCGAATCCGCTAGACGCCTCAAAATTATAAACCACAACTTTGTTGTGGTTTTTTTATCTAATATCCTCAATTATTTGAGTGGGGTTTAGTTTATCTTTAGGTAAAAACCCTTTTGTAATTAATGTTATCCCGCATATTAAGAGTAAAACACCTAAAGCCTTCTTTATATTTAAAATTATTAAAGGGGTTAAATAAGCTTTAAGACGTTTAGCTAATAAAATTTTAACGACATCTGTTAGAAAATATGAAATAATTAGAGTTCCAAAAAAAAGTAAAAATCTGCTCGGATTTGCGTCTAGATTTGGTCCAACAACTATAATAATTCCTAACCAAAACACTAAAACTCCAACGTTTATAAAATTAAGTAAAAAACCCTTAGCAAACAATTGTAAATAATTACTTTTTAATGGCGCATGAGGGTTTGTGTCTAGTGACTCCCCTTTTGTTTTTTTGGAAAACACAATGACCCCGTAAAGTGATAGAAGAGTTCCTCCAAAAATATAGAGACCGGGTTGGTTGCTTAGATTTTCAAGAAGTTGATAACTACTAAAATAAGCTAAGAAAATAAAAATAATATCTGCTAAAACAACACCGAGATCAAAAGAAATAGCTGCTCTGAATCCTTTTACAACACTCGTCTCTAAAAGAACAAAAAAAACTGGTCCTATCATAAAAGATAAGAAAAAACCTAAAGGTATGGCTGCTTGAATATCTTCTAACACTATAATCTATTCTTTGAAAATGACTCGACCTCCGAAAAGTCTATTTTGTTTAAGTTGTTTTGGGGTTCCATATATAAAAACATCACCGCCAGAAAATATTTTAACATCCAAAAGATCTGTTGTTTTTACTTCTGCTACTCCACCTGCTTTTATAAAAAGCGAGGTGTTTTGAGCGCTTGTTTTGCTTCCTTTGTAAATACCGCCTGTTCTTATATTAAGTTGCTGTCGCTCAGAATTTCCTGTTGTATTAATAACACTTCCGGTTATGGATTTAACATTTAATAATTTTGTTTCCACGACAGCAGTAATTTTACTTCCTTCTTGTGCTTTTAAGGTTAACTCATATTGTTTAATTGGTTCTTCTATAGTAACAACAGCGCCCTCATTAGCATCTACTTCATCTATCGAGGTGTAATAAAGTTTGAGGTTTGTTTTTGCTCCGCTAAACATTTTATCTACTTTCATTTTTACTTTTAGAGTGTTATTTTTTTGAACAATTCTAACAGCATCGGCTTGCTCTCCAGAAATAATAATTTTGTTTTGATCTGATTTAATAAGGGTTACATTAATGAGATCATAAATTTTTAGTTGTGAGAATTCTCCTAAGGTTTTGGTTATTGGGGTTTGGGAAAATAATTGTGTGCTTAGAAGTAGTATTATATAATATTTTTTGTTGTTCATTTTTTTAAAATTTAGGTTAATTTAAAGTCTAAATGTCTTTTTAATAAATCTGCTTTTTTTACTTGTACTTCAACCTGGTCTCCAAGTTGGTATTTGTTTTTTGTGCGCTCTCCTATTAAAGCATAGTTGTCTTGGTCAAAGGAATAATAATCTCCGCTAATGTCTTTGATACGAACCATTCCTTCACATTTATTTTCAATAATTTCTACGTACATACCCCATTCTGTAACACCAGAAATAATCCCAAGAAAAGGAGTGTTTTTTTTATTCATCATATATTTTATTTGCATGTATTTAATTGAATCTCGCTCTGCCTTTGTCGCTAAATTTTCCATAGAAGAAGAGTGTTTACACTTCTCTTCAAACTCAGCGGTATTAACTGTTTTATTACCATCTAAATAGTACTGTAACAAACGATGTGCCATAACGTCTGGGTATCGTCTTATTGGAGATGTAAAGTGGCTGTAATAATCGAAAGATAAACCGTAGTGTCCTATGTTTTGGGTAGAATACTCTGCTTTACTCATACAGCGTATTGCTAAGGTATCAACTAGATTTTGTTCTTTTTTACCAACAACGTTAATTAATAATTTATTTAAAGAGGAGCTTATTTTATTTTGATCTTTAATATTTATTTGATGACCAAATTGAGAAACAACTCGTTGTAGACTTTCTAATTTTTGTTGATCTGGTACGTCGTGAACTCTGTAGATGAATGTTTTTTTAGGGGTTTGTTTTCCTATAAATTCTGCAACTTTTTTATTAGCTAATAACATAAATTCTTCTATTAACTTATTTGCATCCTTAGATGTTTTAAAATAAACACCTTCAGGCTCCTTGTTAGTTGATAGTATAAATTTAACCTCTTTTTTATCAAAAGATATTGCACCATCATTCATCCTTTTAGCTCTTAATATTTTAGCGAGATCATCTAATTTTAAAATTGCTTCTTTTATAGGGTTTGTTGTTTTGTATTGTTGTTTAGTTAATGCTATTTCTTTTGGAATAAGAAGATCTTTCGCTTCTATAATGTATTGTGCTTCTTCATAACTAAACCGAGCGTCACTGTAAGTGACTGTTCTTCCAAACCATTGATTTATAAGTTCTGCATTATGATCAAGTTCAAAAACTGCAGAAAATGTATATTTCTCTTCATTTGGTCGTAACGAACATGCATTATTAGATAATACCTCTGGGAGCATTGGAACAACTCTATCTACAAGATAGACCGAAGTTGCACGTTCATAAGCCTCATCGTCTAAAATTGTACCTTCTTGCAAATAGTGAGAAACATCAGCAATATGTATACCTACCTCATAATTTCCATTTTTAAGAGTTTGAAATGAAAGGGCATCATCAAAATCTTTTGCATCTTTTGGATCGATAGTAAAAGTTAATATTTGACGCATATCACGTCTCTTTTTTACTTCTTTCTCTGTAATAGATGTATCTAAATTATTAGCGAAGTCTTCAACCTTTTTATCAAATTTGTAAGGTAAACCATATGCTGCGAGAATAGCATGTATTTCTGTTTGGTGGTCTCCAGCATCGCCAAGAACTTCAATTACTTTTCCTGTTGGACACTCTGCTTTTGAGGGCCATTCAACTATTTTAACTAAAACCTTTTGACCTTCTTTTGCATTTTTTATTTTCTTTAAGGGAATGAAGATATCAACTGGCATTTTTTTGTCATCTGGAACTACAAAGGCAAAATTTTTGTTCAGTTGAATAATACCAACGTATTCAGATTTTGAGCGTTTCAATATTTGGGTTACTTCTCCTTCTAATCTCCCTTTTTTCTTTCTGTTTAGTATATAAAATTCTATTTCGTCACCTGAAAGTGCACCCATAGTTTTATTAGAGGATATAAAAATATCTTCTTCGAAATCATCAGATATAATATAACCTGAGCCTCTCGCTGTAAGGTCAAAAATACCTGTGAGGTATTTATTTTTTTTCTTTAATGTGTAAACACCTCTTCTTGTTTCTTCTATCTGATTTGAGATCATAAGGTAATGGAGGCACTCAATAACCTCAGCTCTCTTTCTTGGATTGTGTATCCCAAGCTTCATAGATATTTGTTTGTGGTTTAAAGAAGTTGAAGAGTTGAGAATAGATAAAATTCGGGAAATATGCTTTTTGAAAGCAGTTGATTTAGTTTTAGATTTCTTTGGCATCTAGTTTTTGGTTTAAACAAAACTACAACTTTAATTTCTTCATTTATTTAGCTTAAATTAACTTTATCCACATTATACAACATAAATAACTTTTTTCTTTAAATTTTATAATATTAATTGTTATAATGATTGTATGTTAATAGCTATAATAACTTTTAATTATTTTTTAATTATACCTGTAAATAGTGTTATATCTTAATTTTTAAAATGTTTATAACGTCCTTTAAATTAAAGATAAACCATTAATTAAAAATAACAACTAAACTTTTTTATTTACATATTTTTCTTACTATAAAATATTTCTTTACAATTAAATTATATTTTTTATAAACAATATTTATTTATTAACAGGATATAAATAAAACAATTAACAGCTTGTTTTTTTGTAAGTTTACAGAACTTCAATTAATGAATTAATTATGAAAATTGCAATAGGAAACGACCACGCTGGAACCGAGTATAAATTTCAAATATTAGCATATTTAGAATCTATAGGTATTGAAGTTATTAACTATGGAACAGATAACAGCGATAGTGTAGATTATCCTGATTTTGTTCACCCAGTAGCTAAAGATGTAGAAAATAAATCTGTAGAATTAGGCATTTTACTATGTGGAAGTGCAAATGGTGTAGCTATGACTGCAAATAAATATCAAAATATAAGAGCAGGTTTATGTTGGACCACTGAAATAGTGGAACTTGTTCGACAACATAACAATGCTAATATTCTTTGTATACCAGCACGCTATACTAGTAAAGAAGAAATTTTGTTAATGGTTGACACTTTTCTCAACACTCCTTTTGAAGGAGGAAGACACCAAAAACGTGTTGATAAAATTCCAAGCTGCCAATAACCCAACAGTTCTGTTATGTCCTCTATTTTTATACAGAAATTTGAAGAGCTTTCAAAATCTGATCTATATGCTATTTTACGTCTACGATCTGAGGTTTTTATTGTAGAACAAGATTGTGTATATCAAGATGTTGACAATAAAGATCAAATCTCCCTTCACGTTTTTTTAAAAAAAGGGAAAGCTATCATTGGTTATACAAGATTATTTCGACCAGGTGATTATTTTGAAGAGGCTAGTATTGGGCGTGTTGTTGTTTCTAAAAAGTATAGAAATAAAGATTATGGAAAACAACTTATGAACGCCTCTATTCTGGCAGTTTATAAATTTTTTAATCAAAAAAAAATAAAAATTTCTGCACAATGTTATTTAAAGAATTTCTATAATGATTTAGGTTTTTTAGAACAAGGAGAATCTTATTTAGAGGATGGTATTCCCCATATAACTATGATAAAAAATTAGTTTTATTTTTTTATATATGTGATTTCAATTTCTACTCTTCTGTCAAATTTAGGATCACCTCCCAAAGGGTATTTATGTTTTAAACCCATATATTTCATTCTTTTTTTAGCTATTCCATTTTTAATTAAATAATTAAAAATATAGCGAGCACGAGCAAGCGATAAATTTCTTTTTCCTGTACCTCTATCTACAGCATCCCTTTCATTTGCTGTACAACACACATGCCCTTTAATTGTAAAGTAAACTTCTTTCTTTCTATTTAAAATTCTTGCTATTTTTTCTAGGTCAGGGATTGATTCCTTAAGGATATAACTATAACCTGTACGAAATAATATATTATTTAAGGTAATATTATCTCCAACTCTTAAGTCACTTTCTAATGTGATCGGTTTTTTTCTTTTATCAATACTATCTTTCTTAATCTCTATTTTAGTATTAGTATACTCAACATCTATTTCAACTTTTCTGTTTAATCCACGGATCACATTTAAATCCTCTGTAGAAATTATTTTTAATAAAATTTCTCCTTTACCGTCGACATTACTTATCAGCTGTTCATTAATTTTATTTTCAGAGAACAACTGCTTTATTTTATCAGCCCTATTTTGTGATAGTACTAAATTATACTGATCAGAACCTCGATCATCACAGAACCCATAAATTGATATTCTTTTTATTTTTTTAACAGCTAACCTTTGTATAAAAAAAAGTAATCTATTTTTTTCAGTTTCAGGGACTACATACTTATCAGTTTCGAAATAAACCACATGCTGCTGATTAGATTGCGCCAACAGAACTCCATTATACAACAACACTAAAAACAGCAAATTTCGCATAACTCAATATATTTAATTTATTTTAAAATGGAATAATATTCCTTAGGATCTTCAAGCAAAGACTTTGCTGATTGTATTCCTTTATTATTTACCAAAGAAAATTGATATAACCCTTCTTTGTAAAAAATATTTTTTACAATTTCCTCAGATAAATGGTTCATGATTTTTTCTTTTGATGCTTCTAACGCTAATTTCTTTTCTTTTCTTATAGACGACTTTATTTCAATCAAAGAAGAATTTATATTTTTTAAATCTTCTTCTAAACTATAACTAAATGCACGATTAAGATATTTTTCTGTTTTTGTTCCTAATGAGAAGTTCTTTTGTAAACAAAATTCTTTAAAACTTTTAAAAACTGATTCTTCTAACATTAAATTCTCCCATTTTTCTATACTTTTTTTTCTACAATAATCTGTCGCAAACAAGAAAAACATATGTTCTTTTTTTAGGTTATTTATTAAATCAAATTCATCTCTTTTCTCTATTTCTATATCAGGTTTAACCCCTCCACCATCATAAACGGTTCTTCCATTTTTTGTTTTAAACGCTTTGTAATCATTTTCATTTATTTTTTGCGCTTCCCCATTTTCTGTCCTTTGACGGTAATCTAATGCCTGGATACACCTTCCAGAGGGCGTGAAATAACGTGATATTGTTATTTTTAATTGTGCTCCATAAGGCAGTGGTTTAGGTTGTTGTACAAGACCCTTACCAAAACTACGACTTCCTATAATTACTGCTCTGTCTAAATCTTGCAACGCGCCAGCCACAATTTCACTCGCTGATGCACTGCGCTCATTTATCAAAACGACTAGAGGTATATCTTCGCTAACCGGCTGTTTTTGTGTAATGAATTGGTTGTTATATTGCTCTATGTTCGAACGTGTAGATACGACCAGTTGGTTCTTAGCAACAAAAAGATTAACAATTTTCACAGCTTCTTGTAGTAAACCACCAGGATTATTTCTCAAATCTAATATTAAACCTTCCGCTTCATCAATAAGTAAAAATTTAAGAGCTGACTCTACTTCGCTTGAAGCGCTTCTAGAAAATTTATCTAAAGCTATGTACCCTACATTATTTTCCAACATTTTATACAAAGGCACTGCTTTTTGTTTCTTTTCTTCTCTAATTAACTCAACTTGCTTTTCCTTATTATCTCTCTTGTAGGTAATAAAAACAGAAGATTTGTTCTTACCATTAAGCAACAACTTGGCTTGTTCGAAAGATTCTGAGAGCTGTATGTTGTTAATTTTAATAATTTCATCTCCAGCCTTTAACCCCGCTTTATCAGCAGAAAGCCCTTTAAATGGTTCATCAATAAATAGTTTTTTTTCAATTACCCTCATTTTTGCCCCTATACCAACGTAAACACCAGATCGGTAGATTTTTGCATCTTGAACGTCCTGCTCTGTGCTGTAAACAGTATATGGGTCTAATTCAGTAAGCATATGTTTTACCCCATTTTCCATAAGTTGCGCAGGATTTGTTTTATCTACGTAACCCATATTTATTTCCTTAAAAATAGAGTTGTAAATTTCTATTTGCTTCGCAATTTCAAAAAACTCATAACGGAACCCAGTAAGCGTTACCCCGATAAATAGACCTATTAAAACAAAACCAACTTTTTTTGTAACTAATTTTTTCATATTTTTTTTGAACTAACTTTCTTTGCTAAATTTTTAAACTCTTCTATTAGTTTGTTCCACTCCGGCATTTCTTTTCCTGTATATATAAGCATATAAGAGTATGGCTTGTTAGAGCTCTCTAAAAAGGGTAACAAATGTAGCTCAGCTGCTGCCCGCATTTGTCTTTTAATTCTATTTCTTTGAACAGCTAGCTTGAAGTTACGCTTTCCAACAGACACACCAAAGGAAAACACCTCATCTTCTATAAAGAGTAATCTAAGCGGAAATAAATTAATACTCACCCCTTCTTCAAACAAACGATCGATATTTTTTTTCCCTTTAAGTTTATTCAACTTCTTTTAAAAATTTATTATTATTTCTGTTTATATCTGCAGTCCGTTGGTCTGGATCTATTATTACCTGTGTTACTTTCTTCTTTTTACCTAAAATAAAGGAATATGTTGGGAACGCCCAAGCCCAATCATCAAGAATTAATATATCTTTTTCTACTGGCTTTTCACCACGCATCATTTGTAAGGGTATGTAATATCTTTCTTTCTCACCATCCTTAAAAGTAATTTCTATTTCTACAGGCATTGGTATTAATCCAATACGTTCGAGTTCGATTATTGTGCCTCCACCTTCTTCATTTATTGACTTTACTCCGTAATCAATAGTGTTGTTTGTTTTTGTCCAATCTGTTAAGTACCAGTCCAGCTCAATCCCAGAGGCTTTTTCTGCGCACCTTATAAAATCGTTTGGGGTAGGATGTTTAAAAGCCCATAATTCATAATACCGTTTTAGTGTTGTCCTAAAGTTTTTTTCTCCAATAATATAATTAAGCTGTCTTAAGAAAATTGCTCCCTTCACATAAGAAGACACGCTGTAAGCGTTGTTGTATCGATAACGATCAGCGTGCGTGCTTTGTGGCTGTTCTTGCCCACTCAGCGCATATTCAGTATAGCGCCTGTGTGCGTTATCAAAGTAGCTGTTTTCGTCTAAACCAACAACATCAACCTCAGCCATTGTACAAATATACTCTGTAAAACCCTCGTCCATCCATGGGTGCCTACTTTCGTTGGTTGCCATCAAAAAATGGAACCATGTATGTGCTAATTCATGAGCCGTTACTCCAACTAAGCTCTCAAAGCTACGTTCTCCGGTAATTAACGTACACATAGCATATTCCATTCCCCCATCACCCCCCTGAATAACAGAGTATTGTTCATAAGGGTAGGGCCCAATGTGTTTATTAAAAAAAGACATAAGCTTCGCTGTAATCGGTTGTAAGGCCCGCCAATGCTCTTTGTATTGCTCACTTAAAGAGTTCTTATAATAGAAGTTTAATAACGGGCCTTTTTCAATTTGTAATTTATCATGAATATAGTCCCGATCAGCCGCCCAAGTGAAGTCATGTACATTGGGTGCAATAAAATGCCAGGTATTAGTTTTTTTTGCTTTCTCACTTAGTGCTCTAGTCTCAATTTCAATATCAGCTGTGTTTTGTAAATACCCTGTTCCTGCAACAATGTAACGATTATCTATAGTAAGTTTTAAGTCGAAATTACCCCAAACCCCATAGAACTCTCTTCCAATATATGCATCGGCGTGCCAACCTTCAAAATCATATTCTGCGAGCTTTGGAAACCACTGTGCCATCGATAGTGCTACACCTTCTTTACTGTTTTTTCCCGCCCGCCTTACAATAAGCGGAACTTGCCCTTCAAAATCAAGCTCAAAGCTTGTTTGACCTCCAGGAAGGATTGGAGACTCAAGGTCAACTTCCAAAATTGTGCCCGACAATTTAGATACCAACTCTAGGCCATTTTGAGTTAGATTATTAACCCTTAAAAAACCCTGATCTTCTTTTCCCAAATTTTGAATTTTATTCATCACCCTGCTGTCTGGATCAGCTATCGTTCTTGACCTTACGTCCATTTCGCTCCCAGGCTGAAAGGCATTGAAGTATAAATGAAAAAAAACCATATTTAGTGTGTCTGGGGAGTTGTTTGTGTATACTAATTTCTGGACACCTTTATAATTGAACGTTTCAACATCCATGTTTACCTCCATCGTGTAATCTACATGCTGTTGCCAATAATTGTAATTATTTTGCCCAAAACTAAGTGTTGTATACCCAAGCATTAGGACCACAACGAAATGAATGTTTTTCATGTTCAAAATCATTTTGAAAGTTTAGACGCCATTATTAAGGCGTTGTATGCGTTAACTAATCTACCAGATTTACAAAGGTTATTCATCAGGCTTATTGTTCCATCCTCAAGCGCCACCTCTTTTTTTATAGGCAAACCAGAAACCATAATTATTTTTTTTACTTCAGAAGCACTTAACTTAGGGTACTGAGAAAATAAAAGTGCTGCTATACCGCTAACTAATGGTGCCGCCATAGAAGTTCCTTGTGCAAACTCATACTTGTTGTTTGGATAACTAGAGTAAATTCGTGTGCCAGGAGCAAATACGTCAACACTACTTTTCCCATAGTTAGAAAAACCTGCGATAAGATCCGAACTATAATCACTTGTAGACGCACCAACGCTTATAAAATTATCCGAAAGTTCTTCTCCTATACCATCTTGGTCATTGGGATAGTTTTTTACAAAATCATTGTTTTCTCCATTATTTCCAGCCGCAGCGACAATCAAAACGTCGTATTTTGCGGCATAAGCTATTGCATCCTTCACCCAATTGCTGTGATCAGAGAACCCCTTCCCAAAACTCATATTAATTACCTTAGCTCCGTTGTTTACAGCGTAGTAAACACCTAGAGCCACGTCTTTATCGTATTCATCGCCGTTAGGCGTGTTTCTTATTGCCATAATTTTTACATTATCTGCCGCTCCATTTATTCCTATACCATTATTTCGCTTAGCTGCAATAATGCCTGAAACATGTGTGCCGTGACTTCTTCCTTCCTTGGGTCTAACATTATTATCCCCATAAGCTTTATCCCTTATGTCGTTTGGGTCGTCATTTACGATAGAGCGACCATCAAAATCTATATTTAGATTATAGTCTAGACGCTCATTAAAAGATTTTAGGTCGCGTTTAAGACTTTTTTTAAGCCCTTCAATTGTCTCGTAGCCAAAACCATAAGATTGTTTAATTATACTTAAGTGTTGTGCCAGGACAGGGTCTTTTGTGGATATGTTGTAGACCTCTTCTTTTGTAAAACCGTCTTTGTTAAGATGTTCTAGAACTGCATTTTCAGAGGAGGTCAATTGATTAAGAATCGTATTGTATTGTTGCTTCAACCGCGCGTATTTACTGCGTTCCCGGCTATATATTCTTTCAGCTTCTTTGTACCTTGGGTGGGCTGTATTCTTTGTTGCCAAAAGCCGCACATATTCTAACTGTTCATTGTTGGCCTCACCTAAAAAGTTCCAACCATTTATGTCGTCAATATAGCCGTTTGCATCGTCATCAATTCCATTGTTTGGAATTTCGTCTTGATTGATCCAGATGTTTTCTCTTAAATCTTCATGTGTTATGTCAATCCCAGAATCAATTACTGCAACGACAATTGTTTTGCTTTTTGGTTTGACTAATTTTTCATAAGCAAGGTTTAAACTTACCCCAGGAATAGTGTCTTTTTGTAAATCCAAATGGCTCCAGATTTTTTCTTCAACGGCGGTTAAGGGAGAAAATTTATAAGGAGTTTTATCTATGTTTTCTATTGGTGTTGAGATAATTGGGGCGGTTGAGCCACAGCTATTAAACAGGAGCACACTAATTATTGTAAGGTGCATAAACGCATTGGTTGGGGTTAAGTTTTTCATAATTTTAAAAAATAGAGTTGAAAGAATGGGTAGAATTTAGGCGAACACCTTTTTCTGAATGTTTGACCGTTATAATTTCATTGCAGGCGTCGTGCTCCATAAAAAGATAATAATTTTCATTGGCTGCTAAATTGAGAAAGGCCTCTTTTTCTTCTAAAGTGATTAGAGGGCGGGTATCGTACCCCATAATAAAGGGTAAAGAAACATGGCCTGCAGTTGGCAACAAATCTGCCATAAAACAAAGTGTTTTCTCTTTATATTTTATAATAGGGATCATTTGTTTTTCTGTATGCCCGTTAGCAAAGAGCACATCAAAACCAAGCGGGCAGTTTCTCGCAAAACCATTTTCTGCCGAAGCAATGTATTTTAAATGACCAGATTGTTCAATAGGCTCAATGTTTTCGATCAAAAATGAAGCTTTTTCGCGTTTGTTGGCATTTTTCGCCCAATGCCAGTGATCTTCATTACTCCAATAAGTTGCATTCTTAAACGTTAGCTGATAGGCTGTCCTGTCGGTGTTCCATTCCACAGCCCCACCACAATGATCAAAATGTAAATGAGTCAGAAACACATCAGTTACATCATCCTTACTGAATCCGTATTGTGCTAGGGCGCGCTCTACACCTTGTTCACCCCAACGGCAATAGTAGTTAAAGAATTTTTCAGACTGCTTATTGCCCATTCCACTATCAATCAATATAAGACGATTATCGTTTTCAATTAATAAGCAACGTGCAGCGATATCAATCATGTTGTTATGATCTGCAGGATTGGTTTTTGACCATAGAGACTTCGGCACCACACCAAACATAGCGCCTCCGTCTAGTTTAAAATTTCCGACATTTAAAGGGTATAATCTCATCAAATCACTTCATAAATAAGGGCAGCAAACAACCTTATTTGCCTTTTATTAAACTAAATATAAGACATTCGTTAATAACAAAAAAATAAGTTTAACCTTAGTCGTTTAGCTTAAGCACCGCCATAAAAGCCTCTTGAGGAATTTCTACACTTCCCACCTGACGCATTCGCTTTTTTCCTTTCTTTTGGTTTTCAAGAAGCTTTCGTTTCCTAGAGATGTCACCGCCATAACATTTTGCCGTTACGTCTTTACGTACAGCCTTAACAGTTTCTCTAGAAATAATTTTCGCACCTATTGCGGCTTGTATAGGAATATCAAACTGTTGCCTAGGGATAAGCTCCTTGAGTTTACCGCACATTTTCCGCCCAATTTTTTGTGCGCTGTCGAGGTGAATAAGCGCCGATAAAGCATCTACAGATTGACCGTTAAGCAAAACATCCACCCGAACTAATTTTGAGACCCGCATACCAATAGGGCTATAGTCAAAAGAAGCATAACCTTTAGACACGGTTTTTAGGCGGTCATAAAAATCAAAAACAATTTCTGCCAAAGGCATGTCAAAGCTAAGCTCTACGCGTTGGGTTGTAAGGTAGGTCTGATTGGTGATTTGTCCTCTTTTTTCAATACAAAGCGACATAACATTGCCGACAAAATCAGATTTGGTAATAATGGTAGCTTTGATATATGGCTCTTCAATTCGGTCTAATGTAGAGGGGTCAGGAAGATCCGATGGGTTGTTTAACAAGATTAATTCGTCAGGATTCTTTCGGGTGTATGCGTGGTATGATACGTTAGGAACGGTTGTAATTACCGTCATATTAAACTCCCGCTCTAGCCGTTCTTGTATGATTTCTAGGTGCAACATACCTAAGAAGCCACAGCGAAAACCAAACCCTAAAGCTGCCGAGCTTTCTGCCTGAAACACCAATGAGGCATCGTTGAGTTGAAGTTTTTCCATAGACCCTCGGAGTTCTTCATATTCTTCAGTATCTACAGGGTATATACCAGCGAAAACCATTGGTTTTACATCTTCAAAACCATCAACAGCTGCGCTTGTTGGGTTTTGAGCGTCTGTTATTGTGTCCCCAACCTTAACCTCTCTCGCGTCTTTAATTCCTGTAATTAGGTAACCCACATCACCTGTTTTAATTTCTTTCTTTGGGGTTTGTGTCAAATTTAAGGTTCCAACCTCATCCGCACCATAGGTCTTGCCAGTTGCAATAAATTTAACCGACTGGTTTTTCTTTATACTACCGCTGACTACCTTAAAATAAGTTTCAACCCCCCTGAAGGAATTGTAAACAGAATCAAATACTAGGGCTTGAAGAGGTTCGTTAGGATTACCCTTTGGGGGTGGAATAAGTTTAATTACTGCCTCTAAAATAGTGTCAATACCTAGACCAGTTTTGGCACTTGCAGGAATTACATCTTCTGCCCTACACCCTAAAAGGTCGACGATGTCGTCTGTCACTTCCTCAGGATTTGCACTTGGCAGGTCTATTTTATTCAAAACAGGGATTATTTCTAAATCATTTTCTAAAGCCAAATACAAGTTTGATATGGTCTGCGCTTGTATACTCTGAGCAGCGTCAACAACCAATAGCGCACCCTCACAAGCCGCAATAGATCGTGACACTTCATAGCTAAAATCTACATGGCCAGGCGTATCAATTAGATTCAGAGTGTATTGTTCTCCATTGTATTCATAATCCATTTGTATGGCGTGGGACTTAATTGTGATTCCCCGCTCACGTTCTAAGTCCATATTGTCTAAAAGCTGGTTTTGCTTTTCCCGCTCACTAACAGCCCCTGTAAAGTCCAAAAGACGATCCGCCAAGGTGCTTTTACCGTGGTCAATATGTGCGATAATACAAAAGTTTCTTATATTTTTCATCGAGTTGTTTGCCTGCTTATGAGAGCACAAAAGTAGTCAAATTTATAAGACCATTTAGCTTTGTTTATGCTTGCTGCTGTATAAGTGCGTTAATTCGGCCTATTGTTTCCTTTTTACCAATATAGAAAACAATTTCAAACACATCTACGCCTTCTAAAGCCCCAACAAGAGCAACCCTCAACGGCATCATTATTTTCCCAAAGCCAATGTTTTTACTTTTAATCCAGTCAGACACAGCGATTTTAATCGATTTTGCAGATCCGTCATTTGTATTTTCTAAAACAGAAACTAGTTCTGTTAAAAGCACATTAGTATCTTCCCTCCAAGCTTTTTTCAGGCTTTTCTCATCATATTGATCAGGCGCTTCAAAGAAGTATTTGCCCAGTCGCCAAAGATCTGGAACAAGATCAGCTCTTTCTTTGATAAGGCCAATAACAAGTTCAACATAGTTTTGGTCTAATCCGTTGAGCACTTTATGAGTGGTTATTAATTGTTGCGCTAGTTCTGCATTGGATGCGCGTTGAATATACTGGTGGTTGTACCATTTAATCTTTTCAGGATCAAAGCGAGCCCCCGCTTTGTTTACGTGGTCAAAATCAAAAGACTGTACAAGTTCATCTAATGAAAAAAGTTCCTGCTCTGTTCCAGGATTCCACCCTAAAAAAGCTAAAAAATTAATTACAGCTTCAGAAAGATAACCGCTTTCTTTATATCCGCTTGAGTCCGTGTTAATGTCTTTCCATGTTAAAGGAAAAACAGGAAACCCCAGTTTATCACCATCACGCTTGCTTAGCTTTCCTTTTCCGGTAGGTTTTAAGATTAATGGCAGGTGTGCAAATTGTGGAGCATCCCACTCAAAAGCTTCATAGAGCATTTGGTGTAACGCCAAAGATGGCAACCACTCCTCACCTCTAATCACGTGAGAAATAGCCATAAGGTGGTCATCTACAACATTAGCTAAATGATAGGTTGGCATTCCATCTGATTTAAATAATATTTTATCATCAAGAATACTACTGTCTATAGACATCTGACCCCTCACAATATCATTTAGTTTTATAGTCTGCCCCTCAGGCATTAAAAAACGCACAACATAAGGCGCACCACTTTTTATTCTTTGGCTGGTCTCTGCTTCTGTTAAAACTAAAGAGTTTACAAGCCTACCTTTCTTTCTGTTGTGCCAGTTGTATATGAAGGTTTTACCTTTTTCTTCGTGGGTTTTTCGTTCTTTTGCCAAATCATCAGCACTATCGAACGCGTAATAAGCCCTTCCTTTTTTAAGCAATATATTTATGTGCTCTCTGTAAATTTTTTTTCGCTCACTTTGTCTGTAAGGCCCGCAGTTACCTTCTTTTCCAGGACCCTCCGAAAAGGGGATTTTACACCAGTTTAAGGCGTTTATAATGTAGTCCTCTGCGCCAGAAATGCAGCGGTTTTGATCTGTATCCTCGATGCGTAAAACAAAACTTCCCTTGTGTTTTTTAGCAAATAAATAATTAAACAGCGCGGTGCGTACACCACCGATGTGTAGTGGGCCGGTTGGGCTTGGTGCAAAACGAACGCGAACAGGTTTTTTCATTGAGTGTTGTCTTATTGCAAAGATATACGCCCAAAGTCGAACGCCCAAACAAAAATCCCTTTGCTTTTTTTTACCTTTATTCTTGCTTTACGAGTGTTTATTATTATAAATTTATACACTAAAAACATGCCTTGGACTATTTTGATGAAATAAGAGAAAAGTTAGAAGCGTTCATCAAGCGCTACTATGCAAGCGCTTTAATAAAGGGGGCCATGCTCTTTTTTTGTTTTGGGCTCTTATACATTTTATTTTGGTCGTTAATTGAATCATTTTTTTGGTTTTCACCAACAGCGCGTGCCTTTGTTTTTTGGTCTTTAATTTCTTTTGAAGCCTTTTTGTTTGTTAGGTTTTTATTGGCCCCTTTTTTCGGCTTTTTGAGGTTTCGTTCAGGGATTGACCACCAACAAGCCGCTAAAATTATTGGCGATTTCTTCCCAGAAATCAAAGATAAGTTGTTGAATACAATTCAGTTAAATAGCCAGCCTCAATCTGAATTTATAACAGCAACAATCCAGCAAAAAACTCAAGAATTCAAACACATCTCCTTTATAAAAGCGGTACGGTTGAGAGACAATTTAAAGTATTTGAAATACGCATTTATGCCTTTATTTGTCATTGGTGTAGCCTATGCCTCTGGAAGTCAATCAAATTTTAAAGAGGGATTAAGCCGCGTGGTCGACTACAAAACAAACTATACTCCTCCAGCGCCATTTAAATTCGTAATTATTAATGATTCCCTCACAACAATTGAAAATAAACCGTTTTATCTGAACGTTAAAACAGAAGGGCGTCTTGTTCCTGATAAAATTGAAATTAGTTTTGCAGGCCAATCATATTATCTAAAAAAGAGCGACAACCAATTATTCCAATATAGGTTTTTAAACCCTGCAGAGTCCATTGGCTTTAGCCTTTCTTCAGGCGAGACCCAATCAGCCTTATATCAACTTTTAGTGTTAAAGGCTCCAAAAATAGTGAATTCTGAACTGCTCATTGATTGTCCGTCCTATACAAAAATTAAAGATAAAAGGATCTCTAATTTTTCAAATGTTTCTGTTCCTGAAGGCACAACCCTCACTTGGTCGCTAACCGCCCAATCCACCGAAACAATTACTTTTTCGACCGCAAAAAAAACCTCAGATTTCACGCGCTCGAGTGATGAATTTTTCACAAGCAAACAAGTGTTTTCCGACCTTGCCTATACTATTCAAACGAATAACAGTGAGCTAAAAAAGCACGAAACATTGTCATTTAATATTCGTGTTAAAAAAGACCGCCCCCCAAGTATAAGGGTTATGCAAAAACGGAATGAATCCAATGATAACGCCCTCTATTTTTATGGCCAATTAAATGATGATTACGGGATCTCTAATCTTGAAATTCAATATTATCCCAAAGGGAATCCCAGCCTGAATAAAACCCACAACATTTTGTTCGACGACAACTTAGAATTTGTTTATGATTTTCCTAATGATTTAGATGTTTTGCCAGATACTGCTTATGAATTCTATTTTGAAGTTTACGACAACGATCCATTTCCTAAACCTAACAGTACTAAAACAGAAGTCTTCACTTATTTGTTTAAAAGCGACAAATCTATTCAGAATGAGGCGATTGAAACCCAGAAAAGTGTTGTTCAAGGTTTGGAAAAATCGGTCAAGTCAGTTGAAAATCAAAACAACCTCATGGATCAGTTTACAAAAGAACAACTTCAGAAGGATAAATTAGGCTTCAATGACAAGGAAAAGATTAAAGCGTTATTAAGGCGTCAGAAGCAACAAGACGATATTTTAAAGCAGTTTAACAAGCAAATGGAAAAGACTCTTGAGCAGTTTAGCGAGGATACGCCAGACCCTTTGAAAGAAGATTTAATGAAACGAATCCAAGAGCAAAACCAGCGTCTTGAAGAGGACGAAATGAAACTCCAAGAACTGGAGCAGCTGGCCAAAAAGATTCAACAAGAGGGGCTCATGGAAAAGCTGAAGAAATTAGGGGAACAAAGCAAAAATAAGCAACGAAGCCTACAACAAATGTTGGAGCTAACCAAGCGTTATTATGTCTCCAAAAAAGCAGAACATCTTAAAAGAAGCTTAGAAGAATTAGCGGAGAAGCAACAGGCGCTTACCAATAGCGACACTAAAAAACAACGCCAGGACCAAGAAGCGCTAAACAAAACATTTTCTAAAACCAAAAAAGAGCTAGAGGAACTCCGCAAACAAAATAATACGTTAAACACCCCACTTTCGATTCCAGATACACAAAATGAAGAAGAGTCTATTCAAAACGATCAGCAGGATGCTAGTAATCTTTTAGAGCAATCCCAGAAAACAACCAACCTAACCGAATCTGAACAACAAAAGGTTCAGGCGCAAAAAGCACAAAAGAAAGCTGCTCAAAAAATGAAACAACTCGCTCAACAAATGAGCCAAAACATGGCTGGAGGCGCATCAAAACAGAACAGTGAAGACGCAGAGGCGCTACGCCAGATATTAGACAATCTATTGGTTTTTTCTTTTGAACAAGAGGGATTAATGAATCGTTTTGTAAATGCTAATGCACAAGAAACCCTCACTCAAAAGCCTATTAAGAAGCAAATGAATTTAAAGACTCATTTTGAACACATAGACGATAGTCTTTTTATGGTTTCATTGCGGCAACCGATGATTTCAGAATCTATAAACAAGGAAATATCAGATGTTTATTTTAATATTGACAAAGCACTCAATTCGCTTTCCGAAAACAGAAATAATGAAGCTACGACAGCACAGCAGTACGCAATCACATCAACCAATAATTTAGCAAACATATTGAGTGAGATTTTAGACAAACTCGAAATGCAACTACAACCAAGCCCAGGCCAGGGTGATGGAGATATGCAATTGCCAGACATCATAATGAGTCAAGAAGATTTACAAAAACAAGCGGAAGAGATTATGAATGGTGAAAAAGAAGGTAAACAAAAACCCGGCAAGCAAGGAGAAGAGCCTAAAGGACAAGGCAAGGGCTTTGAGCCTGGATCATCTCCTAAAAATGGCAGAGAATCTGGACAATACAGCGACCCCGGGGAATTTGGACAGTCTTTATTCGAATTATACAAGCAGCAACAAAAGCTACGCCAAGCACTCGAGCGTGCTTTGGAAAAAGAAGGCTTGTCCGGTCAAGGAAAAACAGCCCTAGAGTCAATAAAAAAAATTGAGCAAATGATTGTTAATCAAGGTGTTAGCTCGGATTTGATTAAAAAAATGAAAGTCCTAAACTATGAATTTCTAAAGCTTAATGAAGCGGCACAAAACAAGGGGACGTCCTCAAAAAGGCAATCCCAGACAAACAATAAAAGATTCACACAAGGAGAGCGTTTAACCAAAGATGAAATCATGCGTCTTTTTAACTCTGATGAGATTTTAAATAGAAAGCCCTTACCTTTGCGACAAAACATTAAGAAAAAAGTACAACGTTATTTCAACGCAAAAGATGATCAGCTTTAACAACACAACCACTTTTGATATACCCAACAAAACGAAGATAAAGAAATGGCTGTGTGCTATTTTAACAGAAGAAAGCTTTTCTTTGGGAGAGTTAAATTTTTTATTTTGCGACGACCACCACTTGCACCAACTCAATGTAGAGTTTTTAGACCATAACACGCTAACGGACATTTTAACTTTTGAATACAACGTAGGGCAAGAGGTCTACGGCGATATTTGTATTTCTGTTGACCGGGTTGTTGAGAATGCGAAAGACTTCAACACCAGCGCCCTAAATGAGTTACACCGTGTGATGGTTCATGGGGTATTACACCTCTGTGGTTACAAAGACTCTACAGAGCAGCAAAAACAACAAATGCGCCAAAAGGAAGACCACTATCTTTATCAGTTTGAATTATTTAGATAAGCGTATATTTGCACAAAATTGTTCCACGTGGAACACAATTCGATTTAAATGTTCGATAAAGTTTATGATGTAATTGTTGTAGGAGGTGGACACGCGGGGAGTGAAGCCGCTGCTGCCGCTGCTAATATGGGCAGCAACTCGCTATTGGTTACCATGAACTTACAAAATATTGCACAAATGTCATGCAACCCAGCAATGGGCGGTATTGCAAAAGGTCAAATAGTTCGTGAAATTGATGCCCTTGGCGGATACAGCGGAATTGTTAGCGACACTTCTGCAATACAGTTTAAAATGCTTAACAAATCAAAGGGGCCGGCAATGTGGAGTCCAAGAGTACAAAGCGACCGTATGAGGTTTGCCGAAGACTGGAGAATGCTTTTAGAGCAAACCAAAAACTTAGATTTTTACCAAGATATGGTTGTTGGTCTTCTCATTAAGGGCGAGCAGGTTGTTGGTGTAAAAACATCCTTAGGACTAGAAATAAAGTCCCGTAGTGTGGTGCTTACCAATGGAACTTTTTTAAACGGACTCATACATATTGGTGATAAAAATTTTGGAGGAGGTCGAGCTGGTGAACGTGCTGCAACAGGGATCACAGAACAGCTGATTGATTTGGGATTTGATTCAGGCCGAATGAAAACAGGCACCCCTCCTCGGGTTGATGGGCGCTCTTTAGATTTCTCCAAGATGATTGAACAGCCAGGGGATGTTAACCCTCAGAAATTTTCATACTTAGAAACAACCAAACCGCTTGAAAACCAACGCTCCTGCCATATGACCCACACGAGTGCAGAAGTTCACAACCTATTGAAGGAAGGCTTTGATCGCTCACCAATGTTTAACGGTAGAATTCAAAGTATTGGGCCAAGGTATTGCCCTTCAATTGAAGACAAAATCAATCGGTTTTCTGAAAAGGAGAGGCATCAAATTTTTGTTGAACCTGAGGGCTGGAATACTATTGAATATTACATCAATGGATTCTCCACTTCCTTGCCAGAAGACGTTCAATACAAGGCCTTAAAGGCGGTCAAAGGTTTTGAGCATGTTCGATTTTTTCGCCCTGGCTACGCTATTGAATACGATTACTTCCCGCCAACACAACTAACCTACTCTTTAGAAACAAAGTTAATAAAAGGGTTGTTCTTCGCAGGTCAAATTAACGGCACAACAGGCTATGAGGAAGCAGCATCCCAAGGGCTTATGGCTGGAATTAATGCTAGTCTTAGCGTCCAAAATAAGGCGCCATTTATCTTGAGAAGAGATGAGGCTTATATTGGTGTTCTCATAGATGATTTGATAACCAAGGGAACGGAAGAGCCTTATAGAATGTTTACATCTCGTGCAGAATACCGGACCCTTTTACGCCAAGACAATGCCGACCTAAGACTTACCCCAAAAGGATACGACTTAGGGATTGCCAGCCTTGCACGACTCCAACGCATGGAGCGCAAACACAATCAGTCTAAAGATTTCGTTACCTTTTTCAGAAGGCAGAGTGTTAAACCCGAAGAGGCTAATCCAGTCTTGGAGTCTAAAAGCTCATCTCCTATTAAGCAATCAGACAAGATGTTTAAAATCTTTTCTAGACCCAATATCACAATAGACGATGTACGAAAGTTTCAGGCTGTAGAGGACTATATTAGAGAGCATGACCTTAACGAAGAGGTTATTGAACAAACAGAAATTCAGATTAAGTATTCTGGTTATATTGAAAAGGAAAAGAACAATGCCGACAAGCTTACTCGCCTTGAATATGTCAAAATCCCCAAAGAATTTGATTATACACAGGTCAAATCTATGAGTTATGAGGCTCGAGAAAAACTGCATGCGGTTCAGCCAGCCACAGTAGCCCAGGCTTCTCGTATAAGCGGTGTGTCGCCCAACGACATATCCGTTTTACTTGTTTTCTTAGGGCGATAGTCAGTATATTTTATATTTTTGTTCCACGTGGAACACATGAACGAAAGCAACACATTTTTTCTAAAAACAAAAGATTTTTCTGTAAGTGGAGAGGATTTTGAATTGCATTACAACAAGGCAAAAGATATGCTATTGACCACCCCCTCTCCAGCAACAAAAGATTTAGCGGCCTATTATGACAGTAACCAATACGATTCTCATACAACACAGAAACGAACTGTATTTGATTGGGCTTACTATATTGTACGTGGCCATACACTAAAAAGAAAGGTCCGCTTGATTTTTCGCTTTAAGACCCAAAAGAAAACGCTTTTAGATTATGGAGCAGGCGTTGGGAGTTTCGTTCGCGTAGCTAGAAAATCTGGATGGGACAGTGTAGGAATTGAAGCTTCAAAACAAGCACGCGTAGCAGCAAACCAATCGCTGCCAGACTCGGTTTTTAATACCGAATGGCTCAAGAAATTACCTTGTAAAAGCCAATCCATAATTACGCTTTGGCACGTTCTAGAGCATCTACCCAACCTCAACTTAAGCATTCAGGAATTTAAACGTCTATTGGCTGACGATGGCCGACTCATTGTGGCGGTTCCTAATTATAAAAGTTATGACGCCAAATACTATAAAGAGTTCTGGGCAGCTTATGATGTGCCAAGACATTTGTGGCATTTCTCCCCCAAATCAATTGCACGCCTCTTTTCCCAATTTGATTTTGAGTTAGAGTCTACTCATCCTATGCTTTTTGACGCTTATTATGTGAGCTTATTGTCTTCAAAAAATAAATATGGAAGAATGAAAATCATAAATAGTTTATGGACTGGTTTCAAGTCTAACCTCCTAGCAAAACAGAGCGGTGACTATTCATCATTGATTTACGTCCTGAAAAGAGCAGAAAACTAATTTAAGGCTCCTTATTCGCTTTTTTACACTCAAGCTATAATATACCATGGACACAGATTAAAAACCCTTAAAAAGGAACTTATTAAACCAACAAATAATAACTTTTAAATATAAAAAAAATAAAAACGATAGATTTACCTTATTATCTATGTTCCGGCTTTTGGTGGAGAAGTCTAGTGAGTTTTATAGACAAATCGGTAAAAACGATTTTACCATTTGCATTTCGCTCAATGTGGTGTATAGCGCTCTCAAGTTCAGAACAAATTTTTTCAATATTTTGAGCGTCAATGAAAGCAGCAAATTTTTTCAACGAAAAGCTTTGATCTAAAAGCTCAAAATGAACGAGATCTAAAGCGCCATAATTTAAAATCAAGGCCTGACGGAAAAATTCTAAACTGTAGCTTAAAAACTGTTTTTCTTTCTCTCTGCCCAATTTAGCTATTGCTTCACTCCATTCCATTAACTTGTTAATCGATTTTTTATTTGTCTTTGCTTGAAATGCCGTGCGAACCCATTCAATAAATAGTGCCTCAAATTGACCTATTTGATCCCCCTGATCAATCAATTTTAGCGCTGTATTAAAATTTCCCTCTGACCGATGTGCAATTTGCTTAGCTCTTGAATTGTCTAATTTTTTAATTTTTATAAGTGCATTTGCAATTTGAATTTCGGTTAGTGGGCGCAGGAGCACAGACTGGCAACGTGACTGAATCGTTTTTAATAAAGCATCCTCTTGTTCTGAAATGAGGATAATATTTGTTTTTTCATTTGGTTCCTCAAACCATTTCAGCAGTTTGTTTCCGCACTCAGGATTCATTTTTTCCGCATGCCAAACAATTAACACCTTGTTACCGCCCCCAAATGATTTTAAAGCCAAGGTTTTAATTATTGCTTGGGCCTCATCAACGGTAATCAAACCCTGTTTGTTTTCTGCCCCAATAGCCGCATACCATTGATTAAGGTCTCCGTAAGGGTTTTGTGTTATAAAGTTTCTCCATTCTTTAATATAGTCTTTCGAAATTAGGGTTTTGCTTGCAGATTTTTTTACTACAGGAAAAAAGAAGTGTATATCGGGATTTGCTAGTGGGTTGATGTGTTGTTTTGGGTTTTCTGACCGCAACAATAAGGAAGCATAAGCAATTGCAAGCGGTAGTGCGCCTAAGCCGTCTTTACCAACAAAAAGTTGCGCATGAGGTGCGCGTCCACAACGAATGTTTTGTTGCAAAAAGGATTTAAGATGTTCTTGTCCAACGATATCCTCAAAAGTCATCTTACAAATATAATTGATTTAAATCATCAAATTATAGTTTAAATTAGTTTTTAAGACCCATATTCTATTTTATTCACTCTAAAGAAATATGTACCTTTGGGCTTTAAAAATCAATAAAACCAACCAAAACATATCCACGAATGAGCACATTAAAAGAGTTTAATTTTAAAAATAAAAAGGCCTTAATTCGCGTAGACTTTAACGTGCCTCTTGACGAGAACCTTCAGGTCACTGATGATACTAGAATTCAGTCTGCCAAAAACACAATTTTCAAGGTTTTAGAAGATGGCGGAAGTTGTGTTTTGATGTCTCACTTAGGCCGTCCAAAATCAAATGAACCTGAGTTTTCTTTAAAGAATATTACTCCCGTAGTGGAAGACATTTTAGGTGTTCAGGTTTTGTTTGCTAAGGATTGTGTTGGAGCAGAAGCTACTCAAATGGTAAAGGCGCTACAACCAGGGCAAGTTTTACTCTTAGAGAACTTGAGATACCACAAAGCCGAAAAAGAAGGGGATACATCTTTTGCTCAAGCATTGTCAGAGCACGGAGATATTTATGTAAATGATGCCTTCGGAACAGCTCATAGAGCACATGCTTCGACGAGTATAATTGCTCAATTTTTTCCTAATAATAAATGTTTCGGTTATCTATTGGAACAAGAAATAAAAAGCATAGATAAAGTAATGACATCTGGAGAAAAACCAGTACTTGCAATTTTGGGTGGTGCTAAAGTTTCCTCTAAAATCACTATTATTGAAAACATTCTCGATAAAGTTGATCATCTCATAGTCGGCGGCGGAATGTCTTTCACATTTATAAAAGCTCAGGGTGGCTCAATAGGGGACTCAATATGTGAAGATGACAAAATGGATTTAGCCCTTGAGATTTTAAAATCAGCAAAAGAAAAAAATGTTCAACTCCACCTTCCTGTCGATGTTTTAGTGGCAGACGATTTTAGCAATAACGCTAACACTAAAGTGGTAGATATTACAAGTGTCCCCCTTAATTGGCAAGGTTTAGATTGTGGGCCTAAAACCAAAGCAATATTTCATGAAGTGGTACAAAAATGTAAAACCATCCTTTGGAACGGGCCATTAGGGGTTTTTGAATTAGACACCTTTTCAACAGGAACAAAAGCATTAGGCGACTCAATATCTGAGGCCACAAAAAATGGTGCATTTTCACTTGTAGGCGGAGGCGATTCAGTAGCCGCTGTTAAACAATTCGGTTTTGAGCAGAAAGTGAGTTATGTAAGCACAGGAGGAGGAGCAATGTTAGAGAGCCTAGAGGGGAAAATTTTACCCGGAATTGCAGCAATTACAAACCACTAAAAAACCCAGCAATGTCTAGAATATTGGCTGTTTTTGTCTTTTTGTTTCCTCAATTTTTTTACGGACAATCGTCTGTATATGACCAAGAAAAGATACGTATAGACAGCTTTGCTATTGAACTAAAAGATTACAAATCAGCTATTCATTATGATGCCGAATGGCGCAAAGAATTTTTGCATCAGAGCGCCCATGATACGATTACAGACGCTTCAAATCAAAGCACTACACAAGCGATCACGGCGACTTATTTAGATACGGATACGTTAAAGTTGCGTTTAATGCGATTAGATGCAAAAACTCCTTTTCACATCAACTACAACCCCGCTTTAGAAAGACTCATTAGAAAGTACCTTAAGGAGCGAAAACCCCCTTACGAGCGGCTGATGGAATTAAGCAGATACTATTTTCCGCTCTTTGAAGAAATTTTCGACAGAGAAGGGATACCATTGGAAATAAAATACTTAGCGGTTGTAGAGTCTGGACTAAGGCCCACCGTAAAATCTAAGCCGGGCGCAACAGGCCTTTGGCAGTTTATGTTTTCTACGGGCAAATATTATAATTTAGAAGTCAGCAGCTATGTTGATGAGCGTTGTGACCCAGCACGTTCCACAATAGCCGCAGCACAGTATTTGAAGTCATTGTACAAGGTGTTTAAAGACTGGGATCTAGCGCTTGCCGCTTACAATTCCGGACCAGGAAATGTAACAAAAGCAATCCGACGATCTGGCGGGTACACTAATTATTGGAATATCCGTCCTTTTTTACCTAAAGAAACAGCGGGCTATCTACCTGCATTTTACGCTACTATGTATCTTTTTGAATATGCTTCCGAACATGGTTTTAATGCTAAAAGAGCGCAAATAACGCAGGCACAAACGGATACTATTCGTATTGCCAATACGATAAGTTTAAGGCAGGTTTCTGAGGTAATAGATATAGACTTAAAAACCTTAGAATTTTTAAACCCGTCTTACAAACTCGGCATTATTCCATTTGTTGAAGGTAAAAATTACGGATTAAGACTTCCATTAGAAACAATTGGTACTTTTGTAAGCAATGAGAAGGCTATTTATGCCTATGCCGCGCAAGAATTTGAAAAACGCGAAAAACCATTACCGAAGTTTTTCAAGCTTGACACCAAAATCAGGTATAAAATTAAAGCAGGGGATTATTTAGGTAAAATTGCCAATAAATTTGGTGTTCGAATTAGCCAAATTAAGCTATGGAATGGATTACAGTCAGATCAATTAAACGTTGGAGATCGACTAACGATTTTCACGAGAAATCCTCAAAGTCAATCTGAAGAACGATCAGAACCGTCAACCAAAAAAGGGGACAGTACACAGGTCTATGAAGTGCTAAAAGGAGACTCTTTGTGGAGTATCTCCAAGAAGTTTTATGGCCTTTCTGTAGAAAAACTAAAAAAATGGAACGGTATTAGCAGTGATAAACTAAAACCAGGAATGAAATTAATAATTTCAAACCAAAACAACCTATAACATGCGACTATTTATAAACATATTTGTTGTATCACTTATCCTTTTTTCATGCAAAGAGCAGGCAGATAAAAGAGTGTATAAACCGGATTCATCAGGAAATATCAATAGTCTTTTAGTGGTTGTTGATGATGATTTGTGGGCCACAAGCGTCGGCGATGCAATTAGAAGCCGTATTGGTGCCGAAGTATATGGTTTGCCACAAATAGAACCCCAGTTTGATTTACGCCAAGTCCCTCCACCTGTTTTTTCAGACTTTGTCCGCAGGAATAGAATTGTTATTAAGGTACAACGATCAGAAGAAAGCACAGTGAAGTTTTACACCGACCCCTACGCAACTCCACAAAAAATGATCTTGGTCAGTGGTCCATCTCCTCAGACTATGGTTGAACTCATTGAAAAAAACGGGTTTAGAATTCTGAATGAATTTAAAAAGGTTGAACTTAAAGAACGACAGCGAAGAACAAAAAAATCACTATTTAACACGGACGCAATAGAGTCATCTTTAGGGGTAAGTATAGCCCTTTCCTCAGTTTATAGAATAGCAAAAAATGAAGAAAACTTCTTTTGGGTCAGAAGAGATACAAAAACGGGAATTATTAGCTTATTAATTTATAGCCTCCCGTTGCAAGACTTTACTTCAAAGGAGGCATTTTCTCAACGCGTTATACAAATAAGAGATTCGGTTGCAAAACAGCATATTCCAGGACCAATAGAAGGTAATTATATGACTACCGAAATGGCGTATGCCCCTTTCTCTGTCTTAACAGAAACAGAAAACACAAAGGTATTGGAAACAAGAAGCTTGTGGAAGGTGGAGGGGGCATTTATGTCTGGCCCTTTCATCAATTATTCGTTTTTAGACAAAAAGAACAATAGAATGCTTGTCGCTGAGGGCTTCGTTTACGCACCGTCAGAGCCCAAAAGAGATTATATTTTTGAATTAGAATCCATTATAAAGTCAATTAAGATTCAATAAAAAACCCCAGAAAAGTTCTGGGATTTTATTTATTTTTTCTCTTCGTCTTTTTTCTCGGCGTCCTCTTCTTGGCTTGCTTTTTTAAATTCTTTTATTCCGCCGCCTAATCCTTTCATAAGCTCAGGGATTTTTTTCCCTCCAAACAATAAAAGAACAACAACGACAACAAGTACGATTTGCATTGGGCCAAAAGCCAGAGGTAGTATAAACAGGTCCATAATTATTGTATTTATAAAGACAAAGTTAAGAATTATCCATTAATTAAATTACTTAAATAAAAATATTAGTAAAAGAGTTCTGTAGTATACCTATAATTTTTATTTAATTTTGTTGTTGATGAAACATTCAAAGACAACTAAAAAATCGCGGCAGAAGAAACTTACTAAAAAGTTGTTGCATAAATACAGATTGGTCGTTCTCAATGAAGACACATTCGAGGAGCGATTTGCCATGAAGCTTACACGCTTGAATGTCTTTATTTACGGATCGTTGTTTGCGCTACTTCTTATCGGTTTCACAACCGTTTTTATTGCTTTTACCCCTATTCGTGAGTATATTCCAGGCTACACTTCCCCAACACTACAAAAACAAGCGATTGCACTGGAGCAAAAAACAGATTCTTTGATGCGCATCACCAAAATGAATGAACATTTTATGGCTTCAATAAAAGATGTTTTAAGCGGCCAGACATCTTCAGAGACAATTAATAAAGACTCTATTTATGCTGCAGTGGCTTCTGAGGTTGACCCTCAAAGCCTAAACCCTTCACAGGCTGATTCAATTCTAAGAAACAAGGTAGAGAATGAAGACAAATACAATCTTTTTGAATCGGCAAAATCACTTAAAAACTTTGTTTTTTTTCCGCCGGTAAAAGGAACAGTAAGTTCAGAATTTAATTTTGATGAACAGCACTATGCAGTCGATATAGCAGTTCCCAAAAACACACCGGTTAAGGCAGCAGCAGACGGTAGGGTAATCTTTGCTTCTTGGACATCAGACTCAGGGTTTGTACTTATAATCGACCATGGCAACCAATTAATTACTGTATACAAACACAATGCTTCGCTAACAAAAGCCCAAGGCGAATTGGTTAAAGCAAGGGAAGTAATTGCAATTTCTGGTTCATCAGGAGAGTTAAGCACAGGACCCCACTTACATTTCGAGTTGTGGAGCGACGGGAACCCAATTGATCCTCTTTCATTTATAGATTTTCAGCTTTAAAATATGACATCAATAAAATCATTTTTTGCAAAGATATTTGCTGCGCAGGTAACCAAAAAAATTAATACTTGGGCAAGTGATCCTATTGCCACTCAACAAAAAGTCTTCGAACAGCTAGTTCGCACAGCGAAGCACACGACTTTTGGGAAAGACCATAATTTCAGTGCGCTAAAAAACCACGATGATTTTGTAAAAAACGTTCCTGTACGGGATTATGAAAAACTAAAACATTATGTTGATCAAGTTGTTGCTGGAGCCCCAGACATTTTATGGCCAGGGAAGCCACTTTATTTTGCCAAAACCTCAGGGACCACCTCTGGCGCAAAATATATTCCTATCACGGCCCCTTCTATAAAGGCGCAAGTAGAAGCTTCGCGAAATGCTGTTTTAATGTATATTAACGAAACGGGTAATTCAGACTTTGTTGATGGCAAATGGATTTTTCTCCAAGGAAGTCCAGTTTTGGACGAAAAGAATGGTATAAAACTCGGTCGCCTTTCAGGAATTTCCGCACATTATGTTCCGTCCTATTTACTTAAAAACAGAATGCCAAGTTGGGATACAAACTGCATTGAGGATTGGGAAACTAAAGTCGATGCAATTGTTGAAGAGACTTTAGAGGATAACATGACCGCCATTGCCGGAATTCCGTCTTGGGTACAGATGTATTTTGAAAAATTAGTTGAAAAGAAACAGGAAAAAGTTGGCTCCATTTTTAAGAACTTTAACCTTTTTATTTTTGGCGGCGTCAATTTTGAACCCTACAGATCAAAATTTGAAAACTTGATTGGAAGAGAGGTAGATAGCGTTGAGCTTTATCCAGCAAGTGAAGGTTTTTTTGCATTTCAAGACCGACAGAACCAAAAAGGCTTGTTATTGCAATTAGATTCTGGTATTTTTTATGAATTTATTGAAGCAGATCATTTCTTTGAAGAGGCTCCGAAACGCATAACGCTGAAAGACGTTCAGTTAGGGGTTAACTATGTTATTATCATTTCAACCAACGCGGGTCTTTGGGCCTATAACATTGGCGACACAGTTCAGTTTACATCCCTATCGCCGTATAGAATTATTGTTAGCGGTCGAATTAAACATTTTATTTCTGCTTTTGGCGAACACGTGATTGCAAAAGAAGTTGATCAAGCCCTAACAACCGCTGTAAAAGCATCCAATGCACGGGTTACTGAGTATACTGTTGCTCCACAAATTACACCAGCAGACGGCCTGCCGTATCACGAATGGTTTATTGAGTTTGAAAAAGAGCCCGAAGACTTGGATGTATTCATTCAAACAATAGATTCCGCTCTTCAAGAGCAGAACGCTTATTACAAAGACCTTATTACAGGGAAAGTATTACAGCAACTGCATATAAAAAAGGTTAAAAAAGGGGGCTTTAAAAGTTATATGAAAACCATTGGTAAATTAGGAGGGCAAAACAAAATACCTCGCCTATCTAACGACCGCAAAATAGCCGAAAGTCTCTTGAATGCCGATCTCATCAATTAGTGTATATTTGCATGTAAATGATTACAAACCCCACAAATAGCCTAAACCGAACGCGTGCACAAGAAAGTTCTCACGCCATACAGCGCATGTACATTACCATGCGCCACTTATTCAGCCGAGGATTTTACAAACCGATGGGTGTTTCTGGTTCTACCTTGCGCCAAGCGCTTTTATCTTTAAGACCTGAAATTTACGGCACTATAGCTGAAGAAAAAACGGAACTACAGGGCTTGCTGTATGTCGTCGATCGCCTTCCAATAGGGATCGAGCAATGTATGCATATAAACCTTACTAGCGCTGAAGGGTTCGGCGGATCGCATTTTGAAGTCATTGTGCCTGCAAAACGTCGAAGAAACTGTTACCGGATTGATTTTGAGCAAATGAACATTGAAATAACTCGGGGGCCCTCAGAAATTTATGATATTTTAACGCATCTTACATTTCTATATATTGAGTCGCACAAGATTGCTCACCAAGTTCTAATAGGCGAAAAAGGAAAGACAACTAGAGATTGGCAGAAACTTGAAGCTGCAATCACAGCTGAAAAAAAATTAACTAAAAAAGCACGCGAAATAGCGGTGTCTCATACAGCAAATATTTTAGGCCGAACGTTTGAAGAGATTTTGGCAGTATATGATGCTTTTGCAACAGACAAACAACCCGATCATTTTTTACATCTTATTTATTGGCTTGGGAAGCGTGCCATTAGTGAAATTACTGATCAAGACAAACGCATCATCACTTTCAGTCCAGTTTTAAGAGAACGTTTAGGGCATCATATTCATGGGGAGCAATGGGCCAATACTATAAAAAATATTCTGGTAAAACAGCAGCTCATCACACGCCCAATACATATTATTTCGGCTAACTTACATAGTGTAATGAATGCACTGTACGCGCCAAAAGCACTTCAGAAGCTAGCTAAAAGCACTGATATTTTTGCTATTTATGAGCAATTGAGCGCGAATGAAAACTCTGCTATGCGCAATAAAATCAAGCAGTTAGCGTTGAAAGAGGGGATGATATATATAGAAGACAAATCGGGTGCAAATATAGATGTTCAGCTTATTGACACAGCAAAGGTTGACTTTACACAGAACACCAATCTTTCTGGTGCAGCAACAGCGAACAACGCCCCTATACTTATTGTCATGGATTACGCCTTTGGGGAACAGGCTTATGAAACAATTGATGAACTTTTAAAACCCTACAAGACAAAGGCAAAAAACTATTTTTTAAATGTAGATTCGATATCTGTGATGGGGAAAGCCGGCATTTTAGATGGTGGCAAAGGAGATATTATGATTCCGTCAGCGCACATATTTGAAGGCACAGCAGATAATTATCCTTTTAAAAATGAACTGAAAAAGCGAGATTTTGACGGCCAGAATGTTGATGTTTACGAAGGCGCAATGGTAACTGTTTTAGGCACCTCCCTACAAAACAAGGATCTTTTAAGATTTTTCCATGAATCCACTTGGGACGTCATTGGCTTAGAAATGGAAGGCGTTCATTATCAGAAAGCGATACAATCTGCCTCAAAAATAAGAAAGAGTATTTCATCAGAAGTGAAGGTACGCTATGCTTATTACGCCAGCGATAACCCTCTTGAAACGGGCAGCACTTTAGCTTCGGGTGGTTTAGGCCTTTCAGGGGTGCGCCCAACATACGTTATTACACATCAGATCTTAAAACAAATTTTAAATTAATACATCAAATATGAGCACCGCAAGCAACCCCCAACCCTCAGAAGAAGTCGATTTAGGCCAACTTTTCAAAATGATTGGAAATGGATTCCGCCGCCTTTTTCAGTTTATAGGCTCTATTTTTAAACAGCTTTTTTTAGCTTTTGTATGGTTTGTGTTTTTCTTAAAAAAACGCGCCATCATACTTTTAATTGCAGCAGCTGTTGGTTTAGCGTTAGGATTGGTTTTAAATAAGACCTCACCCCCAATTTATAAGTCCTCGATTTCGGTAAAACAAAATTATCCTACAGGCGAAAATTTGTACGGCTCTATTGAATATTACAATGGACTTTTGAAAGACAGAGATTACGAAGTTCTTGCTCGTGTTTTAGGAATTGGAGAGGACGTTTCTAATGAAATTGTTGGATTTAGCATAGAGCCTATCATTACAGACAATGAGAGAGTTGTTATGTTTGATCAGTACATCACAGAACTAGACTCATTAGCGGCATCAAAAGTTGAGTACGAGACTTTTATTGACAATATCGAGGATTATAAGCACAGGAATCAACAAATTAGCATTAAGTCAATGACCAGAGCAAACTTCAAGTCTGTATTTGCAAAGATTGTTGATAATATTAATTCCAATTCTTTTTTCAAAAATGAACAGGCAAAAGATATTTTTGAGCTTGAGCAGAGCAAAGCATCAATTGAACAGGCCTTAGTCCAATCGGACTCCTTACAGCGCACGTACAAGCGCGTTTTGGAACAACAGATGGATGCTAACTCGGGCGCTGAAATTGGGATTACTTTTGAGGGGGATAATGACATAGACAAAACCCGTGAATATGACTTGTACCTAAATGATATTGAATTAAGAAGAGAGCTTGTTGAAATTAACCGCCGACTGAACGATATCGAAAATATAGTTGATGCGATTTCTAGCAAACAAGAAAGTGGTTTTGTGGATAACACAAAAGAACTGTTAGGGATGAAGCTGAGCTCTAGAAATTATTATCCAGCCTTGTTTTTTATTCTTGCTTTTATAGTATTATTAGGCATGGAGTTTTTTAAGTTTATTGAAAAATATAAACCAGAACAATAGAGAGTTTGAAGTAAGTTAATACACCTTTATGAAATTACACTCTACGCCTTTGAACGGTTGTATTGTTCTAACCCCCACTATTTTTTCAGACCAAAGAGGACATTTTTATGAGTCTTATAATAAAGACGTTTTTGACAAATCTTTGGGTTATGAAGTCAATTTTGTTCAAGACAATGAATCCTTCTCAACAAAGGGAACGCTTCGAGGATTACATTTTCAAAAAGGCAGTTATGCTCAAGCCAAATTAACCAGAGTTGTTCAAGGCACTGTTTTGGATGTTGCAGTAGATCTACGGGAGAACTCACCAACTTTTGGAACACACTTTTCGATAGAACTGTCGTCTGAAAATAAAAAGCAATTGTTCATACCAAGAGGGTTTGCACATGGATTTGTAGTGCTGAGTGATACCGCTATTTTTTCGTATAAATGTGATAATTACTATCATAAGGATTCAGAAAGCGGAATCATTTATAATGACTCCACTCTAAATATTGACTGGAAATTACCTTCCCAACATTTACAGCTTTCAGAAAAAGATTTGCAACTTCCAAAATTTACGGCTATATGACTAAGGTTTTAGCCATACGACTAAGTAAAGGTTTTGATGAAAATTGTCTTATCTTAGATGAGATTATATATGCATTATCTCATTTCACTGCCCAGAAGTGGTTTTTTTTATGACTTTGCTTACCAAATTCTAGTTTAAAAAAACCTACTTGGCCATAAAGTATAATAATAAACTTAAAATGAATTTAAACAACAAATCAATACTAATAACAGGAGGGACAGGGTCCTTGGGGAAGGCCTTAACTAATAGAATATTCTCTGAGTTTCCCAATGTAAAAAGAGTAGTTATTTTTTCTAGGGACGAACAGAAGCAATTTTTAATGGCCCAGGAATACTCAACAGACAAATTTCCGGCCATTCGTTTTTTTATTGGTGATGTTAGAGATCGAGAACGTTTAATAAGAGCCATGAATGGAATCGATTACGTAATTCACGCTGCTGCAATGAAACACGTACATTTGGCGGAATACAACCCTTCGGAATGTGTCAAAACCAATGTAAATGGCGCAGAAAATGTGATTCACGCTTGTCTTGAAACTAATGTAAAAAGAGTTGTTGCCTTGTCAACGGATAAAGCATGTGCACCCATTAATCTTTATGGCGCTACAAAATTAACTTCTGACAAACTATTTGTTGCCGCTAATGGTATAAAAGGAAACAGAGATATTCGCTTCTCTGTTGTACGTTATGGGAATGTGATGGGTTCCAATGGGTCTGTTATTCCCTTTTTCATCAAAAAAAGAGATGAAGGATTTTTGCCCATTACAGATTCGAATATGACGCGTTTTAACATTTCACTTTCTGGCGGTGTGGATATGGTATTGCACGCCCTTGAACATGCTTGGGGCGGAGAAATATTTGTCCCTAAAATACCATCTTATAAAATTACAGATATAGCTAAAGCCATAGCCCCCAACATTGAACACAGGGAGGTTGGTATTCGACCAGGAGAAAAACTCCATGAAGCAATGATAACGTCTTCAGATTCCTATAATACCTACGATCTGGGCAAATATTACACCATTTTACCAACGGTTTTGAACTGGGATTTAGAAGAATTTATAAAGACATTTGGCGCACAAAAAGTACCTGAAGGATTTCGGTACAATTCTGGAGAAAATGATGAATGGGAAACCGTCGAAAGTCTTAGAACATTAATAAAAGAGCATGTAGACTCAAATTTTTCAGTGTGATGAACTCAATCCCTTATGGAAGACAATATATAGACCAAGATGATATTGATGCTGTTGTGTCGACCTTACAGAGTGATTTTCTAACTCAAGGGCCAATAGTCAAACAATTCGAAGACCAATTTTCGGCGTACATTGGCGCAAAACATGCAGTTGCTGTGAGCAATGCCACCGCAGGACTTCATTTGGCCAATCTGGCGTTAGGTTTAAAAAAGGGTGACCGCATTATAACCACACCCATTACCTTCGCCGCAACAGCAAACAGTGCGCGCTATTGCGGAGCAGAAGTATGGTTTGCCGATATTGACCCAAACACCTATTTACTATCATTAGATAGTACCAGAAATTTGATTGAAAGCAAACCAAAGGGATTTTTTAAAGGGATAATTCCAGTAGATTTTGCTGGTTTGCCCGTAAATATGGAGGCTTTTAGAGCTTTGGCTAACGAACATGATTTATGGATTATTGAAGATGCTTGCCATGCGCCAGGAGGTTATTTTATAGATTCTAAAGGAAAAAAACAGCGATGTGGAAACGGATCTTATGCAAATTTTGGTGTTTTTTCATTTCATCCCGTAAAACATATTGCTTGTGGAGAAGGTGGGATGATTACCACAAATTCTGATGAATTATACCATAAACTAGTCACGCTGCGCACCCATGGAATTACCAAAGCAGCAATGAGTAAAAACCACGGGGGTTGGTTTTATGAGATGCAGCAATTGGGATTCAATTATCGACTTACAGACATCCAATCTGCATTGGGGATTACGCAATTAGCAAAAAACCACAAGGGCGTAGAAAGAAGAAATGAAATAGCGAAAAAATACAAGTCGGTATTTAAGGACAAAATAAAATATCAAGATTTGCCTCAAGGGTTTTACAATGCCCATCATTTGTTCGTAATCGAGGTTGAGCAAAGAAAAGCATTATACGATTTTCTTAGAACCAAAAATATATTCGCACAAATCCACTACATACCGATTCACACGATGCCCTATTATAAACAGATTGGTTATGAGGGTGCAGATTTAAAACATGCCGAGAACTATTATTCAAAGTGCATTAGTTTACCTATGTATCCCAACTTATCTGAAACAGAACAAGACTATATTATCAATACAATTTTTGAGTTTTTAAATGAATAAATGTATTGCAATCATACCGGCTCGAGGAGGAAGCAAACGCATTCCTAGAAAAAACATAAAAGATTTTCTAGGCAAGCCCATTATAGCCTATACCATCGAATCGGCTCTTAAATCTAAGCTTTTTGATGAGGTTATGGTATCTACTGATGACGAAGAAATTGCAACAATTGCTAAAAAACATGGCGCAAAAGTGCCTTTTTTTAGAAGTGCCAAAAATGCAGACGACCACGCTTCAACCTTTAGCGTACTAGAGGAGGTATTAACAGCATACAGCGGCGTAACTTCTGCGGCGTGTATTTATCCAACAGCCCCTTTTGTCACACCTGAAAAACTAAAGTCAGCCCAGGATTTATTAAGAAAAAATCGCTTTGATACGGTTTTCACAGCGATGAAATACGGACATCCTATCGATAGAGCATTACAAATCCACACAACAACAGGGAAAATCAAAATGCTAGATTCTAGCAATATTAATAGCCGTTCTCAGGATTTGAAGAACACTTATCATGATGCCGGGCAGTTCTATTTTTTTAAAACTGCACCGATTTTAAAAGCCAAATCATTATGGACCAACAATACTGGCGCTTTGATTGTTGACGAATTAGAAGCCCAAGATATTGATACGCTAACAGATTGGAAATTGGCAGAACTTAAATTTAAACTAAGCAATGAAATTTCATAATCACTATAAGATTTTAAAGACCAGCCAATATGAATCGGGCAACATAAAAATTGTACCCATCCGTTATGAAGATCGTTTGTTGATTATGCATTGGAGAAACGAACAAATGTATCATTTGCGCCAACAAAAAGTGTTGACAGAAACAGATCAAAACCAATATTTTGACACTGTAGTTTCGAAGTTATTTGATGCAGATCAACCCAACCAATTGTTGTTTTCTTATCTGAAAGAGGATGTGTGTATTGGCTATGGAGGGTTGGTGCACATTAACTGGAAGGATAAAAACGCAGAGATTTCATTCATCATTGACCCTAAACCGGAAAAAGAGTATTTTCAACAGCATTGGACAACTTATTTGGCGCTTATTGAACAAGTAGCTTTTGAGGGTTTAGATTTAAGAAAAATATACACCTATGCCTTTGATTTAAGGCCTCATCTGTATAAAGCGGTTGAAGCTGCAGGTTTTGAAAAAGAAGCGGAGCTAAAAGAGCATTTTTTACACAATGCAGAGTATAAGTCTGTTGTGATTCATTCTAAGATAAACCCTATTGGGATAAGACCAGTAACCATAGACGACTTGACCTTGATTTTTGAGTGGTCTAACGATGAATTGACGAGGGCAAATTCATTTCAACAAGAACCCATCTTATTTGATGCGCATTCAGATTGGTTTAAGGCGCGATTAAAAGACAAACACAAGCATAGTTTTATATGCACTTTTCGGGACGAACCAGCTGCTTTTTTAAGATTAGATCAAGAAGATGACCACGCCATCATTGGAATAAATATTGCGCCAGAATTTAGAAGGAAAGGGCTATCTTCAGTATTCTTAAAAAAAGCACATCAAACCATAAGTAATTTAATTCCCAAAATAAAAATAAGAGCATTAATCAAAGATCAAAACACACCTTCCATCAAATCTTTTGAACGCGCAGGATACCGTTTTATAAGCAATACAGTTGTCGAGGGAGTTAAAACCTTAATATATCAATTATGATAGACAAAAAAGATGTTTTTATTATTGCTGAACTTTCAGCAAATCATGGCGGTAACATCACCACCGCTTTAGAAACAGTACGGGCAGCAAAACGTGCTGGTGCTGATGCGATTAAGCTCCAAACGTATACCGCTGACACGATAACTTTAGATAGCAATAAAGATGATTTTTTGATAAAAGGAGGCACCCTTTGGGATGGAAAAACACTTCATTCATTATACAAGGAGGCCTACCTACCATGGGAATGGCACAAAGAGCTATTTAGAACCGCAAAAGAAGAAGGTTTGGTTTGTTTTTCTTCGCCTTTTGATGTTACGGCGGTAGATTTTTTGGAACAATTTGATGTCCCTGCTTATAAAATTGCATCTTTTGAAATTACAGACATTCCCTTGATTGAATATACTGCTAGCAAAGGAAAACCCATGATTATGTCTACAGGAATTGCAGCGTATGAAGATATTCAATTAGCAGTAGATACCTGCAGAGCTGTTGGGAACAACGATATTGCCATTTTAAAATGCACTTCGGCATATCCAGCACCGATTGAGGAAGCAAACTTGATTATGATGCAACAGTTTGCAAAAGATTTTGATGTCAAGGTAGGTCTTTCAGACCATACACTTGGGATTACATTGCCTGTAGCGGCCACGATGTTGGGCGCGTCCGTTATCGAAAAACATTTTATTCTGGACAAATCTATTGGCGGACCAGATGCAGCTTTTTCTCTCGATGAAGCAGAGTTTACACAAATGGTAAAAGCAGTACGAGGTGCACAAAAAGCCATTGGAAAGGTTTCCTATGAGCTTACTGAAAAACAAAAATCCGGCAAACAATTTTCTAGAAGTCTTTACGTTTCTAAAGATGTAAAAAAGGGCGATCTTATTTCAAAAGAAAATGTAAGATCAGTACGGCCTGGATATGGTTTACATCCTAAACATTTAGAAGATATTTTAGGGAAAACGTTTAAATCTGACATAGAGAAGGGAACGGCACTTTCTTTAACGATGGTTAAATAAACAGTAATAACGTGGTGATTAAAATCTTAGTAACAGGTGGGAATGGACAATTAGCACAATGCATTAAGGATGTGATAAAATGCTATAAGAACTTAGCAGCAGACTTTCAAGATCCTCCAGATTTAGACATCACTAATAAACAACAACTAGAGTTATACTTTTCAAAGAATGAATTTGATTACTGCATTAACTGTGCGGCCTACACCGCTGTCGATTTGGCAGAGGAACAAAGCGATTTGGCTTATTCAGTCAATGCAGACGGCCCTAAAAACTTGGCTGAGGTTTGTAAGAAACACCAAGTTAAGCTCCTCCATATCTCAACAGATTTTGTGTTTGATGGCAAAAAGCAAACACCTTACATAGAAACGGATATGCCTAATCCACTAGGCATTTATGGCGCAAGCAAATGGCAAGGCGAACGCAACATTCAGGAGGTTATGGAGGATTATTTTATTATACGTACGTCGTGGTTGTATTCACAATATGGAAATAATTTCATGAAAACCATGTTGAGGTTATCGGAAACACGAGACGAAATTAGCGTAGTGTCCGATCAAATAGGATCACCAACATATGCAGGAGATTTGGCTGAGGTTTTGATTAAAATAGTTTTATCTTCGTCCACAAATTACGGACTGTATCATTACAGTAATTCTGGAGCGATATCTTGGTATGATTTTGCGGTAGAAATTTTTACGCTGTTTGGCAGGAAAATTGAGGTTAAGCCCGTCAAAACAAAAGATTATCCAACTGCAGCTAAGCGGCCAAAATATAGTGTTTTGGATACAACAAAAATTAAAAACAACTTTGATTGCACAATAAAAGATTGGCAGGGAAGTTTGAATTCTAAAATTAAGTTTAATAAATATAAATAACCCTGAATGATAAAAAATTTAATTGTTTTTGGAACGCGCCCTGAAGCCATTAAAATGGCTCCTTTAGTCAAAGAATTTCAAAAGAATGATGAGTTTTTCGATACAAAAGTATGCATTACAGCACAGCATAGAGAAATGTTAGATCAGGTTTTAGACTTTTTTGAGATAACTCCAGATTTTGACCTTGATCTAATGAAGCCTAATCAAAATCTGCATGGTCTAACAGCAGATATTCTTACAAATCTTAAGCCGGTGTTAGAATCTTTTAAACCAGATTATGTGTTTGTACATGGAGATACTACTACAACTATGGCTTCAAGTTTAGCAGCATTTTACTCAGGATGTAAAATTTGTCATGTAGAGGCAGGACTTCGAACATTTGACATGCAATCTCCTTTTCCTGAAGAGATGAACCGCTCGGTAACCGGAGTGGTTTCAAATTTACATTTTGCACCGACTAAAACATCAAAAAACAATTTAATTGCTGAGAATAAATCTGAAGAAGACATCATTATTACAGGAAATACAGTTATCGATGCACTTTCATATAGTGTAGAAAAGGTAAATACGCCTACTTTTCAAGATCAGGAGGTAGAGCAATTGAAAACAGTATTAGATGAAAATAAAAAACTAATATTGGTTACAGGTCATAGGCGCGAAAATCATGGTGATGGATTTGTAAGAATTTGTGAAGCGTTAAAAGAGATTGCTTTAAACAATCCTAAAGCTCAAATTATATATCCGGTTCATTTGAATCCCAATGTTCAAGGTCCTGTTTATAAACTCTTGAGTGAGATTGACAACATCCAATTAATTGCACCACTTTCCTATACTTCTTTTGTATGGCTGATGGACAAATCATATTTGATTATAACGGACAGTGGTGGTGTTCAAGAAGAAGCCCCTAGCCTGGGGAAACCAGTTTTGGTTATGCGAGATACAACAGAACGCCCAGAAGCCGTTGAGGCTGGAACGGTTATTCTGGTGGGAACAAATAAAGAAAAAATAGTTAGCGAAACAAACAAATTGCTAAACGACAATAATGCTTATATAGCTATGAGCAAACTACATAACCCTTATGGAGATGGTAAAGCTTGTAGCCGCATAGTAGAACATATTAGATCTAAAGAATTTCAATATGCAATCAAATAATTAGAATGAATAAGAATCCCGAAGTTGTAATGATAGGTTTAGGCTATATAGGATTGCCTACAGCTGCACTAATAGCACAAAACAAAACCTATGTTCATGGTGTAGATATTAACCCAAAAGTTGTTGAAACGATCAATAGAGGAGAAATCCATATTATTGAACCAGAATTAGATATAGCAGTAAGTAATGCAGTTAGCGAAGGGTATTTAAAAGCATCAACATCTGCAGTTGAAGCTATTGCATATCTTATTGTAGTACCAACACCGTTTAAAGCAAAGAACGAACCAGATATTTCGTTTGTTGAAACTGCAACAAAAGCTATACTACCATTGCTTAAAGAAGGAGATTTATATATTATTGAATCAACCTCTCCCATAGGGACTACAGGAAAAATGATGGATCTAATATACGCATCACGACCAGAACTTAAGGATAAATTATTTATAGCTTATTGTCCAGAGCGAGTTTTACCAGGAAATGTGATGTATGAGTTGGTTCATAACGACAGAGTTATTGGTGGGGTAGATGATGCTTCTACTGAAAAAGCAGTTGCTTTTTATAGTCAATTCATTAAAGGAGATCTACATAAAACCAATGCACGTACAGCCGAAATGTGCAAACTGGTAGAGAACTCTTCCAGAGATGTACAAATAGCTTTTGCAAACGAATTATCATTGATTTGTGATAAGGCAGATATTAATGTTTGGGAGCTTATAAAACTAGCAAATAAACATCCGCGGGTGAATATACTTAGCCCGGGTTGTGGCGTTGGAGGCCATTGTATTGCAGTAGATCCTTATTTTATTGTTTCAGATTATCCAAAAGAATCAAAAATTATTGGCACAGCTCGCGAAATAAACAACTACAAGTCCTTTTGGTGTGCGGAAAAAATTCAAAATTCAAAGTTGGGATTTCAGTTAAAGCATGGGCGAAAGCCAAGCATTGCCTTAATGGGGTTGGCGTTTAAACCCAATATTGATGATTTGAGGGAGTCTCCTGCAAAATATATTGTCCAAAAAGTATTACAAAATGCGAATAATGAAACTCACTATATTGTAGAGCCAAATATTAACACACATAATGTTTTTAAACTAACCAATTATCAAGAAGCTGCTGATAAAGCCGATATTATTGCATTTTTGGTGGCACATGATGAATTTAAATCAATTGAAATACCCGAGGGAAGACTTGTCTTAGATTTTTGTGGATTAAATAAACAATAATGGTATGAAATATATAAATCAATTAAATAATTTTTGTTTAATACTTGCTGTTTTTTTCTTGCCAATTCATCTTAATTTTAATAATATTTTCATCACTTGTTTTATTTGCCTAAGTTTAGTATTGCTTTTTTTTGAAAACAGAGCTTACAAATGGAGGTTAATTAAGCAATCAAAGCAGCTTATAACATTGGTTTCCATTCCCTTTTTATTGAATGCTGTTGGATTAATCTATACTGATGAGCTCGTTAAAGGTTTTGACTACACTATTAGAGCTATTCCTTTTTTTTTCTTGCCTGTTTTTGCAATAGCCACTCCTAAAGTTTTTGTAAATAGTTACAAAAAAATGGGTTATGCCTTATTGATGGGTTGTTTAATAGTTGCTGTTTACAGTTGGAGCCATGCAATCGTTGATATTGCAAATCAGCAAAAGCCATGGAAAGAACTGATTGGGCCTTTATATTCACACCACAGTCTTGTAAAAAAGCTAGACCTACATGCAGCTTATCTTTCTATTTGTATTTATACAGCAATAGGCTTTGTGTTGTCGCAATTAAAAACTTATAATAGACAACGGAAGCTAATAGTCATTTTAGCAATTTTGATTTTAATAGTATTTATGTTCCACTTATTATCAAGAAATGCAATTATTTACTTCTTACTCGCTTCCATTGTATATTTAGTATATCAAAGAAAGTGGAGCATTCTTGTTGGTGGATTCGCTACCGTTATATTATTGGCTATTGGTGTTTATAACGTTAAACATAATTATTTAAGAGACAGACTATTCAAAAGTCTTAATCTTTTGGAAAAGGAAACACAATTTAGCAAAAAGGACGATCGATTCGATCGACTGGCTGCTTCCTATGAAATTTTTCTAAATAAACCAATAATTGGGTACGGTACTGCTGGTGAAAGTAAGCACAGAAGACTCGCTTTTCAGCAAAACAATGATAAAATTGCCTACGAAAGAGATTTTAATGCGCACAACCAATTTTTTGAATACCTAAGCACTTTCGGTCTTTTAGGTGCAGCAAGCTATTTGATGTTTTTCGGATTCTTATTTTTTGAAATATTCAAACAAAAAAACGGATTCTTTCTGTATGTTTTTACAGGCTTGTTCTTAGCCTGCCTTACCGAGTCAATTTTTGAACGCTCACAAGGAGTAGTGTATACCGCCGTTAGTATTGCCTTATTAATTAGTTGTAAATTATACAAGAACATTGACGAACTCGTAGAACTGAATGACAGCCAAGTTTAAGCCTTATTTTAAGTATTTCTTTTTTGCTACCTCTATAATAGTTAGTAGAGGGCTTGAATATATTGTATTGTTTTATGCTGCACTATATCTTACTAAAGATAGTTATGGAGAACTCGAATTTTATAAAAAGATAATAGAACTTGGAGCAGTTGGATTAGCATTTGGGTTGCCAAGTTTGCTGCTGACATATACCAAAAGCCATAACAGTAAGGTCTATTTAAACCTACTTGGAGTCTTATTTGTATTAACGCTATCTATTATAATAGCCCCAGTTTTCTGGATATTAGATTATCAGTTTTTGATTATACCAATATTGTTCCATGCAATTTTCTTCAACAATGGGATTATACCGGTATTTTTTATAACCAATTTTGGCAGTAATAAGGCTTCGCTTTATAAAATAATTACCTCGGTATTGTTTTATGTTGGAGTATTAATGATATTAATCCTGCATTCTAGCCCAGAACACGCATTTATTTTTATTAACTATTTTTTAATTGGTCTTGGAATCGTATTTATTATTATACTATTCGACCGTTATAAAATAAACTTAGCCATTTTAAAGAAGTACTATTCACTATTTAAGAAATTACTTATAAGCTCGCTCACCTTAGTGGTCAGTAACTTCGCAAATGTTATGTTCTTGTATACGGACATCATGATCTTGAAATTAATTTCAAACACACCAAATGTTGATATTGCTAACTATAGCTTTGTATTAAATATTGCCAATATGCTTATATTATTGCCGTTCACCTTGGTTCAAGTTGATATCGAGAAGATTAAGGCGCTAAAGAACATTAGGCCAAAGGCAGTTAAGATATTTAAGCTGGTATTGTTGTTTGCGGTTATTATAATCATATTCTATTTATGCTTGATTAAAACCTATTATAAAGACTATAACAGCACACTAACACTGTTCTTGATTATTATGATTGCTAAACTGTCGCAGACAAATTCAATATTACATGGCGCAATTTTATTAATTAAAAAGAAGTTTAGACTAAACTTGATTATCAATATTACCATGTTAACGCTTAACATTGTATTAAGCTATGCTTTGTACAATATAATGATGCTTAACGGAATCGCTATAGCAAGTGTAGTAACACTTACAATACGATATTTTATTCTACAACATTTCACGAAATTTGGGCAAACATGACAAGTAGTAGAAAGATATCTATATTGATAACAGTTTTTTTTGTATTGATCATAATTTCCGATTTTCATTATAAAATTATTTCAACATACGGCATTGTCGGCACCAAACTAACACTTCCAATAAAACTTCTTATAGGTGTTTTTTTGTCCTGTTACTTGATTTTAAAAAAATTATTAGATAACAAGAAATTAATATATCTATCTCTCTTTGGACTTGTGATTTTTGTGAGGTTAATTAGTCAAAATGAATGGCACTTTGAAAGAGAAATATATATTATTGGGCAGTATGTGTTTGGTGTAATTGTGTTTTTGTTTTTTTCCAATTCATATCATCATCTTGATTTTAGGGCTTTAGAAAAATTCTTATATTTAATTGTCTTACTAAACTTTGTATGCATAATATTAGCCTTAATATTTGATCTACAATTGTTTAAAACCTATTTCAGTAGGTTTGGATATAATGGTATTTTAAAAAGCACTTCAACCGCCTCTTATTTTTACATGTTTACTGTGTTGTATCTTTTAGTTAAAAAAGATAAGAATAAACAATTAAATTTACTTCTGCTAATTGCATTATTGTCTGCCTTTTTAGTAGGTAGCAAAACACTATATGCATTCATTGCCATTGTGTTCATAGTTTATTTATTGAGATATATAAACCAAAAACAGCGTTATGTAAACTCAACAATTTTTTACCTTATTTCGGCAGTAATACTAATAGTTTTAGGCCTATATTTATTTATTCCGCTCATATCGTTAAACAAAACATTACATAAAGTTTTAATTAACGATAGTGTGGTTTCGGCATTCTTTTCTTACAGGAATAAGCATGTTGTAAACGCCTTCTTTGAAGTTACAACTAATTATGACTTATCAAACTATTTGTTTGGGGGTCTTTCAAAAGTTACTAGACTTACAGAGGTTGCGGTTGTTGATGTTTTTTTGAACTTTGGCGCCATTGGTGCGGTTGTCTTCTTTGTACTATTTTTTAAGAATATGCCTCACATCAATAATCCAATTTTGAAGACATTTTTAATTGTAATTTTTTGCTTAATTATGTTAAGAGGCAATTTTTTCTATTTTCCATCAGTTATCTATTTAGCTTTAGCTATTTTTACCTTAACGTTAAACCATGACCGCAATCAAAAACACTCAAAATAAAATCTCGAAAAGATTAGTAACCTTCCTGCTTGTTCTTGTAGTTTTAGTTTCTTGCAAAGAAGACAAGAAGGAAAACAATGAATCTACCAAAACAAACGAAACTATAGAGCCAAGAAAGATAGAGGACATTATGGTATTTGAAAACCTTTTAATGGAAGAGAACATCGAACATGCTGACTATAATAATATAAAGTTTGATACTCAAGGGGCTATCTTTTCCAAAAGCAAGGTATCTCCAACTTATATTAGAATTCCAAATTTCGAATTAGATCTAAAAAAAGGTTTTAATGTGTCTTTTTCGTTTAAAACTGAAGATGATGATGGTACGAAACCACAATCGTTAATTGCCTTTGCAGATAAATTTTCTTCGGCTTCCAGAGTTCCTTTTTATGTTTATTTTCCTGGGAATAGGGTTTCAGGTGTGTTTGGTAAGCAATTGCTATGGGCAGAAGGGTTTAATGCACAAAATGGTAATTCGAGAGAATATTATGACTCTTTTCAGTTAAGTAAAGATCAATTTTATTTTGTATCTGTGAACATTAATGGGTCAAAAGCAGAAATATATGTCAACTCTGAACTGTACGCGTATTTTGAGAATTTATTACCACACGATTTAAAAGTTAATCATATTTTAATTGGCGCTCTTTTGTCAAATAATGAAATAGCTAATCCGTTTGCAGGTAATATTCATGGATTAAAAGTATTCAAGCAGCCTTTGAGTGAAAAAGAGATTGTTTTTTTGTTTAATTCGCAACCAGAAATAATTAAAGAGTATTAATGGGTTTTTCTTTAAGATTTACATTTAATCTTATAATAGCCTTAATTTGGATTAAGTTATTATTTTCATACTTATCGGTTAAGCTATCATATTTTCAAAGGCATTTAACACCTAATGTCGAAAAGTTTAACCCTTTAGGGCTCCCTGAAAATTTCTCAAAGAATATTGAATTTATTCTATTGCCAGTTTTATTGTGGAGTGTAATAAAACATTTTAAACGATTTGATAAATGGATGAAAGAAATAATAATTATTTCATTTATCATGTTTTTTTTAAATATTATAACTGGAATAATAAATCAAAAAGCGATCATAGAATCTCTAAATTATACCTTTAAATTATTTGTACCTATTTATTTATTTTGTTTTTTGATAATGTACAACAAGACAACTTATTTTGAAATAAAGAAGGTGGTTTTTAGAACGATTTATTTATGTGTAATCCTAACTATAATAGCAATAATTTTTTTTAACCCTAGTTTTAATAGGCTAAGAAATTATCTGCCTATATACTTTGATGGAATCCACACACACAGCTATGTCTTGGTGTCAATATTTATAGGGCTGTCATTTAAGCTATATGTGCTTAAAAAGTATTACACAATGGTAATCTTTTTTTTCTTGTCAATCTTATTTATGTATTTTGGATATAATGTTAGAACACCACTTTTAATGTATCTTTTGTATGCTATAACAATGGTCTATCTAGTTCCAGATATTATTTTTAAAGCTTTAATTTTAAGATTTTTAATATTTGCGCCTTTGATTTTATTATTTATAATTTTATCAGTGGATTTAAACGAACTTTCATCTGGAAGAATTGATATGTATATTGAAAAAGCAAATCAACTTTTTGAGTTTGGTTTTATAGATTGGCTTTTTGGTAAAGGCGCGGGGTCAGATCTTATTGCTTCAGATGTTTGGTGGTGGGAGAAAAAAGGGGCACATAGTGATTTAATAACATACCTTGTTGAAAATGGTATTGTTTATTTACTGTTTTTCGCACTTCTTTTTTTAAGGTTAACATTAATAAAAAAGAAAGCAAATATAATTTATATGTCTATTTTAATTGGGGGGTTAATAACAAGCACTATTAGTAATGGTATTTTTAGCAGACCAATTGCAGCTTATTTATTTTTTATTGTTCTTGCATATATTTATATAGAAAACAAAAATCATAAACAACTAATAATATGAAAGTTTTAATACTTGCTGGAGGTTTTGGGACAAGATTAAGTGAAGAGACCCAGAACATTCCTAAGCCAATGGTTCCAATTGGTAATAAGCCTATTCTTTGGCATATAATGAAAATATATTCTAGTTATGGATTTAACGAATTTGTAATTTTACTAGGTTATAAAGGCTATGTCATTAAAGAATATTTTGCTAATTATTTTTTACATCAAAGCGATGTTGCTATTGATTTGAAAGAAAATAATATTGAAATATTAAATAATACTGCTGAACCGTGGAAAGTTACAATGATAGATACGGGGCTACATACAATGACTGGGGGTAGAATCAAACGTGTAGAAGAATTAATTGGTGAAGAATCATTTATGTTAACTTATGGTGATGGTGTTTCAGATGTCGATATCAAATCATTATTGGGAACACACAAGAAACATGGTAAAGCAATTACAATGACTGCTGTTCAGCCAGAAGGTAGATTTGGATCATTGAAGTTTATTGGCGGTCAACAAATCTCTTCTTTCCAAGAAAAGCCTAAAGGGGATGGCACTTGGATTAACGGAGGTTTTTTTGTGTGTGAATCAAAAGTTTTTGATTATATAAAAGAAGGTGATAAAACAATATTTGAACGACAACCACTTGAAGATCTCGCAAAAGATGGTGAGCTATTTGCTTATAAACATTCTGGGTTTTGGAAACCAATGGATACTTTAAGGGATAATAAAGTGTTGAATAGTCTTTGGGACAAAAATGAGGCGAAATGGAAACTATGGAAATAACAAAATTATTTGGAGGAGTATATAAAAATAAAGTTTGTTTGATTACGGGGCATACTGGTTTTAAAGGATCTTGGCTAGCATATTGGTTAAATCAAATGGGAGCTAAAGTGATAGGTTTTTCCTTAGAGCCAGAACTATCCATAAATCATTTTGACTTATTAGATAAATCATACACTTCTGTTATAGGGGATATAAGAGATTACAGTCAAGTATATAAAGTTTTTGAGACATATAAACCAAATATTGTTTTTCATCTAGCAGCACAAGCTCTAGTAAGATATTCTTATAATAATCCTATTGAAACCTTTGACACTAATGTAATAGGAACTGTAAATGTTTTTGAAGCGTCTCGTCACTGTGATTCTGTAAAAGCTATTATTAATATCACAAGTGACAAATGTTATGATAATAAGGAATGGATTTGGGGTTATCGCGAAAATGACCCAATGGGAGGTCATGATCCTTATAGCGCCTCAAAAGGGTGCGCAGAATTGGTGACTACTTCATATCAAAAATCTTTTTTTAACCAAAATTCAAAATTATTAGCAAGTGGTCGAGCTGGAAATGTAATTGGAGGAGGTGATTGGGCAGAAGACAGACTTATTCCAGATATTGTACGTGCAGCTAGTAAAGGTATCTCAGTTAAAATTAGAAATCCTTTAGCAACAAGACCTTGGCAGCATGTTTTGGAGCCATTAAGTGGATACTTAATGTTAGGTAGGAAATTGCTTGATGGGGAGATAAAATATGCTAATGGTTGGAATTTTGGGCCAGATCTTGAAAATAATGTATCAGTTAAAACTATTATTACTAAAGTTGAAAGTGTTTGGAGCCAAGTATCATACGATATAAGTGAAGATAAAAATAATCATCACGAGGCCAATTTGCTAATGTTAGATTGCTCAAAAGCAAACAAGCTATTAAAATGGACTCCAGTTTGGGATCTTAACGAAACTATTTCTAAAACCATTAATTGGTATAAATCATTTTACGAGGACAATTATATACAAACACAAAATGATTTAAAAAGTTTTATTAATGATGCAAAATCTAAATCTATAATATGGACATTATAGAAATAAAAAATAAAAGAGTATTAGTTACAGGAGGAGAAGGATATCTGGGAGGATATTTAATAAATAAACTAATAAACTTAGGAGCTGAGGTTTATTCTATAGATATAAAAGAAACTTCACAAAACGGCAAAGTGAAGTATTTTAATGTTAATCTTAATGATGAAAGAGAACTCTTTAGGATTATTAAAGAGGTGAATCCTGAGCTTATTTATCATTTAGCTGCATCATTAGACAGAACAAGAGACTTTTCAGAAGCTAATACAATTTATTCAACAAACCTAAATGGTACTGTAAATTTACTTAATGCTTTAAAGAGTATTAATTATAGCAACTTTGTTTTTATTAGTACAAGTGAAGTTTATGGAGGAGAGGAGACCCAATCTCCTATTTCGGAAGAATCAAAATTTATACCAGCATCTCCATACTCTTTATCAAAATGTTTTGCAGAATTAACTCTTCAAACATTTTCAAAAATAAACCAAAAGCATTTCACCATTTTAAGGGTGTTTAATTTTTTTGGGCCAAAAATGCCTGATGGTTTTTTCATATCAGAACTGATAACAAAATTAGAGAACAATCAAGATTTCGACATGACAAAGGGAGAGCAGAGCAGAGATTATCTTTATATAGATGATATTACAGACGCTTTAATTTTAGCTTCATCCCAAAAAGCCTATGATGAAATTTTTAATGTTTGTAGCGGAAAAGGAATATCAATTAAGGACATAGCATTGCGATTTAAAAAAATAACAAATAGTAAATCAAAAATCAATTTTGGTGCAATTCCATATCGGGAGAACGAAATTTGGGATATGACTGGTGATAATAGTAAAATAAATCAGTTTTTAGGTTGGAAGCCAAGATTGACAATTTTTGATAGACATAAAAAAAACAATTTGTGAAATCTAAAATTTTAATAGGTCCTGTTAATCCCAAAAATATTGGATCAATACCAGCATTGAATAGAGCTTTTATAGATGGGCTTTCGCAAGAGTACTCATTTTATTTCTTTAATGTAAGTAGAAAGTACGGTAAATCTAATGTTTCAAAGTTTAATTTATTAAATATCCTTTATTTTCTCAAGCAATATTCAAAATTGATTTTTTTAGTTTTAATAGAAAAGCCTAAAATATTTCATTATGCAATTACTTCATTTTGGAATTTTGAAAAGAGTGCATTTTTTTTGTTGACAGCGAAAAAATTAGGCTCACAAAAAGTAGTAGGACATTTGCACGGAGGTTCTTTTGATGTATTTATTGATAATTTAAAAGAAAAAAGAAAAAATAGAGTTATAAGAACACTTAATAAAATTGATATTGTTATCGTAGCTAGTGTTTTTTGGAAAGAGTTTTTAATTAAAAACGGGATTCACACAAAAATAGAAGTTGTTAATAATCCAATTGACTCTAATTTTGTAGAAGAAATTAATCTAGTAAAAAAGAAAAGGAACAATCGATTTTTGTTCGTGGGGGCTTTAGGAAAAAGAAAAGGATTTTATGATATATTGAAGGTATGTAAAAATTTTAACGAAGAATTTGCTCTTGATGCAGTTGGGAGTGAAGATCGAAAAAACGATCTTAATAAGATTAATAACATAATTAGCTCTAATAATTTGAAGTCTAAAATCAATATAGTACTTTCAGAGAAAATGAAACTAGAAGAAAAAGTAGATTTCTTTTCTACAAGGTCAGTTTTTTTGTTTCCTTCTTATAATGAAAATTTTCCATTAGTAATTATTGAAGCTGCATGCGCTGGAATGCCTATTATATCCACAAGGGTTGGAGCAGTTACAGAATTTTTTGACCATTTACAAAACATCTATTTCGTAGAACCAGGGAATGAGTTACAAATAAAGGAGGCTATTGTTTTTATGATTGATAATCCTAGAGAAAGAAAACGTCTTGGTGATGCAGCAAGAGTGTTGTATGAAAAAAGGTTGTCTAAAAAAATTGTGATGAACCAAATGAGAACAGTTTATCAAAACAGTTAATTTATTTATAACATGATTAATGCGTATTTATTCTATAAAGCCTCAAATTATTTTTATCGAAAGAAAATTCCACTGTTACCTAATTTAATTAAATTAACTTGTTTTTTTATTTACAATTCAAGCATTCCATTTCAATGTAGCTTAGGCAAAGGGACAAAATTTGCTTATGGTGGGATTGGGGTTGTTCTTCACAAGAGAACCAAAATAGGAAAGAATTGTATGATTGGTACCAATGTAACAATAGGAGGGAGATCTGGTCATTTTGAAGTACCAATTATTGGAGATAATGTTTTTATTGCTACTGGAGCTAAAGTTTTAGGACCAATTGTAATTGGAGATAATGTTACAATAGGAGCTAATTCTGTAGTAATTAAAAATGTACCAGACAACTGCACAGTAGCTGGGGTTCCTGCAAAAATTATAAAATAAAAAATAAGATTTAACAATTATGTTTAAAACTGTAAAATCATATTTAAAATTTTATGCTACACATAATTTCTTATTAAATAAGAGGATAGAAAAAATACATACTTGTTATAATTCATCGTCATATGATTTATTGAAAAATGATAAATTTTTAAGAATGTTAAGAAATGTATATAACTCCAATTCATTCTATAAAAAATTATATGACAATTACGGTGTTAATATTCACTCAATAAAAAGCATTGACGACATAAATAAATTACCTGTTTTAAAAAAATCAGATATAAGAGAAAACCCAAATTCAATTAAGCAAGGCAGGGGATTCTTAACAAAAAAAGGATTTACAAGTGGCACAACAGGGAGTCCTTTAGTTGTTTATAGAGATTATGACTCTATTTTAAATGAGCATGCGTACATTTGGTGGTACAGAATTAATTCTGGACTAAATCCAAAGGACAGGAAAATATCTATCAGAGGCGATTTAAACAGAGATACAATTCATTATTTAGACAAGGCTTCTAATACCTTATTTATTTCAAGTTTTGCCTTAAATGATTCTAATATCAACAAGATAATTCCAATAATTAGAGAATTTAGTCCTAAAGCAGCATTAGGATACCCTAGCTCATTATATACGATTGCCTCATGGCTTGAAGAGAATAATGAAATGTTAAATATTCCTTTATCATTTACAAGCTCAGAATCTTTATTAGCTTTTCAAGAAGAAATAATAAATAAGACATTAAATACTAAATTATTTGACTGGTACGGAAATGCCGAAAGAACTATAGCTTTGTATAGAGAAGATTCAAAGTATTATGAACCTTTATTATATTCAATAAATGAATACGAAAAAGATCGAGTTATTACAACATCGTTAATTAACAATTACTTCCCTTTAATTCGGTATGAAGTTAATGATGTTATAGATTGTACAGGCAAATATGATTTTAATAAAAAATCTATAATTATTGGAGGTATAGATGGAAGGGTTGAAGATTATGTTCTATTGCCTGATGGAACGAGAATAGGAAGGTTAGATGTTGTTTTTAAAGGATTAAATAATGTTAGTATGGCTCAAATAATTCAAAAAGATAAATTTACTGTAGATATAAGATTGGTTCCTTTACCAACTTATTCAAAAAATGATGAATTACTTTTAATAAAAAATTTAAAGTCGAAGTTAGGCAATGCTATTAATTTGAATATAGTATTAGTAAATAAAGACCAAATAGAATATTCTAAATCTGGAAAATACAAGCTAGTAATTTCAAAAATTAATAGAATTTATTCAATTAGCTCTTAAGTTTTTAACAGACTCAAGTAATAACCCATTATGTGTCAATTAATTTTTTAAAGTTATGATTAATAACAACAAACTACCAAATCAAGATATTGACATAGACTTATTAGAAAAAATTAATAGCTTTTTAAACCATATAGATAACACAGGTTATTCAGGTTATTCAGTGTATGATTCGTTCAATTCGCCTATTCTTAAGCCAATAAGCAAATTGAATATTAAAATAGTTAATGTTATAATTACTCAATTTTTCAAACAAATCCCATTAAATATTAGGGATTTTTTAGGGGTCAAAAAATCAATTAATCCTAAATCTTTGGGGCTCATACTCAAGGCGAGGTTATTGTTTAGTAATACAGAAGATGACTTAAAAGAGATTTATGATATAATTATGAGCTGTAAGAACAATGATTTTAAAAATTTATGCTGGGGTTATAATTGGGACTATTATACATTACGAGGCGGAACTTTTCCTAAATATTTTCCCAATGCTATAGTTACATATTTTATTGGAGACGCTTTGATAGATTACTATTTGAAGTATCCATCGAAAGAACTAGAAAACAATTTGTTTTCAATAAGAAAGTATTTTTTAGAAGATATTAATAGAACTACCAGAAATAATGGAATATGCTTTAGTTATTCTTCATTAGATAATAAAGAAATCTATAATGCTTCAGCCTTAATTTCAAGGTTTTTGTACAGATTAAACGAGATTTTTAAAATAGGAGGTTCTGAAATCATTGAAATGAGCATCAATTATTTAATAAGTGTACAAAACGATGACGGAAGTTGGTTTTATGGTTATGCACCTAACCAGAAATGGATAGATTCTTTTCACACGGAATATATGTTAGAGTTTTTCAATATTCTTAGTGAAGCTAATGTAGAGAAGTATAATTTAAAGAAAAGGATTAAAAAAGCTAATGAGTATTACTTGAACACTTTCTTTTTAGATGAGGTTTGCAATTATTTTCCAGATAAAAAATATCCTATTAATATTCATTCAATCGCCAGTAGAATTATTTATTTGTCTAATATTAATAAATTAGACGAAGCAGAAAAGATAATAGATTGGACATTTAGAAACTTATATAATTCTAGAAAACAGTCTTTTTATTTCGAAAAAAGAAAGTATTTTGTAAACAAAAACATATATCATAGATGGAATCAAGCATGGATGTATTTGGCTTTGTCGTGCTATAAGAAGATGTTATTAAATTAAATGAAATTATATAGCTTATTTACAGACTGGTTTGTTATTCGTTGGTTAGAATATCTAAAATTTAATGTAAAGTCAGACAATTATCACATAGATATAACATTAAATGTATTGGATATGTATAACAAGAATGGAGCTATGGTAAAAGAATTTAACATTTTTGGATCAAGATCTAAAACATTATACTTAAAATCCACAGGATATTATATAAAAAATAAACACGAAAATAAGAAGAAACAGCTTTATAATATTGATTTAGAAAAATGCCTTTATAAAGAACAATCTAATAATAATTATTTTAACTCTACCGTTTATTTAACTGAAAAAGTAAAAGCAGGCGGAACGTCTTTCAATAAGAGCATTAAAGTACTCAAAAAGGACAGTGAAGCTAGCCAACACATAGAGTTATTGTTTTTAATTACTAAATTTAGGTTAGAACTAGCAACAGAAGTATTTGTTGTTAATTTCATACTAAATAATCTTAGTAAAGACATTGAAGTATTTGTTGGTGAAAATGCTTTTGAGCAAAGGAAAAATTATGGGTCATCACATGAATTCGGGTATTGGTTAAATTACATTTTAGATTTTAATGGGCTATGTAATAATATTAAATTAAAAAATGCTATTTATAGTTATTTTGAGGAACTTCATTTAATTTTTGTGAAAAGAAAAATGTTTTATCATGATGTTGTTGGTAAAGATAAATCACTAATAAATGTTTCAGGAGTAATTCTGATAGCAAAAGCCTTCTTTAGACACTCTTTAATCACTAAAGACTTTAGATTTGCTAATGCGGGAATGTTTCTAATTGACTTTGTAAAGCAATTACAGATCAATAGCAAAGGGTTTATTCAAAACACATTTCCTATCCACAAAGGTAATTCAAGATATAAATTCCCGTCTTGGACAATAAATTATTTTTTAGAAGTATTAATCTTAAAAAAACAGGTTTTAAATGAGTTTAAAAATTGCCTTATTAACTAATTATCCTTTTGTTGATAATGTTGAATGGAAAAGAGCTTTTGTTGCTGCATGTTTAGACAAAGGATATGATGTGGAGGCTCATTATGGAAAACGCGATTTCAAATCTATGTTCTTTAGTTTCCTTAAGAAAAGAAAGTATAATAGCAAGCTTGTCAAAAAAGTAAATTCCAAATCCGTTAAAAATGTTCCTTTTTTAATTTTTTAGGAGTTACAGTTTTTCAACATAAAAATGTAAATTTTTCTCCGGCAATAGAAAAAATTAAATCAAAAAAATATGATATAATAGTTACAGCTTTAGATCAAATATTATCCAAAAATTTTTTAAATGAAATTGATAGTAGAGTAGTTAATGTACACTATGGGGTGTTGCCAGAGATAAAGGGTCTTAGCGCAATCGAGTGGACGTATTTTAAATATAAAAAGTGTGAAGCTACGCTTCATTATATCAATAAAGGAATTGATACTGGATCAATAATTCAAAAAAAAGGAATAGAAATTGTTAAACTTTTTTCTTTTGAGAATCTAAGAAAAGAAATTCAAAGCAAAATTCCAGAAATGTTGTTTAATTTTATCTCAAAAATAGAAAATGGTGATGAGATTAAGGAAATTGATAATAAAGGAGGAAAGTTATACACATTTATGCATCCAGATTTATTAAGCATTTTAATAAAGTCTAATAAACAATGAAGACATATATAACATTAGATTATGAGTTGTTTTTTGGAGAATCAGGCTCAGTTGAACAATCGATTGTTAATCCTACAGAAAGATTACTTTCTATTTTAGATAAATATAATGCCAAAGCTGTTTTTTTTGTAGATGTTGGTTATTTGATTAGGATGAATGATCTAGCTGATAATGAACCGAAATTAAAAGAAGACGAAAAAAAAGTTAAAGAGCAAATTAAAAACCTTGTAAATGAGGGACACGATATACAATTGCATATTCATTCGCACTGGGAAGATGCTATCTATCAGGACGGATGTTGGAGGTTTCCGATGAAACATTATAGACTGCATAGTTACTCAGAACAAGAGTGTCAATCTATAATTAAAAAATATAAAAGTTTTTTAGAGAGCATAATTGGCGACGAAGTTTTTGCTTTTAGAGCAGGGGGATGGTGTATTCAGCCTTTTTTAAAATTAAAAAAAGCATTTATTGATACAGGCATAAAAATTGATAGCACAGTATTTAAAGGAGGAAGGAACACTCATGGAGTTCATTATTACAATTTTAAAAATGCACCCGACTTACCTGAATGGAGTTTTTCAGATGATCCCTGTAAGGTTGACTCTGGCGGAGAATTTAAAGAAATACCAATATCTAATTACAGAGTATCTCCCATATTTTTTTGGAAGTTATTATATTTTAAGAAGTTTGGAGGCAAGAAGCATCGACAATTAGGAGATGGACATGCCTTAAGTAATGGGATATTTCAAAAATTAAGATTACTTTTTAAAAGAACTAATACAGTAGTTTCCATTGATGGATTTAAAGCTTCTTATTTGGGAAAAGCATTTAAGATATATTCGAATAGTAATATTGAAGGGAACTTCGTGATAATTGGACACCCAAAAGCGTTTTCAAATTACTCTTTGGACAAACTTGACTCTTTTCTTAGTAAAAATCAAGAGATTATTGAAGTAAAAACTTTTAGAAGTTAATGAGAAATAGAATACATACCTTAAATACAATAATTGATAATTTAAATATGCAGGAGACTCTGCAAGTAATAAATGATACAATTGATTCGGGGGCGCAACTCCACCATGTGGTCATAAATGCAGCTAAAATGGTAGCAATGCAAACGGATTTAAAGTTGAGACAAAGTGTAAATAGCTGTGACCTTATAAACGCAGATGGCCAATCAGTGGTTTGGGCTTCAAGAATTTTAGGGCAGCCGCTAAAAGAGAGAGTTGCTGGAATAGACCTAATGGAAAATTTAGTAGAATTAGCTTATAAGAAAAACTATAAAATTTTCTTTTTTGGTGCTAAAGAAGAAGTTGTTTCTAGGGTAGTAAATAACTATAAAATCAAATATTCTAAAGACATTATTGCAGGGTATAGAAATGGCTATTTTAAAAAAGAAGACGAAGTAGATATAGCCAAACAAATTTCAGACAGTGGGGCAGACATCTTGTTTGTAGCAATCAGTTCACCAACCAAAGAAAATTTCTTGTATGATAACAAAGAAACCTTAAGGGGTGTAAATTTTATTATGGGTGTAGGAGGTAGTTTTGATGTCGTTTCAGGCTTAGTAAAACGCGCTCCATTGTGGATGCAAAAAATTGGAATGGAATGGTTCTATCGTTTTGTTCAAGAACCGAAACGTATGTGGAAACGCTACTTGATAGGAAACATAAAATTTATTTGGATGGTATTTAAAGCAAGACTATCAAACTAAAATAAACTAATTTACAACAGCCCCAAACCAAACAATCTAATTATATTTGGCATGACAAATAAATTGTTATGTCCAAAACCGTTCTCATTACTGGCGCCGCTGGCTTTTTAGGGTCACACCTATGTGATCGCTTTATTGAAGAAGGATTTCAGGTCATTGGGATGGACAATTTTATTACGGGCGATAAAGACAATCTTCAGCACATTTCTAATCATCCCAATTTTGAATTCATTGAACACGATGTTACCAATTATATAGAGATTAACCAACCCATTGATTATATCCTCCATTTTGCCTCTCCCGCAAGCCCTATAGATTACTTAAAAATCCCTATTCAAACCCTCAAAGTAGGGTCTTTAGGAACACATAACTTGTTAGGACTCGCCAAAGCTAAAAAGGCCACAATCTTAATCGCCTCCACCTCAGAAGTTTATGGGGATCCTTTGGTACATCCGCAAAGTGAAGACTACTTTGGAAATGTGAGTTCCATTGGGCCACGTGGCGTTTATGATGAAGCCAAACGTTTTCAAGAAGCCCTTACTATGGCGTATCGTCGTTTTCATGGACTTGACACCCGCATTGCACGAATTTTTAACACTTATGGCCCCCGTATGCGTCTCAACGACGGGCGTGTGATTCCAGCGTTTATGGGACAAGCCCTCAGAGGAGAAGCCCTAACCGTTTTTGGTGATGGCAGCCAAACACGATCGTTCTGTTATGTTGATGATACGATAGAAGGCATATACCGCTTATTGTTTAGCGACTATACACTGCCTGTAAATCTTGGTAATCCAGAAGAAATTACCATACTGGATTTTGCGCAAGAAATTTTGGGACTTACCAGTACTGACCAAAAAATAAAATACGCACCTCTTCCCAAAGGAGATCCATTAAAGCGTCAACCAGACATTGCTTTGGCAAAAAAAATATTAAATTGGGCACCTAAAGTCAATAGAAGCGAGGGCATGAAAAAAACATTAGAATATTTTAGAACATTACCTGAATCAAAACTTTTTAAAGTCGATCATAAAGACTTTTCTAAACACATCAAACGCTAGTGAGCAGTTTCAGACAAGGACGTTATTCGTGGCTGATTAAGCCCATTTTCTACACTATTGATCTAACAGTAATCAATGTGGTAGCGGCTTTGTCTCTCTTTTCTCAAGCATTTTCTTTAAGATTTACCGTGACTATTTCTTTGGGCTGGGTTGTTACAGCCCTTATTTCAAAATTTTATGAAGTTCACCGTTATTCAAGCGCTCTTCGTGTCTATAACCTTTTAGTACGTCAAGCGCTGTTTTTCTCATTATTGGTGTTTGCCTATCAAGGAGTTTTTCCACAATCCAACCTTAACCCAGTTCAGATCTTAAGATATATTATTTTCTGTTTTCTTTTTATATCATTGTTTAAGTATCTATTATTTTTTCTTCTAAAGAATTATAGAGCTTATCTAAAAGGGAATATTCGAAGAACAATTATTCTTGGAGACAGCAAAGAAGCAAAGGATCTTGAGTTGTTTTTCAAAAACAATCCTGAGTCAGGCTTTATTAACACAAAAACCGTGTCCTTTAAAAAAAGAGAGAAGATTGACTTAAACACACTTTTTAGTTATATCAAAGCTGAAAGTGTTGATGAAATCTATTGCGCCCTTTCAGAACTGAACCCCGAGGACGTCAAAGTCATTACAAAATTTGCGGACAATAACTTGAAAGTGGTCAAATTCGTCCCAGAGCAAAATACTGTCCTTAACCAAGACTTAAAGCGCGATTTTTACGGGATGGTTCCTGTCTTAGAATTCAGAACCATTCCTTTGGATGATTCTTTCAACTTAGCCCTGAAACGACTGTTTGATATTGGTTTTTCTTTGCTGGTTATCGTTCTAATCATGTCTTGGCTGACCCCTTTATTAGCACTATTTATAAAGATCGAATCTGAGGGACCAGTGTTCTTTTCTCAGCTTCGAAATGGGTATAATTACAAGTCATTTACTTGTTTTAAGTTCAGATCAATGGTTATTAACGACAAAGCAAATGTTATTCAAGTATCAAAAGCGGACCAAAGGATTACTAAACTGGGTAAAATCATGCGGCAAACGAGTATGGATGAACTCCCCCAATTTTTCAATGTGCTCATAGGAGATATGTCCGTCGTTGGCCCACGTCCACATATGCTAAGCCATACAGAAATGTATGCCAATAAAGTTGATAAATTTATGGTACGCCACTTTGTAAAACCAGGGATTACGGGCCTGGCACAAGTCAGTGGATACAGAGGAGAGGTAGAGACCGACAAGGATATTATTGGTCGCGTAAAATATGATATTTTTTACATAGAAAACTGGTCCATATTTTTGGACATCAAAATTATTATTCAAACCATCATAAAAGCCATTAAAGGCGACGAAAAAGCATATTAACCAATGAACGTTTTAGTACTAGGATCAGGAGGAAGAGAGCATACCTTTGCTTGGAAAATCGCACAAAGTCCATTATGTAATCATTTATTTGTAGCACCAGGTAATTCAGGAACTGCTTCGGTAGCTACCAACTTAGATATTTCCGTCTCTGATTTTGAAGGCATAAAATCGGCAGTTTTAGAACACAACATAGAAATGGTTGTTGTAGGCCCAGAAGACCCTTTGGTGAATGGTGTTCACGATTTCTTTTTAAATGATGATGCTTTGAAACATGTTGCCGTAATTGGCCCTCAAAAAGCGGCTGCTACACTAGAAGGAAGTAAAGAGTTTGCTAAAGAATTTTTATTTCGCCACAACATTCCTACTGCGGCCTATCAAACTTTTACAGCTAATGACCTTGAAAAAGGGTTTTCTTTTTTAGAAACACTTTCACCACCTTATGTCTTAAAAGCAGACGGTCTTGCCGCAGGTAAAGGTGTTCTAATTATTGGTGATCTCGATGAAGCAAAATCTGAACTAAAAAACATGTTAGTGGATTCCAAGTTTGGCGCCGCAAGCAACAAAGTTGTTATCGAAGAATTTTTGGACGGCATAGAGCTGAGTTGTTTTGTGCTTACAGATGGAATACATTATAAGTCATTGCCAACGGCAAAAGACTACAAACGCATCGGTGAAGGTGATACTGGCCTCAATACTGGAGGTATGGGCGCTATCTCTCCAGTGCCTTTTGCTGATGAGGCCCTATTGAAAAAAATTGAAGAACGCATAGTAAAGCCAACTATCGAAGGGCTCAAAAAGGACAAAACCCCTTATAAAGGATTTATTTTTATCGGATTAATTGTAGTTAATAACGAACCTTTAGTGATCGAATACAATGTACGAATGGGTGATCCAGAAACCGAAGCTGTTTTACCGCGCATTAATACAGATTTGATGGAGATTTTTATTGCAATTAAAAATCAGAATTTGAATACAATAAATTTAGAAGTCAATCCAAAAACAGCGACAACTGTTGTGCTTGTGTCAGGCGGCTATCCTGAAGCCTATGAGAAAGGAAAAACAATATCGGGATTTGAGAATGTCAAAGATGCGCTAGTTTTTCATGCCGGCGCAAAATACAGTAATGATGAGGTTGTGACTTCTGGAGGGCGAGTCATGGCCATTACAGCCCTTGGATCAGACCACAAAGAAGCCCTCAATAAAGCCTACAATGAGATTTCAAAGATAAAATTCGAAGGCATGAATTTCAGAAAAGACCTTGGATTTGATCTATAAATAGGAGTGTGAAGAGATGCTTTTATCCTCTTCATTATTGTCATTAAATGACTTAAGTTGTAGCATCCAATAGGTAAAACTTACTACAAGAATAACCAAGAAAATCCACGTCACAAGATTCGCCATCCACCAGTTTTCGAGCTCTATTTCTCTTAAAATATTAAAAGGAACGAACAATACGGTTTCAAAAAATTCCTGGATAACTGCAAAAAAATCTTTCATGATGTGTTTTTAAAAAATTTATCAATTTGTGCTTCCGCACAGAATAATCTTATATTTACGCTGCAAATATAAGCAACACATCAGATGATTACAAGCTTTTTTAGAACATCTAAGCCCTTACACTATTTAATTTTTTTAGTGTTGTTTTTTACGATTTTTGTATTTCAGTGTTTATATAACCATAACATCAACCAATCTCCGATTAGTTACCTCACTCTTTTTGGTGTTTTTTTGCTGTTTTTAGTGACCTTTTTTGTTTATGTCTTTATCATCACAAAAAATGACTTAACCCAAAAAAACAGTTTTGCGGCACTTTATCTTTGCTTGTTTATAGGAATCCTACCGCAGTTTTTTCCAGCACCTATTATAATGCTTTCCAATCTTTTTGTTTTATTAGGCCTTAGACGAATATTCAGCTTAAAGAAAAATATAAATACAAAAAAAAAGCTATTTGATGCTGGCTTTTGGATTGCTTTAGCAACTATTTTCTATCCTTGGGCCATACTGTATTTTGTGCCTTTATTTATCGCAATATTAATGATATCTTCAGATTATTTTAAAAACACTTTTGCTGTTTTTTTCGGCGCTTTAAGTGTAAGCTTAACAGCGTTTTATTATTTTTTTGTTTTAAATAAAGATTTTGATATTTGGCTCAAACAGATGCCACAAATCAACTTAGAGTTCTCAATTTATTATGATTTGATGACTTTTTTTCCTTTAACAATACTGCTAGCATCATCTTTGTGGGGAATCTCTAGTTTGTTCAATACAATGGTATTCAAAATATCAAAATCTCGTTTTGTATACTTTATTTTATTTTCTGCTCTTTTAATCGGCCTTACTATTCCAGTGGTTTCAGAAAACAAATCAATTTCAGATTTTATTTTCTTAGTTTTTCCCTTGGCGATTGTTATGGCAAATAACACAGAACAGACCCATTCACAATGGTTGCCAAGCGTTTTTATTTTACTTCTTTTTGGGACAGCTGTACTCAAAACAGTCTTCAATATTCAGACCCTTCTTAATTTTTAAATCAAGATTTACACTATATTTGCATCATAATTATATACTATGTTTTCCAAGAAAGCCAACACTATTTTTCAAGATGTAATTGCCACTTATAAAAAGGCGGATACTGTCGATCAGCCATTTTACAACAAGTATGCCAAAGACCAGGATCTCATTGGTCATTTGTTGTATAGAAAGTGTTGGATCGACACGGTTCAATGGGCTTATGAGGATATTATTCGCGACCCCAATATTGACCCTGTTACAGCTTTAAAACTAAAGCGCATGATTGATGCTTCAAATCAAGACCGAACCGATACCGTTGAGTTTATCGACAGTTATTTTTTAGAGTTATACAAAAAGGTTCAGCCAAAAAGTACGGCCAAAATCAACTCTGAAAGTCCAGCTTGGGCAATTGACCGCCTTTCTATTTTAGCGCTTAAAATTTACCACATGCACCTCGAAACGGTACGTGTTGATGCTACAGACGAACACAAAGCAGCCTGTCAGAAAAAGTTAGACACTTTATTAGAGCAGCGTCTGGATCTTTCTACCGCAATAGATGACCTTTTAGGGGCTATTGCCAATGGCGATAAATACATGAAGGTGTATAAGCAAATGAAAATGTACAATGATGACGAACTAAATCCTGTTTTAAGAGGAACAAAATAATTTATTCTTGCGCGCGGCCCCACAACATATACTGGTCATTAGATTTTCATCTTTAGGGGATGTGGCGATGACAGTCCCTGTAATAAGTGCCCTTATTAAAAGCCATCCAAATGCAAAAATATCTGTACTGACGAAGACTCAATTTACTCCTCTTTTTAAGCACCTACCCACTATTGAGGTTATTGGAGTTGACTTAAAAAAACAGTACAACGGACTTCTTGGCCTGTTCCAGCTTTCTAAAAAAATAAAGGCCCTTAGAGTAAATGCAGTTGCTGATCTTCACTATGTTTTGCGGACCAAGGTACTGCGCATTTTACTTCCTAGGCTCAATTGGGCTATTTTGGACAAAGGCCGTAAAGAGAAAAATCAATTAATTACTGGCAAAATATTTAAACCTTTAAAGCCTATTGTCGAACGTTATGCTGATGTATTTCGCCACCTTGGGTTTGACCTCTCATTAAGCACACCAGATTTTCCAACAGCTCAGCCACTTCCCAAAGAAATTCAATCCCTATTAAAAGAATACCCACAGCCCTACATTGGAATTGCCCCGTTCGCAGCCTACTCTTCAAAGACCTATTCTTTGGATAAAATGAAAGCGGTTATAGATCATTTTTCTAAAACCGGTGCTACCGTTGTTATGTTTGGAGGCGGACAAACTGAGGTGCAAAAGCTAAATGAGATAGCAAACTTATTTCCAAATGTAATTTCGGTGGCTGGTCGACTTTCTCTAGATGATGAGTTAAAATTAATTGGCCATTTAAAAGTAATGTTAGCTATGGACTCGGGCAACGCACACATGGCGGCTTTAATGGGCGTAAAAGTGCTCACACTGTGGGGCGTAACACACCCATACTCCGGCTTTAAACCTTATAATCAACCTTTAGAATATTGTTTGGTTTCAGATCTAGAAAAATTCCCAAAAATCCCTACTTCAATATATGGGAATCGCTACCCAAAGGGCTATGAAAAAGCGATTGAGAGCATTTCTGAAAAAGAAATTATAGCGGCTATTGAAAAAATAGTCTAAACATCATCAAAATCGACATGTATAACAGCTGATGTTGACACCGCTTGACAACTGAGCACTAGACCTTCTGCGACTTCACCATCTGTAAGAACACTGTTTTGACGCATTTCGGCGGTTCCTTTTGTGATCCGACAAATACAGCTACTACACACGCCGCCTTGACAAGAATAAGGGACATCAACATCATGCTTCAGTGCGGCCTCAAGAATGGTTTGCTCTGAATTTACACTAATTTCTGTTGTTTCATCATCTACCAAAACAGTAGCTTTGGTGGGGCCACTAGGTATCGAAACTTGGGCTTCAGCAACTGTTGTTGTAGCAGTAAAAAGTTCAAACAATATATCATCCTCACATACATTGTGTTGCAAAAGAACTTCTTTAACGGTATGTATCATTTTCTCAGGGCCGCACAAATAGAAGGCCGATGTCAGATCAATATTAATTAAATTCTTTAAGCTGTAATTTGTATTTCCTTTGTCAATTCTTCCAAAAAGCGCCCTCTCATCTTGCGCTTGACTGTACACATACTGAAGCTCAAAACGAGTTGGATATTGCGCTTCTAACGTTGAGAGTGTTTGGTAAAAAATAGTCTCCTCCGGAGATTTATTTCCATAGATAAGTATAAATTTTTGCTCTTCATTGGTTTCCAAAACTGTTTTCAGAATACTCATAATGGGCGTTATGCCACTACCAGCAGCGAAGGCGACAATGGTATTGTTGTTAGTGTTTGGGATAAATGTAAATCGGCCTTTTGGAGGGGCTACAGCGATAGATTCCCCTACTTTAAGATCTTTGTTGGCGAAAGACGAAAATATTCCATTTTCGATTTCTTTGATGGTAACGGTCAAGTCATTACTTTTAGGACTTGAGCTAATAGAGTAGTCACGGCGAATCTCTTGACCATCAATTTTAGTTTTTAAGGTTAGGTACTGGCCAGCCTCAAAGGCATATGTATGCTTCAATGATTCCGGGACATCAAAACTAATGCTTACTGCTTTAGAAGTCTCACGCTGAATTTTGCTTATAACAAGGGTGTTAAATGTTGCCATCTGTTTGTATTTGAAACAAAAATACTAAAGTTTAAAGATGAACTTTAGTTAACATACCGCCAAAATTTTTATTTTTTGAAAAAAAAGCAAGTCCTCAAATTATACTAAATTCAGGCAAATAGTTAGATTTATTCAAAAAGATGAGTATTTTTACAGACCTTGTATACAATTTATAGATAGTTTTAAGTTATAAACATCAAAAACGTCCCACAGTTGAGACAGACATTCAAATATATTTTAAGTTTTTTAGCAATTGCATTTATTTTTACGAGCTGCTCGCGAAAAAAAGATAAATTCCTCAACCGCAATTGGCACTCTCTAAATACAAAATACAATATTTTATATAATGGAAATCTAGCACTTGATGCAGGGCTTAAGGATATCGAAGACTCATATCAAGACAATTATTGGGCAATTCTTCCTTTAGAGCGCTTGAGCTTTTCCGAAGATCTTTTTTCAGAACTTAACAATAAAAATGCAAATTTTGAACGCGCCGAGCAAAAGGCTATTAAAGCGGTTCAAAAACACGGAATGAACATCAAGGGCAAAGAAAAAAACCCTCAAATTGACGAAGCATACCTCCTTCTGGGCAAGTCGCGCTATTACAGTGGACGATTTATACCAGCGCTTGAAGCCTTCAATTATATTTTGTTTAAATACCCTGGTAGTAGTAATATTAACTCAGCTAAGATTTGGCGTGCAAAAACAAATTTACGTCTAGAAAATGAAGCTACAGCCCTAGAGAATTTAAAAGCATTAATTGAAAAAAAGCAATTATCGAAAGAGGATCAAGTAGATGCCCAAGCGACTTTGGCTCAACTCTATTTGAATACAAAACGTGTGGACTCAGCTCTTTTACATCTCAGAAACGCCTACACGCTTACTAAAAGCAAGCCTTTGAGAGGTCGACTCCATTTTATTGAAGGCCAAATTTTTAATGAACTTGGTAAAAAGGACAGTGCTGATCTAGCGTTTCAAAAAGTTATTGAGCTAAAGCGCAGCGTTCCTATGGCGTATCGAGTAAATGCGTTTTTGGAACAAATTCACAATTTTGATTACTCCAATGGCGATCGTGAAGAACTAAGTACATTATTGTCTGATATGGAAGACAACAGAGAACATCGCCCATATTTGGACCGCATCCACCACACAATAGCAAAGCACCATTTGAAATGCGAAAATGACTCGCTTGCCATTGCTTATTTCAACAAATCTTTAAGAACAGATTCCAAAGATACTTTCTTAACAGCATTGAACTACCACAATATTGCTGACCTCTATTTTGATGACTCAAAATATACAAGAGCAGGCACATATTACGACAGTACTCTTGTAAATTATAAAAAGAATTCAAAGCCTTACCGCGCAGTAAAAAAACGGTTAGACAATTTACAAGACGTCATTTATTACGAAGCGATTGCGCAGGCAAATGATAGTGTTTTAAATCTTGTTGCTATGTCAAAAAGCGAACAAGAAGACTATTTTGAGAGGCTCATCAAAGAATTAAAAGCTGAGCAAGAACAAAAAAGTACTGCACAAAACAACTATATAAACCCCTCGACAAGCTTTGGATCTAAAAATGCACCAAGTAAAGGAAAGTTTTATTTTTACGAAACGGCAACAGTCGCCTATGGTAAAAATGCATTTGCCAATGTTTGGGGGAAACGTCCGCTGGCGGATAATTGGCGATGGTCTAAAAAAACAATTTCTGCTGAGGCGTCAAAATCAATAGCTTCTGGAGCAGAGGGAGAAACGAATAAAGATATTTTAACCGTCAGTTATTATTTAAATCTAATACCAGCAGATTCTGCTCAAATCGACAGTATTGCCAAAGAACGGAATTTTGCATACTACCAATTGGGATTGATTTATAAAAACAAATTTAAAGACTATCAGCGCTCTAAAGACAAATTGGAAGCCCTTCTTGATCAAAAACCAGAAGACCGCTTGGTTTTACCCGCTAAATATAATCTTTATAAAGCATACACATTGCTTCCAAATTTAGGACTAGCCACGCAGATCAAGGATGAGATTATACGCGATTACCCCACCTCAAGGTATGCGCAAATACTCAAAAACCCAGCAGCGGTTTTAGCTGGCGATGATAAAGGACCAGAGGCTGTATATAAAGTTCTTTTTGAAAAGTTTGAGACCAGTGCATATCAAGAAGTGATTGACTCCTGCGGCGATGAAATCATTCGATTTGAAGGGGATGAGATTGTCCCTAAGTTCGAATTGTTGAAAACCAGCGCAAAGGGGCGTCTCTATGGGTTTGAGGAATATAAACAAGGGCTCAATTATATTGCATTGAATTACCCTAACAGTCCTGAGGGTCAACAAGCCCAAGAGTTAATAGACAATGTGCTTTCAAACTTAGAAAACGACGCTTTTAAAAATTTATCTGAGGGTAAAAATTTCAAAACAGTTTACCAATTTAACGCTCAAGAGCAGGAGCTTATCAGTACATTTAAAAAGGAACTTGCCAAGTTGGTCGAGGACGAAGAGGTGCTTAGTTTGAAGGTCTCTGAGGATGTGTTCAATAAAAATACTACATTTGTAGTTGTTCATGGCTTGAGAAGTATTCAAGGGGCAAGAGGATTTGCGGAGTTAATTGACATAGGAGACAATGAAATTTTAGCACAGCCAAGTTTTGCAATATCCTCTGAAAATTACAGGATACTTCAAATACACAAAACCCTTGATCGATATTTAGAAAAGCGAAAAAATTAAAATTATAGATTATGTTCACAGAAGCTAAAAAACCAAAATACCAACAAGGCGCACTCTCACAGCAAAACACCATTGCTCAAGGAACTGTTTTTGAAGGGGACTTGAAGAGTGAAGGCGATTTTAGAATAGAGGGTAAAATTCACGGCACATTGATAACTAAAGGAAAAGTGGTAATTGGGAATACGGGTAAAATTGAAGGCAGTTTATCGTGCAAAAATGCCGATGTTGAGGGCAGCTTTAAAGGAAAACTAACTGTTTTTGAAACATTGAGTTTGCGCGCTACTGCACGTGTAGAGGGTGAGGTTCAAACAGGAAAACTAGCTGTTGAGCCAGGGGCTTCTTTTAATGCCCATTGTCAAATGAAGGATTCTGTAAAAGAGCTCAAAGCAGAACCAAAACCAACCCTACAAACAAGTGCCAAACCAGGACAAACCGCTTAAACACCTTGCCGCACTTTCTGGTATTGGAATTCAGATGGGGGTGATTATATATGTTTTTATCCGCTTGGGGCAGTGGTTAGACGTCAGTATCAATACTTCCAAAAAAATCTTTGTAGCCATTGGCGCCCTGATTGGGGTTGCTGCGGGACTTTATGTAGCGCTGAGGCAACTAAAAAAAAAGCCAAAATAAATGAACTCCGAATCAAGAGGATTTTCCACCAATGTGCTTATTTTTTTGAGTATTTCATTTATGGCTCATCTGATTTTAAATGCTGTTATTGGTGTTCCAATATTTCAGCATCAAATAATCTATTCGTACATAATAAATGCCGCCTTGGCTATAGGAATATTTTGGGGATTAACATCTTTAAAGACAAAATACAGTAACCAAATTGGGTTTCTGTTTTTGGCAAGCAGCTTTATTAAATTCTTTGTTTTTTTTATAGTATTCTATAGCCCCTACAAGGCAGATGGCAAAATTGTTTTCTTAGAATTTGCCTCCTTTTTTATTCCGTACACGATTTGCCTAATTTTAGAGACATATTTTCTTAGCAAACAACTCAATCAAATGTAGAAAAGACCTCCCCCGGGGGGACTCATTTTTTTACTCAAAATAAAGTCATTAAAATTGTTTTTGTTTTTGATAGAAAACCATAACTTTGCAGCGATTTTATACAACTATAAAAATCTGCAATGCGAAGCAAGCTAACTTTGAAAGCGATTACACTGATTTTCTTTTTTGCGCCATTCATGGTAATGGCAGGAGAAGATGCCCCAAAGACTGATAAAAAAGCTGAGATTAAAGCCTATATTCAGCACCACCTTCAAGACTCTTACTATTTTAGTCTATTTTCATACACCACAGACGAGGGCGAACACAAATATATAGCTGCACCGTTACCCGTAATTTTATGGGACGAAGGGCTTAAAATATTTTCTTCATCCAAATTTCATCATGGTGAAACTCTTGCTGAAGTTGACGACAACTTTTATAAGTTATACCACAATAAAATTTATAAAACAGATGCTGAGGGAACCATCAATTATGATGATCACAAGCATCCTACAAATATTAAACCTCTAGATTTTTCAATCACAAAAAGCGTTGTCATGATTATGATTACAGCGCTTCTTATGTTTTTCCTATTCAAAGCTCTAGGGAAATCTTATGCGGAGAACAAGGGAATTGCTAAAGGAGCAGGACGCTTTTTTGAACCAATAGTCCTCTACATTAGAGACGACATTGCGATCCCCAATATCGGCGAAAAGAAACACATGCGCTATATGCCTTTTTTATTGACAGTATTCTTTTTCATTTGGTTCCTAAACATTTTTGGGCTCACACCTCTTGGGGTTAATGTTACCGGAAATATTGCTGTTACATTTGCTTTGGCGTTATTAACATTCCTGATTACAAATTTCACAGGGACAAAGGATTATTGGAAACATATATTTGATCCTCTTGGAGACTCCATGCCTTGGTATGGTAAGCTTCCATTATACATCATATTAATCCCAATTGAGGTTTTAGGGATTTTTATCAAACCTTTTTCGCTTTTAATTCGATTATACGCCAACATGCAAGCCGGGCATATCGTTTTAATGAGTTTGATTGGTTTAATGTTTTTATTTAAAAGTTGGTTGGGAAGCCCATTGTCCTTTGGATTGGCTTTTGCCATATCGCTTATTGAAATACTTGTAGCATTGTTGCAGGCTTATATTTTCACAATGCTATCAGCTTTATATTTTGGTTTTGCTTCAGAGGAGCACGAGCATCATGATGAAGCGCACGCTCATTAATTTGAGCAATTAATTTGAATGTTTAATTTTTAAATACATATATATGGAAATTCCAGTAATGGTAGGTGCAGGTTTAGTTGTAATCGGAGTAGGATTAGGTATTGGTAAAATTGGTGGTTCCGCAATGGAGGCTATCGCTCGCCAACCAGAAGCTTACGGAAAGATTCAAACAGCTATGCTTATTGCAGCGGCCCTGATTGAAGGTATTGGATTTGCGGCATTATTTGCAGTATAATCTTTATCCAAAAAAACAATCTTGTAACGGTTGGTTGCAAGATTGTTTTAATTAAATTTAAAACATCATCATAATAAAATTATTATGGAAAAATTATTAGAAGAATTCTCACTTGGATTGTTTGTTTGGCAAACGTTACTTTTTATTGGGCTTTTATTGCTATTAAAAAAATATGCTTGGGGCCCAATTCTCAGTGCTGTAAATGAGCGAGAGGAAGGCATCAAAAATGCACTTAGTGCAGCCGATAATGCAAAAAAAGAAATGGAAAATCTTCAAGCAGACAATCAAAAGCTTTTGAAGGAAGCTCGCGCAGAGCGCGAAGCCATGCTTAAAGAAGCGCGCGAACTCAAAAACAAAATGATTGACGACGCCAAAGTAGAAGCTAAAGACCAGGCCAATAAACTTGTAGCGCAAGCTCAAGCTGCCATAGAAACAGAGAAAAAAGCGGCTATCGCAGATTTGAAAGCACAAGTTGCAGACCTCTCGATTTCCATTGCAGAAAAAGTACTTGGGGAAGAATTATCGAATAAAGGAAAACAAGAAAAATTAGTAGAGTCTATGTTGGACGATACGAGTTTAAACTAAATAAATATGTCAGGGACAAGAGCAGCCATTCGATATGCTAAAGCTATTCTAAGCGTAGCAGAGGACAATAAAACATCGGCCAAGATTCAGCAAGACATGAATCAAATTGCTAATGCTATTGCATCTAACCCTGCATTGAACGAAGTTTTGAAATCCCCAGTCGTCAAACTGTCTGAAAAGACAACGGTTTTGGGTAAACTTTTTTCAAAAATGAACCCAGAAGTAACGTCTTTGTTTAATGTTCTAGCATTGAACAAGCGTGTCGATTTGCTAGAGCAAATTGCACTACAGTTCAATCGATTGTATGATGAGCTTAACAATAAGGAACAAGCAACAGTAACTACTGCAGTGCCCATGACAGAAGCACTCGAAGAAAAGGTGATGGCAAAGTTAAAAACCCTTTCTAGTAAAGAAGTAACCTTGACAAAAATTGTGGATGAAACCATCCTTGGAGGATTTATCTTACGTGTTGGAGATCAGCAGTACAATGCAAGTGTTTCTAACCAATTGAATGAAATAAAAAATAAATTTATAACAAATTAAAACGAACTCATTTTGAGTTCAATGAGTTAAAAATAGATTAAAATGGCAGATGTAAAAGCAGCTGAAATTTCAGCAATTTTAAAGCAACAACTTTCAGGATTTGAGTCCACGGCTTCTTTGGATGAAGTAGGAACTGTTCTCACTGTTGGGGATGGAATTGTTCGTGCATACGGACTTTCAAACGCACAGTACGGAGAATTGGTTCAATTTGACGGCGGTCTTGAAGGGATCGTTCTTAACCTTGAAGAAGACAATGTTGGTATTGTACTTTTAGGTGCTTCCAAAGTCGTAAGAGAAGGGTCGACGGTAAAGCGCACGGGGCGCATTGCTTCAATCAATGTTGGTGAAGGAATCGTAGGACGTGTTGTTGACACGCTTGGAGTACCAATTGACGGGAAAGGTCCAATAGAGGGTGATGTTTATGAAATGCCATTGGAAAGAAAAGCACCCGGCGTTGTATTTCGTGAGCCCGTAACTGAGCCACTTCAAACAGGTATTAAATCTATTGATGCCATGATCCCTGTAGGACGTGGACAAAGAGAGCTTGTGATTGGGGACCGTCAAACAGGTAAAACAACGGTTTGTATTGACACAATCCTAAACCAGAAAGAATTTTTTGATGCAGGTGAGCCAGTATATTGTATTTATGTTGCTGTTGGACAAAAAGCGTCTACAGTAGCCAATATTGCAAAAACATTAGAAGACAGAGGAGCTTTGGCTTACACTACAATTGTAGCGGCCAACGCATCAGACCCTGCACCAATGCAAGTTTATGCACCATTTGCAGGAGCTGCTATTGGAGAATATTTTAGAGACACTGGTCGACCAGCATTAATTATATATGATGACTTGTCAAAACAAGCGGTAGCTTACCGTGAAGTATCACTTTTGCTTCGTCGTCCACCAGGACGTGAGGCCTACCCTGGGGACGTGTTCTACTTACACTCTCGTTTATTAGAGCGCTCGGCAAAAGTTATCAATGATGATACAATTGCAAAAAACATGAACGACTTGCCAGATTCTCTCAAACCATTAGTAAAAGGAGGAGGATCTTTAACAGCACTTCCAATTATTGAAACACAAGCAGGGGATGTATCAGCTTATATTCCTACAAACGTAATTTCGATTACAGATGGTCAGATTTTCTTGGATGGAGATTTATTTAACTCTGGTGTACGTCCAGCAATTAACGTTGGTATTTCGGTATCTCGTGTGGGTGGTAGTGCGCAAATTAAGTCCATGAAGAAAGTATCTGGAACGCTAAAGCTAGATCAAGCTCAGTTCCGTGAATTGGAAGCCTTTGCAAAATTTGGTTCTGATTTAGATGCGGTTACACTTAATGTTATTGAAAAAGGGAAACGTAACGTGGAGATATTAAAACAAGCCCAAAACGACCCATATACAGTAGAAGATCAAATTGCGATTATTTATGCAGGATCAAAAAACTTGCTGCGTGATGTTCCTGTAAATAAAGTTAAAGAATTTGAAACAGAATTTATAGAATTCTTAAAAGCAAAACACAGTGATGTTTTGGCAACACTTAAATCGGGTAAACTTACCGATGAGGTAACCGATACCTTAACGAAAGTTGCAAAAGATTTATCAGCCAAATACAATTAATTTTAAATTAAAGAACTAATTTAAAGCATGGCAAATTTAAAAGAAATAAGAAACAGAATTTCGTCCGTATCGTCTACGATGCAGATTACCAGTGCCATGAAAATGGTATCTGCAGCCAAGCTCAAAAAAGCACAAGACGCCATCACAGCGATGCGTCCTTATGCCGATAAATTGACCGAACTACTTCAAAATTTAAGCGCAACTTTGGACGCCGACAGCGGAAGTAAATTTGCAGATCAACGCGAGGTCAAAAACGTTCTTATTGTTGCCATTACGTCCAACAGAGGATTGTGTGGTGCTTTTAATTCCAACATCATCAAACAAGCTAGTCATTTGGCAACAAACTATACAGATAAAAATGTTTCTATTGTTGCTATTGGTAAAAAAGCAAACGACGCCCTTTCAAAGGAGTATGAAATTTTAGCCAATGAAAGTACCGTTTTTGATGACCTAACTTTTGATAATGTAGCACAAATTGCGGAGTTGTTGATGATAAAGTTTGAGGAGGAAAGCGTTGATAAAATTGAACTGGTCTACAACAAGTTTAAAAATGCGGCAACTCAAATTGTAACCACTGAGCAGTTTTTACCGATTGTTTCTAGTGCTGAAGATGCTAATGCCAATCAAGATTATATTTTTGAGCCTTCAAAGGCAGAGATTGTAGAGACTTTGATTCCAAAATCTTTAAAAACACAATTGTTCAAAGCCATTCGTGATAGTTTTGCAAGTGAACACGGCGCACGAATGACCGCAATGCACAAAGCTACAGACAATGCTACAGAGCTTAGAGATCAGCTTAAATTGACTTACAACAAAGCACGCCAAGCAGCCATTACCAACGAAATTCTTGAAATTGTTGGTGGTGCTGAAGCGCTGAATAATTAAGCGTATTATAATACACCTATAACTCCTATAAAGCCTCGCATTTGCGGGCTTTTTTTGTGGAATGAAGTTTGATGCAATTTTAATAATGGAACTCAAAAAAACAGCTTTAATCTTATAATTAAATAAAAAAAATGAATTTCAAAACCACCTATAAAATTCCACTGCTTTGTTTGTCTTTTTTGATGGGTTGTAAAACAACAAAACCTACGCTTTTCGACTCTAAGATTCCAATTTCAATAGAAGCCCCTTACTTCCAATCTTGGGTTGCCGGAATTCAAGGTGGAGGAAGTGGGGTTGATGTATTTTTACCTGTAAAAGATCTAAATAACATAACCCCTGACAGCCTTCATTTTCGAGGACAACGCGTTAAAGTAATTTATAAAGATCAATATATTACAGCTCGTTTTCAAACCCCTGACAACCAGTTGGAAAAAGTGATTTTGAGCAATGAGCCTTTAGCAGAAGCCAACAATAAATTACTTCCACTTGGCGATAACTCACCATTTGATTTGCCCAAAAACACATGTGTTTTAAGTTACCGCTTGAACAATAAAAGATATTATTATAAAATTTTAGATCTAACAAAGTCCAATTTTACTCCTTATCCTTCTTCACCTCCACCTACGCATTAATTATTGTATCTGGTCTAAAAAGTGTATTTTTAAGGCCATAAAAGCAATAACTTGGGCATTCTTAAAACTCTTTACAAACAAACGTTTATTTATGGGCTCGCTACTGTGGTCCCAAAAATGCTGAGCTTTCTTCTTGTGCGTTTACATACCGATAAATCGGTGCTTGCAGACGTAGCAGATTATGGCGATGTGTCTCTTATTTTTGCTTATTTTGTGTTGTTCAATGTGCTTTTGGCTTATGGTATGGAAACGGCCTTTTTTCGTTTTTTGAATAGTGAACAAAAAAAGAAATCCGTACTAAGTACCTCGGCAATTTCGCTTGTGCTCACCTCTATATTGGTTTTAGTTATTGGGTATTTTTTTAGAGACCAGGTTTCAAGGATTACTCATATTGATACCGATTACATTGTACTCGTCTTATGGATTTTGTTCTTTGATGCGCTCGTAATTATTCCCTTTGCGTATTTAAGAGCTATGGGTAAGCCCATAAAATATACGGTATTAAAACTCCTTAATGTGGTTCTCAATTTGGGCTTAAACGTTGTCCTGCTGCTCTTCCTAAAATCTTGGGCTGAATCCTCTGCATTTTGGACTACATTCTATCGTCCTAATTTCGAAGTGCATTATATATTTATTGCTAATTTAGTGGCCAGCGGAGTTACATTTCTGACCCTAATATCTTTTTACTTTAAATTAAATTATAACTTCGATGCTAAACTTTGGAAACAAATGTTGCGTTACGCTTTTCCAGTACTCATTGCCGGAATTGCTTTTTCCATCAATGAAACTTTTGACCGAATTTTACTTGAGCGCCTTCTTCCGGACAATTTAGCTAAAGATGCTATTGGAACCTATTCAGCATGCTATAAACTCGCTTTGTTTATGATGCTTTTTGCTACGGCCTATCGTTTGGGTATCGAGCCTTTCTTTTTCAGCAACGCCAAAGCCAAAGACGCCAAAGCAAACTATGCGAAAATTTTAGAATTCTTTGTCATTTTTGGCGCTTTGATTTTATTAACTGTTGTGGTTTTTGTAGATATTTTAAAGTTAATTCTTATTCCGAATGAAGCCTATTGGGAAGCCATGACTGTTGTTCCAATTTTGTTACTAGCCTATTTATTTTTGGGCATTTACCACAACCTTTCAGTATGGTACAAAATTACTGACCGTACCAAATTTGGCGCGTATATTTCTATTTTCGGAGCACTCATCACACTTTTGATTAATACCATATTTATCCCAAAATTTGGATATATGGCCTCTGCAATAGCAACGCTTTTTGCTTATACTGCTATGGCTTTAACATCATATATTTTGGGTAAAAAATATTACTCTATCCCATATAATCTAAAAAAAATGGGGCTTTATTTGGCGTTGTCTATTATTTTATCGGCGCTTTCATTTTATCTATTTAGAGAACAATATTTCGTCGGTATTCTTTTTATCTTAATTTTGATGGCTGCCATATGGGTAAAAGAAAAGACTTTTTTAAAACAACTTCTTAAATCCTAGTTATGAAGATCAACATCATCAACAAATCCTCAAATGCATTACCACATTATGAAACCATTGCCTCTGCTGGCATGGATTTACGAGCTCATTTAGAAAATGACATAGTGCTTCCCCCTATGGAGCGCGTTATAATCCCGACTGGCCTTTTTATGGAGCTTCCTGTTGGCTATGAGGCACAAGTGCGCCCAAGAAGCGGGTTAGCTGCCAAACATGGTCTTACCGTACTCAATAGCCCCGGCACTGTTGATGCCGATTATAGAGGAGAAATTGGCGTTATTCTCGTCAATCTTTCCAATACTGCTTTTACCATCAAAAATGGAGAGCGTATCGCCCAGATGGTAATTGCTAAACACGATCGTGCCGAGTGGGAAGAAGTTCAAAGCCTTTCTGATACAAGTCGCGGCACTGGCGGCTTTGGAAGTACAGGGCGTAAATGATTTGCAAGCCCTACATATCAATTTATCTATTTATTCTATTTTTTAGCTCAGGTTCTGCTGCACAAGTCCAAGGCGACAGTTTGATTAATGAAGATCAATCCAATTTAGAGGTTCAATTTCAAAATAAATTTTATGAAGCTTTAAAACAAAAAGGGATCGAGAACTACAGCAAAGCCATAGATGCCTTTGTATATTGTGCAGAATTATTCCCAGACCGTGCGGTTATTTACTATCAATTAGGGACACTTTATTTTATTACGAAGTCCTATGGCCGAGCCGAAAGTAATCTTCAAAAAGCTATAGAGTTAGACCCCAGTAATTTTTGGTACAAGGAACAACTTTACCAGCTCTATGCAGCTCAAAACAACTTTAATAAAGCCATTTACGCCCTAATACCTTTGCTGGACAAAGACCCAATTTACGAAGAAGAGTTAGTAAATTTGTATGTGCGCGCTGGGCGGTTTGAGGAAGCTATTGTACTCATCGAGGCTTTGGATCAACGCTATGGCTACAATATACTTCGCGATAGGACACGTGTAAAAATTTACAAGCAAACAGCAAATCAAAACGCGCACATCAGTTTTCTAAAAACAAGACTTAAAGAAGCACCTGAAAATGCACAAAATTTTTTAAATTTAGTTTATACTTTAAGCGAATACAACAAAGAAAACGAAGCATTTTCTACTGCAAAATTGTTTTTAGAAACGCATCCCAAGGCGCACATTGCACACGTTGCATTGTATAAGTTTTATTTGAACGCCAAGAACTATGAGCTCGCCATAGCTTCAATGAAGATAGTCACGGGGAGTAATATTTTAGAGCCTCATTTGAAAGTTAAGGTGCTGAGTGACTTTATACAATTTGTACAACAAAACCCTGAGTATAAAAATGTTTTAATGGAAGTACAACCCGCTCAATCTTTGGATACTTCAAAGCGTTCAAATACAGATTGGGCTAAATACTACCAACACCAAAACAAATTTGAACAAGCAGTTGAATATTATAAAAAAGCATTATTAGATGCCCCGGACGACCTTCAGTTAATCAAAGCATTAGCAAAGCTTTATTTGGATACAAACCAATACGCTTCTGCTGTAGAATTTACTTTAGAAAAGACGGAGTTATTTCCAACTCAAATTGAACTATATTTGATTTGTAGCCAATCCCAATTGGCGTTAAAGAAAATAGATGATGCACTTGTAACTTTAGAAACAGGGCTGGACTACATTTTTGAGGACAATGAATTAGCAGCTCAATACTATTTACTAATGGCTAATATTTACAAAATAAAAAACAATATTAAAAAAGCGCAAACGTTTAGCAGTAAAGCTGAGGAAATTCAATTGAAGCAATGAAGAAAATTTTAATTAGTTTTATTGTATGTGTACTTTTTGGATGTAAAAGCACCCAGACCCTTTCCTCAACCGCAGGGCTTAACCCTAAACTAAAGGCGAAACAGATCTTAAAAGCCCATAACAAGGAAAATGCAGATTTTACGACCTTGCAATCCCGTGTAAAAATAGAATTGATTGAGGGTGACCAATCCCAATCCCACACTGTTAGCTTACGCATGGAGCATAATAAAACCATTTGGATTAATGCTTTTTTGAATATGGTTAGGCTAAAAATTACCCCTGAAAGAGTACAAATGTACAACAAGCTCGACCGCACCTATTTCGATGGAGATTTCTCCTTGATAAAGGACTTATTAGGGGTAGAACTTACGTTCTCAAATATAGAAAACTTAATCCTCGGGGATGCGCTATTTAAGCACAAGCCCAATGCCTTAAAAAGACAACCCCACCCAAAGGCTTACGCTCTAGCACCTAAGCAACAACACCCTTTGTACGATCTGTTTTATAGGATCAACCCAAGCTATTTTAAAATAGACGTCCAAGAAGTATCTCAGCCGTTAAACAACAGAATATTGAACGTGTTTTACCAAGAGTTTCAAGAAATTGAACAACAGATTTTACCACAAAAAATTTCAATTAAACTAATCGAAAATCAAAAGGAAACCACCTTGAAAATGAATTTTAAATCCGTAAGTTTGAACCAGCCTTTACGGTTTCCTTTCAAGTTTCCGTCTGGGTTTAAACCGATTGATTTCTGATGAATTACAAGACAAAATATTTATCCTTTATTTTTTTTAGCCTGTTTGCGCTAAGTCATTTTAGCGTATACGCTCAAACTAAGCGTCAGTTACAGCTCGAAGAGCGCCGTCGGGAGTTGCAGCAAGAAATCAGACAGATTACAAATTTGTTATTTGCAGGTAAAAAGGAAGAAAAATCGGTTGTTAGTGTAGTGGAAGATTTAAACTATAAAATTAGTGTTCGTAAAAATCTAATGCGCATCACCAACCAACAAGCTAATTTGTTGACTCGTGAGATCAACAGCAATCAAAGTGAGATTTCTAAGCGACGGGATCGACTTAAGGTTTTAAAAGACGACTACGGGAATATGATTGTTAAATCGTACAAAAATAGAGCCAATCAAAATAAACTCATGTTCTTGTTATCCTCCTCCAATTTTCAGCAGGCATATAGGCGATTGCAGTACATAAAGCAGTATGCTGATTACCAAAAGGAACAGGCTATAATCATAAAAGAAGAAACTGAAAAACTAAAGCAATTGAATCAGGACTTATTGGTCCAAAAAAAGGAAAAACAGAAATTAGTTGCCGAGAATAAGGCAGCAAAATCAATCTTAGATAAAGAGCTAAAAACTCAAGAAACACTTATAAATTCGATCCAAAAGAACCTCTCTAAATTTACTGCGCAGATAAAACTCAAACAAAAAGAGTCAGAAAAACTAGATCGAGAAATCCAGAAATTAATTCGAGAGGCCATTGCTGCCTCAAATAGAAAAGCAGGAAAATCTACAAAACGAGCAACCTTTTCGCTGACTCCAGAGCAGAAAATATTGGCGGCCAATTTTACCTCTAATAAAGGTAAATTGCCCTGGCCAGTAGCCAGTGGAGTTGTCAAAATGCGTTATGGCACCAACCCTTCGCCAATCGATCCAACAATAAAGATCCAAAGTAATGGAGTTCGGATTGCAACCAACAAAGGCGAGCAGGTACGGGCTGTTTTCGAAGGGACTGTTCAAGGGATAATGACCCCGAAAAACGGTAACAATGCGATTATGATTCGCCATGGCAACTATATTACAGTCTATAAAAACTTGTCTAAGTTCTATGTTAATAAAGGGGATAAGGTCAGTACAAAACAAGTTATTGGGGAAGTCATTACCAATAAAAGTTCGGGGGATTCAATCTTAAGTTTTGGTATTTATAAAGACAGTTCTATCCAAAACCCTTCGCATTGGATTTATAGACTATAAAGGTTACTTGCTCTCAAAAAGTGCTTTGAGTTCTGTTGCATCTTTAGCTTTAATTTTTCCAGCCAACACCAAGCTCAATTGTCGGCGACGTAATGCTCCATCAAAACGATTTTTTTCTTGATCCGTTTCGGGGATTAGTTCAGGTATGCGAACAGGCTTTCTTTGCTCGTCTACCGCCACAAATGTAAAAATAGCTTCATTTGCTTTTATTGGGGCATTAAAATTATTGTCTGTATACCATACGTCCAGATATACCTCCATAGAACTATTGAATGCGCGCGATACTTTAGCTTCTATGGTCACAATACTTCCCAGTGGAATGGCATGATTAAAGGCCACGTGATTTACAGAAGCTGTAACTACAATCTGTTCAGAGTGACGCTGCGCTGTAATACTAGCGGCACGGTCCATGCGCGCCAATAGTTCTCCCCCAAAAAGGGTGTTGATAGCATTTGTTTCGCTGGGCAATACCAGATCAGTAACAATGGTTTTAGAATTGGAAGGGTATTTTGCAGTCATAGTATAATGTTCTATGAAACAAAGGTACAATTATAGAATTATATCTAGAATTTATTACGGGACCTCTTTAATTAATAACCAGGCAGCAGCGTCTTGTGTCCGCTTAATAGTGTAAAGCGCTCGTTCAGCTTCTGGGCGAGTGCGGAAGCTTTCATACACAACCTGATGTAGACCATAACGATTTTGACCAATTTTTCGGGCATTAAACCCAAGGCGTTTAAGCTGCCGAAGCTTACGCTCACTGTTGGCCTCAACGCGGAACGCACCTGCAACAATATGAAAACTTCCAAAAGATCTCTCAAGTTCTAAAGTCACAGCGGGTAGAGGATTACTCAAAACAAATGTAGCTTCTTGAATTTTGTTGTCTAAAGCAATATTAGCATCCTGTTGGGCTAATATGTTTTGCTGCTCTATTTGCTTCAAATAGGCATTTGAACCAAAAAACCCACCCAAGCTCAGCATGAGTACTGCAACCGCAGCATACTTAAAAAGAACTTGTGTCTTTTGTTTTCTTGATGTTAATACAATTGGCGCTTTGTTGTCGGAGAATTTTGAAATTTCTGGAGAGACAAATTGCGACAATCCAAAGGACTCAGTTAAATAGTTTATACTGTAGTAAGGCTCAAAAAGTAATTGCCCGTTCTTAGTTCTTTTTAATTCGCCAATATTTGGTAAAATTACCGTCTCATCTTTCTTCAGACGCTGTTCTAGGCTTACCACTTGTTTGGTAATTTTATCAATTGCGTTTTCATAAGAAATTTGCTCACTTTCAGCAATATGATTTGCCAAAACACCATCATTAGATTGCAATTGTCCATTAAAAGACAGGCGTTTTTTTGGAGGGTAAAAAGTATTTGATGGCTGGTGAATACTTGCAGGAATTTTATGCGTCAGGAAAGCACCAAAACCAGGCACCACGACACATTCGTAACGGTAAAGCAGATTGCTGATGTATTGACTTAATTGCATAGTCTCAAATGTATAAATTTTTTTTGAATTTACACACCGACTTAAAGAAGAAGTTTGTCTCACAGATTTTATATATTTACGTCTAAATTTCCCCCAAATGAAGCCTACAAAATTACATTATGCGATGGCCCTTCAAGCTGTGTCCTCATATTGGCGATATTACCGCCAAAAAACTCATTCAACATTGCGGTACCCCAGAGGCGGTATTTAAAGCCTCGAAAAAAGAACTTGAATCTATTGATGGAATAGGCGCTGTAATCATCAATGCGCTACGTCATTCTAAAACTTTAAAATTGGCCGAACAAGAACTAGAGTTTATAAATAAAAACAATATTCAAGCAAATTACTTTGAAGATGAAGACTATCCTTTTCGGCTCAAACACTGTATTGATGGCCCCTTAGTGTTATTCAAAAAAGGAAACATTAAATGGAATGCATCGCCAGTAATAAGTATTGTAGGGTCACGAAAACTGACACGCTACGGCAAAAAACAATGCGAGGATTTAGTTGAAGAACTTTCAGTATTTAACCCCATTGTTGTATCAGGGTTTGCTTACGGTGCTGATATAACGGCACATAAAGCGGCACTTAAACACAATTTGCAAACCGTAGGGTGTATGGCTCAAGGACTTCATAACACTTATCCTTCAGGACATAAAAAATACCGCAATGCTGTCGAATCTCATGGCGGGTTTATTAGTGATTTTTGGAGTACCGATAGTTTTGATCCTTCTAATTTTTTGAGACGAAACCGCCTGATTGCCGGTTTAAGCGAAGCTACTATTGTTATTGAATCTGGGGCAAAAGGAGGCAGTCTAAGTACTGCGCGTTTAGCATTTGATTACAACCGTGAAGTCTTTGCAGTTCCAGGGCGAACTGATGATTCACAAAGTATTGGCTGCCTTAATTTAATAAAAACAAAAAATGCCCATCTTCTATCCACTCCAGCAGATGTGGCATACATACTTAATTGGTCAATCGACACAAAGGCAAAACCTATTCAAAAAAAGCTGTTCATTAATATGAAACCAGAAGAGTTAGAGATATATAATTGCCTAAAAAAAGAGGGGCGACTAACTTTAGATCTCATTGCATTGCAGTGTAAAATGCCAACTTCTAAAGCAGCTTATCTATTGATGAATTTAGAATTGAATGGGGCTGTTCGCCCACTTCCCGGAAAAGAATTTGAATTGGCTTAATAGCCCAGTTTTCCCCGTACTCGACTTAAAACTTTGTTTGCGACAGTCTTTGCTTTTTCTGCCCCTAAGGCTAGGGCTTGAGCTATTTCCTCAGGGTTTGCAATATAGTGGTTATAGCGTTCGCGTTCGTCAGAAAATTGTTTACAGATTAAGTCAAACAATGCTTGTTTTGCATGACCATATCCGTAATTTCCGCCCTCGTAATTTTTTTTCATCTCGGCAATTTCTTCAGCTGAAGCGAGTAACTCATACAAAGCAAAGCAATTACAGCTATTCCAGTCTTTAGGCTCTTCAAGTGGAGTGCTATCTGTCTTGATAGACATAATTTGTTTACGAAGCTTTTTGTCATTTTGAAAAATATCAATGACATTATTTTTGCTTTTACTCATTTTTTGACCATCTGTTCCTGGGATGAGTTTTGTTTGCTCTTGAATTTTAGCTTTAGGTAAAACAAAGGTCTCACCCATTTTGGCGTGAAATCGCGATGCGACATCTCTAGTCATTTCAATATGCTGAAGTTGATCTTTCCCAACAGGGATAACATGAGCATCATACAATAAAATATCGGCAGCCATGAGCATAGGATAGCTAAACAAACCGCCATTTATATCTTCTAAACGACTCGCTTTGTCTTTAAAACTGTGCGCCAATTCTAATCTTGAAAAAGGGAAGAAACAACTCAAATACCATGCGAGTTCCGTAGCTTGAGGAACATCGCTTTGCTTATAAAAAACTGTGGTATTGATATCAAGGCCGCAAGCGAGCCAAGCTGCAGCCGTGGATAAGGTATTTTGTCTTAGTATTTCTGCGTCTTTGATTTGTGTAAGCGAGTGTAAATCGGCAATAAACAAAAAGGAATCATTTGTACGATTGTTGCTCATCTCAATCGCAGGGATGATGGCTCCTAAAATATTTCCTAAATGTGGTGTGCCTGTACTCTGTACCCCTGTTAAAATTCTTGCCATGTAGCTGTTAGTGCTTTGATTTTGCTACAAAGGTACTTTTTTTGCCCTAATCGCTCAATATTTTTATTAGTTTTGATGCTAATGAAGTTAATACAATACCCGCTTTGGATAATTTATAGAGTTTGGTTCTATGTTTTAGTAGGTTTGACTATTGTAGTTTTATTTCCTTTACTATTTATTTCCATACTAAGATCTTCTTGGTACCCCTTCTTTTTCAGATTAGCCCGAGTTTGGTCTAAATGCATTCTTTTGGGGATGGGATTTTATTGGCAGACAAAATGGGCACAAGAATTAGAAAAAGGGCAGAGCTATATTTTTGTAGCAAACCACACCTCAATGACGGATATCATGTTGATGTTTGTTGTAATAAAAAACCACCCATTTGTCTTTGTTGGGAAAAAAGAATTAGCTCGGATTCCATTGTTTGGCTTTTTTTACAAACGTACTTGTATCCTTGTCGACCGAGGGGATATTAAAAGTAGGCAAGCCGTTTTTAAGAGAGCCCAGAAGCGCATTGAAAGTGGCCTAAGCATTTGTATTTTTCCAGAGGGAGGTGTCCCCCCAGAATCGGTTGTTTTAGACCGTTTTAAGTTAGGGGCATTCCGTTTGGCCGTTGACCATCAATTACCATTAGTTCCCCTCACTTTTCTAGATAACAAAAAAAGATTATCCTACACTATTTTTAGCGGAAGCCCCGGGAGGATGAGAACAATAGGGCATTCGTTTTTACACCCAAAAAATTATGGTAAAGATGCTGCAAAAAAAATGAGCAGTGCGGTCTATGACCTTCTGCTCAATTCTTTAAAAGGGGAATAAATTAATTTTCTGCCATTTTATTAGACCCCGTCTTTGATGGCTGTTTTAATTTTTTCTTCAAGCTCGTCCATAAGGTCTGGGTTGTCTTTTATCATTTGCTTAACGGCATCGCGTCCTTGTCCTAGTTTAGTCTCGTCATAGCTAAACCACGACCCACTTTTTTTGATAATTTCAAAATCAACAGCAAGATCGAGGATTTCACCAACTTTAGAAACTCCTTCACCATACATGATGTCAAATTCCACAAGTTTGAATGGAGGAGCGACTTTATTTTTTACCACTTTGACCCGAGTTTTGTTCCCACGAACCGTTCCGTCCGTATCCTTTATTTGGGTCGATCGTCTAATATCCAAACGAACAGAGGCGTAAAATTTTAGGGCATTCCCCCCTGTGGTGGTTTCTGGATTTCCAAACATTACCCCAATTTTTTCACGTAATTGGTTGATGAAAATCATCGTACAGTTTGTCTTGCTTATTGATCCTGTAAGTTTTCTAAGTGCTTGAGACATTAGTCGAGCGTGAAGCCCCATTTTTGAATCGCCCATTTCTCCCTCAATTTCACTTTTTGGCGTTAGCGCCGCAACCGAGTCAATAACAATCATATCGATTGCCCCTGAACGTACTAGGTTATCCGCAATCTCTAGAGCTTGTTCTCCGTTGTCGGGCTGTGAAATGATGAGGTTATCAATATCAACCCCTAAGTTTTGAGCATAAAAGCGATCGAAGGCATGTTCGGCATCAATGAATGCTGCAATCCCTCCGGCTTTTTGAGCCTCAGCAATAGCGTGAAGGGTAAGCGTTGTTTTTCCGGATGATTCTGGTCCGTAAATTTCTACAACACGTCCCTTGGGGTACCCACCCACCCCTAAGGCAAGATCTAATCCCAATGAGCCAGAAGAAATAACATCCACATCAACCACAGGGGCATCACTCATTTTCATTACAGTGCCTTTTCCGTATGCTTTGTCGAGTTTGTCTAGGGTTAATTTTAGCGCTTTGAGTTTTGCTTCTTTTTCGTTGCTCATGTTTTAATGTTTTAAGGGTTGTTTTAGTCTTGCTAAAATACTATTTCTTTGCAAAATTCATGGTATTCAAAAACGCTTTTTGTATAAATTTAACGCGGCAGGTGCGGTTTTTTTGATAAACCATTTGCAAAACCATTTCACTTTCCTTCACAATTATAAAAAGTGTTACATTTGTAGCTGATATATTCATTAACTTAAACCAGGTATAGCATGCAACTGTACAACAACTTAAGCAATAATGAAAGAGCAGATCTTATAAAAAAGGCAGGTAAAGACCGCCTTACCATCTCTTTCTACAAATATGCCAAAATTGGCAACCCAGAACTTCTTCGAAATCATTTGTTTATATTTTGGAACTCCATAGATATCCTAGGCCGGATTTATGTTGCCCACGAGGGAATTAATGCACAGTTATCCGTGCCGGCAGAAAACTTTAATGTCTTTAAGGCTCATTTAGATACTATTTCATTTCTTGAACATGTTCGGCTCAACATCGCTATTGAACAAGACATGTTTTCTTTCCTTAAGCTGAAAGTGAAAGTGAGAGCTAAAATTGTCGCCGATGGGCTTAACGATGACACATTTGATGTGACTGACATTGGAACACATGTTGATGCGGAAAAATTCAATGAACTTATTGAAGACGAAAACACGGTTCTTGTTGATATGCGCAACCATTACGAAAGTGAAATAGGACATTTTAAAAACGCTGTAACTCCTGACGTTGACACGTTTAGAGACTCCCTGGATTTAATTGAAGATCAGCTCAAGGAGCACAAAGAAAGTAAAAAGCTTGTGATGTATTGCACTGGAGGAATTCGTTGTGAAAAAGCGAGTGCTTATTACAAACACAAAGGATTCAAAAATGTTTATCAGTTAGAGGGCGGAATTATAAATTACGCCCGACAAGTCAGCACTTTAGGGTTGGAAAATAAGTTTTTGGGTAAAAACTTCGTATTTGACCAAAGACGAGCGGAAATGATCTCGGATGAAGTTATTGCACAATGTCATCAATGCGGTGCGCCAGCAGATATTCATGTAAATTGTGCCAACGAGGCATGTCACTTATTATTTATTCAATGCGATTCGTGTAAAGAAACCATGGAAAATTGTTGTTCATCATCTTGTATGGAGATCAACCGCTTACCCTACGAACAGCAAAAAGCGCTGCGCAAAGGCCAAGGTAATAGCAATGATATTTTCAAAAAAGGCCGTGCGGACCATCTACCATACAAAAAAGACCTCAGAAATATTTTTGAGACCTTGCAGAAGCAGCCCTAACTCAAACAGGGTTTTGTGTAATATCAATCTTTTTTAAGTTCCTAAATAAGCTTATATTTACCTATCGATTGAATTAATAAATAATTGTTTGTGTTTTTGACACAAACAGTCATAATATAAAGCAATATGGGGTGTGCAAGTTGCGCAACAAGTAAAAATGGCCAGCCAAAAGGATGCAAAAACAATGGGACTTGCGGCACAGATTCCTGCAATAAACTCACCGTATTTGATTGGCTTTCAAACATGAGTTTACCAAATGGTGCTCAGCCATTCAACTGGATTGAAGTCCGCTTCAAAAATGGGCGTAAGCAGTACTACAAAAACACTGAGAAGCTCACATTAAGTATTGGAGATGTGGTCGCAACAGAAGCTGAGTCTGGACACGATGTTGGTATGGTAACTCTAACAGGGGAGTTGGTAAAGGTACAGATGAAGCGTAAAAAAATACCAGAGACCGCAGAAAAAACATTAAAAATTTTCCGTAAAGCAACTCAAAGGGACATCGACACTTGGATACAGTGTAGAGATAAAGAAGAGGCGATGCAAGTTAAAGCACGACAGTTTGCTATTGATTTGAGGCTAGACATGAAAATCTCTGATATTGAATTTCAAGGGGATGGAAGCAAAGCAACGTTTTATTACACTGCAGATGCGCGCGTTGATTTTAGAGAGCTTATTAAGGTTTACGCTAGAGAGTTCAGAATCCGGATTGAAATGAGGCAAGTCGGTTTGCGCCAAGAAGCTGCTAGACTTGGCGGAATTGGCTCATGCGGCCGCGAGCTGTGCTGCTCAACATGGCTTACTGATTTTAGATCGGTAAGCACCTCTGCCGCGCGCTACCAACAATTGTCTTTAAATCCTTTAAAATTAGCAGGGCAATGTGGAAAGCTAAAATGCTGTTTAAATTATGAATTAGATGCCTATTTAGATGCACTTCAATCTTTTCCAAAAACAACGGTCAAACTAAAGACAGAAAAAGGAACTGCAGTTTGTCAAAAAACGGATATTTTTAAAGGGATTATGTGGTATGCTTACGAAGGAGAGTGGATGAATTGGTTCACCTTAACCACTGAACAAGCTAATGCCATTATCGACTCTAACAAATCGGGGCAAAAAGTATCGAGTTTAGAAGAATACGCTGTTGAGCTTTCCGCGACAACTGATGCTAAAGTTGATTTTGAAAACGTTGTTGGACAAGACAGCTTAACACGCTTTGATCGCCCTAAAGGCAATCCAAATAATAGAAAAAGAAAACGCAGCAATAAACGAAAGCCTCGAAATGAACGCGCACAAAAAAATAATTCTACGAAGTCTAAAAAGAATGCGAATTAGACTAATATATGGCATTTTAGTTATTGTTTTGATGGCTTCTTGTAATCGAAACTCAACTTTTGATCATTACACTTCAATTGATGGTAATTGGGGGAAAGACGAGCTTATTTCTTACGATTTCAAAATAACAGATAGTATTAAAAAACACAATCTATTTTTTAAAATCAGAACATCTGAGGACTATAAATACAGTAATTTGTATCTTATAGTCGATTTAAAGTATCCTAACGGCAAGCTGCAAAAAGACACTTTAGAATACCAAATGGCAAGACCAGACGGTTCTATGTTGGGGGATGGTCTAATGTTTATTAAGGAACACAAACTTTGGTATAAAGGACATAAAAACCCTTTTGTGTTTCCCGAAATTGGAGATTATACGATCAGTATACGTCAGGCAATGCGCGCACTGAACAACGTCTCTGGACTGAAATCTTTAGAAGGAGTTTTGGATGTAGGGTTTAGTATAGAAAACTTGGATTAATAAATAATGGCAAAGAAAAGAACAAATAAGAAAACAAATTTTTCAAAGCAAAAGCGCTGGTTTTGGCTTTTATTTATTTGCGGAATAAGTTTGATTCCTGTTATTTTCCTTTTGGCTTCTTTTGGTGCATTTGGCTCTATGCCCGACCATACTGCACTTGAAAACCCCAGAACAAATTTAGCAACTGAGGTAATTTCATCGGACGGTGTTACACTTGGGAAATTTTACTACGAAGACAACCGTACGCCAGTCAGTTTTAATGAGCTTCCAAAACACTTAGTAGACGCCCTTATTGCGACTGAAGATATTCGTTATTTTGATCATGCAGGAATAGATGCTCGTGGAACTTTAAGAGCATTATTTAAGTTTGGCCAAGGTGGCGGTGCAAGTACAATTTCGCAACAGCTTGCCAAGCAGCTTTTTCATGGAGAAGGTTCAAGAAATACATTTGGGCGAATTACTCAAAAAATTAAAGAATGGGTCATCGCAACACGCCTCGAAAAACAGTACACCAAAGAGGAGATTATAGCTCAATATTTTAATATTTACGACTTTGGAAATAACGCTGATGGGATTCGAAGTGCTGCCCGAATTTATTTTGGAAAGGAACCTTCAGCTCTTAATTTAAAAGAATCAGCGATGTTGGTAGGGATGTTCAAAAATTCTTCCTTGTATAATCCCCGTCCAGAGCGTAATCCTGTTGGAACAAAAAACCGACGAAATGTCGTGCTTTCACAAATGGAGAAGTACGGCTTCATCACTCAAACAGTCAAGGATTCCTTACAACAAACCCCATTAGATTTAAATTACACACCAGAGTCGCACCGCGAAGGCATTGCTACTTATTTTAGAGCGTATTTAAAAACTTTTTTAAAAGACTGGATTAACAAAAGCGAAAATGTTAAGCCCAATGGCGAAAAATACAACATCTACAAGGACGGACTTAAAATTTACACGACAATCGATTCTAGAATGCAATTCCTAGCGGAACAATCCGTCACAGAACACATGAAAGCCTTACAGGCCGAATTTTTTGTGCAAAACACCCCCCGTCGCAATCCGATAGCTCCGTTTTTAGACCTTGAGGATGAAGAAATAGAAAGGCTGCTTAAGCTAGGGATGAAGCGATCAGAGCGTTGGCGAAAAATGCGGTATGATCTTAAAAAACCAGTACGAGAAATTATTGCTTCATTTGATAAGCCTACAAAAATGCGGATCTTCTCTTGGACAGCGCCCAATAATGAAATCGATACTATACTAACGCCAATGGACTCAATGCGTTATTACAAATTTTTCTTAAGGGCAGGGATGATGTCTATGGAACCACAAACCGGTTTTGTAAAGGCCTGGGTTGGTGGGTTCAACTACAAGCATTTTCAATACGATATGGTAAAACAAGGGAAACGACAAGTGGGCTCTACATTCAAGCCATTTGTTTATGCTGCAGCTATAGATCAATTACAGCTTTCTCCCTGCGACACTTTTCCAAAAGCGCAAATTACTATTCCAGCGTTTAAATATGGAAATATAAAGCCTTGGGCCCCAAAAAATTCCAGTAAAAATTATGCTGGTTTCGAAACCTTAAAATCTGCTTTGGCCAATTCTAGAAATACAATTACTGCGCGGTTGATGAACGAAATTGGCCCTCAGCCTGTAATCGATTTAGCAAAGAATCTTGGGGTAGAACAAAGAATTCCAGCGGTTCCATCTATTGCACTTGGGACGCCCGATTTGAGTGTTTATGAAATGGTGGCAGCCTATTCAACCTTCGCAAATAAAGGGGTGTATACAAACCCGGTCATGGTAACCCATATTGAAGATAAAAACGGGACACTGCTCTATCAGTTTTCTCCTCAAACCAAAGATGTTCTAAGTGAAGAGGTTGCTTATGTGGCGGTTAACTTGATGGAAGGGGTTACAAAGTTTGGCTCTGGTCAGCGTTTGCGCCACGATTTTGCCAAAAATCAAGCCGTCTACAAAGAAATTATAACAGGGTACCCCTATCAATTTGACAATCCAATTGCGGGGAAAACCGGAACTACACAGAACCATAGTGATGGCTGGTTTATGGGTATGGTCCCTAACCTAGTTACTGGTGTTTGGGTAGGAGGAGAAGATCGCGCAACACATTTTAAGAGTATCACCTATGGTCAAGGCGCCTCTATGGCGTTGCCTATTTGGGCAAATTTTATGAAAGGATGTTATGCTATAGAAGACCTTGAAATTTCAAAAGAAGAATTTCAAAAACCTGAACAACTTTCTATTGAAACGGAATGTGATACAACTCTTTCCGATGAAGAGGAAATGCCAGCCCAAGAGCTAATTATACCAGATATTGACTTTTAATAAGTTAAAAAAAACACGCTTATGATTAATAAAAAAGTAGAAAATGTACAACAAGCATTGATGGGTGTTGAAAGCGGGATGACCTTACTCTTAGGGGGGTTCGGATTGTGTGGAATACCCGAAAATGCTATTGCTGAATTAGTTGCCATGAATGTCAACAATCTTACATGTATTTCCAACAATGCTGGGGTAGATGATTTTGGACTTGGTCTTTTGTTACAAAAACATCAAATTAAAAAAATGGTATCTTCATATGTTGGAGAAAATGATGAATTTGAGCGTCAAATGCTTTCAGGAGAACTTGATGTCGAGCTTATTCCTCAGGGGACATTGGCGGAGCGTTGTCGCGCGGCTCAAGCGGGCTTTCCAGCAGTATATACGCCGGCAGGCTTTGGCACTGAAGTTGCAGAAGGAAAAGAAACCCGTGAATTTGATGGAAAAATGTATGTTTTAGAACATGCATTTAAGGCCGATTTTTCTTTTGTCAAAGCATGGAAAGGAGACGCAGCAGGAAATTTAATTTTCAAAGGAACGGCTCGAAACTTTAACCCGAATATGTGTGGGGCAGCAACCATTACTGTTGCAGAAGTCGAAGAATTAGTACCCGTAGGCACATTAGATCCAAATCAAATTCATATTCCAGGAATCTTTGTTCAACGCATATTTCAGGGTAAAGATTACGAGAAGCGCATTGAGCAACGAACAATTACCCCAAAAAATTAAAACCAGAACGCTATGTTAGACAAAAATGGAATTGCAAAACGTATTGCAAAAGAAGTTAAAAATGGATACTATGTCAATTTAGGCATCGGTATTCCAACCCTTGTTGCGAATTTTGTTCGCGATGATATTGAAGTTGAGTTTCAGAGCGAAAACGGAATTTTGGGTATGGGTCCTTTTCCTTTTGATGGAGAAGAAGATGCGGATTTAATCAATGCAGGAAAACAAACCATCACTGCTTTGGATGGTGCTAGTTTTTTTGATTCAGCCATGAGTTTTTCAATGATTAGAGGGCAGCACGTCGATTTAACTATTTTGGGGGCCATGGAAGTGGCTGAAAATGGGGACATTGCCAATTGGAAAATCCCTGGTCGTTTAGTTAAAGGCATGGGTGGCGCTATGGACTTAGTGGCAAGTGCTGACAACATAATTGTTGCTATGATGCATACCAATAAAAAAGGTGCCTCCAAACTTTTGAAGCGGTGTACCCTTCCTCTTACAGGAGTTAATTGTGTGAAAAAGATAGTCTCAAATTTGGCTGTTCTGGAGGTTACCTCCAAAGGATTTAAACTTGTTGAACGCGCACCGGGGGTGTCAGTTGAAACTATTCTAGAAGCTACTGATGGGCATGTTATTATTGATGGTGAAATTCCTGAAATGGATTTATAATCCTTTTGGAATAGCGTCAATCAGCCGCTTTGTGTAGGCGTTTTTTGGGGAGCTATAAACTTCATCAGCCTCGCCCTGCTCTACGATCTCACCCTTGTTCATGACCAACAGTTGATCGGCCATGTATTTCACAACGGCTAAATCATGTGAAATAAAAATATAAGTGAATCCAAAATCTTCTTTGAGGGCGTTTAGTAAATTCAAAACTTGGGCCTGTACAGAAATGTCCAGAGCTGATACAGATTCGTCACATAAAATTAATTTTGGTTGAACGGCTATGGTTCGTGCTATGCCAATACGTTGGCGCTGACCGCCTGAAAACTCATGTGGGTAGCGATCAAAAGAGGAAGCTTCCAAACCAACTTTTTCTAGGAGCTCCAGTGTCTTTAATTTTCGTTCAGAGCTGTTATTGTACAGTTTATGAATTTTCATGGGCTCCATAATTGCTGTACCTACGGTTAATCTAGGATTGAGCGATGCAAACGGGTCTTGGAAAATGATTTGAATTTCTTTTCTTAATATGCGAACTTCTTTAGAGGTCATTTTACAGAGGTCTTTTCCTCTGTAAAAAACAGTTCCAGCAGTTGCTTTGTCAAGTTGTAAAATGGTTTTTCCTAATGTTGATTTTCCACATCCAGACTCTCCAACAAGCCCTAATACTTCTCCTTCATAAAGTTTAAAACTCACCTTATGCACTGCTTTAAAAGCCACTGGTTTTTTTAAGAACCCAATTTTGCTGTAATAGGTTTTTTCAAGATTGATGACTTCCAGGAGTGGGGCGCTGCTGTACAATTGGGTATGCTTTTTAGCCCGATCGGCTTTTGAAATCTCTTTGGATGCGTTTGCATTAGCCAAAATCGAGGCAACCGTTGGCAGTTCTTTTAAGCGCACATTAAGGGACGGCCGAGCAGAAATTAAGGCTTTGGTGTACTCGTTTTTTGGAGCCTTAAATACACTTTTAGTAAGGCCTTGTTCTACTATTTTCCCTTTGTACATCACTAGTGTTCGTTTTGCAATTTCAGAAACTAAAGCAAGATCATGACTAATAAAAATGACGCTCATTTCTGTCTCTTTCTGAAGCTCTTTAATCAGGGAAATAATCTCCTTTTGTACAGTCACATCTAGTGCTGTTGTAGGCTCGTCTGCTATTAACAAGTCGGGTTTACAAGCGACTGCCATTGCTATCATAATGCGTTGTTGCTGACCTCCAGAAAGTTCGTGAGGGTATTTGTTAAAGGCTTGGTTTGGGAGTGGAATTTTTACCCGCTCAAATAGACGGAGAACTTCTGTATTGGCTTCAGCTTCATTTATTGTTTCATGTTGCAAAAGAACTTCGCTTACTTGTGTGCCACACTTCATTGAGGGGTTCAGTGCGCTCATAGGTTCTTGAAAAACCATACTGATTTTTTTACCTCTAATGCGCTCAATTTCTTTCTTTGATGCCTTGTTCAAATCTAAGCCATCAAAAACAATTGCACCTTCAATTATAGCATTGTGAAGCAATCTCATTATAGCCAAAGCGGTAATAGATTTGCCACTACCGGATTCTCCTACTAGACCTAAAATTTCATTTTTATGAACGTCAAAATTAATACCGTGCAGGGCGCTGTATTGAGCATCATTCTTTTTGAAGGAAATGTTTAGGTTTTTTACAGTAAGTAAATGCTGGTTTTTCATTACTTAAATATAAGCAATTTCAGCTTTGTCTAGTAGCATTTCTCCACGAAGGCGCAATAGTATTTGAGCTACAGCCAAGGTGTCTTTTTCACAGTAGTTAACGATACGTTCAATGTTATTTTCTTTGTAAAAAACACCATACACTTCACTGCCGTCTATATCATCCTTAGGGCTAGGAATTCCCAAGACATTGGTCATTAACTTAAGTGAGGTGTAATGTTTGTAGTCTCCAAATTTCCAGAGATCAAGAGTGTCTAGGTGAGGAACTTCCCATGGTTTTTTTCCAAAAAGGTTGAGTTTTGAAGGGAGCTTCATTTTATTTATGATCATCCTTCGCGCGATGTATGGGAAGTCGAACTCCTTACCATTGTGAGCACATAGAAGAAATTTGGAGTGTTTAAAATGGCGTTCAATTAGTGAATTGAATTGACTCAAAATTTCTTTTTCTTCGCCATAAAAAGAGGTGATTCGAAATGCTCTTGAGGGCGAATCGGACGCGAAATAACCTACAGAAATACAGATGATTTTGCCAAATTCTGCCCATATTCCCGCGCGGGGGTAAAACTCCTCTGCAGTATATTCGTCTTTGCGCTGGTATTTGGATTTTTGTTTCCAAAGCGCTTTTTTTTCAGCAGTTAGAGCTGAAAAATCTTCAAACTCAGGGACGGTTTCAATGTCTAAAAACAGAACATGCTCAAGATTGATTTTGGAGATCATCATTTAACATTTTATAAGCTTCTTCGATGTAGATTGAGATGTCGTCAGAAAATATTTGGTTTGCTGCATCAGGCGATTTTTGATGGCCAAGACGTACAATAATGATATTATCTTCTGGTTCAACAATAACATACTGACCAAGGTGGCCGCGCATCATAAAAAATGATTTTCCATTACGTTTTTGCATCCAAAATCCGTAGCCGTATTGTGGGCTTTCAGCAAACCTTGGGGTAATTGACTTTGCAACGAATGCAGAATCCAAAAGCTGTTCGCCCTTCCATTTACCATGATCTTTATAGAGTTTTCCAAAGCGGGCAAAATCTTTAGCATTGCTTGCAATGCAGCAGTAGGCTTTTACCAAGTCGTGTTCTTTGCTGTCTACTTGCCATAGGGTCTCATTTTCACTGCCTAAGGGTTTCCAAAAGCTTTCTGTAAGGTAATCGTATAGTTTTTTGCCTGTTGCTTTTTCAATGACCATCGCCAATAATTGTGTGTCGCCACTTGAATATTTATAGGCCTGACCGGGTTCATTGACGACCTTAAGCCCAAGAATAACTTTTTCCAAATCATCATCAAAATAGGCACGAGTGGTAATCGATAGAGGCGAGTAATATTTTTCATCCCAATTGGTGCCCGAAGACATCGAGGACAAATCGCCTACGGTCATTTTTGCGGCTAGACCCTCGCTAAATTCAGGGAAGAAATCACTTACCGGTTGGTCTAAACTTTTTATATACCCCTCTTCGATGGCCTTGCCCATTAGCCCAGATACATAGCTTTTGGCCATAGAAAAAGAGTTGGTTTTTGAGTTTTCATCAAATCCATCATAATAGTTTTCAAACCAAATGCTGTCATTTTTAATGATGACATAGGCGATGGCCCCATAAGCCTCATTGTATTTTTGAAGGCGCTCTGTTTCACTAACGCTGTTGTAGTCTTTGTGCTTTGGCCATGGTTGAGGCACATCATTCTCAATTTTTACATTATCAAATTCTTTATAATCCTCTAAAAACGCGGTGGTGTAGCCCTTGGCATAAATTGTTCTAACAGCCTTGAGCAGGTAGTCTGTGTCCGTAATATAAAGGATGGCGATAAGACCAATAATGGTCAGTAAGCCCCATTTTAGCGTACGCTTTAGTATGTTCATGCTGTTTGTAATTTGGTCTAAAGATAATTAAAAAAAGGCTTCAGATTTTTTCCTAACCAAGAAGTTTCACAACATCTTTAGCAAAATAACTAGCAATAAGATCTGCCCCAGCACGTTTAAAGGCCATGGTGGTTTCGAGCATCACTTGGTCGTGATTCAGCCAACCTTTTTCGCTTGCCGCTTTAATCATGGCGTATTCGCCACTCACTTGATAGGCCGCTACAGGGACGTCAAATTCATTTTTGACCTCTCTAATGATATCTAAATAGGGTAAGCCCGGCTTCACCATCACAATGTCGGCACCTTCATCAACATCCATTTCGGTTTCGCGCAGGGCTTCAAAGCGGTTGGCATAGTCCATTTGATAGGTTTTTTTGTCATTTGGAATATTGTTTTGTTCTGCTGGTGCAGAATCCAGTGCATCTCTAAACGGGCCATAAAATGATGAAGCATATTTGGCACTATAACTCATAATGCCCGTGTCTATAAATCCATCGTCTTCCAGTGCTTCTCTAATGCTTAAAATACGGCCATCCATCATGTCGCTTGGCGCCACAAAATTGGCACCCGCTTCGGCATGAGATATACTCATTTGCGCTAAAACATCAACGGTAGAGTCGTTAACGATTTTTCCGTTTTCTATAATGCCATCATGGCCATAAATGGAATAGGGGTCCAAAGCAACGTCTGTCATGACCAACATTTCTGGACAGGTGTTTTTGATGGTTTTAATGGCGCGTTGCATCAGTCCATTGGGGTTTAGGGCTTCTGTTCCACGGTTGTCTTTTAACTTGTCTTCAACTTTCACAAACAACAAAACGGCTTTAAGCCCCAAAGACCACAAAAGTTTTACCTCCGCTTGAAGCGTATCCAAACTAAAGCGGTAGTAATTGGGCATCGATGGAATTTCGTCTTTAATCCCTTTGCCTTCTACCACAAAAAGAGGGACTAAAAAGTCATTTGGTGTAATACTGTTTTCACGCACTAAACTTCGAATGGATGCGTTGGCGCGTAAACGTCTGTTTCTTCTTAATGGATACATATTTAATAGTTTTAAGCTTTAAGCTGAAGCAGCCCATTCAATAGGGTTTTTTAAGACTTCAATTAATTTTTCTTCTTCACTACCTTTTTCTGGGTGATGATCGTACACCCACTGCACGTGTGCGGGTAGACTCATTAAAATACTTTCAATTCTACCGTTAGTTTTTAGTCCAAACAAGGTGCCTTTGTCATGAACCAAATTAAATTCCACATAACGCCCTCGTCTGATTTCTTGCCAATCGCGTTGAGCTTCTGTGTATGTTAGGTTTTTTCTTTTCTCGACAATTGGTGTGTAAGCTTCCAAGAAACTATCGCCAACTTCTGTTACAAAAGCGTACCATTGTTCCATATCCATGGTGTCGTTGGCTTTACAATAATCGAAAAACAATCCACCAATACCACGGCCCTCATTTCTGTGGCTGTTGTAGAAATATTCGTCGCAACGTTTTTTGTAGTCTTCGTAAAAGTTTTTGTCGTGTTTGTCGCATGCAGATTTACAAACGCTGTGGAAATGCTTTGCATCTTCTTCAAACAAATAATATGGGGTTAAATCTTGTCCACCGCCAAACCACTGATCTACAATAGCCCCTTCTTTATCATACATTTCAAAATAACGCCAATTGGCATGAACTGTGGGGACCATGGGGCTTTTCGGATGAATAACCAAACTCAAACCGCAAGCAAAAAAATCGACTTCACCAACATTAAAATAGGCCTGCATTGCTGGAGGAAGTGGGCCATGGACTTTAGAAATATTGACACCTCCTTTTTCAAATACAGCACCATTCTGAATGATACGTGTGCGGCCACCACCCCCTTCCTTGCGCACCCATAGATCTTCTTCAAATTTTGCCAGGCCATCAATCGCTTCTAGACTAGAAGTGATTTGATCTTGTAGCCCTTCAATATAGTTGTAAAATTGATTCTTCACAGCTGTTGCTTTTGGGGTTAGTTCGAATAGGATTTTACCGCATCAATAAATGCTTTGGCATGATCTACTGGGATGTTAGGGAGTATTCCATGACCAAGATTCACAATGTATTTATCTTTACCAAAAGCATCAATCATTTGATGTACCATTGTTTTGATTTCGGAAGGTGGAGAAAGCAATCTTGAAGGGTCAAAATTACCTTGAAGTGTGATGTTCCCCCCCGTTAAATATCTTGCGTTTCTAGCCGAGCAAGTCCAATCGACACCCAAGGCAGACGCATTAGATTTTGCCATTTCACCTAAAGCAAACCAGCATCCTTTACCAAAGGCAATTACGGGGGCATCGTCTTTAAGAGCTTCAATTATTTGGTTAATGTACTGCCAAGAAAACTCTTGATAATCCGTAGGGGAAAGCATACCGCCCCAAGAATCAAAAATTTGTACAGCATTCACACCAGCTTTTACTTTTTCTTTTAAATAAGCAATAGTGGTATCTGTAATTTTTTGTAATAATTGATGTGCTGCAATGGGATTTGAAAAACAGAATGCTTTTGCTTTATCGAAATTTTTACTGCCTTGCCCTTGAACACAATAGCACAAAATTGTCCATGGAGACCCTGCAAATCCTATTAAAGGAATTTCATCGTTAAGCAGTTCTTTTGTGGCTTTAATAGCTTTATACACATAATCTAATTCTTCTTTTACGTCTGGAACAATTACATGATCAACATCTTTTTGCGTGCGTACAGGGTGGGGTAAATAGGGGCCAAAGTTTGGTTTCATTTCGACCTCTATGTTCATCGCTTGAGGAATGACAAGTATGTCGCAAAATAAAATTGCGGCGTCCATTCCAAATCGACGAATAGGTTGTACGGTAATTTCACTTGCAAGCTCGGGAGTTCTACAGCGTGTAAAAAAATCATATTTTTCTTTAATGGCCATAAATTCAGGTAAATAGCGCCCTGCTTGACGCATCATCCATACAGGGGGGCGTTGGACGGTTTCCCCTTTTAGTGCACGTAAAAATAAATCGTTTTTAATCATTTTTTTTGTCTTTAGCAATGTAGTGATCATTGACCATTTCGATGACACTTTCTATTGTTGGTATCTTTGCAACACGAACGTCTTTGAAGTATCGTTTTGCCTCTTTGGCTGTTGTTTCGCCTATGCAATAGGCGGTACAATTAGGAGTGTTCTTTTTCAGGAAACTCTGCACAGTTGATGGGCTATACAACAGCACCCCTTCAATGGATTCTGGTAATTTTGGCGCTTCTAGTTTAGTGCTGTACACCACAATTTCGTTAACTTTAATATTATTTTTAGCTAATATTGACGGTAAATCGTCCATTCTAATGTCGCTGCAGAAATAAGAAACTTCGCTGCCATTCATGAATTCCACAAGATATTTTGCAAGTACTTTTGCGTTTTTAGCGCTGTGTTTGACAGGGCCAATTTTCTGTTCAATCAATTTTTTAGTCCGTCGTCCCACACAATAGATCGTCTTGAACTTTAAGTCCTCTACGGCACAATTATTTAGCAGTGCTTCAACTCCATTTTTGCTTGTAATTACGACATTTTCATGTACGGCTTTAAGTACTGATGTTTTAATTCTATTGGGTGTTGTTTTTATAAAGTCAGAACTTTCAACTCTAAGCGTATCAACAAATAAATCAATTTGACCAGGACTTAGTGTTTTAGAAGAAAAAATAGTAGTTTCGTGCTGTTTAAGGGCTGTTTTACTGATTAAGTTTTTCCCTCCTCGCTCTACAATAAATGCGACACATTCATCTACTATACCTTGATGTTTTCCCAAAGGAGCGCTGCGCTTTGCTTCAACTTTTTTTGTACCGTCTTCACTCAATATAATTCCATGAAAGTGCACTTCTTCATCTTTTATAAAAGCCAATGCACCAATAGGAGCACTGCAACCTCCTTCTAGTTTCTTTAAAAAGGCACGCTCCATTTTAGTACACACATCAGTTTCTTCGTCGTTGAGTGCTGCACATGCTTCTAGAGTATTGTTGTCTTCCGCTAGGGATGCGATCATGATCGCTCCTTGTGCGGGAGCTGGAACCATCCATTCTAGATTAACGGCATTTTGTGGCGTCAGACCAATGCGTCCAAGGCCTGCGGCAGCAAAAATAGCCCCGTTCCAATCGCTATTGTTTTCTAGCTTTTGTAGTCTTGTGTTGACATTTCCTCTCAATCCAATTAGGGTGTGCGTGGGGTATCTGTTAAGCCATTGTGCTTTTCTTCTAAGACTGCCAGTAGCAATAATTGCATTTTCTTGCGCCAAAAACTCCTCGTTTTTTTTGAATACAAGCGTGTCTCTAACGTTTCCACGCTTAAGCACAGCTGCCTGAATTATGCCTTTTGGGAGTAGGGTTGGAACATCTTTTAAAGAATGTACGGCAATATCAATTTCTTCATTGAGGAGTGCAATATCTAGTGTTCGTGTAAAAACACCAGTAATTCCTAGTTCATAAATGGGCTGGTTTAGTATTAAATCTCCAGTAGACTTTACGGGCACTAATTTTGTTTTGTGCCCTAAGTGTTCAAGTTGGTCTTGGACAGTTTTTGCTTGCCAAAGCGCAAGTTGGCTATCACGAGTTCCAATGCGAATAGTTTTTGACATAATTATGAGTCTAGTTGAAAGATTTCCTGAATCAATTCCAAGCTTTTTTTGCCAGAATTAGCCTCTTGTTTGAGGTGATGTGCAAAATGATTGGTAATTTTTTGCACAATCTGCGCGCTGATAAGATCGGCTTGTGTTTTATTGAAATCTTCTAGTTTTTTGCGCTGCACATCAATTTCTGCTTCTGCAAATACATTGAGTTTTTCTTTCAACGCTTTGATTGTTGGTGCAAATTTACGGTACTCTACCCATGCTAAAAACGCACTTTTAATCTCTTCAATTATGGCTTCGGCCACAGGGATAAATTCTTTTCTTTTACTTAGTGTCTCATCGGTTATGTTTGACAATTCATCCAAATGTGTTAGGGTTACGTTTTTTAAGTCTTTCACGTTCTCATCTACATTTTTAGGAAGTGACAAATCCAAAATAAGCAGCTCTTTTTTGTTTTGTATAAGTTGCTTATCTACGGTAGGGTTTTGTGCCCCAGTAGCCACAATGAGGATGTCTGTATTTTTAATTTCTTCTGGTAGTTGACTGTAATCTTTCACCAAAACCTTGAACTTTCCAGCGATTTTTTCTGCCCTATCCCTTGTTCTATTAATCAAAGTAATGTGCTCATTTTTGGTGTGTTTGATGAGGTTTTCACAAGTATTTCTTCCAATTTTTCCCGTCCCGAAAAGAAGAATATTTTTGGCGGTTACGTCCTTTACCGATTTTAGAATGTATTGTACAGATGCAAAAGACACCGAAGTTGCACCCGAAGAAAGCTTTGTTTCTGTTTTAATGCGTTTGCTGGCCTGAATTACAGAGTTTATGAGCCGCTCGAGAAAGGCGTCTAAAAGGCCGTATTTCTTTGATACTCTTGCACTCGATTTCAGTTGGCTAATGATTTCGAAGTCGCCAAGAATTTGGCTGTCCAATCCCGCCCCCACGCGAAACATATGCTCAATGGCTAGGCTATCTTTTAAAGTATATGCCACTGGCTCGAATGCTTCTATCGCCCCAACCGTATTATTGCACAATAGCTGGACCAATTCATTAGGGTCATTTACAAAACCATAGATTTCGGTTCGGTTACAGGTTGATGTAGCTACAATACTTTGAATCCCTGATGTCTTGGCTTGATTGAGCAAACGCGCTTTTTTTGTAGGACTTAAACTAAAGTCTCCGCGAAGTTTAGCATCTGCTTTTTTGTAGCTTATGCCGATAACATAAAAAGAAGTTTTTTTAGCGCTTCCGAGTTGCTCCATTTATTTGGGTAATGTGTACGTTCGTGGGCAAAAATAGCATCTAAGCTAAAAAAAAAATAACGCTAGAGGAACTTTATTTGTCGTTTAGGGTTTTGTCTGTAATAATTCCTTATTTTTGCAATTCAATTTCAAACAACAGGTTTAAATTGATTAAAAAGCCAATTTTTATTTATAATGAATCTAAATAAAGAAAATTCTTATTCGTTGAGCCCATCCTCAGAAAGTATCGCTACAGGGACTTTTTTAGAAACCTCTATTGAGTCTGGGTTTTTGGTGATGAGATTTCAAAACGAAACGGATAAGCTTAAGTTACTAGAAAAAGCCATAGATAACTCCTACATTCAATTTCATTTTTGTCTAAAGGGTTCTGCTCAATTTTGTTTTAATAATAATACGTATACGCTTGATATTCCTGAAGAAAACTCTTTATTGTTGTACAATCCTCAACGCGATCTACCAATTCATATGATTACTCAGCCAAATACTTGGGTTGTCTCTGTTTTAATCTCTATCAAGAAGTTTCATGGCTTGTTTTCTCATGAGGCAAATTACATCACCTTTTTAAAAGACGACAACAAGCTTAAGAAGTATTATAAAGATGGTTATATTTCGCCATCTATGGCAATCGTTTTAAATCAAATCATTAACTATAATTTGAATTCTAATCTGCGTGAACTGTACTGCAAAGCTAAAGTATACGAATTACTCAGCCTCTACTTTAACCGCGGAGAGGATGCAAACATAGAGCAGTGTCCTTTTCTGGAAGACGAGTCTAATGTTTTAAAAATAAAGAAAGCGAAAGATATAATTATTCAGCGTATGGCAGAGCCACCAACACTTGTCGATCTCGCCAACGAAATAGAGCTTAGTTTAAAAAAGCTAAAAGAAGGGTTTAAGCAAATCTACGGGACTACCGTCTATGGTTTTTTGTTTGATTACAAAATGGAACTTGCTCGGAAATTATTAGAATCTGGGGGGCATAATGTTAATGAAGTTGGCCTGAAGGTTGGTTACAGTACAGCAAGTCATTTTATATCTGCTTTTAAAAAACAATTCGGGACCACCCCAAAAAAATATATTCAATCCTTAAATTAATTATACAAAAAAATGAAAGGTGTTTTATTAGTCAATTTAGGCTCACCGGATAGCCCAAATCCAAAAGATGTTAAGAAATATTTAGGCGAATTCCTTATGGACGAACGTGTTATTGATGTCCCAAAGTGGGCGAGAACACTGTTGGTCAAGGGCATTATTTTGAATACTAGGCCTAAGGCTTCAGCAAAGGCTTACAAGAAAATTTGGTGGGACGAAGGCTCTCCTTTAATCGTGTTATCGGAACGTCTTAAAGACAAGGTTCAACAACAAATAGAACTGCCACTGTCTTTGGCTATGCGCTATGGTGGAATGTCTATTAAATCAGGGTTACAAGCCTTGGCAGACAAAGGAGTCACAGACGTTTTGATCATTCCATTATACCCACAATTTGCAATGGCAACAACAGAAACAATTTTGGTCTTAGCCGATAAGCTGCAAAAAGAATTTTTCCCCAAAATGAATTTGGAAAATTTACCTCCTTTTTATAATAATCCAGACTATATCAAAGTTCTTTCGGAGTCAATAAAAGCATATTTGAAAGGAAAAGAATATGATCATTTGTTGTTTTCATACCACGGAATTCCAGAGCGCCACATCCGCAAAAGTGATATTACAAAATCACACTGTAAGATTGATAAATCGTGTTGCAGTACAGCTTCTGAGGCACATGCATATTGCTATAAACACCAGTGTGTTGAGGTGACCCGTTTAGTGGGCGAGTATTTAAAAATGTCACCCGATACGTTCTCCACGTCCTTTCAGTCACGATTGGGGTTTGACCCATGGCTTCGCCCTTATACCGACCGAACGATAGAGCGTTTAGGAAAAGAAGGAACAAAAAACATGGCTATAGTTACTCCTGCATTTGTTAGTGATTGCTTGGAAACTTTGGAGGAAATTGCTATGGAAGGCGAAGAAATTTTCCACGAAGCTGGAGGAAAAGTATTCAACACTATACCGTGTTTGAACGATGATCCACAATGGGTTGCTTTACTGGCACAATGGATCCAAGAATGGGCAACTAAAGCTGTAACTACTACTTAGATGTCTAAACCAATAGTTTCAGACTTTGGAGCAGAGCCTATAGGAAAATTACTTGTGCGTCAAGCTGTTCCTGCATCAATTGGCATTTTGGTGATGTCTCTCAATATCTTAATCGATACTATTTTTGTTGGGCATTGGATAGGTGCCCAAGCGATTGCCGCTATAAATGTGGTTTTGCCAGTTTCTTTTTTTATAGCGGCCTTGGGGATGTCTATTGGTATAGGTGGATCCTCAATTATTTCGAGAGCTTTAGGGTCCAAAGCGAAACCCAAAGCACTAACTACTTTCGGCAATCAAATTTCACTCACGCTTTTGCTTACCCTAACTCTTGTTGTTTTTGGGCTTTGTTTTATAGATGAAATCATCCCTATTTTTGGCGGCAAAGGCACTATTTTCACTCCGGCTAAAACATACTACAGAATTGTGCTTTATGGAGTGCCACTATTAGCACTTTCTATGATGGGCAATACGGTGATTCGCGCTGAAGGTAAGCCAAAATTTGCTATGTATGCCATGATGATACCTTCTGTTACCAACCTAGTTTTAGATGTTATTTTGATTAAGGTTTTGGATTTAGGCATGCTTGGCGCTGCATGGGCTACTACAGGATCTTATGCATTTTGTTTTCTTTTTATTTTATGGTTTTTCTTCTCCAAATACTCAGAAATGAAAATTGATTGGCATCATTTTGGCCTCAAAAAGCCAATAGTCTCAGAAATAAGTAGCTTGGGCTTGGTGACCTTATCTCGTCAAGCTGTAGTAAGTGTAACTTATCTATTAATGAATAATATTTTATTCGATTTTGGTGGAGAAACTTCAGTCACAGCCTATGCCATTGTTTCTAGAATGCTCATGTTTGCTTTATTCCCCATATTTGGTATCACACAAGGCTTTATCCCCATAGCAGGATTTAATTATGGCGCTAAAAACTATGTCCGTGTGCGTCAATCCATTAGTACTGCCATACGTTATTCTATGATTCTAGCAACCTTAGTTTTTGTGGCTTTAATTGGGGCTCCAGAACTCATTACGAAGATGTTTACCACAGATCCGTTGGTGTTGCAAAAAACGCCAAGCGCTATGCGTTGGGTTTTTGCAGCCACACCAATTATCGCGGTACAGCTTATTGGCGCAGCTTATTTTCAGGCTGTAGGAAAAGCCACACCAGCCTTATTACTTACCCTTTCCAGGCAAGCATTTTTCTTTATACCTTTAATTTTTATCTTACCTTTATGGTATGGAGAGCTCGGCGTTTGGATGGCATTCCCTGCCTCTGACGTCTTATCTACTTTAGTAACTGCTTATTTTTTGAGGAAAGAAATGAAACAAAATTTAAAAGAATCCTAATGGAATATTACAACTACATTAAAGCGCTGCATTTGATTTTTGTGATCACTTGGTTTGCAGGGCTTTTTTACATTCCACGCTTGTTTATTTACCATATAGAAGCCAGTCAAAAACCCTTAGTGGAAAGCGAAATTCTTTGCACACAACTAAAGCTAATGTCGAGCAGGTTGTGGTATATCATTACATGGCCTTCAGCAATATTAGCTACTTTTTTTGCATTATGGCTGTTACATTTGGCTCCATACTGGATAGAACAGTCCTGGATGCACGCAAAGCTTGCCTTTGTGGTGTTGCTCTTTGCATACCACATCAAAACCCACATGATTTTCAAATCATTACAAAGCGATAAGATCAATTACTCATCAAATTTTATGCGTATTTGGAACGAAGGTGCGACCCTTATATTATTTGCTATAGTATTTTTAGTAATCCTCAAAAACACATTAGATATGCTTTACGGCCTTTTAGGCCTTTTGGGCCTTGCTCTTGTTTTAATCTTAGGAATTCGTCTTTATAAAAAGACAAGAGGTAGCTAGGGTTGCAAATCCTTCATTTTTCATATATTTATAAAAAAGAGCTCAGTATGGCAAAACGCAGTCTGTCTTTAAGTTCAAGAATTTTCTTTTACATGATCCTTTTGGTGGTTTTGGCTTCCATTTTGATTGCTGCAGTTACTGTTTACCAATACAATGAGCAATCCCAGGATTACCACCGCAAAAGATTGGAGCGTAAAGAGGTGCAGCTCATCTCAAGCATAAATTATGTTTTGAAGGAGTCGAGCTGGGAGATAAAAACAGACAATTTAGAGCTCATTTTTAAAGATAAGATTTATGAAATTGCCAATATTCACAATGTTGCTTTCAATCTTTATGATCTAAAAGGAAAGCTGATCAAATCTTCTAAACCTTGGCTGGAAAATGATCCAGTTCCAGACCAGCTTCCCAGTTATATTATGGATACTTTAGCACTGATTTCATCAAAGCGTTTTGTAGAAAAAAACAAACTGTTGGATGGTAATTACCGTTCTTCGTATTTGATTCTTAACGCCCCTTCATCAAAGCCCCTAGGAATTTTAAATGTACCCTACTTTGACGATGATTCTTTGAATTCTGGAGAGTTAAAAGAATTTTTAATTCGGCTCGGATATGCGTATATCATTATGATGCTAATTGCCATAGCATTTGCATATTTTATGTCCAAACTAATTACAAAGTCGCTAAAGGCTATAAGTGATAAAATGTACCAAACCCGTTTTGAAAAGCGCAATAAAAAAATTGCACTAGACGGGGCTACTTCCGAAGTGATGTCGCTTGTAGAATCCTATAATAACATGATTGATGCTTTGGAGGAAAGTGCACAAAAATTAGCTTCAACTGAACGCGAACAAGCATGGAGAGAGATGGCAAAGCAAGTCGCTCATGAGGTAAAAAATCCCTTAACCCCAATGCGCTTGAGTGTACAAAGTTTTCAACGAAAATTCAATCCAGATGACAAAGACATTCTAAAAAAAGTAGACGAATACAGCAAGACGCTTATCCAGCAAATTGATACTATGAGTAAAATTGCCGAAGCCTTTTCTAGTTTCGCTAAAATGCCCACACAAAAGATAGAGCACCTAAATGTTGTTAAAGTGGTTGAACACGCTTTAGATATTTTCCCTGATTCATCAATCGATTTTTCGAGTACCGCACAATTGATTCAAGCAGATTTTGACAGAGATCAGCTTAACAGAATTGTAACTAATTTGGTCAAAAATGCTATTCAAGCGATTCCAGAAGACCGAACAGCTGCTATAAAAGTCGAACTCTCTGAAGAAGCCCATCATATCTTTATTAAAGTAAAAGACAACGGAAGCGGAATAGAAAATGGAATAGGGCAGAAAATATTTGAACCAAAATTTACAACTAAAACTAGCGGAATGGGACTAGGTTTGCCAATGGTAAAAAACATAGTTGAAGCCTACAATGGGGAAATTACGTTTAATACAACTTTAAATAAAGGGACTGTTTTTGTAGTTTCTTTTCCAAAAAAACAATAAATCATGCAGTTCAATAATCTTCTCTTACATATTGATCAAGGTGTTGGTGTTATTACAATCAACCGACCGAAAAAATTAAATGCTTTGAACAAGGAAACTATTCAAGAATTGCACGATGCTGTAAAAAGCTTGAACGCATCTAAAGATATCCGCGTTATTATCATCACTGGAAGTGGCGAGAAAGCATTTGTAGCAGGTGCTGATATTAGTGAATTTTCCGATTTTAGCGTCCAACAAGCAGCGCAATTGGCTCGTGAGGGGCAGAATATATTATTTGATTTTATTGATCAATTATCCACACCTGTCATTGCAGCTGTAAATGGTTTTGCTCTTGGCGGGGGCTTGGAGCTGGCTATGGCAGCGCATTTTAGAGTCGCTAGCGCTAATGCACGCATGGGGCTTCCAGAAGTCAGTTTGGGGGTAATCCCTGGTTATGGAGGAACACAGCGCTTGGCTCAATTAATTGGTAAGGGAAGAGCTTTAGAAATGATCACCACAGCACAGATGATTGATGCCTTGAAAGCAGAGCGTTGGGGTCTTGTAAATGCGGTAACTCCTCAAAATGAATTAATTTCACATTGCCTGTCTTTGGCTGAGAAAATCAAGCGAAATAGCCCTTTGGCAATAGCCGCAGCAATAAGAGCCGTAAATGCCAATTACCAAGAGGGTGTACAAGGGTACGATGTCGAAATTTCTGAGTTTGCAAAGTGTTTTGGGACAGATGATTTTTCAGAAGGGACGTCGGCATTTTTAGAAAAGCGAAAAGCAAAGTTTTAAGACTAATTTTTGAGCATAAAAAAACCCCAAAACAAATGTCTTAGGGGTTATGTTTTTTCAAAATTTTGCTATTAATCTGCTAAGACAATAATTTTGTTGGCGTTCATTTCTATTGTTCCAGAGCTTATTGAAAGCCAATACCCTTTTTCTTTTTGTTCAAATTTTGAGGCATTTTTTTCATCGAGATTAATGGTTCCACGAATCTTTACAAAACCTTCTTTTAAAATTGAAACAATTGGCGCGTGATTATTTAGCATTTCAAACTCTCCATTGGCACCAGGTACAGAGACACTATCGACCTCGCCTTTAAAAAGAGTTGTTTCAGGAGATACAATTTCTAAATACATAAATTGTTTTTTTAAGCTTCTGCTAGCATTTTTTCACCAGCTTCGACAGCCTCTTCAATAGTCCCTTTAAGGTTGAAAGCTGCTTCTGGCAAGTGGTCCAATTCACCATCCATAATCATAGTAAATCCTTTGATGGTTTCTTTAATGTCTACAAGTACACCTGGAATTCCTGTAAATTGCTCAGCAACATGGAATGGTTGAGATAGAAAACGTTGTACACGACGTGCACGCCCTACGGCTAACTTATCTTCTTCAGAAAGTTCTTCCATCCCTAAGATGGCAATAATATCTTGTAATTCTTTATAGCGTTGCAATAACTCTTTTACACGTTGCGCACAATCGTAGTGCTCATCGCCAAGAATGTCTGCCGTCAAAATTCTAGAGGTTGAATCTAGAGGATCTACCGCAGGATAGATACCAAGCTCTGCAATTTTACGCGATAGTACTGTTGTTGCATCCAAGTGCGCGAACGTAGTTGCTGGCGCTGGATCTGTGAGGTCATCCGCAGGAACATATACTGCTTGTACAGAAGTAATAGAGCCTTTTTTCGTTGAGGTAATGCGCTCTTGCATTGCACCCATTTCTGTAGCTAGTGTTGGCTGATATCCTACCGCTGAAGGCATACGCCCTAGTAGGGCTGACACCTCAGAACCTGCTTGCGTAAATCGGAAAATATTGTCAACAAAGAACAAAACATCTTTTCCTTGACCATCGCCTGCACCGTCACGGAAATATTCGGCAATAGTAAGTCCCGATAGCGCAACACGTGCACGTGCTCCAGGGGGTTCGTTCATTTGACCAAAAACAAAAGTTGCTTTGGATTCCTTCATGGCAGCTTTGTCAACTTTTTTCAAGTCCCATCCACCGTCTTCCATAGAATGCATAAAGTCATCACCGTACTTTATAATACCTGATTCTAACATTTCGCGAAGCAAATCATTTCCTTCACGTGTACGCTCTCCAACTCCGGCAAATACTGATAGCCCTCCGTGTCCTTTGGCAATGTTGTTAATCAGTTCTTGAATCAATACGGTTTTCCCTACACCTGCACCACCAAATAGTCCAATTTTTCCTCCTTTGGCGTAAGGCTCAATAAGGTCAATGACTTTTATTCCTGTAAAAAGAACTTCAGTTGAAGTAGAAAGGTCTTCAAATTTTGGCGCTTCTCTGTGGATTGGCAGTCCGTCTTTTCCAGCTTTTGGCAAGTTACCTAGGCCATCAATAGCATCACCAATGACATTGAATAAACGCCCGTATACATCATCGCCAATAGGCACTTGAATAGGTGCTCCAGTAGCATTTACTTCTGTACCACGACTTAATCCATCGGATGAGTCCATGGCAATGGTACGGACAGAATTTTCGCCAATATGTGATTGCACTTCTAAGACGAGTGTTGAGCCATCTGGACGATTGATTTCTAGAGAATCATAAATTTTTGGAAGGTCTGTTCCAGAACCAAATTCTACATCGATAACTGGGCCAACAATTTGAGAAACTTTACCTGTAACTTTTGACATTACTTCTTTGAGTTTTATTTTTAGCTAAAATTTTGTTTAAAAACCACTGGTTTTTGCGCTGCAAAGATAGATAATATAATTAAAAAACCCAGAGCTAAACTCCGGGTTTTTTTAAATTTTATAATTGCCTTCTACTATTGTAAAAGTGGGCTGTAGTTTGTAGGGTAATCACCAATATCAACTAAGTTTCCTGAGGCTTCAAAATTTGAGCCATAGGTTACGTCAATAGCTTTCATAATTTCATTTGCAATAATAGCATATCCTCTTGAAGTTGGGTGAACACCATCCAAACTTATCATTCCACCAAATACTAAGCTAGCATTTGGATTAAAACTGTTATAGGTGACATCTCCACTAAAAATTCTTTGAAACATATCGTTCGCATCAAAATGTGCATAACCTAATTCAGAAGCTATTGAAGAAATTTTTCCATTAATCAAATCTGTAGCAGACTTCACTTCATTAACTTCAGTTTCAGTAAGCACCCAATTATCAGCAAGAGGGACTCCAATTCCGTTTACACTAGCGGGGTTGTTTGGGTCAGCCAAAGTTCCAATAAATGATGCAGCAAGGATTACCACTAAATCATTCTCTGTGGCCTGTCTATAGTTTGGTAAACCATAAGCAGATAAATCAGTAAGCGCTTCATCTTCAATAACAACAGCATTTTGGCCTGCGCTGAATGAAATTGTTCTTTGTGCAACTTCTTCTGCACTTATAGCTCCTAATGAACCAACCTGTGCAATTCCACCATTATATGCAGCATACCCTGAGTTTACAGCTGCTGCAGTTGCTGCATCAAGAGGTACCGGATTGTGTGGAACTGTTGTAAAGAACGGGATATCTGTTACATAGGGTATATTTGCCATCACACCTTGTGCGCCGGTTGTTGAAAGCGCACCTGCAATAGCATCCATAGAAGCATCAAATGTTGCTTGAGGAGTCAATGCTCCGTTTGATCCACCAGAAGTTGAATAACTTAGGACATCATTAGCGCCAATCCATAAGCTTACAAATGATGGTGATTGAGCTAGAGCTAGTTCTATTATTGAAGCATTTGGTGTTGATCCTGTTAGCCGAACTGCATAAGGATTTGCAAGCCCAAGAGCTAAATTGCTTAAATTCCCGTATCCTGGTGCCAACAAGTGAAAACTTCTTGCTCCAGGAACCCCTAAGTTATTAAACGGTCCAGTTGGATTGTCTAACAAATCAGTACCAACAGTTACTGGTCCTATCACGCTTTCTAATCCTGCGGGACCAGAGCCATTAAACACTAATCTAGGGTCAAAAATTCTAGTTCCACCAACCGCTAAACCGCCATAATTATCAGCAGTCATAGCTTGCACAAATTCGCCACCACCCACTGCTGAAAACTGACCAGCCAAGATATTTGGATATGAATTTGTTTGAGTTGCTCTAAAAACGCCATTATCGGTTACCCCAATTGTAAGTGAGTTACCAATCGCAACATAATTAGAGAAATCTGCTGACCCAGCTGTTAAAGCTGGAAGATCCTCTGGTGTTGATACGCCGTTATCCTCTAAAACGTCTTCTACCTCGTTACAAGACCAAAGCCCCAGAAATAGAAATGAGAAAAATATATATTTTAAGTTTTTCATTGTGTTAATTTTATAAGTTATTAATTGTCCATCCTACATACAACATCGATCCAATAAAACCAGTACCAAAGGCCGTAAAGTATTCATCACCTAATAGGTTAGTTGCACCGGCTTTAAAAGTTGACTTGAAGCTTGGCACTGTTAAGTTAATTTGTGCGTCTAGGACATGAAATTCAGGAACGATTCCATTTCCAAATGTTGCTTCCCAATAATAATCATCACTGTATCGGTATGAAACATTGAATCCAAAGTTTTCAAAGACTTCAGTATTTCCAAAAGACGCTTTGAACTTATGTTCCGGCGTATTGAAGTTAGTAGTGAAGTCAGGATAGGTTTCTCTATCAAAATCAAGTTTTGCATAAGTATAACTACCGCTTAAATCAAAGTTTCCAAAGACTTTAGCCGATAGACCCAAAGATGCACCATATGATTTAACGGCTGCTTTGGAATTGGTGTAAGTGCTGTAGGCTTGAAAATCACCATTAGCTATTGCAGCTACAGAAAGAGCATTATCACCCACAGTTCCGTATAAAGGAGCAATTACAGTCTCTTGAGAAATAAAATCTTCATAAGTGTTGTGGTATGCACTAAAGTCAACAATTAATTTCCCGAATTTACCACGGTAACCAACTTCAACAGAAGTCACTTGCTCAGGCTTCACTACATCTGGGTTTGCGGCTTCAAGAACAGCAGGGTTTCCAGTTGCGGACAGCGCCCCAACAGAGCTTAAGGTGAATGAGTTGTTGTACGCCGCAGCACCGGTTTGCGGTACAGATGCAGGTACACCAAGTGCTTGGCCTGATGCAGAAACATCATAGTTTCTAGTCCAACGGTCAAGGTTAGATGGTGCAGATCCGACAAGGATAGCGCGACCGGCATCTAAGCCTATAAATAAATCTTGCGTAGTAGGATTTCTAAATCCTGTTTGAACAGAAGCTCTAATATTGTGGTTTCTATTAACCGTTAAACCAGCAGAAAAACGTGGCGAAAAGAACCCATCAAAAAATTCAGACTTATCATAACGTACAGAACCGGTTAGTTTTAAGTCTAATTCAGATGATAGCTCTAAATTTTTCTGAACTTGTGTATAAACTCCATATTCTGAGTAATCAATAGCTCCATCATAATCCGTATAAATTGTACCAGATGAATTTAAGCTGTACTGTCTGAACGAACCACCAACTTGGATTTCAGCAACATCAATAAGATGGCTAAAGTTGTAGTTAAAATCTCCGTGGTAGTATTTTGAAGCGTCTTGGAATTTAGATCCTGTACTTAAATCGGGATCATTTACGCTTCTATTAAACGCTTCTTCAAATTCTGCAGAAGAAGAAGAGAAACGACCAGTATCTGCAGCAGCTCTTCCTGCTGCATGGGCTTGATCACTTGTAGCCCCAGCAAGAGTCCCAAGGACATATGCTCCAGCATATTCACCAAACCAAGTTGAATCATCTTTCCAAGCTCTATTGATGTTGATTCCAGTAAAGACCATGTCGTATGAATCACCTGCGTCATCACTAACGACGTATCCTCGAGCAAAGAAGTTGTCGTTGCGGAGTTCTAGTTTGTGTTGTTGCTGGAAGAAGTTTTTGATGTTGTATCGGTTCGTTCCTTGATAGATGGTATTACCAGTTCCAATTTTCCCAACATAAGAAATTTCAAAATCATTTTCAAATGGGCGGTAGAATAATCCCCAATCCGCTTTGATACTTTCAGCGTTGTAATTTGTTAGGTGTTTTTCGTTATATCCTGTTCTACTGACATTAACGTCTGGCAGTAGGTTACTTGCTCCACTTGGAAGAACTCCTAGCCCCTCTAACGCTACACCAACTTGCTTGATGTTTGTGGACACTTCATCTCCATAAACGTTAATTCCGTTATAATTTGGGTTAGAAGCTCTAGTCCCTCCTAACATATCACTGTCGACTTGACTTGTAGCCGCCCAATCAGTTCCTTTAAGATATCCGAAGTTGACTTTAGCAGCAAATTTGTCATTAAACTTGTGTGCCATTCGAATTCCGAAATCTGTGTAAGGGTTAGCCCCAGCAGCATCTTGTGTGGTAACTCCACGTTTTAAACTTACGCTAATTCCTTCATGGTCAAAAGGATTTTTACTGCGCATAAACAAGATCCCATTGAATGCATTGGCCCCATACAGCGCAGACGATGCTCCTGGAAGAAGCTCCACACTTTGTACATCGGGCTCAATCATTCCCACTAAGTTTCCAATTGGGAAGTTAAGTGCAGGCGTGGAGTTGTCCATACCGTCGACAAGTTGCATAAAACGCGTATTTGCAAAAGTTGCAAACCCCCTTGTGTTTATAGACTGGAATGTTAAACTGTTCGTGTTGACATCAACTCCTTTTAAATTCTCTAGCCCTCCGTAGAAATCAGCCGATGCCGTGTTTTTAATTTCTTTAACACCAAAACGCTCAACAGTTACAGGAGATTCAAAAATTCGCTCTGGTGTTCTAGACGCAGAGATAACAACCTCATCAAGGATACTTCCTTCGTTTAAGACCACAGAAATGTCTTGATTGTTTGCGGTAATGTTTTGGGTTGCAGTTTCAAAACCCACACTACTTATTTGGACAGTAAAAGGCGGTTCTTGATTGACTGTTAGCGAGAATTTACCGTCAAAATCTGAAATGGCTCCAGAAGATGTGCCGACAACAATAATGTTTGCTCCGGGCAGCGGCAATCCGCTTTCGTCATTGATGGTTCCTGTTACAGTTGTTTGTGCAAAGGAAACAACACCAAAGAGTAATGTAAAAATCTTTAAAAATGTTTTCATTAGTTATAATTTTTTTGGTTTGCTTGTTATTTAATTAATAAAGATATCAAAATTATTTATAAAAATTAAAAATTCATCAATAAATAGCCCTCAAAAAAATAAAAAGCATAATTTAAAACAAATTTATAAACCTGCTTCAGAGGCTTTTTTTTAACTATAAATCAGTGATTCTGGATTTAAATAATCGTTTAAGAAACGCCGCATACGTTGTGGCCTACCGCTCCAAATACATTGGTTTAGTTGTTTGGTTCCGTATAATAGACTCGTAATTTCACTTTTTTCAACTCATCATTTGAGTTGCTTCCTAGAAGGATTACGCTTCTCGGTGAAAGGATTGTCCGCATGGGAATGGCTTCTAGGTCCTCATCATATTGTTGAAGTTTTTTCATGTCAGCGGCCCCTACATTCGAGCTAATTAACAGCCCTATTTTCACGTTAGTAGAGTCTTTTGCAACAATATTATCTAAGTGGCCTGTAAGGCGAACTTTGTATTTTTTGTATTCATTTCCATCATCGTCTGTTTCAGTACTAAGGGGTACTAGATGAGAGAATTTTGAATCAGATGTAGTGGGATTGACAGATGAGTCTAAGAAGTAGTCAATAAGGGGAATATTGTTGTTCAAGTCATAGACAAAAACTCGGTTTGGAAACTCGGTTTGGCTGGACGTTGAGGATTCATCGACATAAAATTCGACGTAGGCTTCATTAATGAGGCGCTTGATAACAGTTTCATCTTCATCTGTTTCTTTAAAGTCAGTGATAAAATCATCGAAATTATTACCTGCTTGGTCTTCTGAGAACAGTTCAATTACAGCCATTGAGCCTTCCCCACCTTTTAAGTACAAAAGCTCATCGCCGTCTTGGGTATTTGCGTTCGCAATCTCTTGTTCAATATCGGCATTAAAGTCATTTTCAAAAAGGTTGATACGTGCACCACTGAAACTCATTTCATAAGTTCCTTGTCGCTCTGTTGTTTCGTCAGTTGTTGTTGAGGTACTTTGGTAGGTGTAATGAAGTTTTACATCTGCGCCTGAAGAAGAAAAGTCCAACTGAATCAAGTGGCCTTTATCAGCGTTCAATGGCTCAACTTTAAAATAAAGTCCTCTAAAATAATCATAGAAGTTGTTGGCAGAACTTAGCTCATCGCCCTCTTCTTTTGCGAAAATTAAATCTTCCCAGAAATTTTCTGGTAAACTACTGTGCTCAAGTTTGACCCTAAGGCTTGGTGCCAAGGTTGCAGTCGTTTCGCTTTCGCCCTCGCTGTTCAACGCTGTGAGCTTAATTTCTTCATTGCTGGGAAGAAAAGAATTGGACTCATACAGCAATTGAGCTTCTAGTGCAGCAGGATTGAGTTGCTCAGAAGGCGAGAGGCTGCCGTCTGAGTAGTAGCTTTGATTTTGATCTAAATCACTAGCAGGGTCAAAATCGCGGATAAAAAAATCATTTTTATAAATCGATAAGCGCACAGCATCATCTCCGTAAAGGGAATCGATGGTGTAAGTGGTGTCATCAATTCTACGACTGGCATAGGGTATCGTCAAAACAACAGAATCCAAAACGGGGTCATCCCCGAAGTTGGCTACATAAGATTTTGGAGTTACCTGAGCTAAAATATGTGCTGTACTACGTCCAAAAACAGGGTCGACATGATAGCCTAATAGGTTTTTTGACAAGGTATTGGACTGAAACGGGGTAATGCGTTTGTTGTAGGTTTTTACGGGGTATGTTTGCAGTTTTATTTCAATATTTGGGGTTCCAACAATTCCAGAGCCGATTTCAGAAAACTCTTTTTCACAAGCGTAGAAAAGAGAAAAAACCAAACCAAGGGTAAATAATTTTGAGAAATTACGTTTCATTTGTTTCATAAGAGATTATGTGGGCCTAACTTAAAATTTCATTTGTGTAGAACTCAGTGTACGCTTCTGCAAACTCTTCAGGATATTGATAGTCCAAAACAGGCTTGTCTGAACTAGAAATGTAGTCTTCTAATTCTTCTGGCAATTCTTTTGAGCCTTTTATTAATCCGTCGGAAAAGTCAATTGCAGTTTTCATAAGGTTAACATAATTTGGCGTAGCTAAATTTTCGAGATGACCAGCTTCAATTTCGTCAAACTTAACTTTATTGATCAGCTCAGGGTTTAATGATTCATCAAAACTTTGCCCATATACAGATGTAACTACTTTACTTCCGTTGAATAAAGGCTCATCTTTATAGTATTCTTTCAAGTACAGCGGCAATAATGATGCCATCCATCCATGAACATGAATAACATCTGGCGCCCAATTGAGTTTTTTTACTGTTTCTATAACTCCTTTGGCAAAGAAAATTGCGCGTTCGTCGTTGTCTTCAAAAAGCTTTCCATCTTCGTCTGTAAGCGTAGCTTTCCTTTTGAAATAGTCTTCGTTATCTATAAAATAAACTTGAATTCTTTCTTTGGGGATTGAGGCTACTTTGATGATCAAAGGCATATCCAAGTCATTGACCACTAGGTTTATCCCAGACAAGCGAATTACTTCGTGAAGTTGGTGGCGTCGTTCGTTGATGTTGCCATAACGTGGCATGAATATTCGTATTTGCCCGCCTTGTTTATTAACCATTTTGGGTGCTTCAAAGGACATGGAAGAAATCTCTGTTTGAGGTAAATAGGGAATTACTTCGGATGACACGTACAATATTCTCTTATCTTTCATAAAATCAACAGCTTTATTATTATCAACAAAAACGATGCAAAAATACAAAATTTTATGCAGATTAACGCTAATAGCTTAAGTTTGCAAGCCGTTAATTTTATTAGCATGAATGTTTTTACAACAAAACACGCGCTTAAAAAAGCAATATCAGCCGTAAAGGAGATCAATTCTACTTTGGGTTTTGTGCCTACTATGGGGGCCTTACACGATGGACATTTGTCTTTGATACAGACTGCTTTAAACGAAAATGAACTTGTTGTCGTTAGTATATTTGTTAACCCCACACAATTTAATAATTCATCAGATTTAGAACACTACCCTAGAAGTTTAGCCTTAGACAAGAACAAGCTAGAATCTCTAGGGTCCTCAAAGATTTTAATCTATGCCCCAGAAGTTGATGATGTTTATGGCGAAGCTATTTCTACATCTACTTTCGATTTTGGAGGCTTAGAGGCACAAATGGAGGGGAAATTCCGACCGGGACATTTCGATGGTGTTGGAACTGTAGTGCATGAGCTGTTAAAAATTGTTTCGCCTGATTTCGCTTATTTTGGAGAGAAAGACTTTCAACAATTGGCAATTATAAATAAACTAGTAGAACTTACGCAATCACCAGTCCAAATAGTGGGCTGCCCAATCGCCAGAGCAGAAAACGGCTTAGCTTTGAGTTCTAGAAATACACGACTCAGCCTTGAAGAACAAGGTCATGCCGCCAAAATATTTGCCATTTTAAAAGAAGTAAAACAAAAATTTGGCACAAAAAATGCCAATGAACTCAAAGAATGGGTCAATCATCAATTTGATAACGATGCTGTTTTATCATTAGAATATTTTGAAATTTCTGATGAAATAACTTTAAAACCAATGCGCAATAAACAGCCCAATACAGTTTACCGTGCCTTCATTGCTGTGCACATCCGCGATGTTCGTTTGATTGATAATATCGCACTAAATTAATTACCTTTGCACCATGCTAATACACGTCGTTAAATCAAAAATACACCGCGTCAAAGTTACCGGCGCAGACCTTAACTATATAGGCAGCATCACCATTGACGAAGATTTAATGGATGCCGCTAATATTGTGCAAGGTGAAAAAATTCAAGTTGTTAACAACAACAATGGAGAGCGCTTGGAAACATATGTTATACCTGGGCCAAGAAAATCAGGAGAAATTACGCTAAACGGCGCCGCAGCTCACAAGGTAAATATTGGCGATGTTTTGATTCTGATCACCTATGCTATGATGAGTATGGAGGAAGCCAAAACGCACAAACCGTATTTGGTTTTTCCAGATGAGGCTACAAACCTTTTAAAATAAACGTGTTGAATACCACTCTTAAAAAGGGAATAAAAGTTGTATTGCCACTTTTGTTGGGCGGTACACTGGTTTGGTATTCTCTGCAAAAAATAGCACTTAGTGTTCTAGCCGAATACTTCAAAAATGCCAATTACTTTTGGATTGGTCTGGGGGTATTTTTTGGGATTTTAAGTCATCTTTCTAGAGCTTATCGTTGGAAATTTATGATTGAACCCATGGGATATAGACTGCGGCTTCCCAACAGCACAATGGCTGTTTTTGCGACTTACCTTATTAACTACACCATACCAAGAGCAGGAGAAATATCTCGTGCAACAATTTTAGCTAATTACGAGGGCGTACCTTTTGAAAAGGGATTTGGCACCATAGTCGCTGAGCGCATCGCAGATTCGTTGGTTATGCTTCTCATTATAGGGATTGCCTTTTTTTTAGAATTTGATGCCGTTTATGGGTTCTTATTTCAAGATTTTAATCCTAAAAACCAGTGGTGGATATTGGGGAGTTTAGTGACGGCCTCTTCCTTGATTTACGTGCTTTTTAAGAAAAGTACTCACCCAATAATATTAAAACTAAAGACATTATTTAAAGGGTTTTTAGAAGGCGCGTTAAGTGTTCTTAAAATGGAAAAAAAGTGGGCTTTTATAGCACATACTTTTTTTATTTGGGGGATGTATGTTTTGATGTTTTATGTTACATCACTATCAATTGAGGCAACGTCCGACCTCCCGCCGTCTGCTGTTCTAATTGGTTTTATTGCAGCAAGTTTTAGTATTGCCGCGACCAATGGAGGTATAGGTTCCTATCCCTTGGCTGTTTATGCAGCGTTTACAATTTTTAATGTAGCCCAAGACCCAAGCCTCGCCTTTGGATGGATCATGTGGAGTTCACAAACAATCATGATAATTATTTTGGGGGGCTTATCGCTTATTTTACTGCCTGTTTACAACAAGCTTCACCCAAAAGGCTAAGGAAACAAACTTTAGATTAACTTCTTTTTTTTTAGTTATTTACTTAACTTGTGGATTCAAATTAATAATTAGTTCAATGAAGCGCTTAACCTTATTTATTTTGTTTTGTACCGTTACTTTATCGGCTCAAACTCAATATAAGCTACTAGACACCCAAAGCTTAGGAGAACGTGAATTAAAAATTCAACTCCCCAGAAACTACGAGGAAAATACAGACACTTTTTACCCACTTATTCTTACCCTTGATGGCGATTATCTTTTTGAAATTGTAGCTGGAAATGTCGATTATACGGCCTATTGGGACGACATGCCAGAGGCTATTGTTGTGGGGGTCAATCAGATTGAGACGAGAGCTGACGATTTGTATGTTTCGGACAATACCTTTTTCCCGGTCAAATCTGGGGCTCAATTTTTTGAATTTATTGGTGATGAACTCATTACATTTTTGGAAGACAATTACAGAGTGAATGAGTTTAGGGTTGCTGTGGGTCATGGAGCTTCTGCTAATTTTATTCAGTTTTTTGCCTTCAAAAATAAGCCTATTTTCCAGGCTTATATTTCAATTAGCCCTAGCCTATCTCCATATATGTCTGACAACCTAACGGCCCTTTTTGGTGCGCTCAAATCGCCCTTATTTTTTTATATGTCTACCGCTAGCGAAGATTTCAAAACCAACAGAACAGAGGCACTTGAGCTAAACACCAAATTAGAGGCAATAGAATCCGCGCAATTATATTATGCTTTTGATAATTTTCAGGAAGCCAATCATTATGCATTAGCAAGCCGATCTATTCCGCAAGCCTTGGATCATATTTTTTTAGTCTACCAGCCGATTTCTAGAGCAGAATACAAAAAACACATTCTACCCCTTGAAACCTCTCCAGTTGATTATTTGTTGGAAAAGTACAACACAATTGAGAAGCTTTTTGGGATAGAAAAGCAAATATTGATGAATGATTTTCGCGCAATTTCAACAGCTATAGAAAAGAACAAATCCTTTGATTATTTCAAGGATCTAGCAAAATTAGCACGCGATGCCTATCCTGAAACTTTGCTGAGTAACTATTATATGGGTCGATTTTTTGAGGCCACGGGGAATATAAGAAAAGCCATAAAGGCCTATCAAGAAGCTTATATTTACCTAGAAATTGACGGCATTACAAAAGATGATTTATTAAATCGTGCAGATCGTTTAAAAGCAGAATTTGGATATTAATGGCTAAACTTAAAACAACATTTTTTTGTCAGAGCTGTGGTGCTCAATATGCCAAGTGGCAGGGGCAATGTACTTCCTGTAAGTCATGGAACACGATTGTTGAAGAAGTGATCAAAAAGCCTGAAAAAGTTGCTTGGAAAACAAGCAATAGTTCAGCCAAAGAACGGGTTTCTACCCCTCTAAAAATATCAGAAATTGACACGACTAAAACCCCTCGATTGGATACAACCGATGAGGAACTCAACAGGGTTTTAGGGGGTGGTATTGTACCGGGATCACTTATTTTGTTGGGCGGTGAACCCGGGATTGGCAAAAGCACTCTGATGCTTCAATTATCTTTAAAATTGCCCTACAAAACCTTGTATATTTCGGGTGAAGAAAGCCAAAAACAAATAAAACTTCGTGCAGAGCGCATTCACCCAAGTAGCGAGCAGTGTTATATTTTAACCGAAACGAAAACGCAATACATTTTCAAACAGATCGAGGATCTTGCTCCTGACATCCTTGTTATTGACTCTATTCAAACGCTTCAAAGCGATGTTTTGGAAGCATCGGCGGGGAGTGTTTCTCAAATTAAGCAGTGCACTTCAGAATTGATGAAGTTTGCTAAAGAGACAGCGACACCAGTCATTCTTATTGGGCACATTACTAAAGATGGCAGCATAGCAGGGCCTAAAATTTTGGAGCATATGGTAGACACTGTATTGCAGTTTGAAGGGGACCGCAATCATGTTTTTAGGATATTGCGCGCCCACAAAAATCGTTTTGGTTCAACTCATGAGCTGGGAATATATGAAATGCAAGGCACTGGCTTAAGAATTGTAGAAAATCCTTCAGAGATTTTAATTTCAAAAAAAGATACTGCTTTATCTGGTAATGCTATTGCCGTTACTTTGGAAGGTATGCGGCCATTGTTGGTAGAAGTTCAGGCCTTAGTGAGCTCTGCAGTCTATGGTACGCCACAACGCAGTGCTACAGGGTTCAATGCGAAGCGGCTCAATATGTTACTGGCTGTTCTCGAGAAACGCGCTGGTTTTCGCTTGGGGGCCAAGGATGTTTTTTTGAACATCACGGGCGGGATTAGTGTGGATGATCCTGCTATTGATTTGGCGGTAGTTGCAGCCATTTTATCATCAAATAATGACGATGCCCTAAGCGATAATTTTTGTTTTGCAGCTGAGGTCGGTCTTTCCGGAGAAATCCGTCCTGTGCAACGCGTTGAGCAGCGCATTATGGAGGCCGAAAAACTTGGTTTTACGGCTATTTTCATTTCGAAGCACAATAAGTTGGGGCTTAAACCCAACAAAATAGAAGTCCACTTGATCTCTAAAATTGAAGATCTGTTGCGCTTTATTTAACTTATTAATAAAAAAAAGCCCTGAATTTTCAGGGCTTTTTTATTGCATTAGCAATATTCGTTATAGGCGTTTGTCAAGTTTTCCGCAATGAGTTCTGCAGGTCTGCCTTCAATATGGTGGCGTTCAAGCATATGCACTAGTTCTCCATCTTTGAATAACGCCATACAAGGCGAACTCGGTGGAAAGGGAATCATGTGTTCACGCGCCTTATCTACGGCCTCTTTGTCAACACCTGCAAAGACGGTTACTGTTTGTGTTGGACGTTTATCGTTTTGCAAACTTTGAATTGCGCCAGGGCGCGCGTTGGCAGCTGCACATCCGCATACAGAATTAACTACAATAAGCGTGGTTCCTGATTTTGCCAAAGCAGCATCAACGGCTTCAGCACTATATAATTCTTCAAATCCTACCTGCGTAAGGTGCTCACGCATTGGTTTTACTAACTCAGCTGGGTACATAGGGTTGTTTTTTCAATTAAAGCACAAAGATAAACAATTGTGGTTCAAAACACAGGCCTCTTCTTGGTAATAAATGTTAAATTCAATTTAAATTAATAAACTTATTTCCGTAGGTTTGGTGTTTAATTAGTGCATTATAACTATGAGTTTTGTAAAGTGGATTGGGGCTTCTCTGGGCTGGTCTTTTGGAGGCCCTATAGGGGCAATTTTAGGTTTGGCATTAGGGAGTTTGATCGATAAATCCTCTGTAAAGACAAAGACATATTCCAGGCCCAATATGCGAACTCAATCTGGCGATTTTGAAGTGAGCTTACTTATTTTGGCTTCTTTGGTAATTAAGGCCGACGGCAAACAGGACCAGAGAGAACTGGACTTTGTACGCCGCCAATTTGTACAAATGTATGGTAAGGACCGTGCAAATCACGCGTTTCGATTGTTTAAAGCGATAAATAAACAATCCAATATATCCTTGCGCCAAGTGTGTCTGCAGATTCAGCAAATGATGGATCATGCGTCGCGCTTACAGTTGTTACATTTTTTGTTTGGAATTGCGCAGTCCGATGGAGATGTGGCTTCAAGCGAAGTGATTATCATAGAGCGTATCGCCAATTACCTTCGGATAAGTCATAGAGATTTTGAAAGTATAAAAGCGATGTTTTACAGCTCAAAAACAAATGCGTATAAAATTTTGGAATTAGATAAAGACGCTAGCCCTAAAGATATCAAAAGCGCATACAGGCGAATGGTTAAAAAATTTCACCCAGACAAGGTACAACACTTAGGCAAAGAACATCAAAAGGGCGCTGAGGAAAAATTCAGAAAAGTACAAGAGGCTTACGAACAACTTCAGAAAGACCTCAAATTTTAGTGTGTTTTATTTTTGTTTCAGTTTAGATTGTATCGCAAACCAAAAAACAAACGTCGACCTTGATTTGGCGCATAGATATAAGTGGGGTCGAATGTTAGACCATAGGGATTATTTGCCGTTACTATCGCGTTTCCATTATTGTCGAAACTTACGTTATCATCAAATGGATCATCTGCTCTTGCTATGATAAACGGATTGCCTTTGTTAGGTGTCCAATTCAAAATGTTTTTTACACCTGTGTAGAACTCAATATTTTTAAATTTTTTAAATGTAAATTGGATGTTTTGTATACTCCATATTGGCGCATTTTTTTGTCTTGGGTCTAATGGGCCAAGAACTGCTAGGCGCATGGGGCCGTATATATTTCCTGTGTAATCAATTGTAAAATTATTTTTTAAATTCGTATAGGTAAGCGCCCATGTTCCAGAAAACTTTTCGGTGAGAATTTGTTGGCTACGAATACCATTTTCTTTTTGAGAAACATCTTGGATTGTTCCGCCAATTAAGCCTTTGAAATGAGGAGATATAACGGCATCAAGGCTCAAACTTAGTCCGAAGCTGGTAGCGCTGCCCTCTAAATTATCGTAAATAACCAAATTAGGGTTTGTGTCGTAATCCGGGCGTATTGCATTTGTAAAGTAAGTATACCATGTTGAACAATCCAAACTCAAGATTTGTCCTTTTTTAGTGTATATTTTTTTCAAATAGTTAGCGTTAATATTGAAAGACTGCTCGGGTTTTAATTTGTTTTGTATAACAAGGTCTCTTGACCCGCTTAGCGCCGCATGTTCTTCAGTAAATAGATTTACTATTCTAAACCCTGTGCCGGCATTGACTCGAAAAATATCGTCTTCTGTAGGCTTGTATCGAAAAGCCAGCCGAGGAGTAAAAATACTTCCATGCCTATTGTCATAATCGTATCGTCCACCTAAAAGCAGTTTATGTTTTTTAGTCAGTGACATTTCGTTTTGAACAAATAAAGAAGGTACCACAATTTCATCTGCAGTATTGGTAACTGTGGTGTTGTCGTTGTAGTAGTTGTACCTTGCGCTTAGACCGATTAACCAATCAGATTTCGGCCCCGAAAAATCCCATAATAATTGACCAAATCCAATGCGTTGCTTTGCTAGATAATAACGGTCTCCATAGACAGAGTTTTGGTCGTGATCCGAGTAAGAGAATTGGAAAAATAGTTTCTCTTGCAGACGAAGTTGATAATTTCCAATAAGTTCGAAACGGGAGGTGTAAATACTTTCACCATATACTTCAGTTCCTCCACGATTTTTGGATTGCCATTGCATTTCACCCCCCCAGCGGTCTTCATAGAAATAGCGACCTGCCAAGGAAAACAGCCGATTTTTTGGGCGGCTAAAACTCCATTTTTGAAAAACCGAAATTCGATCTTGAAGAGCAAGGTCGGTAAAATTATCGTTGTTGTTATCTATCGGATTGTTATAATTGAAATAATTGACTCCAAATAAAACGCTTATCTTATCCCCCAGCAAAGCCTTAAGTCCTACATCTAAATTGTACTCATTCCAGTCTGTTAGAAATGAATCAAAAAATAATAATGGCGTGTTTTCGGGGTGTTTAGTAATGATATTAATTAATCCCCCTACGGCTTCACTGCCATACAAGGATGAAGCCGGTCCTTTTATGATTTCAACCTGATCGATTAATGCGCTTGGAATTCCTGAGAATCCATAGACGGTAGATAATCCACTTACAATAGGCATTCCGTCAATGAGGACAAGCGAGTAAGGGCCTTCTAGACCATTGATGCGGATATTTCCAGTGTTGCATACGCTGCAATTGAGTTGAGGGCGAACCCCATTTACAGTCTGCAGGGCTTCAAAAATATTTGCTGTTGGGTTATTCTTTAAAAATGCTGCGGTTAAAACTTCGACAGGGATGGGGCTTTCCGAACGTTTTACAGGCCTCAAGGTGCTCGTGACAACAACCTCATCCAGTACGGGACTGGGTTCTAAATCAAAGTCAATTTCTATACTCTTGCTTATAATTTGAACGTTCAGAGTGCTGCTTTTATATCCTATATATGAGGCCTCTAAAGTATAGGCCCCCGCTTTTAGATTGAGGATGTTGTATTTTCCTTGCTCATTGGCTATTACGCCATTATTACTGTTTTTAACCACAATATTAGCAAAAGCCAATGGTCCATTTTCTGAACGTACCCTTCCACTTATGCTGAAGTTCTGAGCAAACAAAGAATTAAACCCTATGGTAACACACAACAAAAGCCTAATCATCTCTATAATTTTGGCGAATATAGCTTAAAATTTAGACAAGACTAAAAATTTATTTATATTTGTATAAATATTTAATATTTTGGTGACATTATCAGAAGAAAATTATTTAAAAGCAATTTACCATTTAGCGAAGCCAGACAAGGCATCGGTAAGTACTAATGCTATAGCTACAAAGATGTTGACTAAGGCTTCTTCGGCTACGGACATGATAAAGAAGCTCGCGGAAAAGGGTCTGGTGGATTACCAAAAATACCAAGGGGTTCATTTGACTGAAAAAGGTCGTTTTGCCGCAGTTTCTGTGATTAGAAAACACAGGTTGTGGGAAGTTTTTTTGGTTAAAAAACTTAATTTTTCTTGGGATGAGGTTCATGAGGTAGCCGAGCAATTGGAGCACATAAAATCAGAGAAGCTCACCCAGCAATTGGATGCATTTTTGGATCATCCTACAGAGGACCCTCATGGCGATCCTATTCCGGATTGCGAAGGGAATCTTCCTTCTACTCAAAAAATATTACTGGCTCAAATCGAACGTGCCGAAAGCTGTATTTGTGTTGGTGTTAAAGATTCTACATCACAATTTTTACAGTATTTAGACAAGCACAATATAGCATTAGGCACAAAGATTGAAGTTTTATCGAAAGAGTCTTTTGATGAGTCGATGAGTATAAACGTTAAAAACCACCAATTGACGATTTCTAAGGAAGTCGCTCATAATTTATTTGTAAAAATCAGTTGAGTATGTTAGATCAAATTATCATTTATTTTGAATCCATAGATCCAATATTAGCCGCATTGTATGCTTCCTTATTTACATGGGTTTTAACGGCTCTAGGAGCAGCATTAGTGTTTTTCCTGAAGGGGATGAACAGAGGTTTGCTCGACGGTATGTTGGGATTTACTGGTGGAGTAATGGTTGCTGCAAGTTTTTGGAGTTTACTCGCTCCAGGCATTGAAATGAGCCCGGGAGAGGGCTTTGTTAAGGTAATTCCAGCAGCCATTGGATTTGGTTTAGGAGCTTTATTTTTGTTTGGTCTGGACAAGATTTTACCGCATTTACATATAAATTTTAAGGAAAGCGAGAAGGAGGGTGTTAAATCGCCTTGGCACAGAACTACTCTCTTGGTTTTGGCTATTACCATGCACAATATTCCAGAAGGTTTGGCCGTAGGGGTATTATTTGGCGGAGTTGCTGCGGGTATTCCGGAGGCGACTATAGGTGGTGCTGTAGCCCTAGCTTTAGGCATAGGAATTCAAAATTTCCCAGAAGGTATAGCAGTTTCTATGCCCCTTAGGCGTCAAGGGGTTAGCCGTTTCAAAAGCTTTTGGTATGGTCAATTATCGGCTATTGTAGAGCCGATTGCTGCTGTTGTTGGGGCCTTGGCTGTTACGTTTTTTACGCCCATACTACCCTATGCTTTGGCTTTTGCTGCAGGCGCAATGATTTTTGTAGTTGTCGAAGAAGTGATTCCGGAAACACAGCGCGATAAGTACACAGATATAGCAACGCTTGGCTTTATCGGCGGATTTATCGTGATGATGACTTTAGATGTGGCATTGGGCTAGCATCCACAGTCGCCTCCGCCACAATTTTTGTCCTTTTTTTTGGGCCAAATTTTTTTTCTTATCAAGAACAAAACTGCCGCAATTCCAACACAACTTAAAATGATATTTTCCAGCGCTGTATTCAAATTATTACTTTAAGATTTGAAATGCAATTAGTGCAAAAATGTAGGCAATAGCACTCATGCCTATGAGTTGAATCATCGGCCATTTCCAACTTTTTGTTTCTCTTTTTACGATGGCTAATGTGCTCATGCATTGCATGGCAAAGGCATAAAAAAGTAAGAGCGAGATGCCTGAGGCAAAAGTGAACACTTTGCTTCCATCTTCATAAATTTCATTGGACATTTTTGTTTTGATGGTATCGATACTTTCATTTTCTGTAGCACTTCCGACGCTATAAATAGTAGCAAGAGTTCCCACAAATACTTCACGTGCGGCGAATGAAGCGACCAAGCCAATTCCTATTTTCCAGTCGTAGCCCAAGGGCTTTATAACTGGCTCGATGGTTTTCCCGATGATTCCAATATAAGAATGTTCTAATCGGTAGGCTGCCACTTTATCGTCTATTTTTGCATCAGAAAGATCCGCATATTGTTCAGCGACAATAGCTTCTGCATTATTGAATTTTTCGCCTGGGCCGTATGAAGCGAGCACCCATAAAATCACGGAGATGGCTAAAATAATTTTACCGGCTTCAAAAACGAATGTTTTTGTTTTTTCAAAGACTGTAATGATAACATTTTTGAGCAAAGGTAGTTTGTAGTTTGGCATTTCGACCACAAAAAAGGTTTTGCGGTTGGTTTTCATGATGCGGTCCAACACATAGGCCGAAAATACAGCCATTCCAAAACCAATAAGATAAAGTAACATGAGGGTAAGTGCTTGGTAGCTTAGGCCAAAAATATAGCCTTCGGGAATAACCAAAGCAATGATGATCAAGTAGACGGGTAAGCGCGCCGAACAAGTCGTAAAAGGGGTTACTAAAATGGTGATGAGGCGTTCTTTCCAGTTTTCGATATTTCGTGTTGCCATAACAGCGGGAATCGCGCAAGCCGTGCCTGATATGAGCGGAACTAAACTTTTGCCACTGAGTCCAAAACGCCGCATGATACGGTCCATCAAAAAGACCACGCGGCTCATGTAGCCACTTTCTTCTAGAATTGAAATGAATAAAAATAAAAAGGCGATTTGGGGGATGAAAATAACAATACCCCCAATGCCAGAAACAATCCCTTCCGCAACTAAATCAGTAACTTTACCCCCATTGGGATAGCTGCTTTTTACCCATTCTGCAAGTCCTGCAAAAGTTGTGTCGATCAAGTCCATGGGGAACGTAGCCCAATCGTAAATGGCTTGAAAAATTGTGAGTAAGATAATGAAGAAGATAACGTATCCCCAGACTTTATGAATCAAAACTCGATCGAGCTTGCTTCTTAAATCTCTAGCTTTAGAGCGGTCAATATTTTGTCCTTCTTTCAGTACATTATTTATAAATTGGTAGCGTTTTATGGCTTCTTTTTGCTGCAAACGTTTCAGCTCTAAAGTAGATTTGGTTTTAAATTTTGAGACGTCTAACTCTTGACGCGAAACTTTACCAAAATTAGCATCCTGAGTAATGACCAACCAAAGCTTGTAAATGTCTTGATTTGGGAAGGCTTTTTGTAGGCGTTCAAAATAAGCAGGTTCAATAGTAGAGGCATCTAAACATTGTTTTTTTGGTAATATTTTGTACTGCTCAATTAGTTTTTTTAGTTCTTGAATGCCCGTGCCTTTTCGCGTACTCACCAATGCAATTTTGGTGTTAAGTTTTTCTTCTAAAACCTCAACATCTAAAGATATTCCTTTGCGCTTCATGACATCACTCATGTTAATGACCAAAAGAGTGGGGATTTTTAAGTCTTTAATCTGAGTGAATAAAAGAAGATTTCGCTTCAAATTTTCGACATCACTCACAATGACCGCTACATCAGGATAATCTTTATCGTTTTTATTAAGCAATAACTCGATGACAACATTTTCGTCCAAGGACGAGGCATTGAGACTATAGGTTCCGGGCAGGTCTAAAATATGGGCTTTTACGCCTCGAGACAATTTACAAATGCCTTGTTTTTTATCGACTGTAATCCCAGGGTAATTACCTACTTTCTGATTTAAGCCAGTGAGGGCGTTGAAAACCGATGTTTTTCCCGTATTTGGGTTGCCTATGAGCGCAACGTTGATCTGTTTACTCATTTATTTTTTCGATTACAATTAGGGACGCTGTTTCTTTACGTATAGCCAAAAAACTATCGTTAACATTCAAATACATCGGGTCAGAAAAGGGCGCAAGTTGCAGCAATTTGACTTCGTTGCCAGGCAAACAGCCCATTTCCAGCAGCTTTAGTGGAATATCGTTTGAAGAGCTGTCTGTAATCACAGCACTTTCTCCTTTTTTTAAATCGGCAATTGTAAGGCTCACGCTTATTTAGATTCATTTTAAAGAAGCAAAAATAATAAAAGATCAGTGATTGTCAGTTGCTTTTAACACTTTTATATCATCCAAAAGTGTTTCTATGGCTTTTGGGTCAGTTCCATCGTAAAATCCACGTATTTGTTTTTTCTTATCGATAAGCACAAAATTTTCGGTGTGTATCATATCGTAAGGGCCTCCATCTCCATTGGTTTTTACGGCCAAATAAGAGGTTCTTGCCAGATCATAAATTTGTTTTTTATCTCCGGTAACTAAATTCCATTTAGATGCATTTACTAATTTCTTTTTAGCGTAACGTTTCAATTGTTCTACAGAATCTATTTCAGGAGTGACCGTGTGTGAAAGCAGCAGGACCTCAGGATCTGAAATGGTTTGTTTTTGAATCTCGTACATGTGGTCTGTCATGATTGGGCAAATCGTCTGACAGGTGGTAAAAAAGAAATCGGCGACATATATTTTGTCCTTATAAAAATCTTGAGTGATGCTGTCACCGTTTTGATTGACGAGCTTAAAATTGGCAATAGTATGGTATTTTTTTTGATGTTGAATTGTGCTGTCGACCAATTCAAAATTAACTTGCGCAGGCTGATATATAGGGAGGACTTTTGCGGGTTTAAGGATGCTGTAAAAGGCAGTCATAATGATGACCGAAAGCAGCAGCATAGTACCGATAAAGAGTTTGTATTTTTTTAGTGTATTGCGCATGAATTAACAATGAACCACAAAGGTACAATACAAAGCTTTAAAATTGAATTAAATCGCCTTAGAAATCTGTTTTTATCTTGGTTTTGTTCCTAATGCGAAAACCGCTACATTTGTGGACCAAATTATGATATCTGTTTATGGAATTTTTCATTAAAATAAGTCAATTTTTACTTAGTCTTTCACTTTTAATTGTACTGCACGAGCTTGGGCATTTCATTCCGGCTAAGTTGTTTAAAACGCGTGTCGAAAAGTTTTATCTGTTTTTTGATTTAAAATATTCCTTATTCAAAAAGAAAATCGGCGAAACGGTGTATGGCATCGGCTGGTTACCTTTAGGGGGTTATGTCAAAATTTCGGGCATGATAGATGAAAGCATGGACACTGAGCAGATGGCGCAAGCACCACAGCCGTGGGAATTTAGATCGAAACCCTCGTGGCAACGTTTAATTATTATGTTGGGCGGCGTAACGGTAAACTTTATTTTGGCCGCAGTCATATATATTTTCATGGCGTTTTTTTATGGCTCTTCTGATGTGGATGCCAATAGTGTAAAGGGGGGTTATGCTGTTTACAACCCGGTTTTACTAGAGATTGGCTTAAAAGACGGGGACAAAGTTTTGTCTATTAATGACTATAAAATTGAGTATTTTTCTGACATCCGCAAGTATATTTTGGAAGCCGAAACCATGACCATTGAACGCGAAGGCCAACAACAAACTATTAATTTTCCTGTAGACTTTTTGGGGCAACTGAGTGCAAGCAAAAAAAGGGGACTTATAGAGCTGAGACAGCCGTTTATTTTCGATTCTTTTGCGGAAAATTCGATAAATGAAGGCGTTGATCTTCGTAAAGGCGATATTTTTAAAACTATAAATGGTCAATCAGCGGAATTTTTTGATGAGGTCGTTTCGATACTTCAAACGTTAAAAAACCAGACGGCCACGGCTACAGTAGAGCGCGATGGGGCTTTAATTTCTCGTGAATTACAAATTAATTCAGAAGGCGCTTTTGAGCTTTTTATTTCTCAATCGACGAATGACTATCAAGATGCTGGCTATTTTGATATCATTCAAAAAGAATACGATTTTGGAGAAAGTATTGGTGTTGGTCTAGATCGTTTTGTTTCTCAAATATCGTCTTATTGGATGCAATTAAAGCTCATATTTTCGCCAAGCACTGGCGCTTACAAAGGAGTAGGTGGCTTTAAAGCCATTTTCGATATCTTCCCAGACACCTGGAGTTGGGAATCGTTTTGGGGCATTACGGCCTTTTTATCCATTATGTTGGGGGTTCTAAATTTGTTACCGATTCCTGCTTTAGACGGAGGACATGTCATGTTTTTGTTGTATGAAATGGTTTCTGGGCGTAAGCCAGGGGATAAGTTTATGGAGTATGCACAGACGGTTGGGTTTTTTATCTTAATTGCCTTGGTATTGTTTGCCAATGGTAATGATATTTTTAAAGCCTTTTTTGGGTAATTATTTTTTGTTTTCTATTTGTGTAAACTAAAAAATGATATATATTTGCGCTCGCACAAGCGAAAAACAGTCCTCCTTAGCTCAGTTGGTTAGAGCATCTGACTGTTAATCAGAGGGTCCTTGGTTCGAGCCCAAGAGGAGGAGCAAGTAAAATGATAAAACGGTTATACTATTATAGTGTAGCCGTTTTTTAATTAAAAGACTTCGTTCAAACACCCTCAAAGATTAAGAGAAGATCTCCCAGTGATTATAAGACCAGTCCAAAATAGTATTGAAAAAAAGTTTAATGCATCTTTATAGTCTATTTCATTATATTTGAATTAAAATAAACGAGAACAAAGATCCTGTTATCCGGAAACACAGATCTATAAACAGGCCGTTTGTTCTACATATAACGAGTTGTGCATAATGCAGAAACCGAATTAAGAAAAAACTTTGCAATACCATTGCATTGAAAATTATCTATCTTTGTGATAATGAAATTTACTACTATCATATTATCATTATTAATACTTGCTTTGTCAATGAAACCTTGTTCTGACGGAAATAATGCCGAAGACAAACACCAAGACGAAATAAGTGCTAATCATAATCACCAAAATGATAGTGATGATACTTGTCCTGTAACTTGTATTTGCAATTGTTGCGGAACATCTATTACTTATCAAGTAATTAAAACTCTTGATTTGGGATTAAAAAACCGAATTTCTACAGAAATATTATTTGTTTATCAATCAACATACAGATTTGATTTTCACTCAAATATTTGGCAACCGCCACAATTGATTAGTTAAATTTTAGACTCAAAGTCAAAAAAATTAAATTAATCAATTTTTACATTTTCAATGAATAAATATATATTGAGCATAATGCTCACAGTTATTACCTGCTTTTCAATAAAAGCACAAACATCTTATTTAAAAATAAAAGTAATTTCAGAATCCGAAAACGAGCCTTTATTTGGCGCAACAGTTTATTTTGAGGAGTTAGAAAAAGGAGCAGTAACCGATTTTGACGGAATCGCAAATTTCACCGAAATTCCAAACGGAGAACATAATATCATAATTTCTTATTTAGGTTTTGAAACCTTAAAAACGACTATTCAAATCCCAAGTAATTCAGACTTAATTTTCAAATTAAAAAGTGGAGGAAACGAATTGGACGAAGTTGTTTTGCAATCTTCAAGAAGTACAAGAACCGTAAAGAAAATCCCAACAAGAATTGAATTTATTGGAGTTGAGGAATTAGGCGAAAAAGCAATTATGAATTCAACCAATATTTCAATGGTACTTCGAGAAAGTACGGGAATTCAAATGCAACAAACTTCTTTAAGTAGTGGAAATACCAATATTAGAATTCAAGGTCTTGATGGTCGTTATACACAACTTTTAAGAGACGGATTTCCGCTTTTTGGTGGTTTTTCGAGTGGTTTGAGTATTCTACAAATCCCACCTTTAGATTTACAACAATTTGAAATCATAAAAGGAAGTTCTTCAACACTTTATGGTGGTGGAGCAATTGCAGGTTTAATAAATATGGTTTCAAAAACACCTGACGAAGAACCTGCTTTAGACATAATGTTAACGCAAACACAAGCTTTGGGAAGTACTGCAAACGTATTTTACAGCAAACGGAATGAAAAATTTGGTGTGTCGCTTTATGGTTCAGGTCATTATCAAAAAGCATACGACCCAGAAAATGATGGTTTTAGTAATTTACCAAAAACAAAATCTATTTCATTTAACCCAAAATTCTTTTATTATCCATCTGACAAAACTACGTTTTGGTTTGGTCTAAACGGAACATACGATGACAGAATTGGTGGAGACATCACCAAAATAGAAAGTGGCGAAAATGGAATCCATCAATATACAGAAGAAAACATATCAAAAAGATTGAGCAGTCAAGCAGTTTACAAAACTCAAATTGATTCTATTAGTTCATTAAACATTAAAAATAGTGTATCATTTTTCGATAGAAATTTAACGATTCCCGATTTCAATTTTGATGGTAAACAAACAAACACATTTACGGAAATCACTTATAATAGAGAAACTTCAAAAGTAGATTGGATTTTTGGAGCAAATTTATACACTTCAAACTTTGATGAAAATGATACTGCAACTTTACAACGTGACCAAAAAGACATCACTTACGGAATGTTTGCTAACAATATTTATGACCTTTCCGATAGTTGGATTTTAGAAACTGGATTGCGAGCAGATTACAATACTGATTTCGGTATTTTTCCACTTCCAAAAATTTCTTTGCTTTATAAAAATGATAGCGGATTTTCAAGCAGAATTGGTGGTGGTTTAGGCTACAAAATTCCAGATATTTTTACAGAAGAGGCTGAATTTATCAATTTTGAAAATGTAATTGGCATTGATAAATCTTCATTAAAAGCAGAACGTTCTTATGGTGTAAATCTTGATTTCAATTATCAAACACGTTTATTTGAAACCATTGGTTTTTCCATTAATCAACTTTTTTATGTTACAGC